>Ga0180433_10010099_pt1 | contig 11431 bp, 11 predicted proteins | sample SS_ome_8_FD_132980 | JGI IMG/M metagenome (GOLD analysis project Ga0180433, IMG submission 132980) | Hypersaline lake sediment archaeal communities from the Salton Sea, California, USA - SS_1_D_1 metaG | ecosystem: Environmental > Aquatic > Non-marine Saline and Alkaline > Hypersaline >... | reverse complement strand
TGCAGGAAGCGGCCCAGGACCTGTTGGCCCAGATGGGCGAGGAGGGGGCCGAGGCCGTCCTTCCCAAGAGCCAGCGGACGCGAGAGAACACCGGCACTTGCCCCGTGTGCTTCGGCAACTACAAGCTGAAGTACGGCAAGATGGTCCTCCACGGCTACACGCGGCCTCCCTCCTGGGGCGGGGGTCGCAGCTACGGCCCCCACCACGGCGAGTGCTTTGGTGTGGGCTACCCGCCCTACGAGTTGAGCGCCGAGGGGTGTCAGGCGTACCTCGACAAGGCCCTGAAGCCGTCGCTGAAGAAGGCGAGGGACTACCTCCGCGATCTCCAGAGCGGGAAGATCACGCAACTGGAGGTCCAGGAGAGGCGCCGGGGTCGCAACATGGAGACCATCGGTCCGGACGACGACCGATGGGATCAGGCCCTCGACACGGCCCTCTGGCACGCCAAGCGTTCGGTGGATGGGCTGGAGGTCGAGATCGACCGCTTCGGCAAGCTGATCAAGTCGTGGTCCCCCAGCCCCCTTCCCGGCGAGCCCGGCTGGCGCCGCCCTGCCCCCGCCCACAACTAGCGGGTAGAGTACCTCCCCATGACCGTTGGTGACCTCCTCGACCAGATGATCTGTCTGCGTGACGCGGACAAGATCGACAAGGCCATCCGCCGGGTCTACGCCGAGGTCGATCACTGGATGTGGGCCGAGCGGCTCGATGACTGCGATCTCCTCTGTGAACTGGCGCGGCCAGAGCGCGAGGGGCTGACCCTCTGTGTCGCCATCCTGTCGATCACGCTGCCGGTGAAGTCGAAGCTCCCCCAACGTCCCGTCCTCTACGACCGCTGCAGCAAGGCGCTCGAAGCTCGGGGAGAGGACCCCTCCGAGACCCTCCATGGGCTGGCCTGACTGACGCTATCCCTTCTATAACTTCCACCTCGTAGGATGGGAGTGCCCGTGCGTCACGCCGCTACGAGTTTACGAGGACCTGCCGAGAAGGCCAGATCGGCTTCACGGGTCGCCCGGTGCTACATGAAACGGCAAGGAAGAGGCTCCGCGACCTTCCAGGACCTTCAACGAGCCCTCGACGCCACCGATCCAAAGGCGTGGTTCGCGGAGGAGGGGTTCAACCGCGTCCACAACGCCGATCAGTTGGACGACGCCCTCGTCAGCACTCCCTATTGGGATGAGATCGAGGGGTCTCAACCGAACCTGAGCCGGAGAGGCAACCGGATCTTGGCAGCCCTCGAAGACAAGGTCGTCGAGGTCCCCGATGCCGTTCGTCGCTTCGGCGACCGCAAGCGTGTGACCCTCTATCGGGGTATGTCTGACGAGGAGTTCGAGGACGTCTTGAAGGGGCGTATCGAAGGAACAGGCCGGAGTCCGATCGACCAGTGGGGGGCGACCGGCAAGTATTTCACGGACGACCCGAGCTACGCCGAACGGTACGGCAGAGTGGCGGCCTTCCAGTTCGAGGGTTCCGTCGCGGGGTACGTGTCGGACTACTCAGTCATCGACGCCTTCCTGGGCAACTTCATGGTCGCGGACAAGGGGGACGCCCGTGCTTTGTTCCGTGGCTTCGATGGTGTGTACGGCGAGGAACGGTGGGGTCAAGGCACCACGTACATGCTGTGGAATCTGAAGACCCTCCAACTCGCCCCGGAGGAAACGGTACGCCAGAACCCCGGTCTGGAGATCGACCGCACCGCGGGTCGCAAGACCATCCCCTGTGGTCGTTGCTTCGAGTGGGCCGTCCAGCAGGCGAAGGGGGACTACAAGGACGCCAAGACCATCGTCCACGGAACGGTGACCGAGCCGTTCAGCAACCCGCCCCACAAGTACAAACACGCCTGGGTCGAGCATCGTGGCAAGGTCTACGACTGGCAGACGATGGAAGCCGGCCACGGGGGGAAGTACCGTGGCAAGGGCTACCCACTGCGGGAGTTCTACGACCTCTACGAGCCGGAAAAGATGACCCGCTACACCTCGACCGAGGCCGTCGCCAACACCCTCCGCAACGGCCACTACGGACCTTGGACATGAGTCCTCCCGCCCACCTCTACCACGTCACCTTCCTGCACTCGCTGGACAGCATCGCCTCGCGAGGACTGCGGCCTGGCGCGGGTCAGACGTTCGGGGGTGGTTACGCGGGGCACTCCCGGGGTCGCGTTTTCCTCACCGAGTGGGACGGCGTGAGCTTCTGGATGAGCAAGTACGAGGACATGGCCCACCACCACACGGACAACCCCGAGGAGGGGTGGGTGCCTGTCTGCCTCAAAGTCAGCACGCGAGGTCTCGACCTCGAACCGGACCCGGCGGGTAGTCGTGACGCCTACGCAGATTCCTACTTCACCACCGAGTCCATCTCACCCCGTCAGATTCAGGTCTGGCACGGCGGCTGGAAGGCCGTCGGTTCGGTGGACACCGAGGAGATGCAGGACGAGGTGATGGAAGCGGCCGAGGAGGACGCGGACGAAACCGGGACCTGGTACGAGGTGGACTTCGAGATGTTCGAGCCCGCCCGTAAAGCCGCGTCCCGTTTGCCGGGGTGGCTGCAACGCGGCAAGCCCGTCCCCGACGTGAGCCGTCGCAGCCGGGACGCCGACTTCATCCTCGAAGGGGATGAGTGGGATTGGGAGTGGCGTGAGGTGGAGATCCCCTTCTCCCTGTTTGGGCGTGAGTTCAAACGCCTTACCGGGTGGGGGGCCAAGGACGAGGACGGGCGAGACGAGAGCATCCGAACCTGGATGCAGCGAAGCGGTGGCCCTCGTAAGGCGCTACAACAGAGCCCCATTCTGGCCATGTGGGATGGCGGCAACCTCGAACTGCTCGATGGCGCCCACCGGATTCGCATCGCTCAGGAACTTGGAGAGGACAAGGGCACCGTCCTCGTTGGCATCGAGCCCGCCGGAAACAGGCGCCTCGCGTCCTCCTACGCCCCTGCCGCCGACCGTCGGGGTGAGCCCTTGGCTCCCGGCGACTACGTGTCCTTCCGCACCTACCCGCGAGGGACGAAGAAGGGGTGGGTCACCATCAGCCAGAAGTGGATGAGCGAGTGGCGGGACGAGGAGGGGCAGCGACACACGTCACCGGCCCTGGCCATCGTCACCGAGGATGGGACCGTCTACGATCTCTCCCCCAAAGGCACCACGAAGCTCCGCAAGCAGGTGCCCCCTCCCGTCTCCATCCGGACGGCGGATACCCTCGAAGCGCCCCCCACCCCGGGAGCACGTATGGCAACCGACAGCAAAGACAAGACCAACTACGTCCCCATGCAGGACCGCCTGGGCAAGCCCCTCTACCCGGGCGACTTCGTGCGGATCAAGCTGTTCGCCTGCAACCCGGTCGAGGGGTGGGTGACGGTGAGCCAGAGCTACGTGTCGGACTGTTTCGAGGACGACGGCGAGCGCATCTGGGCCCCCCGCCTCGAAGTGGTGACGAAGGACAACACCCCCTACAAGCTCATCAGCAACCGCACGACGAAACTGAGCCCGCAGGTGCCCCCTCCCTCCACGGTCACCATCCACAAGCAGGCAACGGCCGTCCTGCTGCCTCTCATGTCCCCTCGCTACAACCTCCGGGAGATGATGAAGCAGATCGCGTTGCTGGAGGACCACCTGGCCCATCCCGAGAAGCAGTGTGATGACTGCATCCAGAAGCACTTTCTGACCATCGAGGCCCTGGCCGAGGAGGCAGCTACCCTCGACACGGCGGGGCAGTTCCCGGGACTGGCCCAGATCCCTATCGAGATCCGCAAGCTGGAGGGTCGATGGATCGACGGCGACACGCGCCGAGCCCTGGAGTGGTTGCGATCCTTCCGCAAGCTCGTTACCCCCATGGTCTTCGACATCCGGAAAGCCTCGATGACGACAGCCACCCTCATCGGTTGCGTAACCAACGGCAACCGGCTGGTGGGGTGTTCCGACCGCCTCGACACGGCATGTGACCCTCAAAACTGGCCACAGTACGGGCGACAGTTGTTCGACCTATGGCTGTACCGCGACGTCCCCATCGATCTGGCCGAGAAGCTCGTGGACCACGGTTACGGCTACTTCCATCAGGGGGGCTTCCAGTTCCAAACGGACCATGATGCGTGGAAGGCGGCCGAGCCCTACGCCGCCCTCGACGAACCGCTCATTCCCATGGGCACTGAGTTGACGGAGGAGTTCCTGGCGTTGGTACAGCAGGCCGTCCAGAATCCGGCTCGGCTGGCCTCGGTAAGTAGCCTATTGGACGCCCAGAATAGGACCATCGAAAGGATCGGAGCCATGAGAAACCGCACCGCCCGAAGCGAGGAATACTACCTCGGTGACGATGACGCTGGGGTGTACTGGACTGTAGACGAGCGAGGGGATGCCTACTACCTGAATGCTTGGGTGGACGCTGAACACTTCACCGAGGACCTGATCAAGAACGATGGCCCCTACGAGAGCGAGTACGCGGCTGCCGAGTCCGGCCACGGTGCGGCCGTCGAGTGGTGCCTCGACAACGATGTCCCTCTCTCCCGACGTGAGATGGTCTTCGAGGGCTGGTTGAAGGCCAACCGGCGTGTCTTCTCCACGCCGCGGAGGGCTAGCGCCCACCGCATCGCCGAGCACTGGATCCAGGACGCCATCAAGCGGCCCGGCCGCGTTCGCGAGTACCTCGGCATCCCCAAGGGCGAGACGATCCCGATGGCTGACCTGGAGTCCGCCATCGACCGACTGAAGATGAAGGCCCGTCGGACGCCAGAGGAGACGTCGCTGCTGCGTGCGCTCTACCTCGCTCGGACACTGAAGACACGCTTCCACTAAGGGCTGAGGTGGGATACCTGGGATGGCCAACGGGGACAAGGTACTCGGCCTCACGGCTGGGGTTGAAACCCTCCAATCCATCGAGGACAACACCATCCCATGCGGCACGGCCGCCGATGCCGTAGCCCTCTACGAGTGCGTCACCACTGACCTCTCGACAGCCAACCGCGTCGTCCTCGCCGATCGGGACACTGCTGCTGGCCGACCCCCCATCGGGTTCGTGTCGAAGATCGTGGACTCGACGAACTGCATCATCACCACCACGGGAGGGCGCGTCAGCGGTTTCACTGGCCTGACACAGCACGACGTCTACTACCTCTCCTCGACGCCAGGCGCGATCACGAACTCGAAGCCCTCGTCAAACGCCTACGTCGTCGGCATCGCCCTCTCAACCACCGACATGCTGGTGTGCTGCCTACCGACGGATGTCGATAACGTGGCGGCCCATGACCTCGGCGGATCAGAGCACAACGCCGATACGCTGGCCAACCTCAACGCCAAGATCAGCGATGCCTCTGTCGTCGCCCTCGCCGGCCAGATCGGCGGGACCGCAGCCAGTCCTGATGTCCGAGGTATCCGAGAGACCGACGGCCCTACCACCCTCACCATCGGAGCCATCCTCGACACGCAGACGCTGGTGCGGAGTGGTTCGGCCCTCGTGGGCCGCGGAGCGGTCCCGACCTACGTGGTGGGGAGTGTCTCCGAACTGACCTCGGCCCTGAGTGCCGCATCGGCCGGTGACACGATTTTCATGTTGCCGGGCACCTACACCATCACCTCCACGCTGCGGGTGCCGACCGGCGTCTACCTCCAGGGGTCTGGCGTCGGGCAGACGATCATCTACACGACGTCCGCGACGTACCTGGTGCGGGCCTACGGATCGTGGTCGAGCGACTACAACCTCGACACCAACGCGCAGTGGGATTCGACGCTGGACCTCAACCCCGGCTCGAACGCCAACTTGTTTTCCGAGGGTGACCTCGTCTGGCTGTACGACGACGCCAGCGGGGGCACCTCCATTCCCCGTGAGCAAGTCTCGCTGGCCACGGCAGACGGCAGCAACCCCGAGATCTACGTCAGCCCCCAGACCTTCCAGACCTACGCTGGCAACGGGACGGTGGCCCGCATGGCAGCCCCGGTATGGGGAGTCCGCATCAGCGACATGACCATCCGCGGGGATGGTGGAAGCAAGGTCGGTCTCGACCTCTACGGCTGTGTCGAGCCTCGCGTCTGGAACGTGCGCGTTGAGGACTGCCAAGGGGGCTCGGCGGTGTGGGTCCGTCGCTGCCTCAACCCCCACGTCGAAGTGTCGATGGACAACTGCACGCGCTTCTACCTGGAGGGGGGAACAACCGGGGGCCACATCACGCTCACGGGTTCTCCCGGGTCGGCCTCGACACAGGCCCTCTACATGCGGCGCTGTCAGGGGATTCACGTCAAGCTGACCAGCTACGAGTTGTGCAACTACGGCATCTACATCTACGAGTCCACCTCCGCCTGCATCATCCATGCGATGATCTCGGACGGGACGACGGCGGGCATCTACATCGCCGACCGCATCAACGGCCAGAACAGCATCTTCTACAGTGTGCAGAACGTGGGTACAGCAGTCACCGACCTGGGAACCGACAACTACATCGTAGGGACGTGAAACATGAGGGTACTGCGACGCAAGGGAACGGACGCCCGCTTCCCCCACATGGTGCTGTCGGTGCTCGACGGCAACCCTCGGATCGTTGGCAAAGAGATCCGCCACGGTGGGGTGACGATCTTCGGAGTGGATCCTGAACGTGTAGAGCTTGCCTCCGTGTCCAACGCCCACGGCCGAGCCCTCCTGGAGGAGATCGAGGCCGACCAAGCCAAGATCGAGGCTGGCGAGAAAGTCACCACCTGGATCCAGTGGGACGGGACGAACATGGAGAGGTTCCCCAACCCCTCGAACCCGACAGGTCCTCGCAAGTTCCCACCCGAAGCCGGCACTCCCGAGTGGCGACACTGGATGGGATACGACACAGAGCCCCCAGAGGAACCCTTGGAGGCTGCCCCCCTCGAAATCGGTGACGGGGGTGGGATCGATGTCGAGGACGAAGGGGTCGAAGAGGAGCCCGAGCCCGAAATCGAGGAGCCTCCCCGCACCTGGAAGGACCTCAAACGCCTCTCCACTCGATAGATTGCCTATCCTCTCCTCTATATGAGCCGCCCCTACGGGCCGGCTGATGGGAGATGTCATGTACTCCAAGATGCGGATCGCGTCGATGTGGCAGGAGCGCCTCCAGCGCCGTCTGGCCGCCCCTCGCAACAGTTTCCGGTACGAGAGCGTCGCCGACGCCGCCGAGGTGACGGGCGACCCCCGCTACGCCGGGCGCGGCACCAAGGTGTGGTACGTCAAACCAGGCCCCTCCCGTGACCTCAGCATGGGATACGACTTTCTCGTCAAGTACGACATGCCTGGCCCCACCCTCCGAACCCTGAAGGACACCCACACCCTCCTCGGCGAGGTTGGTGAACGGGACCCTGAAAAGGTGTGGATGATGATGCAGGGCGAGATCTGGTCACCTGGTGGAGAGGCGTGGGATATCGCCAAGAGGGCCGGACACACCAGCATGATGGTCGGTGACATCGTGCAGGTCGGCCGCAAGCTCTACATGGCCGATCCTCTCGGCTTCAAGGAACTCCCGGCATGAGAAAGCGCGGAGCCGCTACCGACCTGGCCACCATCCGAAGGGCCCTGACGTTGCTCGACAAGGCATCGTCCGCCGACGACCTCGATCTGGCCGTCCAGATGGTGAAGGGAGCGGGTGGCCCCTACGATGACATCCAGCGGGCAGCCAAGGCCGCACATGCCGGGAATTGGGGCGAGGCTCACCAGTACCTCCACGGCCCCACGAAGCAGGGGGGCTACGGGGCGATCAACGATCTGTGGGACACCATGAACAAGCAAATGGGCATCACTTCGAGCTTCCGCAGCGCTCTCGTCCGACTCGCCCATGAGTGCGAGCCCTGTCGTGAGAACCTCCTCTACATCCTCAAAGAGGGGCACCAGGCGACGGGCGTGCGGGTGGGCTCGACGAGCCCTCGGCTGGAGGGACACCTCTACGCCGACGCCGTGCGTCTGGCCTACGGCTGTGGCGTCTGCCGGGAGCACCTGCTGCCCGTCCTCAAAGAGCACCAGCACCTTGTCCGAAGCTCGAAAGCTGCCAAAGAGAAGTACCCGTGGGACGAGTGCATCGCCGATCAGATGAAGCGCTACAAGAGCAAGGAGACCGCCGAAAAGGTCTGCGGCAAGATCAAGGCCCAGAGCGGCAAAGCGGCCAGCCTGATGTTTGACCTGTTCCTGGCCAGGGACGGTAGCTGGTATGTCGGCGCCTTCGATGACGACAGCGGGCACGAGCTTTTCTATGGCCCCTTCAACAACGAACCCTCGGCAGAGCGTTTCCTGCGTAACGGGGTGGGGGACTACCGCGGCCAGGGCTTTGGCAGAGACCAGTCAGGGAGGCGTACAGCACCCACACGACTGGAACGGGTCCATTCCTCTCGTGTTGCCGATCGGTGGATGGGCCCCCTGCCGAAGGGCTGGACAGACGCGAGCCGCAAGAAGTTCTGGGAGTCTCTGACTTCCCGGGCTCCCAAGCACAAGGTCACCCTCTGCATCAAGCGCATGGAGGGCAAGATCGGCGATCCCGGAGCTTTCTGTGCTGCCCTGGCCGACCGGGAGATCCCCGGCTGGCGGCAGCGCGTCGTCGAGGAGCGTCGGAAGAAGAAAGAGAAGCAGAAGAAGAAAGCCCGTCTCCGCATGGACGAGAAGCCCCCCACCATCTACCCCCTCAGTACCGCCGAGAGGGAAGCCGAGAAGCTTCAACGGGGAGACCCCGATTGGGAGTATCGCGTGGTGCCCGTGGGCTCCGGGAAGGCCATCATCGAAATCTACGATGAGGACAAGGAGCTTGTGGGGAAGATCGCAAAGGGACGCCGTGAGGGGATGGGCCGTGTCTTCCCACCCCCCAAGGGGAGCCCTGAGCGTGAGGGGTGGGACCGCTGTCTCGACACACCACCGAAGGACCGGGCCCGTGAGATGAAGCGCGTCGTTCGCATGATGGACGACCCGGGCATGGGCGCCTTCTGTCGTGGGTGGATGGACTGCTGGGATGCGGTGGGGACAACCCCCTGGCGAGAGAAGCGTGGGGGCCTCGGCAAGACGTACCCTCGGCCTGGTGTCGCAGGGTTGAAGAACGGCATGAGCGTGGAATTGGCGACCGGAGCCATCTTCACCGACATCGAGCGTGTCGCCCCGAGAGACACCCGATTCACCGGCATCCTGGTGAAGCACTCCCGCAAGAGCGACACACGGACGCTGGGGGAGCGGCACCCCTTCAGCAAGACCAACGTCCTGCGGTCCTGGAAGAAGGGGCCCACCCCTCCGAAGAACTAGATCCCCGCTCAGTCGCGTAGAAGGGGTGTAGGAGAACGCCCCATGGGACAGACCGCAAGCACCAAGTGGGTCCTCGACACCCTCCGGAAGGGGGGCTTCACCCTCCCCGAGGACGCCGCCTACTCCATCCAACGAACCCGGGCTGGGTCCGCCGATCGCTCCGCCGGGGCGTGGTCCTGGGTCCTCGGCACCACCCCGCAGATAGGCCAGACGTTCGGCAGCCCCTACCCCCTGTGGTATCTGCGTCAGGCACCCGAGGTCCGTATCGACGGCCCCTCGTACAGCCAGGACTACGAGATCCTCCCCGTCTTCCCGGAAGGGGAGGAATGGCCACCCCTCGAACGGAAGCGGAAGAAGCCCAAGGGGAGGAAGCCCCACCAACACAACCCCGAGCACATCGCGCGCCTTCGCCGCGTCTGGGGGCTCGAAGACGAATGAGCGGACCCATCGATCGCATCGCACTCGAATACCTCAACATCCGTGATCTCGATGACGAGGGGGGTGGCTACTACGAGGTCGAGGCAGGTGCCTTGAAGGAGGCCCTCGACCGGGCGTACTCAGCCGGGCAGAAGTCGGTGGTCCCGACGGTCCTCCTCCCCGAGCACAACGAAGACGCCTCGACGTGGCTGGACGCCGAGCAACGGGTGAACGCCGAGAGCGTCATGCGGGCGCTGGGCATCCCGTCCGACTTCGTGCAGACCTCGGAGCCTCACCGCAACGCCCACGCAGCCCAGCAGGAGTGGAAGACGCAGCGGCAGAAGGAGCGATCCCTCCACCACGACTGGCACGGTGAGGCGCCGATGGGGAACAACGAGAAGATGGCGTTGCTGGCCCGGTGCTTCCCTGTCCTGTGGACGGAGAACGTCATCCAGTTCATCGGCGATCACTGGAGCCAGGCCACCATGCTCGATTGCGTGAAGGAGGACCTGGAAGCCGAGAAGCGTGGGGGCAACCACCTCTGCCGGGCAAGCCGGAACGTACTAGCCTTCCTGCTGAACCTGTGGGACAGCGACTACCCGTTCCCATTCCGGTACGCCTGGTCATGCTGGGATGGGCACCAGCAGGCGGCCTTCAAGATGTGGATGGACGACCCCTGGTGGCCCTAGCGGCGGGTGCCCTCGCCCCAACCCACTGTACGCTGCGAGGGGGCTGAGCGGCTGATGATGTTGGCCCCGTCGTAGGCGACGATGCCTTCACGCTGCAGAGCCTCGGCCGCGTGCTGGACGTCGTAGACGGTGAGGCCCCCGAACTCCGGCAGCTTGGGGAGGTCGGAGAGGAAGACCGTCTCGCCCGTCTCCTGTCGATCGAGGTAGCCACGCAGGGCCTCGACAGCATCCACCTCTTGGGCCCGCTTGGAGGCCACGAGAGGCAGCAGGTGAGGGCGAAGCTCCGGCTTCGCGTGAGCCAGCCGGATGATTCGACTTCTCAGCTTGCGGTCGGACATCGGTGGTCTCCTAGACCCAGGAATCGATCTCGTTGCCACGACTGTCCAGGTGCATGATGTTGCCGTGGTCGTTGACGGTGTAGTAGCCGCCGTTCCGCTGGATGTCCCGCTTGGCCCGGTCCATCATCTCGTCGTACCCGTCACCGCCATATTCGCCGATGAACTTGCCGTCGATGGCCAGGCTGTACTTGAAGCCGTTGTCGCTGATGACCACTGCCTCGTCCATCTCGCCCGTCGTGTCCGGGCGCGGGCGGCGGACGTCGATGTCCACCCCCCACGGTCCGTTGATGTCGCGGACGAGGGTAAGCTGCTCGTAGCCCTTGTTCTTGTAGACGGCGAGGTTGCCGTGATCGACGGTTCCCAGGAGCTTCCCGATGCCCCGGATCCTGTCGATGCGGTCGTCGTCCTCACCGACCGCGTAGCCCTCGTCCTCTTGAAGCTCGTCGTATGCGTCCGCCAGTTCGCCGGCTAGATACGCAGAGGTGTCCTCATCGGCATACACACGCCAGAGGGTGCCGTGTAGGTAGTCCGGGAGCTTCTCGGCTGCCCCCCATGCCTCCTTGCGGCGACGGGCGACGAGGGGAAGGAGGTGGGGCCGCAATTCGGGCTTGGCGTGGGCCAGACGGATAACCTTGCTTCGCAGAGTGCTCATGTCCTTCTCCTTCTCCTTACTGAGGCAGGACGATAGGAAACCTATTGAGGGAGGAGGGCGTCGTAGGGGACATAGACGCTGGCGAACTCAGGCTCGGTGTAGGGGACGATCATCGCACTGCCGGCT
>Ga0180433_10010098_pt1 | contig 11432 bp, 8 predicted proteins | sample SS_ome_8_FD_132980 | JGI IMG/M metagenome (GOLD analysis project Ga0180433, IMG submission 132980) | Hypersaline lake sediment archaeal communities from the Salton Sea, California, USA - SS_1_D_1 metaG | ecosystem: Environmental > Aquatic > Non-marine Saline and Alkaline > Hypersaline > Sediment... | reverse complement strand
TTTTATTATATATAATGCAATATGGTTTCTAAAAACTTGGATCACAAATAAAAATATTTTTCTAAAATAGGAATAATCATTTTCATGTACTGTCCAATAACATCCGGTTTTCTTAACAAGTAACTGTTTATTTCTTTTTTTTATTATTCAAAAGAGAAAAAAAATAACCTGCTTTCCGGAAGATCATAAAAAGGGACGGAAAATTTTTTTCAGTTTTTTTTCTTCATTTTCCCATGTCAATTCTAAGGCTGCCTTTCTGAGATTCCTGATCCATATTTCTCTTTTTTTCCGGTTATTCAACATCTCCTGAAAAATAACTGCAAGCTTTTCCGGCTGCAGGGAAGATGTTACCATTCCAATATTATACTTACGCACTATCCCTGCCATTTCCGGTAAATCCGAAACTACAACAGGCACCAGTGATGCGATATAATCAAATAATTTATTTGGCAAAGCATAGTGGTAATTGAGTCCGGTGTCCTCTTCAACAGAAAGTCCTATAGAAGCAAGAGGAGTTAGCTTTTCCAGCTCCTCAAAAGGTAGCCGTCCCAAAAATTTTACTTTTTCACCAAGACCTTCCTGTTTAATCAGATTTTCAATGTCAGTCCTTTTATCCCCGTCACCGGCTATGACAAGATTAGCCCCTTCAACCAGTTTCATGGAGAGGACAGCCTGCCGTAATCCGCGTCCCGCATTAACAGCTCCCTGGTAAAGGATTATTTTAGGTGTGACATTCCTGCTGCTACTTTCATCGTCCACAGAAAACCTCACTGAAGAAACATTACGGACAACATGAAAAACGGTATTATACTTTTCAGTATATATTTTAGCTATTGAATCGCAAACGGTATAAGCATGCTCCAACCGCGGAACCATTTTTCGCTCCAGCCATTCCCAGAAGAGCTTAACTTTCGGACGATCAATCAATTCAGGTACTTCAGTAAAATATTCATGACTGTCATATACCAAAGGCTTCTTTTTTGTTCTCGAAATAATGTAATTTGCAGGAAGCGTATCCAGGTCGTTCGCTAACAACAGATCAAACCTGGAAAACAGCAGAAAACAAAATAATCTGCAATTGTAACATGCGTAGAAAAAAGGACCTTTGTTAAAAAGTAATCTAAATCTGCGTATTTTATAATTTTGGGGAGTAAACTCAGGACTACCGGGCAGTTTTCTTCCAATACAAAGAATATCGAAGCCCATATCTGAAAGAGTAGAGCATACTTTATTGACACGGTTGTCACATACCAGGTCATTAGTTACCGATACAATAATACGTTTTTTGTCTCCGCGGCTCAAATTGTTATTTTATATATCATAACTCTAAAAGTCTCAAAATATTTTTTTCATACCGTCAAAGTGCTATAAATTTACTATATTTTACTTGTTGTGGAATCTGACATAGGAAATTATTAAGTGTCAGTTTAAGCCTCATCGAATAACATTTTATAGCTATCAATTATTATGCTGATAATCAATGACAAATATTCATAAAAAATGGCACATTCGCATGAACACAATAAACACCTGCCTCATAACAGGGCTTTTTTATTTGGTATTATTCTGAATATTGCCTTTGTAGTTATTGAAGTTATTTTCGGATTAATTGCCAATTCTTCCGCCTTGCTGGCGGATGCGGGACACAATGCCAGCGATGTACTCGGATTGTTATTTGCATGGACAGCCATATGGCTGGCTTCGGTTAAGCCAAAAGGTAAATATACATACGGACTCAGGAAAACAACCATACTTGTATCCATTCTTAATGCACTGATCCTTTTTGGAGCAGCAGGAGCTATTCTTTGGGATGCAGTTATAAAGCTTCAAAATCCCGTACCCGTAGCAGGAAATCAAATAATGCTAGTTGCGGGAATAGGTGTTGTTATCAATACATTAACCGCACTGCTGTTTATAAAAGGGCAGAAAGAAGACCTGAATATAAAAGGAGCTTTTCTTCATATGGCGGCCGATGCGGGCGTTTCACTGGGAGTAGTGGTTGCAGGATTGCTTATCAATCTTACCGGCAAACTCTGGATAGACCCTGTTGTGAGTTTTGTTATCATAGCAGTTATTATCCGGGTAACCTGGCGCCTTTTCATGGACTCGCTGAGTCTGGCACTGGATGCTGTTCCCAAAAATATTGACGTGGAACAGGTTCGTAACTATATCAAATCAAAAGACGGGGTTGGGAGTCTGCACGACCTGCATATATGGGCAATGAGCACAACACAAACGGCACTGACAGCTCATCTGGTTATGCCCCTTGGTTATGATGACGATTTTATATCCGGTCTGCAAAAAGAGTTAAAGGAAAAATTCAACATCGGCCATACAACTTTTCAAATTGAAAGGAAAAGTCTGGAAGAAAAGTGTAGTACTTGCAGGTGATTACCGCCTTATAGATTATTTCAGAATTTCCGAATGAAAATTCATTTTTAGGTAATCCGGTCAATGCCGATGGTTTCAGAATTTTTATCAACTCTCTTCACCAGTCCCTGTAAAACTTTTCCCGGCCCGATCTCAATAAAAGACTCAGCCCCATCTGCAATCATGTTTTGCACTGTCTGTGTCCATTTTACCGGTGAAGTTAATTGGGCCATAAGATTTTCCCTGATTTCGCCGGGATCAGTGACCGGTCTGGCAGTGACATTCTGATAAACAGGACATATCGGTTTTCTGAATGTAGTAGCTTCAATAGCGGAGGCAAGCTCTTCACGCGCAGGTTTCATAAAGGGTGAATGAAAGGCTCCGCTGACAGGCAGTTTAAGTGCGCGACGGGCACCCATTTTACTCAACAGTTCACATGCTTTATCGACACCACTTGAGGAACCGGATATGACTAATTGTCCCGGACAATTATAATTTGCCGGTATAACTATATCGTCAACCGACCTGCATACATCCTCCACCACTTCGTCCTCAAGTCCGACAATAGCAGCCATTGCGGAAGGGTTCATCTCACATGCCTTCTGCATAGCCAGCGCACGGGCAGAAACAAGTCTCAGTCCGTCTTCAAAATTTAGCGATCCCCCGGCAACCAAAGCTGAAAATTCCCCCAGCGAATGGCCGGCAACCATATCAGGACTATAGTCTTTTAGTGTTTGAGCCAGAATTACCGAATGTAAAAAAATTGCAGGCTGGGTCACTTTTGTCTGCTTCAGATCATCGGCTGACCCTTCAAACATGATCTCAGTGATAACGAAACCTAATATTTCATTAGCCTTCTCAAAACATATTTTAGCTTCATCCGATTTTTCATATAAATCTTTACCCATACCGGGATATTGTGCTCCCTGACCGGGAAAAACATAAGCCTTCATTCCTTTTATTTTTTAATTCAAGGGCAAATATAAATGATTTTTTTGCTTTATTCCACAGTAACCGATTTGGCAAGATTCCTCGGACGGTCAACATCGCACCCCTTTAGTTCGGCAATATGGTATGCCATCAATTGCAAGGGTATTATCACAAGCAAAGGTAACAGCGCAGGATGTGATGCGGGTATATCCAAAAATACCGCACATTTACATTTTATTTATGATTGATTTTGTAGATTCTTTCAATAAGTCCATTTCCTAACGCCTCTTTCTCTTTCATATGAACATGAATGGCCTTTACGGTGCTGTTCTGCTCAAATTCGCCACGTACGCGGACAAAGTCAAGCTCACGCGCATCATCCCGTCCATCAACACCGAATCCTGTCATTTTGGTCAATGAAAATTCTTTTTTCGCATCATCATAAAGAAGCCTGTCGATGGCCAAAACACTCTCTTTCCATTTTTCCACAACTGCTATAACATCCTCAGCCATAAAATCCTCTGTAGTCTTGCCATAAAACTCCCAAAGTATATCGGCAGCCCATGTCCATTCATAATTGTAATAATTTTTATGAAGCACATATAATGCTGCATTTACTTGTTCAAGAGTGGTTATTTCCTGATTCTCGACCGACTTTAAAAGTTTATCGAGAGCTTCAAACGGACATATTAGTCCTGAAATGTCCACCCACGTGCCCTTGCCGACAGGTGTGTCGGGCTGAAGGGTTGTCCTCATCTCTGCTTCTGATGAAAATTCTTTTCCGTTAAGTCTGGATATAAGCGAATTACCCAAAAATTTCCAGATGGCCATTTCATAAAGTTTAATACCACGGTCGAGTGCATGGTTTTCAATTTTCATTTTGTCATAACTGTACTCACTTGCAAACTCACCTGACGACTGGCGAACAGACCTGAGTTTATTCAGACCCTTAATCATTTTACTTACTGTATAGGGACTAAGCAAATTAAAATTTATGAAATCAAGCAGATTGGAATCCCTTCGGTTGTCCCGCCGGGGCCATTTTTGTGTATCCCTTACCGTACCGATGCTTTTCAGGTTGACTGCAGGTACAAGGATACTTTCATCTTTTCTTTCAATAAGATAGGAAAAGGGAAAATCAGCCGTATCACAATGCTTATAATGTCTGCCCATTACAAGGGAGAAAGCCCCGATATGTGATGGCCACAATAAATAAGAATCGCTGGTGGTCTTTGCTCCCCGCTCCATTATTCCCTGATGTATCGGACCCAGTTTATACTGGTGATTACTTTGGTTTGAACCACTGCCGGCGTTCAGAAAAGAAAACATGCCGGCAATCAGTAATGTCGATTTATGATGTGTTACGGTATAAGGACCGGCAAAAATTGAGCAGGCCTCGCCGTGGAATCCCTGGCAATTGGCAAAAAATAGCGAATTAACGGCAGAATAATGCTTGTCCAGAATACAACCCTGACCCACAAAGCATTTGGAAATAAGGGTGGCATCAGTGATCCTCGTACCCGAACATATAATAAAATCTTCCATAATAACCCCCTCGCCTATAATAACAGGGGCTTCGCGTGTACTGTTAATACTTCCATTCTTCAGTTTTTTGGCTCCGTCAACAGTAGTTCCGTAACCGGTTTTTACATTCAATATCGTATTACAATTGAGAATATTCGAGTACGGACCTATAAACCCTGTGCTGCTTTTCACACTTTCCGAATAATCATCAACCATTTTCTTTAGTGCAGATATCAAAGAAGGCCGGTTCCGGTAAAGTGCCAGCAAATAGGCAAGGTGTGCCGACAGATAATCGTAAATGGGAATCTCCCGTCCGCCTCCTTCGTTTATTGCTTCAACCATTACGCCGTTGCCAAAATAAGATTCCCCGTCAACCGCTATTGTGGTAACATTATGTATTATGACCCCCTCGCCTATTATATAATTGGCGATATAACTGCGAACATTATATATCAAGGCATCTTTCCCTACTTCACAATTGTGAAGCCACGCATTATAAATTCCCGCCTTAAAAGTAATTCCCCCTGTCAGTTTAACTGACCTGTTAAAACTGTTTAGGCGTATATGTCCGGTAAACCTGACATTCTCAATATTATTAGGTACAAAACCGGCCGATACCTTAACAAGATTCCAGTCTGGTGAAAAACAACCCTGGTAAACGAGTTGACCTATCTCTTCATCACTCAAAGGACGGTAATTATTATTTTCCATGAGTCAGTTTATTTTGAAAAACAAATATAAGCAGAATAAGAAGCAACAAATATAAAAAACCTAACAATGAGTTAAATGGAAAATCATTAAACCTAACAATAATATTTTAAACGCCTGAATATAAATAATATAATAGAAATAGAAACATGACAATTATTTGTTATTACTGACGAATACCCTTATTTTTTAAGAATACAAAGGGTTGTTTACCGGATTAACAAAGTATAATTGTATATATTTACATAAAAATCCCCAACTAAAAGATATCTTTCCGACAGTCTCCGGAAAAATTAAAAATCTACCTAACTTTAAAAAGTAATTCTAAATTTATAATTTTGAGCAATAAAGACAACAAGGAAGGCTTACTGTGAAAAAATTATTTTTTATAATACTACAGATTATTTTTATCGCTGCTACGGCTCAGGAACCGCTCATGCCTGTGTTGCCTGAAAAGGATTCCCTTATAACAGATGATGATCAGTTATTTATGGACAACAGCCCTGTAAGTGAAGAAAATTTATCTTTTAACCTGACAGAGCCTTTACCCTTGCCTTATTTCAATTTCAAAAAAGAGCTTGCCAGCCGGTGGAGCTACAACATAAACGGATTATCATTATATCCAGGGGATATTAATGTTATTGATACGGGGATATACGGTTTTTCCTTTTTCCCTGTGACATTCAACGGTGTAATTCTGAGTGAAGGCAGTTATAGGGTTAATGACCGGTTCACCATCGGAGGATACAGCTTCGGAGCCAACAGATTGCTATCAGTACCCGTGACGGTTCAGGGAAATAATAATTTTGATTTTCGCGGGTCAACTTTGTTTTTTAAATATAAAATATCTGATAAATTTAAAATTGAAACCCGGTTCAATGTCACACAGGATCACGGATTTTAAGTGGCAAATATCTGCTTTTTGATAACTACATCCAAAAAATTACTTAACACTTAAATAAATATATGCTAACTGTATACAGAGCTTCAGCCGGTTCGGGAAAAACATTTCAACTGGTAGCGGAATATCTCAAACTGATAATAGATAATCCTTTCAACTACCGGCATATCCTTGCGGTCACCTTTACTAATAAGGCTACCAATGAAATGAAAAGCCGCATACTTGAGCAGCTTGCCCTGCTGGCTGACAACCAGCCGTCTGATTACATGAATATACTGATAGAAGAAAATTCACTTACTCCTGAAAAAGTGCGAATCAGAGCCCGGAAAGTCCTCAGAAATATCTTGCACGACTACAACCGCTTTTCAATCAGTACAATCGATTCATTTACCCAGCTCATTATTAAAGCTTTTAACAGGGAAACAGGCATTGCACCCAATTTTGTGCTCGGACTGGATGATGATTTGATACTTGAAGAGGCAGTGGACAGGTTGCTGTCTAAGTTAGACACTGACAAGCAATTACAAAGATGGCTGGCAGACTTCAGTATGGAAAAGATTAAAGAAAATCGAAGCCAGCAGATTGAAAGGGATATTAAATTACTTGGTAAAGAACTTTTTAAAGAAAAATTTCAGATATTCTTCCCTGACAAAAAAGACTCCGTTTATACCCGCGAAAACCTGGAATCATTTCGCAGGGAACTAAATAAAATGATTGCCTGGTTTGAATCCACCATCAGAAAAAAAGCAAAATATTGTATCGAACTGCTTCAGAAGGACGGCTTCTCGACAGATGATCTTTCTTATAGAAGCACAGGGATAGGCGGATATCTGAAAAAACTTTCAGAGGGGATCATAAATGAGCCGAAGGCAAGGGTGATTGCTGCTGAAGAGTCTGCACAGAACTGGTATTCAAAAACACACAAGCAAAAAGACCGGCTCGGAGAACTTGCTGGAAACCATCTTCAGCCTCTTCTGCACGAGATACTTGTCTTTTACAGGGAGAATATAAACCGTTATTTATCTGCCATGGAAGTACGCAAACAATTACGGGTGCTTGGCATATTAACTGACCTGAAAACGGAAATTCAGGATATCCTCCACGAGAAAGGCATATTACAGTTATCGGATTCCAATCTGTTACTATCAAAAATTATCGGGGACACCGACAGTCCTTTTATTTATGAAAAAATAGGTACACGATATAAATACTTTATGCTGGATGAATTTCAGGACACATCAGCATTGCAGTGGAATAATTTCAGGCCTCTGGTTGCCAACTCCCTCTCCGAAGGGCATGCAAATATGCTGGCAGGCGATGTCAAGCAATCCGTTTACCGATGGCGCAATAGCGACTGGAATATACTGGCATCACAAGTGAACAGGGATTTTCCACATGTCAGTCCTGTTGAGATACCTCTTGAAAAAAACTGGCGCAGCCGCATCAATATAATAGAATTTAACAATTCAGTTATTCCGGAAATAAAGACAGCTATGGGAAATTACCTGTTAAATGAGATACAGGACGAAAATTATCTTGAAAAATTCCGCAATATATATAAACACCTCATTCAGGAACCCGGCAACCCGGAAGCTGTTAAAAAAGGACTGGCTGAAATTAAATTTCTGGAAAATGAAAATTTCGAAACTGATTCTGCCGGACTTTTGGTTAAACAGGTCAAATTACTTCAGGACAAAGGATTCAAAGCATCCGAAATAGCTATACTCATCAGAAAAAATAAAGAAGGAGCAAAAATAGTAGAAACATTTTTGACTGCTGCTAAAAAAGATGAAAATGCAGCCTACAACCTCACGGTACTGTCAAACGAATCGCTCTTCCTCCATGCTTCCCGTGGTGTTAACTTTGTCATGCTGATTATCGAAACAATAATCGATAAAAAAAATGAAATCAACAAAACTGCCCTTTTATATCTTTGGTTATCCTGGCTAAAACCTGCTTTTGAAAAAATTGAACATTCATCTGCCGGCGGAGTTACAGATGATTCCGATACTTGGAATAAAAATACAGCTTCATGGCCGATAGACAGTAACTATGAAACTGTTTTTGAAAAAGAACTGGGGGAAAAAATAAAAATTGCGGAAAGTAAAATACTGCTTACTTCACTCGATGAAACCGTAACACAAATATGTTCAATCTTCGGACTCTTTAAAATCAAGTCCGAACTGCCTTACTTACAAGCACTTATTGATGAAGCTGCTGAAATAAAATTTGTGCTGTCCAATGATCTTTCCAATTTTCTTTTATGGTGGAAAGAAAAAGGTCACGAAACTTCGGTAAGTATAAATGAGGAGGTAGATTCGGTCAGACTGATGACGGTGCATAAAGCCAAAGGACTGGAATTCGAATCCGTGTTAATCCCTTTTTTCAACTGGGATAGTTCATGGAGCGGCTCGCAGTCGCCTTTGCTCTGGTGCAAACCTTCCATCCGTCCCTTTAACAAATTTCCGTTACTCCCTGTAAAAGCCAGCAAAATTCTTGCCGGTACAATTTTCAGGGATGATTACCTTGAAGAAAAAGTAAACTCATGTATCGATACACTAAATCTGGTATACGTTGCTTTTACACGTGCCAAATCAGCATTGTTCATCAACTGCAAAAAACCACATGAAAATAAATATGCAAATACACCGGGAAGAACGGTAAATTCCTTATTGCTCTCTTCCCTCGAACAACTGACCAACAAAGATCAATTTTCAGGATGCCTCAACGATGATGGAAATTCCTTCAGGTATGGAGAACTACCTGCTTTCTCTCACGATGAGAGTCCTTCAAACACAAACCGTATCAGTAAATATTTTTCCGGTGATTTCACTGCGCGACTACGCCTGCGGATCAACAGTGAAGAATTTCTTATGAAAGACAATCAAAGCCGTTCGGTTAAAAATACAGGAAAGCTGGTACATGAAATACTGTCAGAAATAGAAACAGTAAATGATATTGAAGAGGCTTGCAATAAAGCATTTAAGGGAGGCAAAATAAACAGTTCCGAAAGAAAGGAAATTTCGGAAAAACTTTTATTCAGCCTAAAAAGACCTGAAATGTATAAATGGTTTGACGGAAGTCATAAAGTGATCACGGAAAGAGAACTTCTCACACCGTCAAAATTACTCCGTCCCGACCGTGTTATGATCTCGGGCGACAGGGCAGTTGTGCTGGATTACAAGTGGGGAGAGAAATTACCTGTAAAGCACAAAAAACAGGTTCTTCAGTATGCCGGGATTCTGAGGGAGTGCGGATTTGCACAAGTGGAAGGTTACCTGTGGTACATTAATCAGGATGAACTTGAGAAAGTATGCTGATAAAAGTAATGGTGTTTCGTTTTTTTTACTGTCCGGAAGAAAATTATTTGACTAAAGCCCTTGTTTAATGGAGTATTTATAGCCCCGGCATTAATGCCGGGGTAAAAAAATAAATTTTATAAATTTGTCCGAAAAAAATGCTAAGCGCCTTTTTAAACCGGCCTTAAAGTCGAGTTAAAATTATAAAAAATAAAAAATCAAAAGTAAATAACTTATTTAATACATTATGATACAGAGAATCCAGACGGTTTTCATTTTTGTGGCAGCATTGTTCATTTCATCCCTGTTAAAACTTGAATTTGCCTCATTAATAGTAAACGACAAATTATATACATTTTCAGCCAAAGGAATTGTCAGCAGCGAAGAAATTATATATGACGGATTACCGTTGATGCTATTTATCGCACTCATCGTATTACTGCATCTTGTTGCCATATTCCTCTATAAGAGACGTATACGCCAGATGAGACTTCTGGGTTTTACGATTTTGCTTTTAGTCGGACTGACGGGTTTGATGTTTTTCTTTTTATATACTTCGTTCGACGATATTAAAGTAGCTTTCAAAATACCAATCGCCTTTCCGCTGATAGCGATCATACTGGATTATCTGGCAATTCGCGCCATCGGAAAAGATGAAGCTCTTGTGAGGAGTCTGGACCGGATACGCTAACTTTCTCCTGCTGAACAGATCAGAAAGACAAGCACAACTAAACCACCTGACTTTCCGGACAGCATAAAATTAAAGCGACGCCCATATCCGTGCAAGTGAATGACCCGGTGCTTTAATCTGCAAGTCAAGAAAATAACCGAAAGGTGTCTGTGCTGTTGAATATCCGCCGTTACGAAGTCTCGCTTCAGCGAGATCGAAAATCTCTCTGGTAAACTCCACCGAAGCTTTTGAATCTGCAAGATGGGCAAAGGAATGGAGGATGATCTTTTTACAATCGTTTTTACGGGCTGTCCACTTAAGATGGTTCACTAATTTTTTCTCACGACTCCTGGTGTCATATTCCTCATCTTCTTTCTCAATATGAATAAAAGCCAGGATGCTGTCTGAAAAGGTATTGCCCTCTGTCACCTCCACGGCCGTTTCAAGATTTTTCCGGGCAGGGGAATAACTGAATTCATCTACATACATTACTAATATCTTCATTTCATCATTTTGTTTTAATAGTTCCGGCAATCACAAACTTATTAAAAAAATTATACAAGATTCTTTGGCAATATATATTAACTTTGGCAAAAAAGTAAAAAGCATGCGTTGGTTTTTTCTGGCCGCGGCCTTCACTCTTTCAATATCTGTTGTCTCTAACGGACAAATTTCCAGGGGCGGTCGTCCCATGACGATACCTGCACTTAAAAGTCGCAGCATTCCTCAGAAAATCATGCCACCGGTAAATAACAAAAAATTATTACGGCAGGCAAAAGAATTGCAGGGTCAGAATACGAATCTTAAGTCATTACAGTTTGCACACAGCTTTAATGTTCACTTTTCACCGATCAATGACGGCATGTGGATAAACAGCATTAAAGGTTTCGATATATGGACACTGAAAATCCGTTCAGACGAAGCAAAATCCCTAAGCCTTATATTCAGCAAATTTCACCTTCCGGAGGATGCCAGATTATTTGTATTCAATGAAGAAAAAAACCATTATCTCGGTGCTTATACTTCTTTC
>Ga0180433_10010097_pt1 | contig 11432 bp, 8 predicted proteins | sample SS_ome_8_FD_132980 | JGI IMG/M metagenome (GOLD analysis project Ga0180433, IMG submission 132980) | Hypersaline lake sediment archaeal communities from the Salton Sea, California, USA - SS_1_D_1 metaG | ecosystem: Environmental > Aquatic > Non-marine Saline and Alkaline > Hypersaline > Sediment... | reverse complement strand
CGGCGGTAAACCAAAGCAGTAGAAAGCAGCCCCGGCCAACGGCCGGGACACAGGCAACCGGGCAAGGCCGCGCCGCCCCGCCTTCGGCGCGACGCCTTGCCCGTTTGCTATTCCGGCCCAGGCACGTGCATGAGCCCCGGCCGCCAGGCGCGCGGCCCGCGAGCCGGCCGGGCCATTCCTTCCGAAACTTCGCCCTCGACGGCGGGTTGGTACGCGTAAGCACGTCCTTCAGACAGGAGACACGGCCGTGGCCGTCGGCAAGCGGAAGGGGACGCGGCGCGGGTTTCTGGCATCCTCGGCGGCGGCGGGCACGGACGCCGCACCAATGAATAGGTGGGCCGACCAGAACCCTCCTCCGGTGCACGGACGAGAACCGCCTGCACGCCACAACGCCAACAGCGGGTCTCCATGAACGCCGGGACTCGCTGGAGGGGACCGGCGGCGGCTGAAAAAGGAACCCGACCCCCCCAGGACCGGCCGAGAAACGCCAACAACGCCGGAGACACAAAAAAGGATCCTCTTGCAACCCGGCAGCCTTTCACGAATAGCCGCGACCCGCCGGCGGAGCGGGGGTTGAACTATCGGAGGCGCTTGCCATGCCCATCCATGGCCTGAGGCGCCGGACCTTCCTGGCCGCCCTTCCCGCCGGGGCCGTGAGCCTGGCGGCCGCCCGCCTCGGGCGCGCCGGCGAGGCGCCGGCCGCCTTCCGTATCGAGGAGGCGGACGGCGAGCGGCTCCGCATCCTCCAGGGCGCCGACCCTGTCCTCGTCTACAACTGGGGCGTGCAGACGAAGGCCGGCGTCCCCGAACGCTACCGCCGGGCCTGCTACTGCCATCCCGTGTACGCGCCGGACGGCACGGTGCTGACCGGCGACTTCCCGAAGGACCACTACCATCACCGTGGCATTTTCTGGGCCTGGCCCCGGATGAAGGCCCGCGGCAAGGGGGTCCAGACCTGGCATCTGAAGGGCCTTCGCCAGCGGCACGGGACGTGGAACCGCCGCAGCGCCGCGGCGACGTCGGCCGTCGTGGACGTCTCCAACGACTGGCGCCTGGACGGGGGCGAACGCGCCGGCCGCGAACGGGTCCGCATGGTCGTGCACCCGGCCTCGGACGGGGGCCGGGCCATCGACTTCACGCTGGAGTTCGAGGCCGTCGGCGGACCCGTTGAACTCCTCGGTGCCAAGCGGAAGGGGTACGGCGGGTTCTGCTTCCGCTTCGGTCCGCGCCGGGACACGACCATCACGGTCGCCGACGGCGTGCAGAAGGAGGACCAACTGCTGAAGCGTTCGGCCTGGGCGGACCTCTCGGCCCGTTTCGGCGGGCGGAAGGCGATGAGCGGCGCCGCCGTCTTCGTCCACCCGGCCAACCCGTCTGCGCCGACGGGCTGGCTCCTCCGCCATTACGGCTTTCTCGGCGCCTGCTGGCCAGCACTGGAGCCGTACACCCTGGAGCCGGGCAAGCCCGTCACCCTCCGCTACCGCGTGTACGTTCATCGCGGCGACGCCGACGAGGGCAACGTGGCCCGGGCGTACGAGCGGTACGCCGATTCCGCCGAAGCAAGCGCTTCCAGCGCGGCGGCCCTCCCGCGCCGCTGCGCCTGAGCGGGGATGGCGCGGCGGGTGCGGAGACCCGCCGCGCGGAAGGCGCGAGGGAGCGCGGCGGGTGCGGAGACCCGCCGCGCAAGACGCAGAAAGGAAGCCTGACCATGACGCGAAACGGCTTGACGCGACGAACGTTTCTGAAGGGCGCAGCCGCTGCGGCCGCCGCGCCGTACGTCGTTCCGTCCACCGTCCTCGGCAAGGACGCGCCCAGCAACACGCTCCGGGTGGGTTCGATCGGCACCGGCCGCATGGGGCACGGCGACATGCGGAACGCGCTGTACCAAGGGCTGGACGAATCCGCGGGCGCCCGGCTGGCGGCGGTGTGCGACCTGGACCGCAACCGCGCGAAGCACGCCAAAGAGGACGCGGAGAAACGGTACCGCGAGCGCGACATCCAGGCCACCATCGAGGTGTACCAGGATTTCCGCGACCTCCTGGCCCGCGCCGGTCTCGATGCCGTCACCATCTCGACGCCGGACCACCAGCACGCCCTGTGCGCCGTGGCCGCCGCCGAGGCCGGCAAGCACATGTACCTCCAGAAGCCGTTTGCCCATTCGGTGGCCGAGGGGCGGAAACTCATCCAAGCGGTTCGCGCCAACAAGGTGATCCTCCAGACCGGGTCGCAGCAGCGGTCGGACATCCGCTTCCGCAAGGCCTGCGAACTCGTCCGGAACGGGCGCCTGGGCAAACTGAAGACCATCGAGGTGGTCATTCCCACCGACCACGGCAAAGGCAACCCGACGCCCATGCCCGTCCCGAAGAACCTGAACTACGACATGTGGCTCGGCCCCACGCCGGAGGCGCCGTACACCCGGGACCGCGTCCATCCGCAGAAGGGCTTCGGCCGGCCGGGCTGGCTCCAGATTGAGGCGTACTCGCGCGGCATGATTACGGGATGGGGCGCCCACATGTACGACATCGCCCAGTGGGCCCTCGGCGTGGACCGCGACGGCGGACCCGTCCAGGTCCGTGCCACGGCCGAGTTCCCCGACCGCGGCCTGTTCGACGTGCACGTCGGCTTCAAGGCCGAGGCCGCCTACGCGAGCGGCGTGAAACTCCTCTCGCACAACGGCAGCGCCGGCGTCAAGTTCATCGGCGACCGCGGCTGGCTGTGGGTGGCGCGCGGCAACTGGAAGGCCGAGCCCAAGGACCTCCTCCGCACCAAACTCGCCGACGCCGACGTCCACCTCTACAGAAGCAAGAACCACATGCTCAACTTCCTCCGGTGCTGCCGGACGGGCAAGGACCCGGTGGCCCCGGCGGAGGTCGGCCACCGCTCGTGCACCGTCTGCATCCTGCACCACATCGCGATGAAGCATCCCGGCAAGACGCTGACCTGGGACCCGAAGGCTGAGCGCTTCACCGGCGACAGCACCGAGGCGAACGCCATGCTCGATTACCCCCACCGCGAACCCTGGACGGTGTGACGGCAAAGGACTGAGCCGACTTGGCCCGCCGCAGTGGGCTTCGTCGCCCGCGTAGGCGGGTACCGGAGCACCGGAGTACGAAGGCAGGAACGGAGGCTTTCATGGTCTGTCTGAAGCGAAAGGAGAATCCCATGCGAAATGATACGGTCCGATGGGCCATCGGCCTCGTCGCTGCCGGCGCCCTCCTGTCAATCGTCGGCGGAGCCGTTGCGACGGCCGGCGAAGCAGGCGATGCCGCCGGAGCGGTCAAGGCCATCGTCCTCACCGGCGGGCACGGGTTCCAGAAGGGTCCGTTCCTGGAGATCTTCAAGACGATGGACGGCGTCGAGGCCACTCACGTCGCCCTGAAGGATGGCAGCGAGGTCTTCGAGGACACCTCCGAATGGCCGTACGATGTGATCGTCCTCTACAACATGACCCAGAAGATTTCCGAGAAGCGGCGGAAGCATTTCCTGGCCCTGCTGGAGAAGGGCGTGGGCCTGGTGGCCCTCCACCACTCGCTGGCGGCCTGGCAGGCGTGGCCCGAGTTCCGCCGAATTATCGGCGGCCAGTGGTTCACTAAGCCGACCACCATCGACGGCGTCCGGTACAAGAAATCCGGATGGAAGGGCGGCGTGGACTACACCGTCCACGTCGCGGACCCAGAACACCCGGTCACGCGCGGCATCGAGGACTTCCGGATTCACGACGAGACGTATTGCCGGTACTGGGTCAGCCCGAAGGCCCACGTCATCCTGACGACCGACGAGAAGACCAGCGACGAGGCCATCGGCTGGACACGCACGCAGGAGGGGGCGCGGGTCTGCTACCTTATGAACGGCGACTGTCCCCGCGCGTACCGGAACCCGAACTACCGCCGACTCATCGCGAACGCCATCCGCTGGACGGCGGGGAAACGGGAGTAGTCCTGCACCGCAACTTCGTACGCGGCGGCGGGCGCGGCGGCCGGGATGGCGCCTCCGAACGGCCCGGCAGTGTGGCGGAGCGGACGTCAAATATGAGATATCAGCATAAATGAGTTGAAGATGAAGAACGCCGTCGCTGGGTTGAGGTTCCTGTTGCTTGCCGCCGTGGTCGTTGGGTTGGTGAACGCGCCGAGCCTGAACGCCGCGGAGAAGTCGTGGGAGGACGAGACGGTGCTGGTCTCGCCGCAGGGCGACCAGACCGTGGCCCAGGCGTTCAAGGGGCAGAAGGTCCTGTTCAAGAACGCCGACCCGCAACTGGCCATCGAATGGGGCCTGGCCAACGCCCGCACCACGGTCGTGCTGGCCGGCAAGTACGTGGTCGCGGACCGCATCGATGTTCCGCGCGACGGCGTCACGCTGATCATCGATCAGGGCGCCGAGATATCACTGAATGGCGATACCAAGCACACATCGATAACACCCGGGTTTCGCGGGAGGAACGGCAAGCTGTATCCGCACCCGGCGCTGATATACAACAAGGGCCGCAACAACGTTCGCGTGATGTGCTTCGGCACGTTGCGCGGGCCCGGTCCGATCTTTTTCGACGGAAGAAACGAGAAGCGTACATGCGGAATCGAAGGCGGACTGGTGGCGGCAGCCGGATCGCCCGATAACTGTTACACGCTCAACGACTGCCGGGGAGTTCGGGTTCCCCTGATGGCTGTGAATACGGGACTTCCCTCCACCCTCGGAATGGAGGGGTGCGAAGGCTGTAACCTCGGCACGGTCGTCAACCTGGCCGCCAAGCCCGGCGGCAAGACGGGCGAGGTCGTGGACCTGAACTCGAGCTGCCGGAATATCACCATCGAATGTCTTATCGGCGAACGGTCGCAGGAGATCATCGATATGAACGGGAGCCACGCCAACGTCAAAGAGCTCATTTCCGTCGGCGTGCCCCAGAAACTTCTTTGTTTTTGCGTACGCGCGGGGGCGCGATGGACAAGCAGGCCGGCCTGCCCGAACCGGCTCGACGTGTGGAAGGCCTCCGTCTTGGAGGACGCGACGAGTTCCGCTCTGCGGGTCGAGGTGCCGAAACTGCCGGAGGCGCTGCCTCGCTTCACCGTGAAGGCCACCGTGGAAGTGACCTTGAAGGACGGCGGCAAGAAGGCGTACACGAAAGCGGTCGAGATCGACGTGCGGGATAGCGGTTCGTAGGCCGTCGATCCCCGGATACCATTCCATTGTTGCGGCTTATGGGGTCTTCCATGGAACGCACCGTCCTGCGTCTCCTTATTGCGACGTTGGCGTTTGTTGTTCCGGCCATCGCGACCTCCCGCCCGGCGGGTCTCCGGTGCCTCGCGCATAACGCTCTCGTGGCGGCGCCGTAACAGAAGACGCACCATGGCCCAAACGGACGGTTTTCGGCACGTTCGGTCGGCTCGTTGCGCGGAGTGTGCGGAGGTCCGCCGCCCGGGACGTCGCGTGGCGGCGCCGGGCTGCGTCGCGGCGCTCGTCGTCCTCCTGCACGCCGGCGCGGCCGCCGCGTTCCATGGCCCGGACGACGAGCTGCTGGCCGCCGCCCGCGACGGCATGGCCGGGGCCACGCACTTTTTCACGGCCATCTCCACCAACGGCGGCTGGGCGGGTATCTACAGCAGGGATCTGGCCAAACGCTACGGCGAGGCCGTCTACGAGAAGGCCCGCCCCAACGAAATCTGGGTCCAGCCGCCCGGCACGCCGACCGTCGGCAAGACGCTGCTGCGCGCCTGGCGCGTGACCGGCGACAGGCGGTACCGCGACGACGCCCGCCGCGCCGGCCGGGCGCTCGTCTGGGGGCAGCGGACCGTCGGCGGATGGGACCACCGGGTCGACGTCTCGCATCTGGCGCCGGAGGCCACCCGACCCGAACGCCGCAAGGGCCAGTGCACCCTGGACGACGATATCACCCAGGGGGCGATCGACTTCCTGATGGACCTCGACCGCGACCTGGACGAACCCTGGCTCGACGACGGCGTGAGGCGGGGCCTGGCGTACCTCGTGAAGGCCCAGTTCCCCTGCGGCGCCTGGCCGCAGTGGTATCCGCTCCGCGGCGGCTATCACGACTATTATACGTTCAACGATAACACGATCAATGACTGCGTCCGCGTGCTGCTCGATGCCCATCGTCAGTACGGGAGGGCGAAGGTTCTGGAAGCGGCGCGGCGGGGCGGGGACTTCATCATCGCCTCCAGGCTCGACCCGCCCCAGGCCGGCTGGGCCCAGCAGTACAGCCACGACATGAAACCCGCCTGGGCGCGGTCGTTCGAGCCGCCCGGCGTGTGCAGCGCCGCCACCGCGCGCAACATCCGGACGCTCCTCGACCTGGCGGTTTACACGCGGGACGCGAAGTACCTGGAGCCCATCCCGGCGGCGCTGGAGTGGCTCCAGCGGGCGGAACTGAAGGACGGCGCCTGGGCCCGCCTCTACGAACTCGGCACGAACAAGCCGATCTACGGCGACCGCGACCGCAAGATTCATTACACGCTTCGGGAGATCAGCGAGGAACGCCGCACCGGCTACTCGTGGCAGGGCGGCTTCGGCGTGGAGAGCGCGGCCCGCTACTACCGCCGCGTCAAGGAAGCCGGCCTGGAGGCGTATGCCGAGGAGCGGGCGGCGGCACGCAAGCAGGAACCGTCGCCCGAGTCCCTCGCAGAGCGTGCGCGGAGGCTCGCGCCCCGCGCCCGGAAGGCCGTCGAGGCGCTCGACGCCAAGGGCCGATGGATCGACGACGACGGCCGCATCCGATGCGGGACGTTCGTCCGCCACATGCGGACGCTGTGCGATTACGTCGAGGCGGCCGAGGCGCAGCGGGCCGCGGACGAGTAGCCGCATCACATGGGGCGCGGGATGCCACAAGGGCTGTCATTCCGAGCGAGCGATGCATCTCGCCGTGGTCGCTGCCCCCTTGCCGAGAAGAAGAGCGTGACCCTGGTCGTGGAACTGTTGAACTCGAAGGTCGATCGCCCTCGGCTACCAGGGCGATCGCCGCGGGGCTGCACCCCGCCACCCGCTCCTGGGCTAGAATCTCCCGCTCCTCCACGGTAAGATGGTGTCCGTGCATCGCAAGGCTCCTGGCTCGGGGTTGCTTGGGTTAACAACTAGGTTCTGTCTGATGAATCCGTCGTCGGCCCGAGAGCGAGCGAATTCGCCCCTGGCAAGGAGGCCGAAGCAGGCGATTCGTTTTTGAATCGGCGATACAGGGCGACGCCGCCGGGGGCGAATGCAGCCGCTCGAAGCCAGATCGGATTCATTCAGACAGAACCTAACCTACCGAACCAGCCCTTGCGATGCCATTGTCTACCCCTGTTGCGTTTCAGAGTTGAATCCGCAGCTCGATAAAGGAGAACCGATGCCCAGCCGACTCTCTCGCCGCCGGTTCCTGGCCGGCACCGCCGCGACGGCGGGCCTGGCGCTGGCCGGGCCGGCCGTCGCCGCTGAGGCGGCCGGGCCGGACCCCATTCACGTGGCCATCATCGGCGCGGGCACCCACGGCCGGCAACTCCTGCGGTACGGTCTGAAGATTCCCGGCGTCCGGTTCAAGGCGGTGTGCGACATCTGGCCCTTCTCCCGCACCTACGCCGGCCGCCTGCTCGCCGCCTACAAGCAGCCGGTCCGGGTGTACGAAGACTGGCGCGAGATGCTCGCCGCCGAGAAAGACCTCGACGCCGCCATCGTCGCCACGCCCGACGCCTTCCACGCCGACCAGGCCGTCGCGTGCCTGGAGGCCGGCCTGCACGTCTATTGCGAGAAGGAGATGCACCACACGATCGCCGGCGCCCGGCGCATCGTCCGGTCGGCGCGCAAGGCCGACCGCCTCGTCCAGGTCGGCCGGCAGCACCGGTCCAACCCGCGGTATCATGCGGCGCTCGAGTACATCGACGGGAAGAAGGCACTCGGGCGAATCGTCCACGTCTCCGGTCAGTGGCACGGCCATCGGCGCGTGCGGCACACGTGGAAGAAGAAGCACGAGATCGACCGATCCATCCTCAAGAAATATGGCTATGAATCGATGCAAGAGTTCCGCGACTGGCGGTGGTCGAAGCAGTTCTCGGCGGGGCCGATGGCGAACCTCGGCTCGCACCAGGTGGACGTGTTCAACTGGTTCCTACACGCGCCGCCGAAGGCCGTCTTCGCCGCCGCCGGACGCGACTACTACGATTTCGGCGACTGGTACGACAACATCGCGTGCATCCTGGAATGGGACTACGCCTGGGAGGGCGAGACGCGGACCGTCCGCGGCGAGTACGATATCGTCACGATGAGCGAGGACCGCGGCTTCTTCGAGGTCTTCACCGGCGACGAGGGCGGCCTGACGATCTCCCAGCACGCGGACAAGGGCGGCCTGCGGCGGCAGAAGGGCGCCCCCTACGCCGACTGGGAAAAGGAACTCCAGGGCGACGGACGCGCCTACCCGCCCATCCCGTATCCCGGCGAGGCCAAGCCCGTCCACCAGTACCACCTGGAGAATTTTTTTGAGGCCGTCCGCGGCCGGGCGAAGCTGACCTGCCCCGCCGAGGTCGGATTCGTCGCCGCCGTCGCGGCCCTGAAGGCGAACGAGTCGGCCGAGGCCGGCCGGCGCCTCGACCTCACGCCTGACGATTTCAAGGTCTGAGACACCTGCCAACCGGCGAACCCAAACACGGAAAGGCAAAACATGCACATCTTTACACGACGCATCCTGATTGCCGCGGCGCTGGTGTCGGCCCTTGGTTGGACCGGCGCGGCGCGGGCCGACTTCTCCTTCAAGGACACGCCGGGCAAACACATGGACGTTTTGCTAAACGGCAAAACCGTCGCCCGCTACATGTACGCCCACGATACCTCCACCAAGGAGCGGCGCCACGAGACCTACAAGCCCTACCTCCACGTCCTCGACCCGGCCGACGGCAAGCCCATCACCAAGGGTCCCGGCGGCAAGTACACGCACCACCGCGGCATCTTCATCGGATGGCGAGCCATCGGATACAAGGGCAAACGGTACGACCTCTGGCACATGAGCGGCGGCCGGATCGTCCACCGGAAGTTTCTCGAAAAAAAGGCCGGCAAGGACGAGGCCGTCCTTACGTCCCTCACCCACTGGGTCAACGATGAGGGCGAGACCATGCTCGTCGAGCAGCGGACCATGACGTTCCGCCCGCCGCCCACGGGCGCCGGCATCGTCGTCGTGGACTTCGTCTCGACCCTCAAGGCCACAGGCACCGACGCCGACCTCCGCGGCGACCCGGAGCACGCCGGCATCCAGTACCGCCCGCACAACGGCGTGGCGGAGAACAAGTCCGCCAAGTACGTCTTCCCGGAGGAACGCATCAACGCCGGCAACGTCAAGAAGGAACGCGACATGCCCTGGGCCGCCGAGACCTACGAACTCCGCGGCCACACGTACGCCGTCCAACACATGAACCACCTGTCGAACCCGAAGGGGACGCGGTACTCGGCGTACCGCGACTACGGGCGGTTCGGGGCGTTCTTCGAGAAGAAGATTCCAGAGGGCCAGTCGCTGACCGTCCGCTACCGCATCCTCGTGAAGAAGGGCGACCTGCCGCCGCGCGACACGCTCCAGAAGTACTACGAGGCGTTCGCGGGGAAGTAAGGCGCCGGCGTCGCGCGCGGCGGGTCTCCGCACCCGCCGCGCTTCGCCTCGTTGAGCCGGCGACCGCAGGTCGCCGGACGCCAGCCAAGGCACGCGCCGGCCAAGGCCGGCGGCTAACTTTGACGGCGCGCGCGGCGAACACGCATGGCGCGGTGGTTACGGAGAACCACCGCGCCATCAACGATGAGATTCTCAGATGTCGCGGTTGGCCTTGAGCCAGGCCAGGATCCGCCCGGCCGTCTCCTCCGGCCCGAAGCGGTCTGTCGGGATGCGGTAATGGCAGGCGGCGTCGTACTTGGGTTCGCGCTCGGCCAGGAGGGTGCGGATTTCCTCCAGGCTCCCCTCCGCGGTCAGGTCCGGCCGCTCGGTCTCGGTCTTGGCGTCGGCCTCCATCCGCTGCCGGATCGCCTCCGCCGGGGCGGTCAGGAGCACCACCTTGCCGCTCTCGCGAAGCCGGCGCGTGTTCTCCTCGTCCAAAACCACGCCCCCGCCCGCGCTGATGACCTGTTCGTCGGCCGAGACGACCTCGGCGACGACCTCGCGTTCGAGCCGGCGGAACTGGGGCCAGCCGGCCTCCGCCACGATCTCGCGGATGCTCCGCCCGGCGCGCTCCTGGATGCGCGTGTCGGTATCGACGAGCGGCCAGCCGAGCGCCTCGGCCAGGATGTCGCCCACCGTGGTCTTGCCCGTGCAGCGATACCCGATGAGTGTGAGGTTCATGGTGGTCTCCGACGGCTGAACGGCACGAGGCAGTGCGCGGCGAGTCTCCGCACCCGCCGCGCGGGGACGCACTGGCGGACAAGCCGCCAGTGGCACCCGCCGAGGCTAACGGTCACGCTGCTTGCTTTGCCGGCGCGCGAGGCCCTGGACCTTCAACGGCAAGCCGAACAGGTGGATGAAGCCGGTGGCGTCCGCCGGGTCGTATTCGGCGCCCATGACGAAACTGGCCAGGTCCGTGCTGTACAGGCTGTGCGGCGAGGAGGCCCCGGCGTAGACCACGTGGCCCTTGTGCAGCCGCAGCCGGACCGTGCCCGTCACGTTGCGCTGGGTCCGGTCGACGAAGGCGTCGAGCGCCTCGCGCAGCGGCGAGAACCATTTGCCGTCGTACACCAGGTCGGCGTACCAGAGGGCGACCTGCTGCTTGGCGTGGAGTGTGTCGCGGTCGAGGCAGAGGGCCTCCAGCGCCGCGTGGGCGGCGTACAGGATCGTGCCGCCCGGCGTCTCGTACATGCCGCGCGACTTGATGCCGACGCGGCGGTTCTCCACGAGGTCCACCTGGCCGACGGCGTGTTTGCCGCCGAGCGCGTTCAGCCGCTCGACGATTTCGACCGGCCCCGGCCGCTCGCCGTCGAGGCCCACCGGCACGCCGGCCTCCAGTTCGACCTGGACGTATTCCGGCTCGTCCGGCGCCTGGGCCAGCGGCGAGGAGAGGACGAAGACGCGGTCCTGCGGTTCGTTCGCGGGGTCCTCCAGTTCGCCGCCCTCGTGGCTCAGGTGCCAGAGGTTGCGGTCGCGGCTGTAGAGGGACTCCTTGGACTGGGCGATGGGAATGCCGCGGGCCTCGGCGTACTCGACGGCGGCCTCTCGGCTGGTGAGCGTCCACCGCGGGTCCCGCCACGGGGCCAGGACCACCAGGTCCGGCGCCAGGGCCATGAACGTCAACTCGAACCGGACCTGGTCGTTGCCCTTGCCGGTGGCGCCGTGGGCGACGGCGTCGGCGCCGGTGAGGCGGGCCACCTCGACCTGCTTCTTGGCGATGAGGGGGCGGGCGATGCTCGTGCCGAGCAGGTACTTGCCCTCGTAGACGGCGCCGGCCTTGAGCATGGGCCAGAGGTAGTCGGTGACGAACTCCTCGCGGAGGTCCTCG
>Ga0180433_10010096_pt1 | contig 11432 bp, 26 predicted proteins | sample SS_ome_8_FD_132980 | JGI IMG/M metagenome (GOLD analysis project Ga0180433, IMG submission 132980) | Hypersaline lake sediment archaeal communities from the Salton Sea, California, USA - SS_1_D_1 metaG | ecosystem: Environmental > Aquatic > Non-marine Saline and Alkaline > Hypersaline >... | reverse complement strand
GGTATCGAACCTTTTACAAGCTCCGCAAGCTTTAAAATTAGGAGGTATTATTAACTAATGAACTATATTAATACTGAACTCTGTAAGAAATGTGGTGGTAAATATTGCTGCCAACAGATGGGTGGTACATTTATACCGGAGCAATTTGAAGATTTAACTGTTAATGGTTTAATTGAAGCTGTTAAAAACTTAAAACTCAGTATTGACTGGTATGAAGGATGCCCACTTGGAAGCGATAGATCAAGAACATTATATCTTAGAACAAGAAATATAGACAGTCCAGTGATTGATCCATCATGGGGAGGATATACATGTGTACATCTTAACCCCGATAAAGGATGTGATTTTACTTACGAAGAACGTCCTTTTGAATGTCAAAAGTTAATACCAAAGTTTGAAAACGGGGAATACAAATGTTATATTCCTAAACAATATAAAGCAACTAAAGCTGGCTTATCAAGCAGGTGGATTCCCTACCAGCACATCTTACTCAAAGTTGAAGATAGTTTTTAAGATAGTAACAGGCTTGTTCATTCATTAAATGAATAAGCCTATCATTATTAATTGGAGGCTAATTATGCATAGTAGAATTTTTCAATTACAGGTAGGTGCGTATTGTTCTGATGATGTTTTAGATGAGGATTATTTTATCGAAGAAAATCCTGTATCAATTGCAGACTATTATGATGGGAACACTGATTATGAAGAGGATATGAAATGGTTTGAACACACTATGAAAATTCCTCTGGAAAGAGAAGAGATCGAAGGGAAGTCTATTGCATATTTTGTAGCAAATAAAAAAGTGCTAAATACTTTAAGAGAGAGCATGAGACAACGACTGGACTATCTTCAAACAGAGGTCGAAAAAGCCAAGCAATCTTTTCAAAGCAGCGAATACCCATCAACTGATTTTTGGAGAATTGCCGAGATAGCAGATCCTAAAACTGAAGTACATTTCTATTGTCTTGGAAACTCCATTATGAACAGAATAGGGCTGTACTTTTTTATCAGAACATATGCGAACAAGAAAATCTATATTGTAAATACAATTGACTATCACAGTTAAAGATAATATGCTCTACTTTTTAAAAGTAGGGCATATGTTTTTAAAAGGAGGTTCAGAATATGTGGGAAGTAGTAGGCAGTTATAATAAAAAGACTGATATCATAACTAAAGAGTATTGGAGACAAGGTTGGATATATAAAGATCCTAATGCCTTCTACAAAAAATCAAATGATATATGTTATGTACCTGAACTGAGCGATGAACGTTATGCTTATCGTGATTTTCTACGAATAGCAAACGGTAGAGAGAAAGTCGCTGAAATATTATTTGATATGGTAGATTGGCAACATCCAGAAACTCTTATGATTGAGTTTAACGATTTCGAGGAGGTCGATGATGATAGTTAATATAGAATTATCAGGAGAAACAAGTTACTATGACGTTGAATTAGAAGATGAAAGGCACTTAACCCTTATAAAAAGCTATGATGCCAATGCAGATTACTATGATTGGGAATTATTAGAAGATGGAGAACCGGTTAAAGATAAAGATCTTCTGGAAAAAGTTATAGCAGCTTTACAATCTGATGACTTTATACCTTAAAGATTTACCGGAGTCCGTGAGGACTCCTGCAAGTTTTTAAAATATGGAGGGTAATTATGACTAATGAAGAACTTATAGAGAAATGCGAAGCTGTGGCAAAAGAAATAGAAGACTGTTTAAATTGGAACGATAAGATTCTTTTAACAGTATTAAGAGAAAAAGTACCGAGAATGCACAAAACATTACAACAGAATTTCTGGCGTACTATAAATTCTTTAGCTCTAAGTTATAGTATTGTACCTTATGACTTACGGAATGAAGCATCAGTTAAGTATTGCCAAAAAATAGCAATGCTTGAAGATGTTGGCTTTCCTAATATTTAAAGTATGACCGGAGTCCAGTAAGGACTCCTGCCAAATTTTAAAGGAGGTTATTATGGCATATAACATTAATGAAGCAACAAGAAAGTTAAAAGAGGTTATTGAACTTTGTGAACAAGGGAAAGCCCCCGACATCGATAGTTTAAAAGAAGCACATGCATTGCTTACAGATGAAAATATCATATATATTCCGTGGGCTACTGAAAATGTATTACATCAGGCAGAGAGTCGTGGACTTAAGATTACACAAGAACAAGCCCAAGAAGTTCTTTATAATATGGAACGTAAACACGATTGTGAGTATGGCATTACATGGACAACTATTGATTGTTGGCTTGATGATTTGGATGTGGAAGAAGAAGGAGATCCTTTCGAGGATTAAAATTGATGCTGGGTTCTAATAGAATCCGGCATGAGTTTTAAAGGAGGACACTATGAAAAAGTATGAAAAGCTTCTTAAATCATGGGAAAATCTAAGAGATGCTGTTAAATATGCACTAAAAGAATTAGAAGATTTCGGTTCTATTGAAGCAGTTCTTGAATTAGATGAAGTTATTAAACATGAAGAAGCACAAATGAAGCAAGATTAAGGAGATACATTATGGGAATGGGAAGCGCACCATGTTCAGGTTATGTATTAGAAGCAACGGAAGAGAACTTCAATCAATTAAATGCAAATTTTGGAGAATACGAAGACATTCGTAAAAAATACCAAGAAGAAAATCCTGATGACGATTTTGACGATTTCATAGATTATTTATTTCATGAATTCGATGAACCTATCTTTGAAGCCTGTCCTAATAAACCAATAGGACAAGTTATATCTATTTTTCTAATACGTTACGAGTCTGAAGTAGGAGATAGATATGATGATCTGTCAGACGGTTATTATTTTGCATTTGACGAAGAAGATTTGTACTCCAAAACGCTTTCTGAAGCAGGGCAAACTTTAAAAGATAAAGGAATCCTGCCTGAATATTGCAGATGGACCCAATTTGGATAAGATTGAAGCTGGCTCTATTAGAGTCGGCTTGAGTTTTATATTTATAAAAGGAGGTTGTAATGAAAGGATACAGAACAGAAACTATTTACGGGGAAAAATACAGGGATTTAAAAGAAGTTGTCAAACATGAGATCAAAGAACTCGGGAATGAAGATATTATTGATTACTTATTAGAAATAAAAGCTATTGATAAACGTGGTGAAGTTTTTGAATTTATTGAATATTTATATGATCTGGGAATCACCGAATGTCTCTGGCTTTGTGTTACTAAAGAAGATGTTATCAATGAATATCTCGAAAATGAATCTGGGATTGATAATTATGATGAGCATATTGATGAATATACTTTGAGGAAAGTTTTTATTCTTTCAGATTTAGGAAGCGAAGGCAAGCTTGTTGCTTATAATCCTAAATTACAATAAAATTTATGCTGGCTCATAAGAGTCGGCATAAATTTTTTTAAAGGAGGTTGTATATGATTAATCCGAGAACAGTTTATGATAGTAGTATAATTGGAGATGGGAAAATCTATGAAACTAATATAAGTATAGGAAATTTAGAAGTCTTCATAAGACAGAATAAAGAGGACATTTTACTTCTAAAACCATATACTAAGAGTGATAATGGAGAAGATCTTTCTCTCATAGAAGGTGTAGATGAAAATGATGATGTAACTTCAACTTCACTCTATAAAATAGAAGCTTGTGAACCTCTATCCCATCTAATTACAAAACTAACAAAGATTTCAGAAGCAATAAAGAAACTATAGTAATAGTAAAGAAGGCAGTCTCAAAGGACTGCCTTCTTTTTCAAAACATAAGGAGTTTACAATAGATGCAACTTAAAGAATTAATGACCAATAGTATAATAATACTATAAAATTAGTCAATAATTTTTTTAGGAGGTTAAATTTTATGCCTAATCATGTTACAAACAGATTACAAATTGTTGGAAAACCTGAAGAGGTAAAAAAAGTTCTGGGTGCCATTAAAGGAAAAGATGAAAAAGGTGCTACGATGCTTATTGATTTTAATAAGATTGTACCAATGCCGGAAGATTTAAACATAACAGAAACTGGATGGTTAATGCCGCTATCCAATCCTTTTGCTAAAGAAGATTCATTTTATGAAACCATGACCAATCTTAAAAATTATGTTGAAAATAATCCAAAGGATAGAGAAGAGACAATAAATAATTTTATTCAAGGGATTAAAAATTTTCTAACTTATGGACAGACTAGTTGGTATGGCTGGGCTACGGAAAATTGGGGAACAAAATGGAATGCCTATGGTCAAAATAAAGCAGAAGATGATACTATTGTATTTGATACAGCATGGGCAACACCTGTTCCTGTAATGATAGCGCTTAGCAAAAAATTTCCAAAAATCAAATTGCACATATCTTATGCTGATGAAGATATGGGATATAATTGTGGCACTTATGTCTTATACAAAGGCAATGTAGTACAAAATAATTATCCTGAAGAAGGAAGTAGAGAAGCACTTGAATTTGCTTGCATGGTTAAAGAATGTGACCCAGAAGAATATTCTGAATAAAACAACAATAAATACAGGGTTATTTCCCATAACCCTGTATTTTCTATTTAAGTATGAGATTTTAATCTTACCCTACATTAGTATTATTTATTATAATGTAGGGTAAGATTTTTAAAAATTATAGGAGGTTTATTATGGGGTGGACTTTTTGTTATAAAAACCACAAAACTATTAAAGAGTTCTTTGAAAAACAATGGACTCGTGATGATGAGACTGCTAAAGTAACAGTCCTTGATGCTGCTCAAGTTGGATTCTCAGAAGCATATGCTGCAATAGAACATATTAACAAACAGACTAATGAACGTGAAGTATTTGCAGCCACATACATGATTCGTTATCAGCATAATTCTTGTTATAATTTTGGGTATAAGGATATGACTGAGCACGTAGGCCCAGGAATGTACAGATGCCCTGAAAGAATTATGAAACTTCTCACTCCCATACCGGATTCAGAGGAAGAATGCGGTAACAAGTGGGCAAACAATTGGAGAAGAGAAAACTGGGAACGTATTAACAAAGCCAAAGAACAGCGTAAGAAAGGACCTAAATTCAAAATAGGTGATGTTGTAGTATTTAAAGAACCTATGCAATTTAGTAATGGCAGTAAGCACTCTCAATTAACGGTTATAAGTACAAAGCCATTACGTTTTACTGATAATACCATGAATGAATTTGGGTATTCTACACGATACAAACTTTCAAAATGTAGTTTAGAATATGATATAGATAAAATAATCCCAGCTGAAGAAGTACAACCAAAAATACCCCTGCCTGACTTATCAAAAACAGGATATCCTACTTATGTAGATCCTTACGGTAATAAACATAAATGTATAGGTTGGGGAATATCATTACGTATCGGTTGGGAATGGTATGCATTTAAGCTTGAAGATAAAAAAAATCATATCTATTTTGGTTTTGTACACGGTATAGAAGATGAATTTGGATCTTTCTCAGCCAAAGAACTCATAGAATTAGGAGCAAGATTTGAAGTAGACCCTAATAAACTACAAGAATTACAACCACCTGTTGGGTGGAAAAAGGTTGCGTAGTTTTTAGCTGGCTCTATTAGAGTCGGCTAAAAATTATGAAGGAGGTATCATAATGAAATTAAAAATATCAGATCCAGATTTAGTCAGGCTACTTAAAGATAGAATAGATGATTTTGATGCAGATGGTTTGTGTTATGTAGCAGGAGAGATTCTTGGACTAACACAAACTGTGGGGGAATATGTGGAATATGATATAGATGAAGATGTCTATATTATAACTATAAAAGAGGAACCTGAATGTTATGGTTTTACAGGATCATTTGAAAAAGACTATGATATAAAAGTTGAAAACTAAAATTTATACCAGCCTTATTAGGCTGGTATAAATTTTATTAGGAGGTTAAATAAAATGAATTACTTAGTTATATGGGAAATAAATATTGAGGCTGATAGTTCCATAGAAGCTGCTAAAGAGGCTCTTAAAATCCAAAGAGATCCTTATTCTACTGCAACAGTTTTTAAAGTAAAAGAAGAATCAACAGAATATGAAATTGATCTTCTTAATGAAATTAGATAGGTTGCAAAAATCCTTGTACTTTTACAGGGATTTTTAAAATTTATTTTAGGAGGTTCTTATGAGTACAAGAGCTAATATTATCATCACAGATGGAGATGATAAACTTTATTTCTATCGTCATAGCGATGGTTATCCTGAAGGTACAATGCCTACATTGAATCAGTTTCTCGACAAAGTGAAAAAAGGAGAAATTCGAGACAATGTCAGTCAATCTGCTGGTTGGCTAATTGTTATTGGGCATGAAGAGTACGCAAAAAACAGAGAAGAGTATGAACATACAAGATGGAAAGTCGGTGCATACGAACCAACAACTTGTATACACGGAGATATTGAATATCTCTATGTAATAGACTTAGAGAAGAAAGAAATAATCAACGTGCCTTATAAAGAATGGGATAATTGGGAATAAACTTTACTGGAGTCCTAATGGATTCCAGTAAAGTTTTAAAATTAAGGAGGTATAATTTTATGTTAATAAACAAAATAACCATAGGTTTTGTAGTACAAAGATTTGATACAGATTCTAAAAAATGTGTTGATCAGGTATTCATTGCTGGTGATACTGTAGACTATGAAGATATAGAAGGTAATTTGATTGAACCGATTGAAGACTTGTATCATCCTTTTGATATGATACAACCATGATATACTATCAACGAATAAGATTGATGCTGGTTCATAAGAATCGGCATGAGTTTTAGAATAAGGAGGTATCATAATGTTTACAACTAATATACCATTAAAAAATGTTATAGTCGGAGCAGAGGTATATATTTCTGCCAAAGATTTGGCAAAGACAATGAGAATGTATAAAAAGATTTTTAATCAATACACAGCTGTTCCTAAAAAAGAGAGAGAAACTCTTTACCACTTCGCCCAGACTTTATGCACTATGTTTGAAAACATTAATCAGGAGGTACAAGATTGATATACTTTGTGTTTCCAATGAATGAAGGACAAGACCTTAATTATGTCGAAACATACCATGACCTTAAACAGGCCATCGAGAGAGCAAGTGAACTACAATTAGGATTACAAAAAATTTTAGTTCGCGGGACTATTACTGTTAGAATTGATGATGAAGATGGTAACGAAGTATGTATTTGAAAGTTAAGACTATACTCTTAAGAGGGTATAGTCTTAGCCTTTTATTAAAGGAAAAAATAAAACCACAGGAGGTTATATTATGGAGAGCAACTATACTCTAGATGATTTTAAAGCTGAAGTTATTAGAAGAGAGAATACAAAGGAAGACTTTGTAGCTCCTACTCTTCAAGTCTCTATGCTCGATGATGGAGAAACTATCAGACTAAATGGGAGTGGTGAGTTCCTTGCCCAGCCTAACTTTCATTCTCAGTTAGCTAACCATCATGGTATCCCTAAACGATATTATGATGCTATGCAAGCTATCCCCGGCTTAAGAGCAGAGAATGTTAATGCATGGTTGCATCATGAACCACAAGACAGAATGGTCAGAACTTTGGATGGAAATGCGAGAGCATATCTTTCATCTAAATTCCGACCGCTTGACAATGCATTTGCTCTTAAAGCAATGTCGCCAGTCTTTGAAGATTTTAAAGACTTGGAAGTTAAATCACATTCCCTTACCGACCTCAGATTGTATATGCAAATTGTGTTTCCAAAACTTGAAGCTGATATTGGTGTTGGTGATCCTGTACAACAAGGTATTACTATAACCAACAGTGAAGTTGGGAGAGGCGCATTAGATGTATCATCTTTAATATGGAGACTGCAATGTCTAAATGGTATGATAGGACAATCCATATTGTCACGTCGCCATGTTGGAAGCAGGATTGATTTCAACACAGATGTTAACATCTATCAGCATGATACAATCCAGGCAGAACTTGAATCTTATAAACTCAGAATAAGAGATGTTGTTCGCCACGCGCTGCAAGAAAGTGTCTTCATGGAAACAATTGAAAAATTAAGAAGTGCTAATGAAGATGAATTCTCCAAACGAAAAGCCAGAAAAACTATCGAAAATGTCACAAAGAAACTTGAACTGACAGAAGATGACATCGACGGTATCTTTGGTAATTTAGCCAAAGAAGGAAATTATTCCCGATACGGTTTAGCTAATGCTATTACATTTCAAGCACATGATGCTGAACCGGACAAGGCTTTCGATTATGAAAAAATGGGAAACAAGATCATTGAGCTTTCTGATACCGAATGGAGACAGATTGTAGCTTAAAGGCTGAATAGAGTCAATCAATTATGATTGACTCGCTTGAGTCTTTTTAAAGGAGGCGGTTATGCATTATTGTCTATGTATTTATGAACCACGAGGAGATAATGGACTTGAGGGATTTTTACTTAATTCTATTTATAAATATGAAAAGAAAAAAGATTCTCAAGGTTTTTATTATAGAATATTTCCTATTTTTGGATATGATTATTATGAAACTTGTGGTCCAAATGTATTTAAAAAACATTTTAAGGAGGTTATGTAATGGCTGATAGATTTTCAGCAAAAATTGAGATAGGTGGTACAATTACCAAACACCAGGCGCAAGGATTAATTACTGTAATACGTCATTCGGGCGCTAGTCATGAATGGGGAGATGCTCCCTTTAAACCGGAAACTATTAAAGATATTGTAGAACTAGTAAGAGAAGATGGTATCTTAGAACTTGTGGATCACGAAGCAAGATATGGAGAATTTCCTGATCTTGAAGATTACTTAGTTGCAAGCCAGATACCTTTTGACCGTCATTCTGATGCACAATATGAATATGATGGTGAGTTAGTTTCCTATAGACCGGAGACTGGTAGGATAACACATACTGCAACTGAAGATGGTAATAGAATGGTAGACTATGTAACAGTCAGAAATGCTTTAACTCTTCTTGAATCCGGTAAAATCGAAAAAGCAGGTAAACTGCTTAACGATTTATTAGGGCCTGTTATACCTGAAATACCACCTTTACAAATCAAGTAAATTGATGCTGACTCATGTGAGTCGGCATGAGTTTATTAAGGAGGTATTATGTTTTTTATATCTAAAGTTAAAGGTTTTGAAGGTAAATGTTTTGCTACATGGCTTAATACTAATCAAGTGTGTAACAGGCTTGATAGTGGTGTCACTTGATTTTTCAGAACTTTTACTACCAAATTCCCATATATCAGTAAAAGTTTCCATGGTATTATTAGGTATGGAAAGGTCTATAGCACAGCCATAACCGAAGAAGAAGATAACATTTAAGATTGATACTAAGCCCTTCGGGGCTTAACATGAATCTTTTAAAAGGAGGTTATGTATGGGTAGAACAATACACTATACAATCAAATCAGACACAATTTTTACCAAGAAAAATCTCGAAACTCTTAGAGAAACATCTTTAAGATACAACTCTGGTAATTACGAGAACGTGTGGACTTGTGAGAATTTCTTTTGTGATCCCTTTGAATATTATCCTAACTGGGATAATCCAATCATTAAACACATAAGCAATAATAATAAAAATGTTTGGGATTTTATATCTAAAAAGTTGGAAACTTTATACAAAGAACATTCTCATTTAGATGCTTTGAAGATACTGTCTAAAAAAGGACTAATCAATGGAAACTTCTCCACACGAAGAAAGGAGATAGGTGGGTTTACTAAAACACAAGGGAATGAGTTTAATAGTCTGCTTGTGTATTTAGCACTTATTGAAATATCATTAGCTATTCCTAAATCAACAATCACAATACATGACGAAGGTGAATTCCTTCTTTGTAATGTCACATTAAGAAACGGAAAGGCTGTACCAGATATAAATGACCTTCGAGATGATGTTGAAATGTTTGCTGCTTGGGTGGGAATGTCAATAATACAATCTGAATTAGACACTAAGGAACTTCCTAAAAGTATCATAAGAGACATAGGGCTTGATACTTCATACGGCAAAGAACTTGCAATTAAATATACGAATGAAAAACTTCGTAATCTTGATCTGATTGTAAAAAGAATCAAAAAAGATCTTGATCCAAGATATCCTATTAACATATGGAATATTCAAACTGTGCAATACGATCCCATGCTGTTTACCCGAACAGTAGATGTAAAACAATATCAGGATTATGGTTCTAAAACATGGAACGAGAGAATGATGGATGGATTTTCCGGTGAAGGTTTTGGATTAACCGATGAAGACCCATATTATAAAGCAGTAGATATGTTTAATACGATTCAATCAATGCTTGCCAAACCTGAAGTAGCTAAGCTACTTGATGTTGAATCTCCTGAAGACTTGACAATAGTTAATGGAGACGGTGAAGTGATGTAAGATTGAAGCTGGGCTTATCAAGTCCGGCTTGAGTTTTATAAGGAGGTAACCATGAAAGATACATGGTATGAAGTATTTGTAAATACGAGAGAAGGAGAGGGTACACGAACCATATTCTCAACAGACTCTAAAGATGAAGCTGCTAATTATGCATGGGCATATACAAAGGAACATCCTAAAGAATCTGTTTATATTGATAGATGGGAAAAAGATGACCGCGGAGTTCCTATTCCTGTAGAGAATATAATTTGGAGAGAGTGTACATACATATACTGTCCTAATTGTGAAACAAATTTAAGAATTATAGAACGAGTGGATACTACTATACAGCAAATAATGTATAATTTAAGATCTCGAAAATATGAATTGTCTGTAGACAAAGATTCAAGATTAGAATATATATGTTCTGAATGTGGTAGCCCACTTTTTCTTAATGATGAAGACTTATCAAAACTTCCATAGTATTTAATAGTTGATGCTGGCTCAATAAGAGTCGGCATGAGTTTTTAAAAGGAGGTAGCTATGCCAAATGTAAAGCATTGTGATACTTGTAATACAACAATAGGCAAAGGAACTTGTGAAAGGTGTAAGAGGATTAAATCAGTGGGCAAATGCCCATATTGTAATCAATATCCATTCTGGTTTAATAATATACCATTAACAGCATACTGTTATGGGACAAAAGAAAAACCACATAAAGAATGGAAAAAAATAGTTCCTAAAAAATATAATCCCTATTTATAAAAATGTACGGAATATATATACAATATCATAATCCTTATGGTAAACATTACTTAGATGTACGACCTACTTTAGAAGGCGTATGTGCTTTACTAAAAGAACACATCTCAAATAATAGTTTGCCAACACCTAAATTAATTGAGAGTTCTTTTGTAGCAACTGACTATTACTATCAAAAGTTTACTAATGGAACTCAAATAGTTATACAAAGAATATCCTCAAGAACAGTCATGGCAATTCTTGATTATTACAAAAATCTCAAAGATTGATGCTGAGTCTGTTTGACTCAGCATGAGTTTTAGAAGTATCGAACCTTTTAGATTAGGAGGTAAAAATGAT
>Ga0180433_10010094_pt1 | contig 11434 bp, 11 predicted proteins | sample SS_ome_8_FD_132980 | JGI IMG/M metagenome (GOLD analysis project Ga0180433, IMG submission 132980) | Hypersaline lake sediment archaeal communities from the Salton Sea, California, USA - SS_1_D_1 metaG | ecosystem: Environmental > Aquatic > Non-marine Saline and Alkaline > Hypersaline >... | reverse complement strand
TCACATGGACCTTGTCTTGTACTTTGTCTCTCAAGGTGCAAATGATTGGAATTGGGGAATGTTTGGGACGGCGGAAGGAGGCCACATGGACCTTGTGTTGTACTTTGTCTCTCAAGGTGCAAACTGGACTTGGGGTTTGTCCGGAGCAAGAGCAGGAGGACATGAAAAGCTTGTTGAATTTTTCAAATCAAAAATGAATTAATCACTTCTTTTTTAAAAAATCATGGTTACACTGGTCAATTGTCTACGAAAATCAACCAAATCATCCAGATGAATGGTTGGATCTGCAAAGCAGATCTGACCATTCACCCAAAGGGTAATTTGGTCAACACATCTGTCGTGCTTATCCTCCATTCTTGGACGTTGTAGCCTGGAAAAAGGTTACTTGCCATCTCCATTTTCTTGTCAAACCCCAACAAGGGTCTTTTCATGTCTCTCATGGCTACAAAGACTGGTGACATGGATTTTGTGTTGTACTTTGTTTTTCAAAGTGCAAATGACGTGAATGAGGGTATGTGTGGCGCGGCGGCAGGAGGTCACATGGACCTTGTGTTGTATCTTGTCTCCCAAGGTGCAAATTGCTGGCCAGAGCGGAGATGCAACTCTACATTCTTTGGTACGAGCAAAGCCCCCACCTTACATTCTTTGGTAGGAGCAAAGCTCCCACCTTACATTCTTTGGTAGTTGAGAATGTTGAGAATGTGTATGGAATTGGGCCATGGACGGGGCGGCAAGAGGAGATTTGTCTGGCACTCTAACAGGCGTTCGTGTCATCAATTAATCCACCAAATGCATCGTTATGACCGGGTGATGTCAACACAATTGCTCTGACATTTTCCTCTGCATACATAGATATGGTTTCAAAGGGTGTTGCGTCGTCTTCCGAGAACAAAAGATGGGTAAATCCCCGTTTGTAGTAGCGTTGGATACGTTTCTTGGCAGCGTCACACCGTGCGTCATAACCTTCATGAGGATAAAACGTCATTTTGCCAGCCAGCAAGTCTTCATTGGTCGTCTGGGGGTGAAGAATGACAGGAAAGTTTTGACGCCAGAGACAAATGGCGATGCGACAGGGTGACAAATCAAAATGGTTCGTGACAAGCAAAGGATTGTCCAGGCATGGAATGATTTGGATGGGCCAGCCGTCCAAGACACCCTTGACGTAGCGCCCCAAGGGATGGATTTCACACTCCTTGACACCTAAACGCTCGGCCATGTCCTTACAAAAATCCAAAATCCATTCGCAGCCTTTTGCTTGATTCCTTTCATAACAATCACGACAATCATCAGGAATGGGTACCCACAGGTCAATGTCGCTCGGTGTCCAAGATGGTTCAATGCCCAAATTGACCTTGAGATGGTACCACAAGGACGCGGAGCCTGCAATGACTGCCTCGCCTCCACGGCCGCATGGGTTTTTAATCCAGTAGTAATCTTCAATATAATTTTTTTCGGGCTCAGCATAGGTGATGACATCGGCAAGAGCATGGGGTCTCGAAACACACTTGAGAACTGTGCGGCTTGGATAGGATGCTTGAACCAAGGCGCACTTGTAAATGGTGGCGACAAGGTCCGCCTTTGTAGTCATGTTTCAAATGTGGATTATTGTGCTGATTTGTCCATTGCTTGTGAAGGAGCCACCTGGGACCCCGAATGCGTGGCACCATCTACAACCCGGACCAATGGCGGGTCCAAGGCACGAATGGGGTGGGTTTGGGCCCACCGGATAAAGGTGCCGGCGTGGAGGCGGTACACCAATGACGCAAAGACAAACGTCAGACAGGTGCCAATGGTCAGACCAATCCCCACCGTGTACTCCTCCGAGGTCAAAAAGATGGCACCCACCATCATCATAATAATGGCCAGAATGGAAAAGAAAATGAAAAGGCCAAAAAAAAGGCGATCCGTTGCGTCCGACTCGGCACGGCGCCACAAGGCAAGCACGGGGTGGAGAAGGTGGTACTTAAAGGCCCAAATGCGAATGGCGGAAAACACAAGGGCAATCACTGCCATGATGGAGCATTGGACAAGCACGAGGGATGAGTCTTCGTCCTCAAGCAGGCCAAGAAGCACAAAAATGTTAATGGTCAAAATGATCACCAAAGCGTACAGCACCCGCCGGTCCATGGTCTGAAATGCTTGATCCGCATGACGAATTTGAGTTTTTTCTTGGGGCGTCAAGCCGGTTTGGTCTTCAAGGTGCCCAAAGAGCAGGGGGATTCCACACAAGGACATAATAAGATGTGTCGCAATTTTTTTGATTTACCAATACATACAAGGCGTTTCAAAATGTTTGGATTTTATTGTTGCGGTGTTTACTTTTTTTTTTTCAATGCTGCGCCAGTTCTCCCGGGTGTCTGTATGTCGATCATTGGGCACACGAAGCTTGTCGCTTGAAAACAACTACGACAGACAAGAGCTGCGCCGACTTGTGCTCAAGGACCAGGAGAAAGCCATTGAACAGGCTATTGACACCAAGATTTCACAATTGACGGGTGAACAATGGAAACAAGACAACAAGGCCTATGTAGCATTTTCCTTCTTGAACGGCGGATGGTATGCTCTTTCGTACGGAGGACTTTGGTTTTGCACCATGGGGTTTCTTTTTCCAGCTACCATCTTCATTGTTGGTGCCGCTGCTCTACCCGGTTACCTTGTTGGCACATATCCTATGTATGCCCGGCTTGGCAAGAGCGGCCAATTGATATGTGGAACCTTGTCATTCCTTTGGCCGTTGATTTCGATGGGTTTACCTGTACCGTTAAAACATTAATGCTTGGAGATTGACTTACTACGAAAAAGCTTGATTTTACTTGACAGGAATATCAACCATGATTTGGTGAATTGTCTTGACCCATGTTTCCCAGGAGTCGTTGTCGCGCAGTTCCTTCACCATTTGGGTCAAGAAGGATTGGCGGACCTGGGTTTGAGTGACCCGGAAGTGGGCATTGTTGTGCTTACAGGCGCGTTTGGCTTCGGGCTTGGAGGTTTGAAAGTAGACCGAGGTGCCCACCCGCGCCACTTGGAAACCCGGAATCCAGGTGGGCGTTGCAAAGGCAATGGTTGGCGCTGACGGAGACAATGATAAATTCAACGGCTTGGGGGGCGTGGCCTTGGTCATCATGGAAATGGCGGTCAAGGAGGGCGAGGACAGGTGGGAAGGCGGACTAAAGGGCTTGGATTTGATGGGGGGAAAGGGCTTGGATTTGATAGTGTCCTCGTTGGTGTCATCAGATGAGGACTCCTCAAAATCCTCCGTGTAGTCATCATTTTCATCGTGGTGGTGTTCATAGGGGTGGGTCCCTGCATCAATCGTATCACAGGCGGACAGCACGTCAAACCCCAACTCGGCCAACATGGCCAGCGGCTTGGGCCAGTCTTCCATGACCTCGTACGCGGCCAACCAGCCCATGGTTTTTTGGATCAAGCACGTGGTGGACGGCGCCTTGTTCAGGCCCATGACGGACGAGCAGGTCACCGTGTCCTCCACCACACGAAAGCAAAACATCATCCACGTCTGAATCCATTCCTTAAACTCCTGGGTGGACAACACCCGGTAGCCAATGTGCTTGACGCCATTCCGCAGGTAAATGTAGAGGAGGGGGACGTGGCCCTCAATGGCCCGCTCCCGAATCCAGTCGGCGGCCTCCCGGCAGCGGTGGTTGTCCAGCACGTCGTAAATGTGGGCCATCAACTTGGACCAATCCTGCTTGTCCAGCAAATCATCCATGGATTCCTTGTTCCAGTAGCGGGCGCCGCCGTCGCCCTTTGGATGGCGCCCAGAGGTGCGATCAGACACGGCCTGAAAGACCTGAAGGAGGGTTTGCATGGGGTGGGACAAAGAGGAGTCCATATTTAATCAAGGGTGGAGAAAGAAACTATGATTCTTCAACGTTATAATTTAGGTGATTGTAAATAAATGACTGATTTTGAAAAGGCTCTTTTTTCGTCGTTGCCCTCCAAACCCAAACACAAGTTTGTGCTAGAACGGTTCGTGGCCAAAGGGTCCAAGTTGGAAAGGCAGCCTTTTGAGTTGAAGGATTTGGAACGTCAAGGCAAATCGGGCACGTCGATCCCCGCCTACGTGTCGTGGGTCGTCTTCAACACAAACCTCAATGTGGGTGAAGGCCAGCTGACCCACATGTACATTTTGGGAGTCTTGCAAAATGTTGCATTGACACAAACCGTTTACCCGGGCTGGATTCCCCTAGTGTTTTTGGACAGGACGTCGGTGGACCGCTTCCCCGACTTGCACCACCGCTATGTCCAAAAAATGTTCCAAGCCGACCCGTCCACTCTTGTGCTCGTCGTGGAATGGCTGACCGAAATCCCCAACGCCACGTCGCTGTCCAAACGCTTCCATCTCCCCATCAAACGCTGGGACGACATGGCCGCTTTGATTATGACCTACAAGGACAAAAAGCACATTAAAACCACAACCAAGCTTCAGTTTAACAAAACAATGTGGCGTTTCCTGCCTGCAGCGTGTCGAGTCATTAACATTTCTCGTGACGCAGACTCTCGCATAAACATGCGCGAGGCTTATGCCGCCAAGGAGTGGGTCATGTCAGATTACGCACTTCAACGGATCTTTGACTCGGTCATGTTCATGAACCCCATTCTTGCCGGCCTGTGGGGGTCCCAGCCAATTTGCGAGGCGGTTATTGACGCCAAGGGTGTCTCCTGCCCAACCAAAACTGGATTGACTCCCGCCATTCCTGACCTGGTTGCAATACTTGAAGGCTTCTTCACCCCCACCAATCTCGACAAGGGGTACGGCATTGACGAACTGTTCATGGGCATGGAAACAAAAGGCGCTGAAAAAATTTACAACACCAACCTGATGACCTTTGGCTACGGATCCTTCTTTTCGTCTACAGACGGAGAGTTTACCCTGTTTAAAAACTTTCAGTCCATCAAGCTCGGAAACAAGCTCTACTCCTTGCTGCCCTGCATGGGTCCAAACCGACCTCAAGATCCCACAAGCTTGTTTTACCGGTTAGAGTCGGGTACCTTGGTGGGCCACGACACGTCGTTTGTTGGAGAAAACATCGTCATGGACACCAAGGATCTTGGTTGGATCGAGTTGTTGACCAACCTGACGGTGGACTATGGGCAGGGAAAGAGTCTTTCAACCTCTTGGTCATCCTTGTTTAAAGCACATGGCATCAAACGGCGCCCCAAAACGTTTGAACGGCACCTCCTAACTCTGTCCATTGAAAAATTTACAGATGTTTATGGGTTTGACAAACGGTGGTTGCCACACTTTTGGTACGTGTTTGACACCGCTCTTCAAGCAGAAACCTTTGATTTTAGTCGCATTTTTACCATTGTGCCTTCAGAATACGAGGTACGGGTGTGGGAAGCAGCCTACCGGGAAGGGGTGCGCAAATTGCCAGAGGTGCTCAAGTTTGTGCTGCGAGAAATTTCCAACCACTCCTACGAGGCCTCATTTGTTGAGCCGCTGGAAGCCTTGGTGCATGGAGAAACGCCACACTTGCCGGGGCACTCCCCCCAGACAATACTCTTTTTCAAAAACGTGTACAAGTACATCAAAACACATTCCCGCGTCTTGAAGTATTTGAGTGACGATGAAGCTGTCGAGTACTGGTTTGGTGCACTGACCTACTACCCCTATTCCGCACTTCGCATGTGGAATCTTGCCTTTTAAATTATCATTCCTATAAATAAAAAAAATGGCGTGTCCTGAGTCACCGGAATTCTTTTTTTTGCCCGTCAAAACCCAAAAACAACTCTATGCGGTTGCCCACCAAACCCACAGATTTTTAAAACAGCACGGAATTGTGCACTGGGCGTGTGAGGGGACGCTGTTGGGCGTCGTCCGCCACAAAGGTCTGATTCCTTGGGATGACGATGTTGACTTTGGAATCCCCCTGGCTCAACGCCACAAGCTGATGGCGATTCCGGAGAAGGAATGGGAAGCGGCTAATCTCGCCCTAGGAAAACATTGGCTGGGCTTCAAAATCTACTTCAAAGACGGAGACGCCATCCCAAACACCGGCAAGTGGACGTACAAGTACCCATTTGTGGATTTGTTTGTGTGGGAAAAGCACGGAGACAAATGGCGTTACGCCCGAGGGGAAAAGGCCTTGTGGCACGTCACGGCCTCTGACTACTGGCCAAACGAATACTTTATGGACGATGAACTGTTTCCCCTGACCACGGGTGTGTTTGACTTTCCAGGATGTCACGGCACTCTGCCGATTCCTGCCAAGTCCAGAGCTTACGTGGACCGTGTCTACCGGGGTTGGCACTCTGTCGCCTCTACAGGGACTTGGAATCACCGCAAAGAAGCACCCGCAAAGCCCTGCAAGTACTCCATGAGTGAAGTGAAAAAAGTGGAAGAAACGTATTTCGACAAGCACAAGCGGCCGTCTTGTGATTCCTACTTGGCGTCTCCCAAGATTGGTTACTACATGATTAATTGTGACGTGCACACAGTAAGATTCAAAAAGTTTATGGCTCAAAAGGGGGCACGGCCCTTTAAAAAGATGCCTTGTGTGTACTACAAGGACGTGGGGATGGATGTTTTTTGTGATTTTTTAAAGGACAAGGTTGACGGAAACCGCAAAATTGTGTCTTCTCACTACAAGTTTAAACCCGCCGAAGTTGCCATTTCTCTCTCCCACTACAAGCTTTGGTCTCTCTTTCTCAAGTCCAACAACGAGTACTGTGTGGTGGTCGAAGACGACACGGTGCTTAACCCGTCTTTTGAAAACTGTGTAAACGAGGTTCTTGTTCCTCTTGAGGGCACCTTTGACGTGCTCTTCTTTTGGCACGGACTGTGGAAGGGAAAGTTTGAGATTCCCAATTTTTCGGTTAAGAGTGATCCCGCCATTTCCCTGCAAGACACCATTCAAACCTCTTGTGCCAAGGAACCCGTCAAGGTGTTTTCAATTGGCCGCCCCTACACGGCCGGAGGTGTCGCCTACTTGATCACTCGGTCTTATGCAGCCCACCTGTGCAGACATTTCTTCCCAATTGTGTGGCCCGTTGACGATTACATGGGGTCCAACAAGGTGAAACGCAAAGGTTCCAGTCACCGTCACTTGTTTTTGGAGACTACTGAACAAAAAAACAATGACATTATTGCTTCTGCGTTGGTGTCCACAGGGGTTGAGGTGTCAACTGTGGACCGGGGTGAAGACCGGCTGCGCCATCAATGTAAACACAAGGTGCATGGTGGTAAAAGCCGTGGCGGCAAGGGCAAAGCATTTATTGAACGTTTATCATAATACATTAAAGGTTATTATTATATGCACAACCAATTCATGACACAAGACGACGACACACGTGTCCATATATTGGGGCACGTGTTGACCATGAAGGCATCATTTGGACACGCGTGGCGTGCGTGTATGCTCTCGTAGAGTCTCGACGACCACGTCGTCAAGAAATGATTTGCAAAATAAAAAACATCGATTCTTTTTACATTTGGATGCAATGCGGGGAGTGAGGACTGGTAGGCCCTTTCCAGTCATGTATGCCACGTTTAGCTCTAACAAGTGCCGCACAAACCTGTGTACCGAAAACTCGTACAAGTCGTGTTCAATACAAAATTGACCAATCTTGTCCACCAATGCATCACGATTAAAATTGGGGCGTTTAGGGGACTTTGACATAGACACATGTGACGGAAACAGCTTTACAAGCTGTTGCACAACTTGTTGGACTAAAGCTTGTAAATGCTCCAGTTTTTCGGTGCACGGGTCCGGAGTTAAATAAAGCTCAGGAACGGGGTTGGCCTGGTTCAGAGAAATGAAGCGTTCGCGCACGTACTCATGCGGCGCACGCCTCAACACTAAAATCAAAACCTGTACACCTGTTGAATCGTCAAGTCGCTGGAGTGCAAGCCGTCGGTGATTTCCATCAAAACACACAAAACTAAACCCATTGCGGGTTTCCAGCTCCGCCACGTAAATAATGCCATCTACCTGTCCTGTTTTAGAAATTTCATTGTAAATGGTTTCCACCCGACCCAAGTCTGGGGGGCGGTTGTGGCGCCACTGTACCACGTCACGCAATGACGACGGCACCCCTAAATACAATTCTTCAGTGCAGTGGACGTGGTTGGTGTGGGCACACAATAATGTCCCGAAAAACATTTTATAATTCACTGCATGAGTATAGGCGGACCGGTGTTAACACATATGAGCTTGCTCCACCTTGAGGGAATTCATGGAAATGTCATGATGTATTCCATCAAACAATTCCCAAATTTGTAAAATTATTCCAAAACCCTGTCAAGTGTGTAATCAAAGGTGTGGAGGGCAAACGGCTTGCGGCCGTCACTGTGTTTCAAAGCGGACGGCAGGCAAATCATGACTTGCAGCTTGCGAATGGTTGGCAAGTCCTTCGCCGCTACATCTTTGGGTTGAAGCTCAGTCACCAAGTCACTTGGTGAGTCACTTGGTGAGTCACTTGGTGAGTCACATGAGGATGATGACGCAGCAAAAATCTTGACAATGTGAAACTTGTCATCCCCAAAGTCGGCGTGAAGGCCACCAGGCAGCTTGAGGCAAGCGTCCCAAGTGGTGCACCCACGGGACTCCGGGTCAAAGCCAAGAGCTTGGGTGCGAATTTCCACGTCTGGGATTTCAAGCGAACCAAGCTTGATGGTGCCAAGGTTCATGGTCCACATGCCGACAAAAGACAAAGTGATTGACCTGGATCGACAAAAAACAAAGTGATTGAGTGTTGGGGGAATTCAAAAAAAATGCAAACGGTGAGATTCGACTCCCGATGTCTGGACTTTGTCCTTGAGACTTTCGTCATGGGAACTTGAGACCCACTCCTTAACCACTCGGACACGTTTGCTTGTGTGTTACACGAGAGGTGGGCCCGGGTGTAACTTAAGACACCCACCAAAATCCACGAATAAATAATTGGTATGAAGACGGTGGAGGGAAGCCAAATTGACGTGTGGGCATTGCTTGATGGCGCCGATGACTCAGTGGCCATTCGTGTGGGGGAGTGGGAATTGGGCCGTGTCAACCTGGCTCCGTGTGGTCCAGAGGACGGCCAAGCCCTTTTGGGTGCTGGCTCCAAGGCGTTTCTCTCTTACCTCCAGGCAACCTCGGTGCGTGACCCTGCCAAGGTGGCAGCCATGGAGTTGGCCATGGGTGTCGTGGACCAAGAAACGTCTCTAGTGTCCGTCGAAGACAAGGAAAAGGCTTTTGCGGATTTGGCGGAGCCTTCCTACCAGGGTGAGACTAGGTGGGTGTCAAAGGGCCCCCAGTATGGTGTCCAACGTCGCAAAATGGGCCGGGGTGGTGGTGGCTCGTCACGTGGTAGAAGTGGCGGTGGCTCGTCTCGCGGAATGGGTGGTGCCCATTCTAGCATGCTTGAGTCTCGTGGTGTGCCCGAGTCTCGTTCGTATACAGCGACCGAGGCTGTACCAATTACGGACCTGTGTTGCCACGATTCGGGAACTTGTGACGGTGACGGTGACGATGTGTCTGCATGTGCACCTGCACCTCCGCCTCCACCCGCATTTGTCCCACCAAAGGCCGAAGAGATGCCGACTCTTTTGCGTTGGATTTCGACGCGCACCGATCCAGTGTTGGGCCATTGGTCAACCACGGATGGAGAGCTCATGAGGCGTTTGGCAAGTGTTCTTCCTGGCTTGACCACGGCCACCCTTTCCACTTTAGCAGCAATGGCTGCCACAACCCCGACGCCCACCATGACCCCGGACATTGTCCTGACGGCCATTATTTGTGCATTGATTTCTCACCTTTCTCACGATTCCACCAAACCTCTTGCGCCCTTTTGCATTTCACAGGCCAAGTCGATTTCGTCCATGATTCCGGCAACCCTGGCGGATGCTTCCAAGGCTTTTGTCTTGTCTTCTTTTTCGTAAAAAAATTGTCCTAAAATAAAATATGACTACCCGCATTGGATGTAAAGTTTCATTGGCCAAGGTGCCCAAGGGTGAACTTGGATCCAGGGTGCCCCCTGAGCGCATGACGGGTGCCCTTGACACAGGCTACCGCCTGACGTCAACAGACTTGACGTTTTACTTTTGGACACCAACGGATTCAGGCCTTGTTGCCTCCTCGTCTCTGGAAGCGGCGCCCAAACGGGCGTGGAGCGACACACAAAAAAATGCGGTGCGTCGGGCTCTTGAGGAGTGGGCCAAGATTTCTGCGTTTTCCTTTACCGAAGTCGACAACAGGGACGAGGCCTTTATCAAGGCCGTCCTCTTGGACGACCCGTCCTATGCCTACCTGGGTGAAGCCCGGTTCCCAACCACAACGGGGGAAGGCGAATTTTACGTCTCGTACAACAACGCGGCCGACAAGGACTTTCCCGTCGGCTCCTACGACTACATTACAATTCTGCATGAGCTGGGGCACGTGCTCGGCTTGGCCCACCCCCACGACAACGGCGGCACGTCCTCCATTTTCCCAGGCGTGGACTCACCGTGGGACATGGGCACAAACAACCAAAACCAAACCGCCTTTACAGTCATGTCCTACATGGACGTGGGCGGCTCCATCACGCCTGACCGTGCCCAATCCAGCGGGTTTGTGGACGGCCCCATGCCCTACGACATTGCCACCATTCAAGCCATGTACCCCCTGGAAACCCCTGTGGTGATGAACGAAGGCGACACAACCTACACGATTCCCCAACGGGGTGAAGGCGCGTCCTTTGTGGCCATTACCGACACGAATGGCACGGACACCATTTCAGCCGCCGGCTCATCACGGGGTGTCAAGATTGATTTGCGTCCCGCCCAGCTGGACGGGTCAGCCGTCGGGGGTGGCGGCGTCTCCCAAATCAGGGCGAGTGACGCGGGTGGGTTTGTGATTGCGGCGGGGACAACAATTGAACACGCGACGGGCGGGTCGGGTGCAGACGTGTTGATTGGAAATGATGCGGACAATGTGTTGGACGGCGGCAGGGGGCGTGACGTGCTGAGGGGCGGAGCAGGAAATGACCGCCTGATTGGTGGTGGTGGCGCCGACCGCTTGTATGGGGATGGAGGTGACGACGTGCTGGTTGGTACCCACGCCACCCACGCCTATGGCGGCGCGGGCAACGACACCATGATTGCCCGAGGTCGTGGCTGGAAATTGTTTCATGGTGGCCCGGGGCGGGACACCCTGTTTTTGCCCGGGCGTCGAGGAAACTACCGCATTTTTCGGCGTGGGCGGCGGGTCATTTTTGTGCCCCGTGGCCGTGTGCGGCGGTACGTAGGCAACGTGACAACGGTAGCGGTTGAACACGTCAAGTTTTATCGTGAAGCCAGCCGTCGCCCAATTAATCGTCGACTGTTTAGACGATGATGTATAAATCACAACACTTCAAAAATGGCTTCACACTCGCCTGGGCAGATTAATACAGGCGACCCGCCAGACAATCGGTCCTCCGTGACGCCGGTCACCCCTGTCACCCCTGTCACCCC
>Ga0180433_10010091_pt1 | contig 11436 bp, 7 predicted proteins | sample SS_ome_8_FD_132980 | JGI IMG/M metagenome (GOLD analysis project Ga0180433, IMG submission 132980) | Hypersaline lake sediment archaeal communities from the Salton Sea, California, USA - SS_1_D_1 metaG | ecosystem: Environmental > Aquatic > Non-marine Saline and Alkaline > Hypersaline > Sediment... | reverse complement strand
ATTCGCAGGAAGATCGGCAGTCCGGCCCGGGCGCAGAACTCTTCGATCCGGTCATAGCCGGTACCGTCACGGTTCACGATCACTGCGGCCGGTAGCGCCAGGGTCGTGACCACCGCCGTGATGAGTTCGAGGTCGTGCAGGCCGAACGGAGTGGGTTCGGTGACGAGTACGGCCGCATCGGCACCACGCATCGATTCCACGACCGGGCAGGTCGTGCCGGGCGGGCAGTCGATGATGATGTGTTCGGGGTCGGGGTGGGTGGCGGCGTTTTCATCACCGGCGGCAGTGTAGGTATCCCACTGCTTGAGCCCCCTGATGACCGGAATGGCCTGGGCCTCGCCGGTGTGCAGGAGCCCGCGGGAGAGCCGGGGGCCGAAGGGTGTCGGGCCTGCTTCGATGATACCCAGGATGCGGGGCACCTCGCTGATCGCCTTTTCCGGGCAGAGCGTGGAACAGAGTCCGCAGCCATGACAGAGATCGGAGAAGACGAGTACCTGGTCGTCGATCACGGAGATGGCATTGAATTCACAGACGTCTTCGCACCGCCCGCACCAGGTGCAGAGTTCGGAGTCCACCGCGGGAACCGGCGGGCCGACATCGACCCGGACATCGAAGCGGGGCTGCAGGTAGAGATGTGCGTTCGGGGTTTCCACGTCGCAGTCGCGCAGGAGAATGCGCTCGCCGGGATTGCTTTCGCTTCGGGCCAGAGCGATCGCCAGACTCGTGGCGATGGTGGTCTTCCCGGTCCCTCCCTTCCCGCTGGCTACCGCGATATTCACCGGTACGTTCCCTTACCCGGAGAGGGCCGCGAGGTCTTCATCGGTCGAACGGAGCCGGGCCGAGAGAACCCGGGCGATATTGAAGGCCACCAGCGTCATCGCGTCGGGATGGGCGTCAAAGAGAGTTACCAGCGATTCCTTGGTGAAGAGAACCGTCGAAGTGCGTTTCATGGCCCGGGCCGTGGCTGACCGGGGCATGATGTCGACCACCGCCATCTCCCCGAAAAAATCACCCTGCTCGGTCAGGATTGCGAGCGGCCGGGGGTAGCCTTCCGGGGTCATTTTCTCGATCTGTACTTCACCCGAGAGCAGGACGAAGAAGCTGTCACCGGGAGCTCCCTCGGGCACGATGACCTCGCCGGCACCGAATTCCTGAACGCAGGCGCGGGTGAGAAGGGATCTGAAATGTTCCTCGTTGAATCCGGCGAAGAGAGGAGAGGTTCTCAGGAAGGTCAGATCGGGGGTGTCCATGCAAGCTTCTCCTGGCTGACAGGCCGTCGGTCCGGACCGTCTCTCTTCATACAAGGGGTGCCGGAGCGGTTTGGGAAGGAGAAAAATACACCAGGGGAGAGTTCGGGTGACGGAAAAGGGAGAATGCAGTTGCACCATCAAGGGGTGGCCCTAGATTGGCTGAGATACCACCACCAGGAGGAATGAACATGGGCATGTACCTCGGGATAGGTCGCAAGGCGCGACGCTGTTACGGTTTCGATGAAGTGGCGCTGGTGCCGGGTGAGATCACCATCAACCCGGCCGAGTGTGATACTTCGTGGGAACTCTGCGGGCACCGCATGCCGGTGCCGATTATCGCCAGCGCGATGGACGGCGTCGTGGATGTCCGCTTCGCCATCACCATGGGCAAACTGGGGGGCCTGGCGGTACTCAACCTCGAGGGCGTGCAGACCCGCTACGAGGATCCGACCGAGGTTCTCGAAGAGATCGCTCATGCCTCCAGCGAAGAGGCCACGCATCTGGTGCAGGGGCTCTATACGCCACCGATCCAGAAGCACCTGATCAAGAAGCGGATCGAGGAGATCAAAGCCGGCGGCGTGCCGGCGGCCGTCTCGGCCATCCCGCAGAAGGCCGAGGAGTTCGGCCGCCTGGCCGCTGAAGCCGACGTGGATTTTTTCGTGGTGCAGTCCACGGTCTCGACTGCCCGTCACGTGTCGAGTGAATACGAAACGCTGAATTTCGAGACGTTCTGCACCTCGATGCCCTGCCCGGTGATCGTGGGGAACACGGTCGGTTACTCGGTGAGCCTCGAGCTGATGCAGACCGGCATCGATGCCCTCCTGGTGGGGATCGGTCCCGGTGCCGCCTGCACGACCCGGGGTGTGCTCGGGATCGGCGTGCCGCAGGTGACCGCCACGATCGACTGCGCCGCTGCGCGCGACTTCCACTTCAAGTCGACCGGGAAATACGTGCCGATCATCACCGATGGCGGTATGCGGGCCGGAGGCGAGATCTGCAAGGCCCTGGCCGCCGGTGCCGACGCCGTCATGGTCGGATCGGCTTTCGCGCAGGCCGCCGAAGCGCCCGGAGGCGGTTTCCACTGGGGGATGGCAACTCCTCATGCCAACCTTCCCCGGGGCACCCGGATCAGGGTCGGCACCACCGGCACCCTCGAGGAGATCCTCCTGGGGCCGGCCAGGCTCGACGACGGCAGTCAGAACCTGGTGGGTGCCATCGCGACCAGCATGGGCAATGTCGGTGCCCGCGACATCAGGGAGTTCCAGCTCACCGAGGTGATCATCGCCCCGTCGATCATCACCGAAGGAAAGGTCTTCCAGCAGGCGCAGAAGATCGGCATGGGCAAGTAGGATACCCGGCGGGCATGTCTTCGGAGCTCGCGCTCATCGTTCTGGGCAGCGGCGCCGCGTTCGGGCCGCCCGACCGTGACAATACGAGCCTGGCCGTGCAGTCGGAGAACGCCCTCTGGCTGATCGACTGCGCGGGCTCACCCTGGCGGCGGATGCGTCGGGCCGGGCTCGATCCCGCCGGATTGAGCGCCATTGTCATCACCCATGCCCATCCCGATCATCTCTACGGTCTGCCCAGCCTGCTGCACTGTCTGATCCCGGTCGGTCTCACCCGACCGCTGCCGATCCTGGCGCCGCCCCGGACCCTGGCGTGCATCCGCGACCTGCTCGCGGCCTTCAGTCTGCTCTCCCGTGCCGATCTGCCCCTCCATCTGGTTGCCCTGCCCGCCGAACCGGTCCTGCCTCCGGCTGAACCGGTCTGGTCGGATTCGGGTGTGCAGCTCTGGACCGCCCCGGTTGAGCACACCGTCGAAACGGTCGGTCTCCGCCTCGCGATCGCCGGCCGGACCGTGACCTGCTCCTCCGATACCGCTCCCTGCGAGGCTGTGGTCGAACTGGCCCGCGACGCCGATCTGCTCGTCCACGAGGCCACCTTTCGCAGCGATGATCCCGGCGGTGTCGCTCCCGGTCACTCGACCGCTGCCGGCGCGGGGCAGACAGCGGCGCGGGCCGGTGCGGCCCGCCTCCTGCTCGTGCATCTGCTCGAACGCACGGCGGCTGATCCTGCCGCTCTGCAGAGGGAAGCAGAGGAATATTTCAGCGGTGAGGTGATCGTGGCCGAGGACCTGCGGCGCTACTGTCTCTGAGCCGGGAAACACGAAGCCCCTCCAGCGGTAACGGCGGGAGGGGCCTGATGGTGAGCGTGATGGACGGTCTCAGGAACCTGAGCGGGCCTGGTTGACGAGCCGGGTCAGGTTCGACTTGAGCCGCCGGGCCTTGTTGGGATGGTGCAGGCCGCGCGCGGCGTACCGGTCCAGAAGAACGGTGATTTCCTGCAACAGTTCGGGGGCATTCTCAGCCGCCGGATCGTCACGGAGATTCCTGATCAGGGTCCTGATCCGGGACCGCTGGACGCGGTTCTGCTGGCGGCGTTCCCGGCTCTGGCGAAGCCGCTTTTCGGTTGAGGCATGCGTCGGCACTGCTTTCCCTCCTGCTCGCGCTGGCGATATCCGGTTACAGTGAAAGGTAGACAGTGTAAAATCGGCTTCTCGGGAGTGATGTCAAGATATTGTGCCGGCAACTGAGTATTGCCGGGCTTTCGGGAGGTACGCGACACGGTCGGGTCGGCCGTGGTCGAGACGGTTCACCGGCCCCGATGTCAACAGGAACGGGGTCCCGGTCGTTATCTATACGGTCGGGAGAGGGGCCCGACTGAATCGTCATGATGAATGATGATGAAGGCGGTGAATGAGGGGCGCCTGCTTTCGTCGCCCAGGATGAGGTGGAATGCGATGAGGGGAACAACGACAGCACGCGAAAAGAGTCTCACCCGGCGAATCGTCCGTACGGGTGTCTGGAACCTGCTGGTTCTGGCCCTTGCCGCGGGAACCGTTCTCACGGCCTGGCCGCGCACCGCCGCAGCCCAGTACGCCATCTTCGGCCGGAACAAGGTCCAGTACGACAAGTTCAACTGGCGCGTCCTCAACACACCCCATTTCGACATCTACTACTACGAGGGGAACGAGGAGTCAGCGGTTGATGCCGCCCGGATAGCTGAACGGTCTTACGATTACCTCAGCCACATCCTCCAGGTGCAGTTCGAGGATCCGGTGCCGCTCCTGCTCTACGCCGATCACCAGGATTTCCGCCAGACCAATGCCGTCACCGGGGCGGCTGAAGGAGTGCAGGGGGTCACCGAATCGCTCAAGAACCGGGTGGTTCTGCCGATGCTCGGCTCGATGGAGGAGTTCACCCATGTGCTCACCCACGAGCTGGTGCACGCTTTCCAGCTCGAGATCATGGGCGTGGGCGGGCCGGCCAACCCGATGATGTGGCAACCGCCGCTCTGGATGCTCGAGGGTATGGCCGAGTATCTCTCGCTCGGCATGGATCCCCTGACCCGGGTCTGGCTGCGCGATCTGGTCAAGCGGGATGAATTCCTCACCCTCGAGGAATTCGAGACGATCCAGGATCAGCGGGTCTACCGGCTGGGGGCCGGTCTCTACCATTTCCTCGGCGAACGCTACGGGCTGGAATCGATCCGGCGCTTCTTCAAGGAGACGGTGCGGACCCGCAACTGGGCGCTGGCACTGCAGACGGTGTACAGCATGAATCCCCAGCAGATCTCCGACGAATGGAAGACGTTCATCCTGCGCGATCATGCCGATATCGCCGCGGAGCAGACCACGGCGGATTCGATCGCGACCCGGATCATCGCCCATGAGGGGATGGTCTACACGCTCAACATGACCCCTGCCATCAGCCCGAGCGGGGAGCACATCGCTTTCGTGGCCAACAAGGATCTTCGGGATGCGGTCTACGTGGCCAGCACCGAAACCGGGCGGACCCGGCGCGCGCTGGCCTCGGGCGGGCGCACCTCATCGCTCGAGATGATCGACCTCTTCGAATCCACCATGTCGTGGACGGCCGACGGCTCGACCCTGGCGTTCGTTTCCTCGGGCGGGTCCGAAGATGTGATCCACCTGGTCGAACCGAATTCCGGAAAGACGATCCGGCAGCTCCGCTACCCGAACATGACCGTCATCTCGGCCGCGCTGAGTCCCGATGGCAGTCAGGTGGTTTTCAGCGGCATGCGGGCCGGCGGTCGGGATCTCTACATCGCCTCGACCGACGGCGGCGAACCCCGGCGTCTGACCGAGGACATCTACGCCTACCTCCACCCGGCCTGGTCGCCTGACGGTACCCGCATCGCGGTCGCAACCGACCGGGGTGCTCCGACCAATGCCGCCCAGCTCGATTTCCGGGGCTACCGGCTGGCCCTGATCGACCCCGCCAGCGGTGAGGTGGAGATCCTCACCGGGGGATCGTGGCACGACATCAATCCGGTCTGGAGTCCCGACGGGGGGGCGCTGGCGTTCGTGAGCGATCGGGCGGGCGTGCCGCAGATTTTCCTCTATGAGCTCGGGGAACGCACCATCCGCAAGGTCACCAATCTGGCCACCGGGGTGACGGGGATCACCTCGAGTTCCCCGGCCATCTCCTGGTCGCAGGGTTCGGGCCAGCTGGCCTTCTCGAGTTTCCGCGAGATGGGCTGGGATATCTACATCATGCCCGACCCGCGTTCGAGTGAAGTAGCGGCCGTGGAGCAGCGGCCCGATCCCGACACAGAGCCGCATGAACCGGTCTGGGCCGGTTTCCGGCTCGGCGATGTCCGCACCTTCGAAGATGAGCGCTACGGCATGCGCCTGCAGACCGATTACATTTTCGGCGGCGGGGCGTTTGCCACCAACGTCGGCGTGATCGGCGACCTGGCGGTCGGGTTCAGCGACATGCTCGGCAATCACAACCTCTACCTGCAGGCCTCGCTCTACGGTTCGATCGCCCGCTCGAACCTCAATGCCAGCTACATCAATCTGAACCGGCGCCTCAACTGGGGTGTCAGTCTGTTCCAGCAGGCCACGGCGGCCGGGGGGTACTACACCAGCTTCACCTCGACCACCTACCTCAGCCAGGTCTACCGGGGGGCGGCCCTGATGTTCTACTACCCCCTCAACCTCTTCAACCGGTTCGAGTCCAACATCAGCTACGTCGGGATGCAGCAGGATATCGTCTCCTCGGATTTCTTCGGCCGCCAGCGGGTGAACGAGAATCTGGGGCGGTACACCTGGTTCGAAGTCGGGGGGAGCTTCGTGCACGATTCTTCGCTCCTCTTCCTCGCCGGACCGATCGGCGGGATGCGTTCCCGTCTCTCGCTCTATCACACCATCGGGGATATCGACGGCACGACCGGGATGGCTGACATTCGCGGCTACCTGACCCTGAATCACCGCGGTGCCCTGGCGCTGCGGACCTACGCCGGCCACCAGTTCGGCGACATGCTCCAGCCGTTCTATCTCGGCGGGCCCTTCACCGTGCACGGGACATCGTATGCCCAGATGGTCGGTACCAGCTTCGCGATCCAGAACGTCGAGCTCAGGTATCCGCTCATACCGTGGCTGCCCATGCAGTGGGATTTCATTACGGGCGCCCTCTTTGCCGATGTCGGAGCGATCTGGGACGAGAGCGGTTCGCCTCGCTGGATTCCGAATCCGGGCACGGAGAACTACATCTTCAACGGGATCATCGGTGCTGTCGGCGGCGGCATCAGGGCCAATCTCGGCTGGCTGGCCCTGTTCCTGGATTATTCGGTCCCGACCGATTTCCAGGGAGGGTGGGGCAACGGGCGGTTCCAGTTCGCGCTCGGCCAGATATTCTGAGCTCCAGGCGCTTTCGGGACGTTCATTTTCCGACGGCCGGTCCTTGCGGGCCGGCCGTTTTTGTTTCCTTTCGGTGTGACTGGGTTTTGCACCCTGTCAGTTCTCTGACTATCTTACATATCTATGTCAAAGAATAATTCGCGTAAAGTACGATCAGGTAAGGGGTTACTTGCGCGGCTGCTGGGCCAGGGACACGATCCCCGCCTGGCGGAGCCGCTCATCATCCCCCGGGCAGAGCACACGATTTCCCGCCAGGATATGGTCGAGGAGGCGCGCAAGGTCCTCTACCGGCTCCATAATTCGGGTCACCTGGCCTATCTCGTCGGCGGGGCAGTCCGTGACCTCCTGCTCGAACGCACCCCCAAGGATTACGACGTCGCTACCGATGCCCGTCCCGACCAGATCAGGAAGCTGTTCGTGAACAGCCGCCTGATCGGACGTCGGTTCAGGCTGGCTCATGTCTTTTTCCGGGGAGGGACGACCATCGAGGTGTCGACTTTCCGGAAGAGCCCCGAGCCGCCCGGCAACGGTGAGGGTGACGCAGAGCCCGACCAGGAAGGGGAGCCCGATCTCCTCATCCGGGAAGACAATACCTGGGGCACGCCGCAGGAAGACGCCTACCGTCGTGACTTCACGATCAACGCGCTCTTCTACAACATTGCGGATTTTTCCGTTATCGACTACGTCGGTGGCCTGCGCGATCTCACAGAGGGGATCATCCGCACGATCGGCGATGCCGGGGTTCGTTTCCGGGAAGATCCGGTACGCATGATACGGGCGGTCGAGTATGCCGCCCGGCTCGATTTCACACCCACCCCGGAGATCGAGAAGGCCCTTCGGCGCTATCGCAAGGAGCTGCGGAAAGCATCCGATGCGCGGGTAGCCGATGAACTGCTGAACCTGCTTCGGAGCGGATCCGCCGGGCCGGCCTTCCGACAGCTGTGGCAGTACGGCCTGCTCGAGATCCTCCATCCCGAACTCCATACGGCTCTGAGCGGAGATCAGGGAGAGAGGTTCTTCGCCGAGCTGGCTGTGATCGACAGGTGGCAGAGTGACGGCCGTCAGGTCAATGACACCATCCTCTGGGCGGCTCTCATCTCCGCTCCGCTGCGGGTCAGGATCGCCCGAGCGGAATCGAAGAAGGGCGGGCGCCTGGCCAAGGGGGAGATGCTCGAGCAGATCGAGCTGGTTCTGGCCGAGGGTCAGACTCTCTACCGGATCCCCAACCGGCGGCGCCACCAGATGGGTCAGGCGCTGCTGGCGGTGACCAAGCTGCGCCGGCATCCCGGTCGGCAGCGGGGCCTGCGATCGCTCATGGATCGGGCCTACTTCCCCGATGCTCTCACCCTCTTCACCCTCGAGGTGGACGCGACCGGCACGTACCGGAACGTTCTCGAGGAGTGGCAGAAAATCTCCGATCAGGACGGTCGGAGCCGGAAGGGCGAGCGCCGTTCCGGCGGTCGCGGAAGAGACCGCGGAAAGCAGGGCGGAAAAAGCCGCCGCGACGGACAGAAGAAACGCGACAGCGGGTCGAGCCGGCAGCGGGACGATCGCCGCTCACCAGGCGGGGGCGATAGAAAAGAAGAGCAGGCGGAGGATCGCCGTTCCCGTGATGCGCGCGAACACAAACGTGAGGATTCCGGTGACCGGCGGCAGCGGGACGGAAGGCATTCCCGCGAGGAGAGCGACAGGAAGCGGGAGGAGTCCCGCGTTCAGAAACCGCCGCGGGACGAACGACCGCCTGAGACTGCCGAGCGGAAGACCCGTGAGGAGAAACCCCGGGACGAGCCCGTCGCGAAACCGATGACGGAACCGCAGTCCGGGGAACCGGTAATCACACCGGTCGCCGGTGACGATATCGAACACGGCCGCACGACCCGTGACAATCGCACCTGGGCAGGTGTCGCCGGACAGCAGAGCGCGGTCATCCGCGATATGAAGAAGGCCATCGATGCCGGCGAGATGACTCTTCCGCCAGCCGAGGAGATTCCCTACGTCGTTCCCGGACAATCGGTGAAAGAAACCTCCCGCGACTGGGAGGAGAACGTCGGGAAGAGTGAGGAGATGGCTGCCGACGAGTCGGTGCCGGAAGAGAAGAAGTGGGGCCGTACCCGGCGACCGAGTCCCCCCCGGCTCTAGCGTCCTGTCCCGCACCGGACGTGGCTCCCGGTGCAGACGTGTCTCACCTGACAGGACTCCGGCAGACAGGACGCTAGCGCATCGCCAGCGAGACGAAGGTTCGCACACCGAAGGCCGTGGGTCCCGCCCCGATCCACGCCTTCTTGGTCTTGATCCATTCCATGCCGGCAATATCGAGGTGCACCCAGGGAACGTCGCCGACGAACTGCTCGAGCAGCTTGGCCGCGGTGATCGCTCCCGGATGGTCCTTGCCGGTGTTGCGCACGTCGGCGATATCGGATTTCACCAGCTCGTCGTATTCGGAGTCCATCGGCAGCTGCCAGACTTTCTCTCCCTGAGCCAGGGCATGGGAGCGGACCGTGCCGGCCCATTCCTCATCGTTCGTCATCAGGCCGGCGTAGACATGACCGAGTGAAACGACACATGACCCGGTCAGAGTGGCGATATCAACGATCGCAGCCGGTTTCCTGGTCAGGACCCAGCCCAGGGCATCGGCCAGGATGAGACGTCCTTCGGCGTCGGTATTGAGGACTTCCACCGTCCGCCCGGAAAAGGTGCGGATGACGTCACCGGGCCGGGTAGCACTGCCCGAAGGCATGTTCTCGCAGGTGGGAACGATGCCCAGGACCGGCTGCGGCGGCTGCAGCCGTCCGATGGCGCTCATGGCGCCGATCACAGCCGCAGCTCCGGCCATGTCGGCTTTCATCTCCTCCATCCCCTTGCCCGGCTTGATCGAGATGCCTCCGGAATCGAAGGTGATCCCCTTGCCGACCAGAGCCAGGGGTGACCGGGGCGATCTCTGTCCCGGGGGGGTGTAGCTCATGATGATGAACCGCGGTTCGAGCCGGCTGCCGGCGGTCACTGCCAGCAGGCCTCCGAAGCCCTTCTCTTCGATCTGCCGGCGCCCCCAGGTCGTGACCGGGACTCCGGCGGCCCGGCCGAGTCGCCGGGCTTCGGCCGCCAGCCTGACCGGGGTCATGATATTGCCCGGTTCATTTACCAGCCGGCGGGCTTCGATCATGCCCTCGGCCACGATCGCGCCGCACTCGGCAGCTCGTCTGACGGCTTGCGGGGCCGGAGCCGGAACCAGGAAGGTCAGAGCCGTGAACGGGCCGCGATAGGTGTCCTGCCCTCTTTTTTTGCCGTTGTCGGTCTGGAAAGCATCGATGCCGCCAGGGCCGATCAGGAAACCCTCGACTCCGGCCTGAACGGCCTGAGCCGTGAACAGGTTCTCCGGCACGAGCACCCCGACCCGTTTCACATCGCATGCCGCCAGGGCCCGGGCAGCGGTGCCGCAGAATCTGCGTGCCGTCTCGGGCGAAATGGTGTCGGGCGACCCCAGACCCACGATGAGGAGCTTGCGCACCGAGAGGCCGGGCGGAGCATGCAGGAGAAAGCTTTCACCCTCCCGGGCCGAAAAATCATCACCCCGGAGAGCTTCTGTCAGCAGGCCCCCGGTCGTGGTGTCGAGAGCCCGGGCGGGGCTCTGGCTGGTGAGATCACTCGCGTGCAGTCCAAGCACCAGGGCGTCGCCCTTCCAGCTCGACGGCTCGGCGCGTGAGAAGGTGGTTTTCATGCCGGATCTCCCGTTCTCGCTCGCGGGGTGTGATATCCCGTCTCTCTCTGGGAGCGTATGATGCGCCCGGCTCGCGAACCGTGTCAACGTCATCACCCCCCGCTTTGACCCTGTGACAGCCGCCGTCTATACTCGCTGCTCCACTACTCGCTGTCCCACTCACGAACCAGTCGGAGTATCCGGCGGAATGCTTCAGCCGGCTCCTCAGGGTGCGGAAAGGAATCGAGCGTGTCGGATGCTTCCTCCCCCCAGCCGTGTCCTTTCTGCGGCTCGGTTCGCAAGCGGGCCGGGGCCTTGCCACCCGACCGCCTGATCCGGGATGGGGCACCCGTAGACCTTCTCGCCTGCACCGGGTGCGGGACCTGTGAAAGCATTCCCGGCCCCCCCTCGGCGAAGCCGCCGGAGCAGCACTACCTCCCGCACACCGTGCCCACCGGCATGAAGGGCTGGCTGACCGACCGGAGTCAGGATCGCAAGGTGTCGTTGCTCGTGCCCTGGGCCGGGCAGAAGGGGATCGTCGATCTGGGGTGCGGTGCGGGAGGATTCCTCGCCGCCTGGCGGCGGGCCCGGCCCCGCGACTCAGCGCTCGGGCTCGAGAACGATGCCGATGCCGCCGCCCTCTGCCGATCCCGGGGACTCGACGTTCTCGAATACGATCTGGGCGGCACCCTGCCCGCTGAAGCCGGGGGGCGCTCGCTCTATTCCCTCTGGCATGTCCTCGAGCACCTCGATGATCCGGCCGGCCT
>Ga0180433_10010090_pt1 | contig 11437 bp, 11 predicted proteins | sample SS_ome_8_FD_132980 | JGI IMG/M metagenome (GOLD analysis project Ga0180433, IMG submission 132980) | Hypersaline lake sediment archaeal communities from the Salton Sea, California, USA - SS_1_D_1 metaG | ecosystem: Environmental > Aquatic > Non-marine Saline and Alkaline > Hypersaline >... | reverse complement strand
TGGTATCGCTGCTACAGGTGCTCTATTTATATCAAATTCAATGTTTGTAGTCGGACTTGCAGCAGCGGTGACAGCGCTTTACTTTTGGTCAAATAGGTATGAGTCGATGGCTTTGATGCACTAAGGCACAAACTGAGACGACAGATGACGCCCTGTTCGCAGCTTGCCAGTCTTACCACGATTACAAAATATTACTTTACAATTTTTAGATGAGATAGCAATTTTATAGTCAATGTTTCAATCACCTTTCTAGATTTTAAATGTACTAAGTAAAAATCAAAATGAGCATAATTATATCAATAAGGAGTTAAAAGTTGAGCTTTAAGATAGACAGTTTTCCAGATGAGCGGTTTGAAGTGATGGGCAAGCCCAGTCCTGGGCAACCGTTTGGATTAATTGACTACTACCGATTCCACTTGGTATGCCGACAGCTTGTACCTGGCAGTGTGTTGGATGTGGGGGCATATTTTGGGGATTTTCTTCAGATTGCTCGCGAAGATGGGCATGAGATCAGTGGAACGGAGGTAAATAGCGCCCGGGTAGAAGTCGCCAACTCCGAACTTGCTGAAAATGCGGTAGTTTTAGACTTTCGAAATGGGTGTTTTAAGTCTTTTAGGGACGCTGCGACAGATAACGTGGTCTGTATGGAGGTCGTTGAACATGTACCTGATGATGGCCTTGCAGTGTCAGAGCTATGTCGAGTTGCACGTAATAAAGTTTTTATTACAGTACCATTTCGTGAGCGCATACAAAGTGTACTCTGTGTGCACTGCAACAAACTTACACCGTATAGTGGGCACTTGCATACATACGATTATGGGTCTTTCTCACAACTGGTGCCTTCCGGTTGGAAGGTCACAAAGGAATTACCTTTTGCCAAAAGGATAACGAGAATTCTTGCTTCAAACTTGCCTAACTGTAAGGCTTCTATATCTGTATTGGGTTTTGTAGATTCCCTGTTACCAATTAAATCTGCACGCTGGCTGATGGTCGTCATTGAGCCATCTAAATAGGAATAGGATGTCCCCCATTATTATGAGGAGCGATCAAAAAAGGTAATCATGAAAAACTTTGACTTAAAGAATCAAGCATATCCGGGGCAGAACGAACCTGATGAAAATTGTTCCAGCGAATCTTCCCATAGCACCAAAAATGCAAAAAAGTGGCCTTCGTATAACATCAAAGATGCTAACATTTTGCCCCCATGGTTTCAACGAGACTTTAACCTGAGCAAGAAAGATAGAGAGAAAATCAGAGAATATTTAGACGGTCTATCCGACGATCAAATTATGAGTTTATATTATGAAATTAGAGAGGTAAAGGAAAAGTGGTATAATGGTTATTACTATCCAAACATCCAAATATTGTTCAGCACACCTTTTGAGAGGGAAAAAGACCGTCGAGAACAACGAATTTGGAGTGAGAAGTACGGGCAAAAAAATAAAATTGTTGAATGGTATAAAGAGGCAAAGGAGAGGTCATGTGTGTGGTGGCTTGAGAATCATATCATTGCTCGACATGCTTTAAGTGCTAGTGGTTGTATGAGCTGTGGCGCCTGTACTGCCCTTTGTCCTGCAGCTGAATTCTTTGACTATAACCCCCGTATCATAATGGAGACCGTACAGGAGAAAAATGAAGATGAGATAATACATCTCCTTAAGGCGGATACAATATGGTATTGTTTTCAATGTGGCTCTTGTAAGCCCAAATGTCCACGGGGGAATAATCCATTTGGGATGATCTCCTCATTAAGGCAGCTGAGTCAGATTAAAGGGTATCATGTCTATAGTGTTCGTGGGCGGCAGCAGTATGCAGCCCGTCACCTCTGGGGAGGGAACCTATGGAACAGGGCATTTACCCTTTATTTCAGAGACCTGGCGGTAAACACCCACCGGGATTTTGGCCCTCGACACGAAAGAATGTTTAATCACAAAGAGGAATATTTCAGAAAGGTAGGAGCATCTCCTGATATGGATGGCTCGCTCTCATCACGAAAAGTGCACCCAAAGACGCTCTATGAGGTCAGGAGGTTGTGGGAGGCAGGGGGCGCCCTTTACTTGTGGGAACTTATAGAAGCTGCGGCAAAGAAACAGGCAGATGAATTAGGAATCACTATTGATGAATACCATGATAAGGTGAAGACGGAAGGGTAAAAAAATGAACGAAGACAATGAGTTATTCAATAAGGCAGCACGAGAATCATTATGGAAAAGGTATATAAAAGATATCCCTGATGACGGTTATTTTTTAACCCTAAGTTGCATATTGGGAGCTCTTTATCCAGGGTCAGAGAGCATGGTTCCCAAGGTATATGATCTATTTGGTCTTAATTGGGGCACAAACCCAAAGCCTGAATCTGGCTGGACATGTTGTTCTGGTATAGCATACCATGGTGATATCATGCCGATTGAGGGAACACTCCTTACTGTTGCCAGATTGTGGTCTATAACCCAGGAAATGGGTTTTGATGCTATTACCATGTCGTGTGTAACATCATTCGGCATACATTGCGAGTGCAGGGATCTTTATGAAAAAGAACCTGGTTTGAAGGAAAAGATAGACCGTCTGTTGAAACAGACCTGTGGCAGAGAATTTGAAATTCCCAAGCATATTCTGCATATAAGTGATGTGTACTACCATTATCGCAATCAGCTTCGGGACAACTTTATGAGGTACCAGTTAGTCGAAAAAAAGAGTGGAAAGCCTTTGAATGTAGTAGATCATGTCGGATGCCATTATAGCAAGCTTTTTCCTGACAAACACTCATTGGGAGGTTCGGAGTACTGTGAAGTCCTTTCCGGAATGGGGACGGCATGGGGCGGTAAGGAGATAGATTATCCGGAAAGACGTCATTGCTGTGGCATGGGTTTTCGACAATGCATGATTAGCCCTAATCGGGGTGGAACCATGGCCAGCGTGCACAAAAAAATGAAAAGCATGGACCCCTTTCAACCGGATCTAATCATCACCAATTGCCCCGGATGCCAGGTCTTTCTGGATAAAGAACAATGGGCTATCTATGAAATAACAGGGGAAAAATATTTTATCCCTGTTGTTACGTATCAGGAATTGGCTGGATTACTCATGGGGTGGGACCCGTATAGAACCGTAGGCATTCAGTTTCATACCATTCCGGTGGAACCTTTGTTGGATAAGATCGGGATACCTTACGATGCTTCAGAATCATGGCTGGGAGTTGATGATTGGCAGGTATACTAATAAACAAGAATTCACAAAGTCATCATTCAAGGAAAAACTGTTATGCGTGTATTAATAGTGGGAGGAGGTATAACCGGGCTGAGGGCTGCACTGGCACTCAACCAATTCGGTATAGAAGCCAGCATCGTAGAAAAAGCATCTGAAATCGGAGGCAAGGTAAGAGAATACGATAAAATTTTTCCCGACTTCAGAAGCGGCAAGAGGCTTGTTACAAATCTTATAGAATCTGTTGTGAGCATGCCAAATATTACCGTGATTAAAAACGCAACGGTAACTGATGCAAGAAAGAAAAATGAGACTCATCTTGTATCGCTATCAAATAATAAAAGTATCGAGGTGGATGCAATTGTTTTGGCATGTGGATTTGATGTCTTTGATGCAACCAGACAGCCTGAGTATGGATATAGTGTGTACCCCAATGTGATTACTTCAGTAGAACTGGAGCGATTGTTGGATAAAGAAGGCACGACCAAAGGAAACCTGATAAGACCCTCCGACAGTAAGATTGCAAAGAGGATCGCTATTATCTTTTGTGTGGGTTCCAGGAATGCGAGGTTAGGCAATCCTTACTGCTCAAGGATATGCTGTTCGTATAGCACGAAGCAGGCGATTGAGATAAGGGAAAATGATGAAGAGGCAAGTGTATCCTGCTTTTATATGGACATACGAACATATGGCAGAGGTTTTGAGGAAATGTATCAATACGCCCAAGAAATAGGGGTGAAATACATACGAGGTAGGGTGTCGGAATGCAGTGTCTTACCAAACGGAGATATTCAGATAAGGGCGGAAAATACGCTTTTAGGAAAGCCGGTACAGGGTATATTCGATCTTGTATCCCTTTCTGTCGGCATGATGCCTTGTGCGGATACTGTAAAACTTGCGGAAATATTTGGTATTGAACCTGGCAAAGATGGTTTCTTTTTATCTAAAGACGAGGATATCTTTCCGCATGATACGTCAAAGGAGGGACTATTTCTTGCCGGAAGCATTACCGGCCTCAAACCAATCAGAGATTGCCTTTTGGATGGAGTATCCGTATCTGGCAGAGTTGCCTTGTATCTGAAAAATTTACATAAAGGTGCATAGAGATTTATGCCTACCCCAGAAGACAAAAGAGGGTGCACGACAGCAGCCCTTGATTATGGATGGCGCTTTCAGGGAAAGCCTATATTACTGCATGATGATCATTCCACCATAGTCGATGAGTCTTCGAACCTCATGCAATCAGCATTAACTCAGATGAGCAAGAAATACTTTTATGTTGAGAGATGCATTCAATGTGGAATGTGCACTGAGGCATGTCCCAATGCGATGTTAACTGCGGGTAACCGATTTTCGCCGAGGGAATTCATCCAGAAACTGAGATTGGGCCTGTTAGATTTTTCAGGTGAAGATCTCTGGTTTTGTACCAACTGTGGTGGTTGCACGAATGTTTGCCCTTATGAGATACCGTTTATTGATGTTATGGTTGATTTGAGAAATTTGGTAATCGAACAAGGTGCGGGGTATCTTCCACCTTCTATGAAGAGTGCTCTTGCCTCTGTGGCAAACTATAAGAATCCATGGATGGAAGATCGGGATAAACGTGGATATTGGATTAAAGAATTGAATGTTCCTCTTTTGCCAAAGAGTAATAAAAATGGGATACTCCTTTTTGTAGGATGTTTCCCATCATATGACGAGCGTGGGAAGAATATCGCAAAGGCGGCCGCACAATTGCTGGCCAAAGCAGGTATTAGCTTTGATATCCTGGGCGAAGAAGAGGTATGTTGTGGCGATGCTGTTTTAAGAACAGGGGATTACAGGACATTTGAGCACCTAAAGAAAATCAATATTGAGAGTTTTGAAAGAAGAGGAATGAAGAAAATCTATACCCTTTCACCCCACTGTTTTGACGTGATGAAAAATCATTATTTTGAGAATAATAATGATACATTTTCTGTGTTTCCATTTATTTTGCTCCTCCATGAGATCGTAACACAGGGTCGATTAAAGATAAGCAAAAAGAGGGATAAAGTAGTCACGTTCCACGACCCGTGTTTCTTAAGTAAACACAATAATATTGTAAAAGAGCCTAGGGAGATATTGCAGTTTTTGCCTGGCATTCAATTAAGGGAGATGGCGCACAGCGGAATGAAAAGCATTTGTTGTGGCGGGGGCGGCGGTGGAATCTGGCTTGATAGAAAAAAAGGTGAAAGGCTTGCTGAAAGAAGACTGGAAGAAGCCCTGCAAACAAAGGCGGATATTTTGATAACCGCTTGTCCTCTTTGCCTTTCCATGTTGGAAGAGAGCGTAAAAGGGGATAGCAGATTCGAGAGTATTGAAATTATGGATATCTCTGAATTGGTTTTGGAAGGTATTTGAAACATGAAAAAAATAGGTACTTTCATTGTCTTGGAAAAGAGGGAGAGTATGTTATGAAAATTATAGATTCAAGGGTTAAGTTTAGAACCAAACAACTATTAAAACCCTGGACAACGGAACTAAGGCCTTACTTTAAGGATTATATCAAGCTTTATAAAATGAAATCCCGCCTGACCGAGATGCCGGTACAGGATTTATTAGATCACGCAGCACAGTTGGGGGTTGAAAAGATGGTCATCTGCGGTAATGATCAAGAGGACAACGATCACATACTGGATCTGGCCAACAAACATAAAGAATTGATCCCTGTAGGTTCCATAAGCATGATTGCTGGTATCCGATCGGCGCTTCTTGAGACAGAGCGATGCTTTGACCGAGGTTTTGCTGCAATCAATATAGCTTCATATCGAGTGAACTTGAATATAAATGACCGGCTGTTGTATCCAATATACGGATACTGCGAACTTATCAGAAAACCAGTGATCGTCCACGGTGCAATTCATTTCCTAAGAAAAGCCTATATGTGGCATGGACAGCCACAGTATATTGATGAGGTTTCTGTTGATTTTCCCGAACTCAAACTTATCGTTTCTCATGGTGGGAACGGTTTTGGCCCTCCAATACTTGCAGTGGCGCAGCGTCATCCAAATGTGTATCTTGAATTTAGTGCCCTTAATCCACAGTATATGGCCCCGGAATTTTTATACGCGGCTAATACGTATCTAAAAAAACGGTGTCTTTTTGGAACAGATTACCCATTAATGGACTTTGATGTTGCTATAAATAAATGGAAGAAGGTGCTCAGAGACAATGTTGTGGCACTTTTTTTTTACCAGAATGTTCTTGACGCCTTATACAAAGAGCCGGTAAAGCTTTGAAAAAACCTTTATCTTCAGATTTAAGAGGTGAATATGATGATCTCTTGGAAGCTACCCACCAACTCATCTTGGGTATCAGGGTTCAGGATATCTTTTCACTAACTATGATAAGGAGATCATAAGCGATGTATAATCAACAAATAGAAAAAAAGAGTGCACATTTAATGAAAGTTGGAGAAAGATTTGAACCATTGGAATTTATTGTTACCCCAGAGGTAAACCAGCAATACCTTTACGCAGAAGAAGATTTTGACCCGATGTATATAGAGTCAAGGGAGAATGGACAGGCTTTTGTCCACCCAGGGTTACTTCTTAATATGAGTAACAATACGAGAAGCCCTTCTTTCTGCCTTCCACCAGGTTGGGGAGAAATTCACGCAAAAGAAGAAACAGAGTATTTAAATCCGGCTAGAATTGGTAAGAAATTTCGTGTGACCTGGAAAGTGATAGATGCATTCGAAAAGCGCGGGAGGCCATGGCATGTTTTGGATATCATGATTGAGGATGAAGATGGCATTTTAATCATGCGTAGAAAAATGACCAACACATTTGCTTCACGAGAACTTAAACAGTAAGGAGAGAAAAAAGAATGGAGCAAATAACGAAGGATACTCCAATAAGCTATGAGTTTGCTGGTAAGCCTAAAAAAATGATATGGGAAAGGATATGGGCTTTTTCTGGTGGGCTCTTTAATTCACAGGGGTGGCCAAAGAAGAATCTCCATACCGACACAGAGTTTGCTAAGGATTTGGGATTGCCAACAGTGGGTGTCTCAGCGACCCAATACTTGGGTCACATGGCTGAATTGATGATCGACCTCTTTGGCGAAGCGTGGCTTAGTCATGGCAGGATGAGTAATGTAAAGTTCGTCAAGCTTGTCGCAAATGGTGATACTCTTGTCTCAAAGGCAAAAGTAGTAGGCAAGGAGCAGGAAGGGCCAAAAACCAAATACGTTTTGGAAATTTATGTCGATAATCAGAATTATGACAAGGTTTTTGTAGGAACGGCAACGTGCATTGTACGGTGACCGATAAACCCTGAATAAATGCATGATATTTAAAATATGAGACTTATTAGCAGAGAATATAAGCCAGGTGATGAATTATCTATAAACAAGTTGTACAAGCTTATAACCAATATAGATAGGAGCCTGCCAGAGTATGAATGGGAGTGGATAAATACCTGGAATGGACAAGGCAGTATATGGTTGTTATTTGATGAAGATAGAGACAAAAATGACCAATTGGTAGCGCAGTACAGCTTGATTCCTACCCCTTTCAGTATTTGGGGAAAATCATATCTTGCTGGAAAAACAGAAAATTGTATGTCTCATCCTGATTATAGAGGGAAAGGTATATACTCTAGTCATGAAAAAAAATATTTTAAAGAAGCTCAAAAAAGGTTTCAATTGTTCTTCACAACGGCTGGAAATGTAGCGAAGGGCGCCACTGGAGCTATAAGGCGAAAACTAGGATATTTAGCCTTTGATTCATGGGTACATTATATTTATTGCACAGACAGTGGTGTTTTGCAAAAAATGATATATTCAAAATTGGAAAATAAGCTCGGTTCAATACTTGGGCTTACAAAGTTATCATCCACTATCATATCAAAAATCTCCTTTATGTACTTCTATATGTTCTCTCCTAAAAAAGCTACCCAATCAATAAAGCTACTCAACGAAAAGCATTCTCCACTCAAAGAAATAGAAACGCTTTGGGATAATAACAAAATATTCTATGGGATTAGTGTCGATCGAACCAGCAGGTATATAGATTGGCGTATCAATAAAAATCCATACTTTGATCATCAATATCTATTATGCAATAAAGACGGGGAATTAGTTGGATATATTATATTTTACAAGCATAACAATATGCTATCCATCATTGATATTCTGGCAGCAAATAGAAATAGATCCATATTTAAGGATTTGATAGACAATCTAATAATATACGCTAAAACGGAAAAAGTTCAAGCCATAGAATGTTCTACCTTGAAAGGAAACAAACTCCTTGGAAAAGTATTTCGTAGTAGTGGATTCATTAACTACAATATTTTTCCTTTCAGAAAAATATCTATAAGATCCCACCGACAAAAGCCATTCCATGTATTCGTATCAACCCACATTTTGGCCTCAAAAGAAGCGTTAGTCCCCAAGAACTGGTATATAACTGATTTAGTCAAAGAAGGAAGACCCAGGTAGAAACTCAATAGAAATGAAAATTGATTATAAAAAACTCCTCCGGGGTGGCTACGAAGCCGAGCGCTTACCCAAGGATTTCTCTCCAGAGCGTATTGTTCCCGATTTTGCTTTCAATATCTTAAATCCTTTGGGTTTGTTGTACAGACCGGTGGTTGATGAAGCATTCATCAGAAACGGCGGCGGAAAGCCTTCTTGGCCGGAAGGAAAGCCATTTGCGGTCTGTCTGACCCATGATGTGGATATTGTTTCCCTTTATTCTTTCCAGCAATCAGTAAGGAAGCGTTCTGAAAGCCTTAAGAACAAAATATCGATAGCGAGCAAAGGCCGTAGCTTTATCGGATTTGGCGTGGATATTGTGCGGATAATTCAACACGCACACTCGCAGGACCCTCTCCACTGTTATGAGCAATGGTTGGAGGTGGAAGAAAAAATGGGCGTACGGTCAACGTTTTTTTTCTGGCCAGGTTGGAGTAGCGTAAACAAACATCACGCCTCGGATTGCACCTACGAGCTCGCGGACCAGGTTGTCTTCGACGGTCAGAACTGCAGCGTCGCAGAAATGATCCGGGAGATTGACCACCGGGGCTGGGAGGTCGGCCTGCATCCATCCTGGTATTCCTTCAATGACATCGATGAGATGAAGCACCAGAAGGCTGCCCTGGAGGCGGCGCTTACTAAGGACGTCGTTAGCGTCCGACAGCACTTCCTCCATCACGACATCCGCATCACGCCGCGTATTCAGGCTGAGGCTGAATTTAAATATGACTCCACCCTTGGCTTCAATGACAACATCGGCTTTCGCTTCGGGACATGCTATCCGTTGAGGCTTTATGATCTGCAGGAGGAAACTGAGCTGCCAATTATGGAAGTCCCCCTCATTATTCAAGATGGAGCACTCTTGAATCAGAAAAAGGGTATGCGCCTGGACGAAGAAACAGCCTTTGAATATGTCGTGCGTATCACAGAGGCTGTGGAACAAGTTGGCGGCGTGCTGACACTGCTATGGCATCTAAACGCTGTCATTAATCCCCCCCGTTGGAATCTGTACCTCCGTAGTTTGCACTATCTCAAGCAGAAGAATGCTTACTTCGGAGGAGTAAAGGATATTGCCGAACATATGGCGCATAATTCTAGCAAGAATGCCTGATAAGATGCTATACAGGAATGAAAAGGGGAAATCTTTTTCACAACCCGAAAAAAAGTCTCTCCCAATATTGCCAGACTCCTAAAAAATCTTTTGCGATCGATTTTGGCCCCTTTTGGAAATAGACTTGTGAAATGCTAAGCTTTGATCTCCCTGAAGCGGGACTAATTGTTTGAGGACGTGAGACCGAGTTTTTGGAATGTAGCGAAACACTTCATGAATATAAAAATGGGCATTATGCGCTAGCAAAATGAGCTTTTACGAAACCATAAATTTTAACGCGGGTAAGGAACGAAAGATCTTTTGATTTGATACTTCACAGTGAAGGAGACTTAGTACCCCTTTCTATGCAAAATAAAATAGCATATATAAATTTTTCAGCATATCCTACCCGCAATATCGAAAAGAAAATATTGGCCATGGCTATGGGTGCTCATGATGCTGGCATTTCAAATTTTGATTTTTTGTATATCAACGGCGAAAAACATAATATCTTGGGATCGGTAAAGTATATCAAATATCCTGGTTTTCCACTGCCATTGAATTATTATAATTTTATCTTTCGCAGGTATTCTTTGATTTCCAGAAGCGTCGATCTTGATAAATACAAATATATCATATTAAGGTATTCTGGCGGGGATGCAACCGGTGTTCACTTTTTTTCAAAATTTAGTGTTGTAAGTGAGCACCATAGCTTGGAGCTGCCGGAATTTAGATCTCGCTTGCAAGCGAAGTTGCCAGGTTATATACGCTTCCTCAAAAAAATCCGCATGAATCTTGAGCAAAAATATGGGTACGAAATGTTGGGGTTGGCAAAAGGCATTATTGGTGTCACCAGGGAAATTACTAATTATGAGATTAATCGAGCTGAGAATATAATCTCTTCCGCAACCGTACCCAATGGCATCAGAGTTAAACAGATACCTAAGACCGGATTTAAAAAATTTAATGGAAGAAATTTGGATCTTGTTTGTCTGGCAAATTCATTCGCCCCCTGGCATGGAATTGAACGCATAATGAAATCCATGGCGCTTTATAAAGGGCAGGTAAGAATCAAATTACATGCCATCGGTAATATCAATAGAATGAGCTTCTCACCATTTTATCATAATATAGACGTTCAGTTTCATGGGTATAAAGCCGGCCATGAGCTGGATAAACTCTTAGCCGGCATGAATTTAGGTATCGGGACATTGAGTTTATATAATAAGAACATGAAAGAAGCCTGCTCATTAAAAACACGAGAATATACGGCAAGGGGACTGCCGTTTTTCATCGCTTATATGGATCCGGATTTGCAACAAGTCGATAAAAATAATCGCTTTTTTATAGAATTTGAAAACGACCAGTCTATGATTGACATGGAACTGATTGTTCAATTTGCAGATCAGGTCAGCAAAAACAAAGAAATCTCAACCTACATGCGCTATTATGCACAAAAACATATGGACTGGAGCGCCAAAATGGTAAAATACTCGGAGTTTATAGAAAAGGTAGCAAATCGTTAATTTTGAATGAATCAAATTTGTTATGACTTGAATCGCATCAGTAATAATAAAAAAAATGAGCTATGCACTCAGCCTATATTTATTATACATTTTTAAGCCCTTTTATATTGACTGC
>Ga0180433_10010086_pt1 | contig 11439 bp, 8 predicted proteins | sample SS_ome_8_FD_132980 | JGI IMG/M metagenome (GOLD analysis project Ga0180433, IMG submission 132980) | Hypersaline lake sediment archaeal communities from the Salton Sea, California, USA - SS_1_D_1 metaG | ecosystem: Environmental > Aquatic > Non-marine Saline and Alkaline > Hypersaline > Sediment... | reverse complement strand
GCACGTTCCCTGTCCGCCGACCACGAGGGGATCGGTGTAGGGCGACACGTAAATCATGTCTTTATTTTTGGCAACACGCCGAGCTTGCTTTTCCGCGTCCCAGGCTTTTTTACCATACACAGCCAGATCCAAACCATGGGCTCTCAATTCTGTCAGGCGTGCCGGGTCAATATCTTCGGCCACGTAAATCGTGGCGCGGAGTTTTCGAATGCGCATCGCCTCGGCAACGGCAAAGGCATAATTCCCGGTAGAGGCTGTGACTACCCCTTTGTCCAGTTCTGCCTCTGTGAGGGAAAGGATCTTGTTGAGGGCGCCCCGGAACTTAAACGACCCCGTTCTCTGCATCGAGTCCAGCTTGAGCCAGACATCCCCTCCGATCTTTTTGCTGAGATACCGCGAGTATTCAAGCGGCGTAGGCGATAGGTATTCCTGGCATCTTTCGTGGGCTTCAAGCACCAGCTGAGGCACATCGAGTTGTGTATAATTTTTTGTTGTCATACTTTGTCTCCTGTGTCTAAGACATAATCGACCTGCTTGAGGATTTCGATATCCTGACATTCACCATAGAGAATGAATTCTGTTTCGGTCTCGTTAGTGAACAGGGAATAATCCTTCAGACTTTTGATTTCATCTCGATTGAGTGTTGTGGTTACTGGCCAGATATGATGTCTATTTGACTGAGTATAGGTCTTTATTTCTTTCATAGCCAGACTGAGATAAATATTAACAAATGCCAACCCTCACAACAAGCTGCTCCTCAAAACGACATAACCTTTGTTTTTGTACTTTTTAAAGAACCCTGAAAGTGAAGTGATCAAATCTGACTTTTCTTTTGGAGTGGACTTGAGTCCCGATAATATTTATACTCTTTTTGAATTATTCTTAAGTCGCAGACAACCTTAAGAGCTAATCTTGATCTGGACGGGCAGCGGTTTTTACAGATCAGGAAAGGAGCAGCCTATGAGCGATATTGACCTGAGGATGCGCGACATCTATACGGCCCGGATGAGGATAGCGCCCATTGCCCGAAAGACACCGCTTGTCCCATCCCCGGAGCTGTCGGGACTGACGGGCAGCGAGGTCACTCTCAAGCTCGAGTGCCTGCAGGAAACCGGCTCTTTCAAAACGCGCGGAGCTGCCAACAAAGTCCTGACCTTGGAGCCCGGGGTGCGAAAGCGGGGAGTCGTCACCGTCTCCAGCGGCAACCACGGCCGTGCGCTGGCCTATGTCGCCCACCGTCTCAAGTTGCGGGCCGTTGTTTGCCTCTATGACACAGTCCCCGACAACAAGCGTGACGCGGCGCGGAAACTCGGGGCAGATGTGGTCGTTAAGGGCAGCACTTACGAAGAAGCCAATGAAGAGGCCTACCGCCTTGCAGACAAAGAGGGGTTGACAATGATTCATCCCTATGACGACCCGGACATCATCGCCGGACAGGGAACGATCGGCCTGGAACTGCTGGAGGAGTTTCCTGATTTGGACACCGTCGTCGTTCCATTGTCCGGTGGCGGTCTGCTGGGTGGGGTCGCCTTTGCTCTCAAGTCAGCCGATCCCAAAATTCATGTTGTGGGTGTTATGATGGAGCGTGGCCCGACCATGGTGGAAAGTCTGCGTGCCGGACGGATTGTTGACATTGTGGTGGAACCCACCCTCGCCGATGCCCTCGCCGGGAGGCTCCCGCCCAATCAATACACTTTTGAACTGGTCCAAAAAACCATCGATGAAACAGTCCTGGTCTCTGAAGAGGAGATCGCAGCTGCCATGGCTTTTGCTCTGGAGCGCCATCATCTTGTGGTTGAGGGCAGTGGTGCTGTGGGCATTGCCGCCTTGAGGGCTGGGAAGATCCAGCACCTGGGAAAGCATGTTGCTGTGGTCATCAGCGGGGCAAACATTGATATGCCCCTTTTGCTGCGGGTCGTCCAGGGTCATCTGGACGGCTGCTGAGGAACGATCCATTTCGAAGTTTTATGGACGTTTCACCATTGTCGAACTCGTTCCAATATATCCTTTTGTTCTCTCGGTTCTGCGGGCAGCAAAAGCATCATCCCCGTGGGATCAACTTTCTTCATAAATTTGCGCCAAACACATGTCAAAATCAGGCTTGAACAGAAAAGAAGGGATGCTATTGAAATCTGCCATATTTCACCACGAGCTTATTTGCTAGATATCTCATTGGATTTAAATGTGCTTTAAGTTTTTGGTCTTTCCACTACAGTCTCAACGCTTCCTTGAAATATTTCTTATCCAAGTTCGATCCGCTGACCACAACGCAGACTGGTCCGCTCTTTATCTTCACCTTCCCGGACAAGAGGGCGGATATTCCTGCTATACCCCTCCAGGCTGCAGGGATTCGAGCTTAAGATAAACTCTAGTGTTCATCTGTCGAGAGATTGGATCTGAGAATACGTATGGAGTCCTAAGGATCTTGCCTTTTATCCTCTTCGCTGCGTCCAATATATCTTGGTGTGTCGGGATCAGCATAAAAAAATTGCCTCCAAACATTTAGAGGAAACATATCAAACCATAAATGATGCTGTCAATTAGCAGGAACATTCCAGTCCTTTTTCCATAATTCTGCAGCCAGTGAACAATGCCCCCCATAGGCTTCCAAAGGGTTTTTACTATCACACATTCTGATCCCTCAATAATGCACACCGGTTCTAATCCCATCACGGAAATAGTGATGCATTCGTACTTCATCAGGGAAATGCATTCTTGTCATGGATGATGTAAGATATGTTGAATAGTGTCCGATGACAATGATAAAGGAGGATACCGTGCTAGTAACGAGGAGACCGAAGCTGGACATGCTGTCCGAATCGTTCATGGATCAGATTGTATCTGAAGCGTTGGATGTTCTGGGAAAAACGGGTGTGCTCGTCGATAACGATGAAGCATTGCGGCTTCTAGCAGACGCAGGGTGCGAATGCAAAGGGCAAACAGTATTGTTCAAGGAAAGCCTTGTCGAAGATTCCCTGAAAACCACGCCGCATTCCATCAAAATGTATGATAGAAGCGGCGATCTGGCGATGAATCTGGAAGGAGATGAGATTCACTTTGATCCGGGCTCCGGGGCTTTGACGATTTTGGATCCAGTGACACTGGAAGAGAGAGAGCCGGACACAAAGGATCTCATCCGTTTTGCGACATTGACCGATGCCCTCTCCTACATTGCGGCACAGAGTACGGAGATGATTTCCTTCGATGTCCCTAAAGCCATGCAGGACAGGTACCGGTTATACGTCGGACTTCAGTTCTGCAAGAAACCCGTAGTGACAGGTACATTTGCCATGGAGAGTTTTGCCATCATGAAAGATATGCTGGTGGCAGTCCGGGGGACTGAAGAAGCACTTAGAGAAAAGCCTTTGGCCATTTTTGACTGCTGTCCCTCACCTCCCTTGAAATGGAGCAACTTGACCTGTCAGAATCTCATCGACGCCTCCAAGGCGGGAATCCCGGCTGAACTGATCTCTATGCCCCTGGCCGGAGCCACGGCTCCGGTCACGCTGGCCGGCGCACTGGTGCAATTAACGGCCGAAAACCTGAGTGGTATTGTCATTCATCAATTGGTCCGCCCGGGAGCGCCCATCATTTTCGGGGGTTCTCCCGCAGCATTTGATATGCGGAAAGGAACGACCCCTATGGGAGCCATGGAGACGATGATGATCAATGCGGCTCATGTTCAGATCGGGAAACACCTGGGGATTCCTACTCATGCCTACTTGGGACAGTCCGACACAAAAATCGTCGATGGACAGGCAGGGTTAGAGACAGGGATGAGCGCGCTCACGGCAGCCATAGCCGGTGCGAATGTCATCTCCGGTCCGGGCATGCTGGATTTCGAGAGCTGTCAGAGTCTGGAAAAGCTCGTTCTGGATAACGAGATCTGCGGCATGGCGCTCCGCATGGTCAGGGGTATCGAAGCCCGAGGGGACCGGTTGGGTGGCGATCTGTACGGGGATATTTACGATGGTGACCATTTTTTGGCTTCGGAAGAAACACTTCGGTGGTTTCGTGAGGAAATGCATCAAGCGAGTTCGGTGATTGACCGCGATACCTATGATGTCTGGAAGAGTCACGGGAAAAAGAGCGTCTGGCATCGGGCCTGCGAGGAAGTCGAACGAATCTTGAGTTCCCACTCAGTGGAACCGCTACCGGACGATGCACTCAAGGCCCTCATGGACATCATGAAGGACGATGCCCGGCGACTGGGCGTCGACCTGCCTCCTTTGTATTGAAGGTACGCTTGACACCAAAAAATCAGCGATTTTAGCAGGGTTCTGTGATACTCTTGTTAATAAAGACAAGTGAGACAAAGCCCACTATTCAAGCTACTCTCCAGGATAGTTGTCATAAAGCCTGGGGAGGAGACGCCTGTTGTTCTTCTCTTTGCCTGTTTTTTCCTGATCACTGCCCCCCATACAATCATCAAAGCACTGCGATATGCCGACCTGTTGTATAAAACAGGGACCAGAGGGCTTCCCATTGCCTATCTAACAGCCGCTGTTGTGACCGGATTGGTGGTGGTCTTCCATTCGAAAATTCAAGTCAGGTTTTCCAGCCAGGTATTGATGGCGTCCAGTCTTATGTTTTTCGTCCTTTCAGGTTTGTCATTGCACCTCTTGCTTCAAACGGATTACGGGACAAAAAGTGCTCTTTTGAGTTATGTTTACTGGGTTTGGGCGGGTGTGCTCGTTACCGTTCTCGTGACTCAATTCTGGCTTATTGTGATCGATGTCTTCAACCCGAGGGAGGCCAAGCGTTTGATCGGATTCTGCGGCAGCGGCGGACTTTTGGGCGGCGTTCTCGGGGGAGCACTCGCTGGTTTTTTGACCAAGTCCAATTTGTCCAATCTGTTGCTGCCGGTAGCATGCGGACTGCTTTTTATCTGCATATTTGTTGTCAGAGCTCTCTTCATGACATGGCCTAAACAACCTTCCCATACCCGACGCGCACATCAGAAACAGGCCTTATCGCAAACCCAATACTTTGGATTTATTGACAGTTTCCATGCTGTTCGAAGGAACAGCTATCTTGTTGTGATTGCCGTGGTTGTCTTAATCACGGTGATTATTTCAACATTCATAGATTTTCATTTCAGCTCGGCTGTCAAAGAACATTTCGTGGATAAAGCGAAAATGCAGGCTTTTTTTGCCCTGTTTTTTGCGGGGCTGCTGACATTTGCATTTTTTGTGAATATCTTTTTGACCAGCCGTTTGCTCAAAAATTTCCGGGTCAGGTTCACTCTGCTCCTGACTCCGGTGACACTTTTCTTCGGCACCATAGCCGCCATTTTTGCTCCTTTCACTTTGGCTACGGCAGCTCTCATAAAGAGTGCGGATGAGGGATTGGGCTTTTCGCTCCAGCAGTCTGTCAGGGAATTGTTGTACATTCCAGTCTCCTCTGAACTTAAACACAGAGCAAAGCCTTTCATCGATATGTTCATCAACAGGTTTGCGAAAGTGTTGGCCGCTATTCTTCTGTTCGTATTCGCCCTCACTCTAGAAAAAGAAGTTGAATATTTAACACCCGTGGCTGATCCCGGATTGGCCAAAGACCTGCTGTGGGGAGTTTTGGCCTTTTTGATAATCTGGATGATTTTCAGCGTGAAAATCTACAGGGAGTACATCAATGCTTTGAGAGAAAAGATAAAGATCCGGTGGAGAAGAGCCGATAAGATGGTGAAAGACAAACTTGATGTGGACTTCACAAAAACAATCTTCGATACCATCGAGAGCAAGAATCGAAGTTCAGTTCTTTATGCTATGCATCTTTTTGACTTGTTGGAACAGGATAAGCTCACCCCCGAGATTAAGACAATGATTTCGCAAAAAGCCGATGAAGTCCAAGCTGCCTCCCTCGGTGATCTGTTCAATGCTGAAGGGGCCACTTGGTTTCCGGAGGTTGAGGACGACATCAGTCAGGAGGCCTTTATCGCAGACATTCGCGAGATCATGTCCTCGGAAGCTTATCTGCAATTGATTGATCTTCATGCCGAACAGTTGCTTGAAAAGGGGGATGAATCCGAGATTGAAAAAATGGAATTGGCCAAGATGATTGGCTTGATGGATCCGGAATCCCCAATCGTCAATAAGCTCGAAGCACTCATAAACGATAAATCGGTCGATGTGTCGCGTTATGCCATCCAAAGTGCTGCCCGGCTGAAGCGGGAAGAGCATCTCCCTTCCATAATCCGCAAACTCGACAATCCTCTCATTCATGAAGAGGCTGTGGCTGCATTGAAAAAATATGGATCTGAAGCGCTACCCATTCTGGAGGATTATCTCAAAAAAAGCAATCTGATCACAAAAACAAGAAAAGATATTATTAAAGTTCTGGCCCAAATTGGGACTCAGGAGGCAGTCCGGGCTTTACTCGATGAAATGGGAAAAGAGACAGAGGAACTGGACGCTGATATTGTCGATGCCCTTGACCGTATCCGGTCCGAGAAATCGAGTATTCATTTTCCACCCCAATTAATGCGGCGAAAGATATTCGAAGTCGTCAAAAAATACTGTCATGTCTACATCGATTGGATGAATGCCGGATCTGATGAACAGAATCCAGAGCAGAGGCGGCACCTCCAGAAAAAGCTGACCATTGATATTTCGAATGTTTTCAAATTGCTCGGTTTGTGTTATCCGCGGGACGATATTGTCAAGGCTTACCAAAATCTGCAAGCTGACACAAAGGATTCTGTGGCCTATGCCATCGAATTACTGGACAATATTCTGCACAGAGAGCTGAAGGGTGCCATTTTTCTTCTTATTGAAGATATGTCCCCCATGGAGAGGCAACGAAAGTTTCTAAAGTTTCTCAAAAAAGGATAAAATAAAAAAATCCCTGAGTTCAGGGCAATCGATAACCTCTATGATACTAATGAGGGGATTTTCATGTTGTTTCCGTAGATGTGTTCGAGCAATGCCAAAACGGTTTTTGAGATGTGGTGCAAGAATTCGATGCCGATTTCAAAGAGTTCTTCATCGTCCATTTTCTTTATCCATTTGACTTTGCCTTCAACTTCAATGATCTTATTTGAGCCCGATAAATTGATTTGAATTCTCAAGTCAGAATCGAAAGGATAAAATTTGTGTGTGAGAATTCTTGCTCCGCCAGGGGAAATATCACAGGTCAGCGCATTGATATCTATACCCGTGTCATCATCTTTACCTCGCCGGATGGATTCCAATGCAACCTTTATGTCATCTTTAAATCTTTTTTCGCGACGTCTTTCGCTCATAGAATCTCCCACAGTTGTTCGATTTTTAGGGAATCGGAAGGTTCATTGTAATCAATTTCTGAAGTCAGTAAATAACCCCTTGCGGTGATTTTAAGGGTGATTTTATCGCGCTTTTATCCCAATGAATACCCCAATTTGACAAGTCGGGCATAAACGTAGTAGTAAGATGAACCACAAAGGAGGTCGTTATGAATAGAAAAAAAACGCTGCTGACAACCTTTCTATCTCTACTTGTATTGAGTTCTCTTGTTTTATCCAGCAGATTGAACTCGATTCAAGATTGGAGCAAATTTCTCAAGGATATCCAATATTCCTCAGGCCAGGGCTCCAAGTTCAGCGATGATTCCCCCTTTCCTCCAGAACGCGATGCAATCTACCGTAAGCTTCTCAAATTCGGGGACTTGGTAAAGGACGCCTCTCTTCAGCCTAACTGGATGGCTGATGGAAAATCGTTCTGGTATGTCGAAGGAGCTCCGGCCGAGACGACAATCCTCAAGGTTGATCCTGAGGAGAACACAGTTGAGCCACTTATTGATTCAGACCGACTGAGAAATGCCCTCACTCCTGTGCTCGGGCATGAGCCCCCCTACAAAGGACTGCCTTTTGAGACGTTCCAGTTCCTCGATGATGAGAAAGCCATCCGCTTCGAACTTGAAAAACGGGCGTTCCGGGTTGATCTCAGCTCCTATTCTGTGACCGAGCTCGAGGGAACCGTGTCTCGTGGCCGCAGACCTTCCGGCCAGCCGTCTTCAATGTTGATCCCAGAGATACCCGGACCGCGAGGGCAGTGGACCGCGGCTGCAAAGGATCATAACCTCTGGCTGCGCTCGAGTAGTGATGACCGGCTCGTGCCTCTCACAAAAGATGGAGAGGAAAAGTATTACTGGAGCATGGGATCTCAGTTCAGGGGGCAGTCGGCGAAATGGTCACCCGACGGAACACGTCTGTTGGTTTTCAAGGAAGATATCCGGAATGTCCACCAGATGCCGGTTGTGCACTGGCTTAAAGCCAACAAAGAGGAAATCACCTACCAGACGTATCCGGGAACAGGTGAGAAAATGCTCAGACAAGAACTCTATGTCTTTGATGTGCAATCTGGCATTCCCACTTTACTCGACCTTGGGGACACCACCGATCAGAGTCTATCTCCCTTGGCCTGGCGGCCGGATGGTTCCGAGATCTTGGTTCTGCGCGTTGAGCGCCTCATGAAAAAGTTGGATATACTGGCTGCAGATCCGAAAACAGGTAAGTCCCGTATTCTCTTCAGCGAGGAGCAGCCTACCTTTATTGAGGGGCTTGCCTTCGATCCACAAAATTTATTTTTTCCATTTTCCGACGGCTCGAAATTCATATGGCGATCAGAACGGGACAACTGGAGTCACCTCTATCTCTATGACGCCAATGGGACAATGATAAAGAAATTGACAACCGGTGAGATTCCTGTCGATAACGTTGTGGCTATCGACGAAACGGGTGGCTGGATATATTATCTGGCCCGTGATGATCGTGCACGTCCCTATGATGTGCACCTGCATCGGGTTGATATTGAAGGCAAACAGTCGATGCGATTGACAGAAGCCACCGGTGTTCATACGCCCGTTTTCGCTCCCGGAAAAGGATATTTTCTGGATACCCACTCGACGATCGACCGGCCACCGTCTGTTGAGCTACGGAAAGCCGATGGAACGAAGCTCCGAGTGCTCAAAACAGCAGATATCTCTGCCCTCAAGGAGCTCGATTGGCGGCCACCTGAGGAGTTCGCAGTCAAGGCTGCAGACGGAGAGACTGACCTCTATGGAGCTCTCTTCAAGCCTTACGATTTTGATCCAGCAAAAAAGTACCCTGTTATCGACCTTCAATACATGGGCAACTTTGTCCATTCAGCGCCCCGCACGTTTGTCGGCACCTGGCTGGGAGATGATGCCCAGGCTCTCACCCAATTGGGATTTATCGTGTTTATCGTGGATGCCCGTGGGACTCCCGGACGGGGAAAGGCATTCCAGGACTTCACCTACAACAATGTGGGAAAAATCGAAGTGCCCGATCATGTGGCCACGCTCAAACATCTTGCCGAAACACGTCCTTACATGGACACGACAAGGGTTGGCATAACCGGTTATTCCTGGGGTGGCTACTTCACGCTCCGCGCCATGCTAACCGCGCCGGATGTGTTCCATGTCGGAATCTCCGGAGCACCTGTTGTGGACTTCATTGCGGCCACAGCTCCCATCGAGCCCTACATGGGGTTACCTCAAGACAATGTCGAAGGATATCAACAGGGTTCTAACATCTGGCTCGCCGATAAACTCAAAGGGAAGCTTCTGATCGTGATCGGCACGAGTGATGTCAATGTCACCTTCAACCACACCATGCGGATGGCCAATGCCTTGATCAAAGCAAACAAGTTCTTTGACCTGATTGTGATGCCCGAAGAGACACACGGCCTGACACCGCCAGCCATGGCCTATTATCGGGAAGCTAGGGATAGATATTTCGTGGAACACCTGAACCCCAATACCAGTCAAAAATAAGGACAATTCATTTTTTTGCGAGTGTGGTTTCTCATGCAAAGTGATATGATAATGGAGAGGTAATTGCAATGAATGGACATAGACATAAAAGAATATTTTTTCTAGCATACGTCATGATAATGCTCGCTTTCAATCTTTTCGCTTTTGGTCCGAGCGAGATAGGGCGTAAGGAGAGCAAAATGAAATTAACCGTGCTCGTTGACAACAACACGCTGATCGACAGGTATTTTTTGGCAGAACCCGGTATCTCGTTATTGATCGAACAGGGTGGAAAACGGATTTTGCTGGATGTGGGGTATTCGGACATATTTCTGACTAACGCGCAAAAAATGAATATCAATCTCAGAGCATTGGATTATGTGGTTCTCTCCCACGGGCATGTGGATCATACCGGAGGCCTGGATCCGCTTATCAAGCTATACACAGAATCAAAGATAGAGGGCATCCCCCATGAAAAGCTCACAATCTTGGCCCACCCCTTAGCCTTTTTTTCCAAAGCTGTCGAGGATTTGGAGGAAATAGGATCTCTGATTTCGCGAGAGAAATTGTCCAGACATTTCACAATGCAACTCAGCAAAGAACCCTTTTGGTTAACTGAGAGGCTCCTGTTTCTCGGCGAGATTGAAAGAAACAATGATTTTGAGGCCAAGAAACCCATCGGATCCATAATAAGACCGGAAGGTGAGGAACCCGATTACCTCTATGATGACACCGCCTTAGCTTATAAATCCGCTGAAGGCCTGGTGATCATCACGGGGTGTTCGCATTCCGGAATCTGCAATATCATCGAACAGGCTAAAAGGCTCTGCAAGGAGGAAAGAGTCCTTGACATCGTGGGAGGGCTTCATCTGCTTGACCCTCCAAAAGAGCAATTGCAGGGAACTTTGGAATATTTGCGAACGCTCAGCCCGAAACAGATGCACGCCTGCCATTGTACTGACTTGAATTCAAAGATCGCCTTATCCAAAGTCGTGAATCTCAAGGAAGTCGGTGTGGGGCTCGTGCTTGAATATGAATAGCGGAATCCCCAAATACTCTGTCGTGGGTTTTTTTACTAAAAATGATTCTGCAGATATTTTGTTATGACTTTATATAAAGGGGGGGCGAATGAAAACACTGATTATTTATGACTCTGTCCATGGCGATCTTTTTTTCAGTCAAGAACCACTCTACTATTAATAACCGGAAGAGTTTTAGGGTATGATGACTTCAATAAAGCGAATATGGATTTTTTTTGGAATGACTCTTTTAATCTTAGCTTTTCTGACAACTTGCACCCAGCAGGGTGAACAAATCGATAACGATTTAACCACTCTTAAAGGCCCTTATCTCGGCCAACGGCCGCCGGGGATGACACCTGAAATCTTTGCTCCTGGAATCATATCCACAGCCCAAAAATACGAGTTGAATTCATTATTTTCTCCAGAAGGGGACGAATTCTATTATGAAATTTCGACAACTTCACCGGAAGAGAAAAAACAGGGGAAATATTTTTATATCATTATGTGCAGCACGCAGAAGAACGGCGTTTGGACGAAGCCCGAACGGGTGTCCTTTTCCGGTAGGTATTCCACGATGGATATGTGTTTTTCACCGGATGGGAACCGGCTTTATTTTTGTTCGGATCGCCCGAATCCGTACGATCCATTTTTAAACACGCATATCTGG
>Ga0180433_10010085_pt1 | contig 11440 bp, 10 predicted proteins | sample SS_ome_8_FD_132980 | JGI IMG/M metagenome (GOLD analysis project Ga0180433, IMG submission 132980) | Hypersaline lake sediment archaeal communities from the Salton Sea, California, USA - SS_1_D_1 metaG | ecosystem: Environmental > Aquatic > Non-marine Saline and Alkaline > Hypersaline >... | reverse complement strand
TGCCGCGGACGCTTCGCCTACCCAGCCTTTGCACCGATCTTGTTGAACATTTTCATCATCGCAGCTGCGTGGTTCGTCGGACCTGCGCTGGCCCGCGACGACGTGGTCGGACAGCTCTACATAATCGCGCCGAGCATAACTCTGGCGGGTGTGGTGCAGCTTGTCGGGGTGCTCTGGCTGCTGCGATCGGCGAAATTTCCGATCCGCCCGCGACTGCGGCCCGTCGAGCCGGGCATCAAGCCGATGGTACGACTGATGGGGCCCATGATCCTCGGCTTGGGGTTGCTGCAAATCTGTGAATTGCTTAACGACGTCATCGCGTGGGTTTTCTCGGCCACCGCGCCCGGCTCGACGATAAGCCTGCTGGGTTGGCAGCTGGCCCGTCCGCTCGACGAGGGCGTGCTCATGCGGGTCTACGCCGCCCAGCGGATGTACCAGTTTCCCATGGGCGTGCTGGCTATCTCGCTGGGTGTGGCGGTCTTTCCACTGCTGAGCCGCTACGCCGCACGGGGCGACCTTGGGAACCTGCGCGACAGTCTCAACCGTGCGCTTCGCCTGGCGATGATGGAAGGCCTGGCCGCCGGGGTGGGTCTATTCGTGTTGGCTGGGCCCATCGTCAGACTGATCTTCGTGCGGGGTAACTTCACCAGTGCCGACGCGGCCCAGTCGGCGTTCGTTCTCCAGATGTACCTGTTGGGCATGTGGGCATACTGCACGAGCCAGATTTTCCTGCGTGCGTTTTACTCGCTCAAGGACACCGTTACGCCGCTGAAGGTAGCTGTCGTGTTGGCGATCGTGAATCTGCTGGCCGTTCTGGGGTTGATCTGGGTGCCACAGCTCGGGTCAGGGGCGTTCGGTCTGGCGATGGCGATGACCGGTTCGCTGAATGCGATCATACTTGCACTGCTGCTGCGCAAGCGCCTTGGCCCCTTTGGCGGGCGGAAGCTCGCCGTCAGCGTGGGCCGGACGATCGTTGCCTGTGGTGCGATGGTCGGCGTGATCTACTTGTTGCGGCGGCAGCTGGGCGACGCAGCCGACGGGATTGTGGTGGCTGCGTGCGTACCGGCTGGGGCGGTGGCGTTCGTGATATCGGCCTGGATTCTCCGCGCGCCCGAGCTGGGTGAACTGGTGGGGGCCATGGCGCGCGGCAAAGACGCCCCGGACGAAAAAACCTCCGACCCTACCAAGCCGCCGATCGAGTAACATTATAGTGGAGCACGCCGTGGGCCGTCCGCCCGGCGGGCCTGAATGAATTGACGAATGCCTTGCGGAGTCACAAGAGACATGCCTTACCAGCCGCAGTTGCCCAGCGAGTATATCGAGGCTGAGACCTCCGACCTGCATCGTCGCATTGCCGACCGAAAGGTTGAGCTCGGCGAGCGGCTGGTGATTCTGGGCCATCACTACCAGCGCGACGAGGTCATCGCCCAGGCCGATTTTACCGGCGACTCGCTGAAGCTTTCGCAGCTGGCAGCCGAGCAGGACGCTGCGCGTTACATCGTCTTCTGCGGCGTGCACTTCATGGCTGAGTCAGCCGACGTGCTGTCGAGCGAGTCGCAGGCGGTAATCCTGCCGCACCTCATGGCGGGCTGTCAGATGGCAGACATGGCCGTCGACGCCGACGTCGCCGCAGCCATCGACGAGGTAGCCGGTCTGGCTGGGGCGAAGGTTGTCCCGGTGACGTACGTGAACTCCACAGCTGCCATCAAAGCCATCACCGCCCAGGCCGGCGGGGCCTGCTGTACGTCCAGCAACGTACGCAACGTCTTCGACTGGGCGCTGCGGGCCGAGTCCGAAGGCGGCGCCGGCGGGGGGAAGATATTTGCCATTCCCGACCAGCACCTTGGCCGAAACACGGCCGTGGCGATGGGCTACTCGGTGGACGACTGCGTCGTCTACGACCCGAATCTGCCCGAGGGTGGGCTTACGCGTGAGCAGATTGCCCGCGCGACCTTCATCCTGTGGAAGGGGCACTGTTACGTACACCAGGTGTTCCGCCCCGAGCACGTCCAGGCTGTACGGTCCGAGCATCCAGGGATACAGGTCATCGTCCATCCGGAGTGTCCGCGGGAGGTAGTGGCGCTGGCTGACGCATCGGGCAGCACCGAGCAGATCATCCGCGCCGTTGCCGCAGGCAAGCCCGGCAGCCAATGGGCTATCGGTACGGAGACCAACCTCGTCAACCGCCTGGCCAAGCGGCACACCGACCGCTTTGTTCGGTTGCTTTCGGATGCCCCGGCACTCTGCGCGATGATGCACCGCATCGACCTGTCACACCTGGCGTGGGCGCTGGACAATCTGGCTGAAGGGACTATCGTCAATCAAGTCTCAGTGCCCACTGAGATCGCCGCTGACGCTCGCGTTGGACTCCAACGCATGATCGATATCAAAGCTGTCCGAGACGTCAGCAGCACCAGCTGAGCGGGCCGCCACTCCTCTCGAAACCTCAACACTTCGGCATTGTTTTCTTCCGCCGCGCTAACCCGGCTGGCGGGGGGGTGTCTGACTGGTTGTATAGCGGCCCGGTGCGGGCCGTGAAGCTCCGTGAAATACGAACAAGGCGGCTGGTTGTGGCTGGGGGCATGATGCAGCGGCCCGGAGGCAGGACAATGTCAGGCGCAAGGAAAATCGTAATGACCAGCCTGCTGCTGGCGGGGGGACTGGTTGTGGTGGGCATCGCGGCTGGGTGCGACGACGGCTACCATCATCGGCGCGTATCGTACCATCGGCACGGAGGCTACGACTACGACCGCAGCTACGTGCCCGACCGGGTTGTCTACAAAGTGAAGAATGTCAGGAACGTCACCATCGTTGACCGGACCGACCACGTCCGACCACGTCGCGACGTCCGGCCCGACGGACGCCACGACGAGCGTCGGAAGCGCTCTGGGCGGGCGGATCGGCAGGCGCGCCGGCGCAAGGAAATCAAGACTCGCACTTCCCGCAAGGCGAACCAGCTCAGTAGGGCGAAGGTTGATCGCAAAGCCGGACGCAAGTCCAAACAGCTGCGAATCCGCTGAGTGAACCTGCGGCGCCGCGCACGAAACGTGCTTGTGCAGGGCGCCGCCACTGGAAGCCTCCCTCCCGGCGCCGGCGAACATTTACTAACATTTACGAACAATGGAATCCCGGGATGTGTATAATTCCGACCCGCAGGCGACGAATGCCTCGCCTGCATTATTTTGTCCGGACATCAAGGAGACTACGGTGAAATTCAATTCGATCGCAGTGGCGCTGCTGGGTATTGTCTTGATCAGCTCAGCTGGTTGTGCCGAGGCCCCGGAGCCCCAAAGCGACCCGACAACCCAGCCGGTAGTGGAACCCACGACACAACTCGCGACACAGCCGGCGACGCAGCCAGCCACAACGCCCGCGAGCCAGCCCAGCACCCAGCCGATAGTCGGACCGGCGCTGGACCTGGACGACCCGAAGGTCCTGGCCTCGGTGGGTGAGAAGAAGCTGACGATGGGGCAGGTCAACCAGATTATCGAGGCTGACCTTGGGAAAATGCCGCCCGAGGTCCGGCAGGCCCTCACTGACGAGCAGATCGCCGGGGCGCAGGAGCGCATCATCGACGCATTCGTCAAGTCGTCGCTCATCTCAGCCTACGCCGAGACGCTACCCGTATCGGACGCCGACGTAGCTGTGTTCAAGAAGACGCTCTCGGAGCAGCTTGCCCAATACAACATCACGGTCGAGCAGTTCATGGCGATGCAAGGCCTGACCGAAGAGGCCCTTCGCCAGCAGGCCAAGATGAGTCGCATTCAGCGGGAGGCTGTCTCGGACGAAAAGGTCGCCGAATTGATCGCCGCTGGCCCGGTGAGTCACTTTGACGGGACGAAGGTCCAGGCCAGTCACATTCTTATCGCGTCGGGACGTTTCGACAGCCCAGCCGCAAAGAAGGCAGCCCGCGAGAAGCTCGAGAAGATCGCCGAGGGCATCAAGGCCGGCAATACCGACTTCGCCGAGGCAGCCAAGGAGAATTCGTCTTGCCCGTCGTCGCTGGAGGGCGGAGACCTGGGCGAGTTCTCCTTCGAGCGGATGGTGCTGCCGTTCTCCGAGGCAGCCTTCGCGATTGACGTGGACGAGGTCAGCGACATCGTGGTCACGCCGTTCGGATATCACCTGATAAAGGTCACCGGTCGGACTGCCGGTGACGGTAAGGCGGGTCCCCAGGCCCAGGAGATCGCTCGCAGCATTTTGATGTTCAGGCTTGAGCAGGACCTGCTGGACAAGGCAATGGCCGCCAACAAGGTTGTCATCAACAAGTAGGGCTTCAGTTGCTGTTGCGCAGGTTATGAATTCAACTGGCGGCGGTCTCTTGCAGGCCGTCGCCCATCAATTCATGAACATCCGCTGGCCCGGGCGGGGACGCATGCCCCGGGCAGCGGCACGATGGCTGCGGCGACATAAGATCATTAATGAGCAGTAGATAGTGTCGCGTGAACCGCATCGCCGCGTCATGGTCCTCTGCTCTGGCTATTGTTTGGACTGGCCAGGTCTTGTGTCGATGCAATTCAGCTCGGGGGCGATTCATGCCGATAGTTGTTCTTGGGTGTCCGCGTGGTCGGGTTGTGGGCGGACCGGGAATAAGGAGTCCCAAATGTCGATGAAGGTCTTGATTGCCGATCCGGACTGGCGTTTCGCAGAGCAGGCGATGGATTACCTGGAGTCGCGCGCGCACCTAGTTGTCCGCAAGGCGCAGGCGGACGAGGCACTGGCCCATGCCGAGCATTGGCAGCCAGACCTGGTGATGGTGGCGGCGGAGCTGGCCCAGGACGGGCTGCTGGCATCGCTGGCAAAGCTCCCGCAAGCCCCGGCTGTGTTGCTCACCGGATGGATGGACCGCTTCGACCGCGTCTGGCAGGCATGGCAGCATGGCGGACACGAGCTTCTGATGAAGCCCGTTTTCGCGGCTGAGGAAATTCACAGTGCGATCGTGACGGCAATGGAGAATGCAGCCGCCGGCACCAGGGCGCCGAGTCGACCCGAAGCTGCCACGGCCTGACGCACAAGCCGGCACCAACGAACAGCGATCGACGCGGTGGGAGGCATTCCCGCCGCGTCTTGTTGCGCCAAGCGACGCAAGTGGGTTGCGGCTGGCGGCGCAAGGGTTTTTCCTTGCCGGGAGCGGGTCAGCCGATACACTCACCGGGCATGACGGCATGGATTCTCATCGCGTCCGGGGCGGGGCTGATGCTCTTCGGCATGATCGCAACCGCCGCCTGGGTGGGTGGCAAGAGCAACTGGTTCGACAGCGGCGTGTTCGATCGCCGCGGAACTTCAAAGACCGATCGCCAATTCCTGGACCTCTACTTTGTCGCGATCGTCATCGCGCCGTTGCTGTCCGGCGGAATGCTGATCGTCTTCGGCCTGCGAGCGCTGCAGGTGGCTCCTCGCTAACGTCGATAGTGATTGACCAACGCGTCTCGGGACGGATGGTCAATGTGTCTCCGCGGCGGTTATCGCAGAGGTGGGCAGAGCATCCTCAGCCGCTTCATCGACTGGGCTCGATTTGGCCATCATCTGGGTGATGTGGATTAGCAGGTCCATCTTGATGATTCCACAACCAAGGACAAGGTATTCGGCACAGCAGACCCAGACTGTCGATGTCGTGCCCGTCAGACCTCAGTTGCCCTCGGCCGCCCAAATTCCGTAGTTGAGCGTCAGGATCGTTCGGAAGAACCACTTGGCCTCGTGCGTGCCAAGCGAGAGCGAAGGCGTCTGGACCAGCAGGAACGGGCTGAGGCCCGAGAGCCACTCGAACTTGACGTCATTGCCCTTGGCTGCGGCAAAAGGACGGACGGTGTCGGCGTAGATGTATCCCGACGCGAGCTTGCACTTGTCCGGGTCGAGGTATTCGAAGGCAAAGCCCTGGTCGGTCTCTTCGAGTTTTCGCGGCAGCCCGGTTACCATCACCACGTGGTTCGACATGCCGGTCCAAAGGACGCGATCCTGCTGGTTGTCCCAGTAGCAGGCGAACGATCGCATGCTAATGAGCGGCGGGACGCCTTTCGCCAGCGAAGCTGCCAGCTTGCCGTGGACTCGCCGGAGGAACTGCTGCGGCGTCTCGCTTTTCGAGCGGTCGAGGTAGCCGCCGTCAACCTTGCCGGCGCTGGCAGTGGCCAGGACGTCGTTGAACATATCCTGAGTGTCCACCAGCGATACGCCGCTGTTGGGGTCCCACCGCTCGCGGCCGTCGCCGTAGTCTTCCGACGGGACCTTGCCGTACTTGTCGATCACCCCGGCGAGCTTGGCCTTGGCGTCGGCGCCGTCCATGCGGGCGTATGCGCCCCGCATTCTGGGATTGCCCGCAATCAGCGAGTTGAGGATCGACGCCGGGCAGCAGGCGTTGAGCGACACAAGATTCTGATCCACGCAACGGCTCGGATCGACCTTCCAGGCGACGTAATCGCGTTTGAGCGTCCGGGTCGGCTGGGCCTGAAGCGGCCCGGCCAGGGCGATTGCGAGAATGCCGGCGACTAACAGAAGCCTCTTCATTTCCAACTCCTTTGAGAATTCCTGGCTGTGGCCGGTGAACCACAGAGTCACGCAGCGACCGCTGCGCCGGGGCTATCCTAGCATCGGCTGCGTTGCGAACCAAGCGGATATCCGCCGACAGGGACAACCGTTCATTGCGGTCGTTGCGCAATTCCCGACAAGAATCGGACGGAACTGGCCGAGCGAAGCACTGTTATGGGCGGCAATCGATCGGTGACGGATTGCTGAGCATGTACGTCCAGCCGTGCGCGCCATATGGATCGCCGCCGCCGGCCAGCCATGCCGCGACGCCGGCTCGCCTCGTGGATTGGGACCTCGCCGGATCCTGAGATTTCGCTAGCGCGGCCCCCTGGGCTTCGCTCGGGGCGTGAACTCATGAGGGCAAACCGCCTGCGGCGGTCTGCGTGAGTTCGAACTGGACCGACCCCATGAAAAAGGCCCGCCACCTCTGGTGACAGGCCCTTTTTCAAAGCGGGCGATGAGATTTGAACTCACGACATTCACGTTGGCAACGTGACGCTCTACCACTGAGCTACGCCCGCAACAGTGCGACGCCCACATGATAATTCCTGCACCTACGCGGTCAAGCGCTTTTTGTCGGCCGGCGGATTTGTCGGCCTTCGGGCCCGCCGGTTGTGGTGGTCTGTGGGATTGACTTGCGAAGCTCGGCTCGGCTGGATACGCTTCAAGCCCATGATTGCCAGTCTGATACCGCAAGAGGTCTTTCAAGGAATCCCCGCCGGCTACGAGTGGGTGCTGGTGACGATAGCAGCCGCTGCGATTGCCCTGCTGGTGTTCGGCGCGGACCGCGCCGTCAGCGGGGCGGTCCGGCTGTCGGCTGCGATGGGCATGTCCAAGGTTATCATTGGCGCCACCGTCGTCAGCCTGGGCACGACGATGCCCGAGGCGTGCACGTCCGTTACCGCAGCCTTTGCCGGCAAGCCGGGCCTGGCGCTGGGCAACGGGGTCGGCTCGATCATCTGCGATACCGGGCTGATCTTCGGCCTGGGGCTGGTGCTAACCCGGTTGCCGCTCGACCGATTCGTCCTGCTGCGCCACGGGACACTGAAAATCCTGGCTGGGACGCTCTTGACCGCGACCGTGCTGGCGCTGGCGCTGCTGCATGGCGGATGGTCCGGCGTGACGATTCCCCGTGAGGTGGGCTTCGCCTTCGTGGCGCTGCTCGTGGGCTATCTGTATATTTCCGTGCGGTGGGCGCGCGCTCACCCGCAGATTGTGCCGGACGAGGCCCGGGCGGCTGAGTCGGCTGTCAAGGCAGCCCCGGTAGCGAAGCTGGCCGTGGTGAGCCTGCTGTGGGTGGTGTTCGGGATGGCGTTGGTGGTGATCGGTTCGAGCGGCCTGGTGGGCTCAGCCAGCGAACTGGCGCGGCGCCTCGACGTGCCGCCGGACGTGGTGGCGGTGACGATGGTTGCGTTCGGGACGTCCTTGCCGGAGCTGGTGACGGCGTTGACGGCTGTGATGAAGGGCCACGGGGAGATCATGATCGGCAACGTCATCGGTGCTGATATACTGAACGTTCTGTTCGTCATCGGTGCCTCGGCGTCGGCTGTGCCGTTGCGGGTGGACATGCTGTTCTACCAGCTGCACCTGCCGGCGATGATGCTGGTGCTGGCTCTGATGGCGAGCTACATTTTCTGCACGCGGGACGGCACGTTTCGGCGGTGGCAGGGCGTGCCGCTGCTGGCGGCCTACGCAGGCTATATCGCGCTGGTGGTTGCCGTGGGCGCGCATCACTAGTTGCCGGCCTCGCATGAGATTCCGTCCGTCGGCGGCGATAGTTTTTGATACAATGCCTGCACTTGGGCTGCCCCGAGAGCCCACCGGGGCCTGCAGAGTCCTGAAGAGAGGATCCGTGATGGCAAGACGCTGCGAGTTGTTTCTGACGGTCGCGTTGGGAGTGGTGGCCTTTGGGCCGATGGCGGCGATGTCTCAAGGCACGGGCCCCGCGGGTCAGCGGGTATCCTTCGCCAATGCGGGCATCAAGCTCACGGTGCCGGACAAGTTCGAGTTCGCCGTGGTCGCCGAGCCCGTAGACTTGATGCGAGCGGTGCTCGAGGGCGCCAAGGGCATGGAGCAGGGCATCACTCTGGTTGCTTTTCCAGTCGCCGAGGACATGACCCCCCAAGCCTGCGCCGACGAGCTGGCGGCCCAGATGGGCAAGAGCCTGGTCATTCGCCGCTTGAAGATTCTCAAGACCGTGCCGATGCGCGTCGCCGGCCTGGACGGCCTGGTGCAATTGATGAGCTTTGACTTTCGCGGGGTGCCCACCGTGGCCTCGCGGGTGTATTTCATCCGCCAGCCCACGGACGAACGGCCGGGCGTGGGCTATATCCTGACGGTGGAGGCGCCCGAAGAGCATCAGTCGAAGCTGCTGCCAAGCCTCGGGGCCGTCGTCCGGACCGTTGAGCTGGGCGAGCTGTCGGACCCGATCTCCGTCCGGGTTTCCCAGTCCAGCGGGGTAATCGAGGACCACGCCAGGGGCTGTGCGATGAGCGTGCCGCTCGGCTGGTTTGGTGCGCTGACGGCCAACGGCATCATGATGTCTCAGACGAACTACCTCACCGGCGGCAGACCCTCGCTGACGGCGATTGTCGCGGTGGCGGAGGTGCCGGCCGAGCAGACCGGCGAGGGTTTTGCCAAGCAGTCAGCCGAGGCGGCCGCCAAGGCCGGGGCCGAGCGGAATCTCAAGTGCGAGATCGTCTCGCAGGGCCCGGCGAAGCTCGACGATGCTGACGCCTACCAGATCATCATGAAGCGTTCGACGACCTCGCCAGAAGGCACGGCGGGCGGCGACATGGTCGCTCAGCGATCGTTGGTCGTGGCTGGCACCGACGGCAAAGGGGGCCGGTGCTACAACCTGGTAATCATGGCAGGCTCGCAGGAGCCCGCAGCCCTCCGGGAGATCATGGACAAGCTGGCTGAGGGGTTTGTGCTCCTGGACGAGCCACCCGCCGCCACCGCACCGACGAGCGAAACGGCGCCTGCCGAGACTGCGCCGACAAGTGCCCCGGCCACGAGACGACCGGCGACCGGGGCGACGATGGGCAAATAGGGCCCATGGGTGCCGCGCGGGCTTGTTGGTTGGCGAAAGAAACGGAAATCCTTGAGACTTAATGCTTGCGCTCGCTTCGACGAAGCCGTAACTTTATGAGCATGACAGAAGACACTGCAATAATCCAAGCCGATTGTGTCGAATGGCTGAAAAACCAGCCCGAACCGTTTGCAGACCTCATCTTTGCCGACCCGCCGTTCAATATCGGGTACAAGTATGACGTCTACGAGGATCGCAAGAAGTACAACGAGTATCATACATGGACTGAGGAATGGATGAGGGGGTGCCGTGATGTCCTGAAGCCCACCGGTAGCTTCTGGGTAGCTATTGGGGACGACTATGCAGCTGAAGTGAGGATGATTGGTCGAGATCTTCAGCTCACGCTCAGGAACTGGGTCATCTGGCACTACACCTTTGGGCAGAATACCCAACGCAAATTCTCTCGCTCACACACGCACCTGTTCTATTTCGTCAAAGACCCAACAAGGTTCACCTTTAATGACAAGGCGGTGAGAACATTTTCGGATCGCCAGAGAGTCTATAAGGACCGACGAGCGAACCGAGAGGGACGTGTTCCCGACGATGTGTGGAGTCAGTTTCCTAGGATATGCGGAACATTCGATGAACGTGAAGGATGGCATCCCTGCCAAATGCCGGAAATGTTATTGGCGAGAATCATTAGGGTCTGCTCCGATCCTGGCGACGTAGTGCTTGATCCTTTCGCGGGAAGTGGGACCTCCCTGGTTGCCGCGAAGAAGCTCTCAAGACGGTGTATTGGCGTCGAGATTTCGAAGAACTACGTCCGCAAGGTACGAACTCGCCTGCGTAACACGAGACCCCTCGCGGATATTGTCGGGGAGCGAGATGGGACGTGGCCAAGAGAGCACCGCCAAGAATTGCGTGCCCTGTACTTGGAGGCCGCTGTCTCAAGCGAACGCCTCTTCAAGAATCCGAATCTCCTCCAGAGCTTTGCCCAGCAGTTCAACTGGCGCCTTGAACAAAGCGGCGTCATCGAAGGTTACGCTGTCGAGGAGATTTGGATACAACTCGAGCGCCTTCGCAAAGCTGGAAAACTTGGTAGGGTAAAGGTCCATGTTAACGAACCGGTCGGGATTGCGATTAGGGAACTGAACGGGTCACTCTTCGAGGGGGCTAGCAAATGACAAGCAGCCTTAGCAGGGCACACGAACAGCATATTCGGGAGATCTTGACAAGTGCTTGTGTGGCGAGGGATATGATCCCCTATACGGAGGATTTTGCAAAGCTCAAGCAGGAGTTCTACAACAGGAGTTTCCGAGACTTGTCGGATTCAGAGTTCTGGACGGTAGTCGTTAACGTCGCCAAGAAGGGGGGAGTCCGTGGGAAGACGCGAGATTCCGGGGCGCCCGCCCTTGCTGAGCAACACCAGGATATACTTGAAGACCTGATACCTTTCCCAATCGGGCAACGAGATAGGTTGCCGTATACCGAAGCCTTTGATAGGCTAGTAAAGAGATTCAACCAGACTACGAATCTGGACTTGACGCACAGGGAGATATGGCTGTCGATCCTGAAGCTGGCCAAGTAGTCCTTGGCAGGACGGATTGTGGCACTCTTACTCGGGGAAGTTTGGGTTCAGTCAGTGGGCTAGACGGGACCGCGATCTTCACAGCCTTTTGGGCTGTGAACGTCTTGCCGGTGAGGTAGTCTACGAACTCCACGCGGATCGTGATCTCCTCGTGCGCGGGCGGGGACTTGAAGGGGCAGACGAAGCTGTAGTGGTAGGCTACGAAGCCGCTGGACCATTGCTTAGAGACTTCCGTCACACGCCAACGATACTCGCCCAACAGGTTCGCTTTCGGATCGGCGGCCAGATCGTAGAGTTGG
>Ga0180433_10010082_pt1 | contig 11443 bp, 10 predicted proteins | sample SS_ome_8_FD_132980 | JGI IMG/M metagenome (GOLD analysis project Ga0180433, IMG submission 132980) | Hypersaline lake sediment archaeal communities from the Salton Sea, California, USA - SS_1_D_1 metaG | ecosystem: Environmental > Aquatic > Non-marine Saline and Alkaline > Hypersaline >... | reverse complement strand
CCTTATTCTTTCCCTTAATATTCCCAATGAGTTCTCCCGTACCGCAACCTATTTCCAGAACACTCGAATCATCATCAATAAAAAAATTACAATATTCGGTAATACTGTCCCAGTAATAACTTTTCTTTTTACGGTAACCAATTCTTGTTTTTGCTGCCTCGTCAAAATATTCAACAATGATTTCTTTTTTATTTTTATTAATATCCATGAGTTCAGTATAAATACTAAAATTCTAATTAATAAAGACTTTATGCCTTTTATAACTAATTGTAAAACAGTTTAATATATTTTATAAATTACAAAGCGCGAAAACCCTTTTTAAACCAGCCTCATCCATTATAAATCTAAATACCGGGATAAATAATTCTGTATAATTCTGCTTTTTCGTCCTGTCCTACTTCATATACCTTCCGGAAAGCACCGGGATGCTTAAAAATAATAATACGCATGTACCGCTTAACGGTGGTGATCGTACGGTTTGTTTTTTTATCGGGAATAGCCCGCAAATTGGCACTAATTATATAATCTACATCAGCATTTTTTAACCTTTCCAACAAATTGTCGGGAGAAAAAAGAAACAAGGTCGAAAAATTATTTTTCAATTCTGAAGAACTTATGAAATATTTTTCATCAATTGTCTCCATTTTTTCTTCAGGTTGAAACAGAAAATAAAATTTGTTCGACGTAAATTCTTCACTCTCTGACACTCCGTAAAATATTCCACAAATCATGTCTCTTCTGAATTTCTGCGCCGCTTTATCATCTGACGGCACTGCATATAACAGATTATTCTCATTAATCAGAGAATCAACTGCAATAGTGGGGACATTAGAGATTCCATAATAAATCCTTTTACCGTAAATAAATGCCATCCCCGGTTTGCGGCATGCCACCAGTGCCGTATCAGGGAGTTGTTCTCCTGCTATAGCACACATCTTTAAATAATTTTCCCAGTCAGGATTATATCCGTAGTACATATTCCCCTCCAGACTGGCATGAAGCACATCCTTGTTCTCACTTATTTTTTCCGAAGTAACATTCATTGTCAGAAACAAAATAATCACACCTGCAGCATAAGGAAAAATCTGTAACAAATTATTGGAAAAAAACCTGAAAAGCTTGAATAATCCCCACATTATACCCATTAGCATAAAAGGAAAAGCTGGTACTATCAGCCGATCCTGATCCCACACCTTTTGAACAGATAAAAAAGTAATACCCAGGAAAACTCCTAAATAGATAACAGAAAAAAATATATACTTGTTTTTCCTGAACGAATAAACAAGTGCAAATAAAATAACAGCATAGAATAAAACTGTTAAAACGGGTTCAATGGTAGCTGCATCATAAGACCTCAAGCCCAGAAACCTGAAAAAATGTTTTGAAATATATAAATTTGAATTATCAACAAGGCGTGTTAAAAATCCCCGTAAATCTTCATTACCCAAAGCCGCTTTATAAGGGTCTTTCTGCATCAGGGTTTCCAGTTGGGAACTGAACTGATTTCCGCTAATGCCCCAGAATATTTTTTTGCTAAATCTTACTATAAAATAAAATACCGTAAAAGAAGAAAAAGAAAAAAACAGCTTTTTCCATTGCTTTTCAAAACCCAAAAACAGAAGCACGGCAATAATGCCGGCTAATCCGACTGTCTTTGCCATATAAAGGGAAACGGAAAGCAATCCCAGAAGTACATAGTGAACCGGTTTATTCTCCTTTTGGTCAATGAACCAGAAAATATAAAAGAAAAACAGCGACTGAAAAAACATAAAAAACGCTTCGCTGAAAGTAAAAGCAGAATAGTATGCAATATAAGAATTTATCGCAATGATGAATATCGTAAGGAAAAGTATAACAGGATTAATCCTTTTATTATAGGATCTGAAAAAGAAATAAAACGATAATAACAAAAAAACAGCAGACGTAATTTTCAGCCAGGGAAGAGAAACACCGGCTAACGCAATTGGAATAGCAAGGAAAACAGAATATAAGGGGCTATGCCAGGTAGGAAAGCTACCTTCTTTTAAGAATTTGTACCCTGACATAATATAGACTGAATCATCACCAGCCATATTTACCCGTATGTCAAAAAGTTTAAAGAAAATAAATGCTGACAGCAAAGCAGAAAAAGCGAATATCCAATTACTTTTTTTTGATAAAAAATCATTTAGCCTTTCACTTACCGGTTTCTTTTTCGCCCGGACATTTCGTTTCATTCGTTTAAAATTTAATTAAAAAATATTTGCTCATATTTTTCAGGAATTCGCAGATTCACTGAATCGACAATTTCAGTTGAAAATCCATTCATCCTTAATTGTATATGAATATCTTCAATTTCAGAAATCACACTTATCTCAATCGAACCCGGAAAATCATTATTTTTCACTTTAACAAAGTCGTCAAAAATCATTCTCAATTCACGATCCGATTCCCCATCATATCTGATAAATTTATTCAATGTAAAACTTTGCGGATTAAAATACATTTTCTGATACGTTTCATTGATTTTTAGTGACGGATTCATATCTCTTTCTATATTTTCTTTGTTCATCCAGGTATCCGATTTCAAAACATACATGCCTTCTTCAACAGAAGTGTCAAATCTGTTAAAATTATCATTCCCGGTTTCTCTGGCGTATAAAAATATATCATTGGATAAAATTGACTGAACAGTATAAAAATCGACATCAATATTAAACAGTTTGCGCAAAAATGTATAATCATCTATTAAATAATTACGATCCAGATAATTCACATATACCACACTATCCGGAGTAAGCAATACACGTCCCACAGGAATATTTATCTTACTGATAGAAAGCAATATTTTTTTGTCTCTTTCGGCCTTTAATCTTATCCTGAAATTTGCATTTGTTTCGCTGTCTGAAAAATGGCAGTAAATCCGGCTGATTGATAAATCATCATACTTTAAAAAATTCTGCCCCGCCTTCCGTAAAAGTTTATCCCTGTTAACAGGCCTGATTCTTTCAGCGGGGAGTGCACGGGGAGTACGGCAGGAAGATAAGCCCAGCAATAAAATAGTCACCAACACAAACAAACATTGCACATATTTAAAAGTACTCCATTTTCTTTTTTTATAAGTTTTTATCTGTAACAGACTCTGCCAAAATATTTTAACCACTGACAAAAAATGGCGTATTCTTTTTTTTTCATCCTCGCATGCTGTATTTATTTCTATGAAAAAATTCATCGGTCTCATCCTTCCAATACTCTTTATCTATTCCTCAAAATACTTTTTTTCTTGTATTTTCCGTTTTAGCGTATCAGAATCACCTCCCTTTTCTTCAGCCTTCTTCCAGTATTTCATTGCTTCTTCGGTATCCCCCAGTTTATATAAAATATCTCCGTAATGCTCATAAAGGGTTGGATTTTCTTCATCATCATAATTAATAGCCGATTCCATATAAAATTTAGCGAGTGAATACTCACCCTTTTTAAATAATACCCATGCATAAGTATCCAGATAAGTGGCATTTTCGGGAAAAAGCTCTATAACCCTGCCGCTCATCCGTTCTGCTTTGTCGAGATTTTTCCCTGCCAGTGACAGATAATATGCATAATTATTAAGAGCAATATGATTATCAGGATCAAGGTCAACCGATCTGTCAAAAAGATCAAAAGCTTCCTTCTCCTTACCTGTTTTATAGAGTGCCTCGCCCTTTAACATTAAAAACTGACCTTTCATGCGATCATTATCAATTACATATGTAATACCTTCATCTGTAATGGAAATAGTTTCCTCAAAATTTTCCATCTGAAGACAGGCTATGGCATTTAAAAAATACACCTGTGGCTGATTGGGAAAATAATCCATTGCTTCTCTGCTATGATCATACAACCTTTGCCAGTCCTGCAGATCATTATCAATATAAAGCACCCGCTCCCAAAGCATATAATCATTTTTTTCTATTTCAAGCGATTTTAAAAGCTCTGCCCTTGCTTCTTCAAGCTTATTCTGCTTTAAAAGGCTTTCTGCACGAACAGTATATACCAGTGGCTCGTCAGGATGCACCTCTGCAAGAATCCGTATCAGTTCCTCTTCCTGTTCGGGCGTCAGACTGACATCCGAGGCGGCATTGGTAAGCATCAGATAAAGCTGAAGCTTGGATTGTATCTCGACATCCTCGTTGCGAAATCCCATTTTGGTTTCCCTGTATGCTTTCTTAATATCACCTGATTTTAAATAATGATTGGCAAGTGAAAAATGTACAAAACCATTTTCCGGATCTATTTCCTGTATTTTATGGTAATAATCCAGTGCTTTTATCGAATCTCCCTGACTCTGATATAAATCAGCCATAAGACCGTAATATTTGGGTTCATCGGGATCGGAATCTATTAATCTCTGTATTTCATTGAATGCTTTTTCTGTTTCACCTTTTGAAACATACAGTTGTTGTTTGGCAACAGAAATCTGTTCATTTATTCCGATCTTTTCTTCCATTTGATTATAAACGCCGATAGCTTGATCATATTTTTCTGCCTCTGATAACATACTTGCTTCCATGAACATGTATTCAAGATTTTCCGGGTCCTTTTCAAGCAACTGATTATAAATATCAGCGGCCTGTTCATGCTTTTTCGTTTGCTGATATATTTTAGCAAGTAATAACTTATACCATTTATTTTCAGAATTATAAGAAATAGCCCTTTCAAGCAACAGTGATGCGCTCATCAGATCATTGTTCTCTGCATGAATGCCGGCCAGCTCATACATTGCGGCTGATGATTCGGGATTAATTTCCAGACAACCCGATAGATTTTGTATTGCTTTCTGGGCATTACCAAGGACTTTTTCCTTTATGGCTTCAACAAACAGATATTCAAATTGCTTCTGTTTTTGTTCTTCTTCATATAATTCTTCCTTGTCTGTTTCTTCTTCTGTATTTTGCACCTTGGTTCCGGATATCTCTTTACCACCCGAGCAGGCAAAAAAGAAAACCGGAAGAAGAATAAAAAATATCAGTTGTATGATTACTTTAACTTTCATTCGTTTAATTTTTACCAGTATGACCAAACCCTCCTGCTCCCCGTTTAGTATCATTAAGAGCATCAACTAATTTCCAGTCAACTTTTTCATGAGATGCAACAACCATCTGACATATCCTGTCACCATTTTCAATCGTAACATCATCATTCGACAGGTTGACTAAAATCACTTTTACTTCACCGCGATAGTCGGCATCAATGGTTCCGGGCGTATTAAGGACAGTTATTCCTTTCTTCAGTGCTATCCCGCTTCTCGGCCTTATCTGAGCCTCATAACCTTCGGGCAATTCAATAAATAATCCCGTAGGTACCAGTTGCCTCTCTAAGGGTTTTAATACCAGCGGTTCATTTAAAAATGCCCTTATGTCCATGCCTGCCGACATATGGGTGCTATATTCAGGCAGATCATTATTCGATTTATTGACTATTCTGACTAACATTAAATATCGATTTTTATGATCCGCTAAGATATAGATTTTATATTTTACAGCACGATGTATTAATAATATTTCTAAAATATGAACAGATTTTAATTTATTGGTAAACAATCAAATAATCATTAATCCTGCAATGATGTCATCTGAAGTGAAAAGTCCTTCCCTGCTCAGTAAATAAATATCATCCAGCTTCTCCATTTTTTTTAATGATATATATTTTTCTGCTGCACCCACAAAATATTTAAGATTGTTCTTTCCATACTCTTTCTCAATAATATCGGCAGATACTCCCCATTTTGTTCTGAGATTTGTTAATATATACTCATTATATTTATCATTCAATCCCAATTGTTCAGATCCGGAAAAGGGTTTGTTGTTTTCAACAGACTTTATATATTTTTCAAGATTGCCGATATTCCATCTGCGTGATTTTCCGTTATAAGAATGAGCTGAGGGTCCCAGACCCAGATACTCCTTTCCTGTCCAGTATGACTTATTATGAACAGAATACATTCCGTTCTTTGCAAAATTAGAAATTTCATAATGCTCAAAACCCGCTTTATCTGTTTCCTCCATCAATATTTCAAACTGGTTAAGGCTTTCATCTTCAGATAATTCCCTCAAATTGCCATTTATTAGCCGGTCGTGAAAAACTGTTCCTTTATGATAGGTAATATGGTAAGCGGAAAGATGGACTGCAGGCCATTTAAAAACCTGATTTAAATCGGATTTCCATTGCTGCCGTGTTAATCCGGGCAAACCATAGATAAGATCAATGCTTATATTTGTAAAACCTGCAGCAGCAGCGTTTGCGACCGAATCGACAGCCTGTTTAACATTATGCCTGCGGTTCATATGGCGTAAATGTCTTTCCTGCAACGATTGCACCCCTATACTCAACCTGTTAATGCCTGCATTTCTTAAACCATTCAAATATTTAGTGTCAAGATCATCCGGATTAGCTTCAAGGGTTATTTCGGCATTTTCAGAAACAGTAAAGTTCTTTTTTAAAAATTTAACAATTTCAATAATCTGCCTGTTGTCGAGAACAGAGGGAGTTCCTCCTCCAAAATATATGGTTTTTATTTCATTATCAATCAGATAATTGCTGCGCAGTCTGATTTCATTATTCAGGGCTTTTATAAAAGCTCCTGTCAAATTTAATTCCAGAGTCTTATAAAAATCACAGTAATAACATTTTTGACGGCAAAAAGGAATATGTATATAAATACCTAACATACTTTTTTTTCTTTACTTTGATAATAAATACCGCCGGCTAAATATAATATGATGCTTTTGCAAGTACGACTATAAACTATTATATTGCCGTCATTATAAGAAAGGACGCGTCAGATTAAAAGTTCTTTCTGAATTATTAAATAATGAATATTAACAAATGAAGATCCGACTGTTCTATAAACCCTTAATTTGGATTGGACTGATTTGTTACGGTTTATATTTACCCGCCGCTAATCTTCCTAAAAAACCATTTTTAGATATTCCTTACTTTGATAAAATTGTTCATTTCGGACTTTTCTTTGTTCTTTGTCTGCTATTATTCAGACCTTTAAAAATACTAAAAAGAAATCATCTGTTGGTGGCTCCTGCAATCTCAATAGTTCTGGCAGCCTTTTTGGAACTTACCCAACAACTAATTTCCAGTACCAGAAACAGCAATATTTGGGATTTCATTGCCAACTGTCTGGGGATACTGACTTCTCTGGGATTTTATTATTTGTTTATCTATAATACAAAATATGAAAAATATCTTTAGAGAAATATCTTCTGCTAACTTAATGTTTAATCGGGATTTTTGCAATCCTCCGTGCATGCCTTCCTCCCTGGAATTCCGCATTTAAAAAGGCTTCAACAATTTTTTGTGCTTCTTTTTTGGTAACATATCGTCCCGGTATTGCGCACATATTCGCATTATTATGCTGTTTGGCCAGTTCGGCGATTTTAGGGTTCCAGCAAACGGCCGATCTTATCTTTGGATATTTATTGCATGTAATACTAATTCCCTGTCCGCTGCCACAAAAAGTTATCCCGATATCATATTCTCCTTTATTAACAGCTCTGGCGATCAAATGTGCAAAATCAGGATAATCGCAACTTTCATCCGTATAACAGCCAAAGTCTTTATAATCAATTCCTTTTTTCTTAAAAAATTCAATGATGTTTTGTTTTCGTTCAAAGCCTGCATGATCACTGGCAAGTGCAATGACTTTCCCTTTCAACTTATTCATTCGTTTAAAAATTTTATGATTATATATTCAGATTTTACTTAATTTTCAGGTTCAGCAACCTTTTTATTTCATTTCTTTCCATTATGTATACTGCAATAAAATAAAACAGTAAAGATACTGCATTGGCAGAATATTTTAAAATATCATTTAAAGATTGTGTAAAGTATGAAAGAGCAAAAATGAATAATGCAATTAAAAAATACAATCCTATTCTCTTGAGGTTATATGGAATGGGGTAATATTTTTGTCCGAGCAGATAAGAAATAACCATCATAGTAAAATAACAGACAAAAACGGCTATTGCCGAACCCGCGTAACCAATGACCGGAATGAGTAAAATATTAATTATTAATGTAATAGCTGCTCCGATCAATGCTATGTATGCCCCAAAGCTTGTTAAATCCTTAAGTTTATACCATAACGACAGGACAAAATAGATACCGAAAAATAAATTTGCCATTAAAATTACAGGAACTACCTTTAAGCCTTCATGATATTCAGGAGATATTATTATCTTTATTACATCGATAAAAAGTACCATAACAAGAAAAATAGACAAACCGAAAACAACAAAATATTTCATTATCTTGCTGTATATCTGACTATCTTCCATAGAACTCCCCCGCGAGAAGAAAAAAGGTTCAAATGCGTACCTAAAAGATTGAATAAACATATTCATTAAAACAGCAAGCTTATAATTGGCTCCGTAAACGCCCACCTGGAACATGGGATTATTTTCTTCGGGAACTAAAAAGGGAATAAGAATTTTATCGATATTCTGATTGATCATTCCTGCAAGACCGACAATTAATATTGGAAATCCGTAACTGAGCATTTGCTTCAATAAGCGCCCGTCAAACTTTAAAGATACTTTCAATATTTCAGGCAAAAGAAATATCAGAGTAAATGCCGATGCGAGAAGATTGGAGATAAAGACATAACCGACACCTATATCCGCCGAGTAAACAATATTTAACAGGGAATCCGGATTTTCCTTTATAATTGCGGGACAAAATGTCAGAAAAAACAGATTAAATCCAATATTAAATCCAATTCCCAATAATTTAACCGAAGCAAATTTAACAGGCTTGTTGTATAATCTTAGACGCGCAAAAGGAATAGCGGTAAATGCATCAAGAGCAAGGATTATTGATAACCATAAGATATATTCAGGGTGATCCGGATATTTTATTAATGCAGCAATGTCATTCCGGAAAACCAGAACTAAAATTATAAATGATATTGAAGTAAAAAAAAGAGAAACCAAAGAAGTAGAGTATACTTTTTCCGGATTTTCACTTTTCGAGGCATACCGGAAAAAAGAAGTTTCCATACCATATATGAGCAAAACCAGGAAAAAAGCTACATATGAATAAAGATTGGTGACTATACCAAAAACTTCGGGCATGAAAATAAATGAATAATAAGGTACAAGCCACCAGTTTAAAAACCTTCCGATTATACTGCTCATACCGTAAATGACAGTATCTCCCGCTATCTTTTTAAATGGATTCAATTTTTTATATTTTAAAACAAAGATATAATTTACTTTAGATGTGTTTTATTGCAGCACTTTGTTTTTTTATCGAAAAATTTATAAGCTCTTTCAAATCAGATATTACATTACATTTTCCGATACTAACGAACACATTAGAATTTCGTAACGATTTCATTTTAAATATTCAGGTTTTATTTATTTTTACAGTTTTGAATAATTATGATCATCATAAATAAAAGCATAAAAATATGAAGAAATCTCTTTTTCCTGTTTTTTCCATACTTTGCCTGCTTATAATATTTTTCTCATGTTCCAATAAACCAAAACGTTCGCGGAAACCGGTAAGTTCCATTACTATTCTTCCCAAAGCAAAAAATTACATTTATGGTCATGCAATATCTGTCAATGTTAAAACAAAAATAAAAAACGGTGAAATAGACACAATAAATTTTTATTACAATGATTCTATTATCAGGCAAACCGATCAGTTAGACTTTACAATAAAAGAATTAAAAATAAATTCACTCGGTAAAAATTCATTAAGGGTTACGGCATCTAAAAAAGACGGGGTTAAAAACTCCAGAATTATCTCTTTTAATGTCATCTCCGATACAGAACCGCAGAAATTGCAATATTCGGTAATTAATGATTATCCGCATAATAAGGAATTTTATACTCAGGGACTCGAATTCCATAATAATTACTTATATGAAGGTACCGGAGAAAAAGGAGCATCCGGAATATTTAAAATAAATTTATCTACAGGAAAAATATTGATGCAGCATCTTATAGACAAACAATATTTTGGAGAAGGAATTACAATTTTAAATGATAAAATCTACCAGCTTACCTATCGTTCTCAAAAAGGATTTATCTATGATTTGGATGATTTTTCTCTGATCGACAGTTTTCAGTATCGTTCAAAAGAAGGTTGGGGACTAACCAATGACGGTCATAATCTGATAATGAGCAATGGCACTAACGAACTGATCTGGATTGATACGTCTGATTTTTCAGAAGTAAAAAAAATACATGTAGCTAATAATAAAGGAATTATAAATTACATAAATGAACTGGAATACATTGACAAAAAAATTTATGCCAATGTTTATACTACTGACCTGATTATCATTATTGATCCCGCTACAGGTAAAGTTTTATCAGAAATTAATATGGAAGGCATCATAAATATGTATAAAAATTCTTCCGATACTATCGATTATCTTAATGGCATAGCCTATGATGCTAAAAAAGAAAAACTATTGGTAACAGGGAAATGGTGGCCACGGCTTTTTGAAATTGAAGTCATGAGTCCGGATTAAAAAGTGCGCTGACCTGATCCCTCTCTGGTAATCATGAAGAATGAAGCCGGTCTTTATGGACATACCCGGTTAAAATAAAGTAGGATTATCTCCATATTTAATCCTTCCTAAATGTTTATAAGCATGCTCTGTAGCTTCTCTTCCTCTTGGGGTGCGTTTGATAAATCCTTCCTTAATAAGAAATGGTTCATAAACCTCCTCTATTGTACCATTATCCTCACCCACAGCCGTTGCTATTGTATTAATACCCACAGGTCCGCCTTTAAATTTATCTATTATGCATAACAAAATACGGTTATCCATTTCATCAAGACCGTGTTTATCTATATTAAGAGCCTTGAGTGACATTTTAGTGATCTTCATATCTATTTCCCCGCTCCCCTTAACCTGTGCAAAATCACGTACACGACGCAACAAAGAATTGACTATTCTTGGTGTTCCCCTGCTTCTCGAAGCAATTTCAGAAGCCGCTTCTTCGGTTATTTTCACGTCAAGAATACGGGCTGACCGTTTAACAATACCTGTAAGTACTTCATAATCATAATATTCCAAATGCGAAGTAATACCAAAACGGGCACGCAGGGGAGAAGTTAACAATCCTGACCGCGTTGTCGCACCAATTAATGTAAACGGATTAAGTTCCAGTTGTACCGAACGGGCACTAGGACCCTTGTCTATCATGATATCAATACGAAAATCCTCCATTGCCGAATAAAGATATTCTTCAACAACAGGTGATAACCGGTGTATTTCATCGATAAAAAGAACATCCCTTTCTTCAAGATTTGTAAGCAATCCTGCAAGATCACCCGGTTTGTCGAGCACGGGTCCCGACGATATTTTTATACCAACCCCTAATTCATTGGCAATTATGTGAGATAAGGTAGTCTTTCCCAATCCCGGCGGTCGATGCAGCAAAACAGGATTCAT
>Ga0180433_10010081_pt1 | contig 11444 bp, 14 predicted proteins | sample SS_ome_8_FD_132980 | JGI IMG/M metagenome (GOLD analysis project Ga0180433, IMG submission 132980) | Hypersaline lake sediment archaeal communities from the Salton Sea, California, USA - SS_1_D_1 metaG | ecosystem: Environmental > Aquatic > Non-marine Saline and Alkaline > Hypersaline >... | reverse complement strand
TAAACTACTTATGTATATATTTGATAATCCTTTAAATACTAAATTTTTACTAAAAGCTGTTGCTCCTTTTTTTCCTGAATCATTATATTCACTATCAAAACAAATTATAACTTTCTTAAAACCTTCTAATTTATCTGCATAATTTTTTAAAAAACTTTTACTTATTGTACACGTAGCAAATGATACTGAGGGTATATCTAATAATTTTAATTTTAAAGCGTCCCAATAACCTTCTGAGAATATTATAGAATCTTTATAGTCTACATCTAAATTATCTAACAAAATACCTTCGGCTACTCCATTAATAGAACATTCTGCGTTTTGTTTCATATATTTACTACCAAAAGTAGTTTTAGGAGTAATTTCTCCACTAAACATTAATATATCCCCTCTATAAAAATGAGGGTGTATAATTCTATTTTCAAAAATATTATAGCTCTCTACTACACATTGAAGGTTTCCATTATTTGTGGTATATTCTAAATCTTTAACCTCTTCTACATTTTTATATGCCCAAGACTTAAAACTCTTCAAGTCTTTTGAATCTAAATAACCTAAATCTAATTTATCTATTTCCTCGTCTGTTATACTTCTTTTCTCTTTTATATAATCTCTTATCTTAGATAAATTATTTTTTGTGATATCCCAAAACTTATTATGAAGTTCTTTTAATATAGATTCTCTTTTATGCTTTTCTTGAAGTCTAGTCTTCTCTTCTTCACTCATATTAGGCATTTCTTCTCCAGCTAACTCACAAGCTTCTGGTAATATTTTATAATAGAAATCTTTTCTATACTGCCAACCTTTAACAATACTAATTAAACTATAAATATCTGAAGCTTTATGAAGTACACAAAAAGGACTAAAACATCTAATATAATTTCCTAACAAACCTACAGACTTCTTACCTGCAGACTTATGACATAAACATTCATATTGAGAATCTCCATTATCTTTTATAAGATTATTAGAAAGAGCATATTCTACAACGTCTATCTTCTCCTTTAATTTGTCTTTGAATGTTTCAGCTATCATAGTCAACCCAGCAATTTAGAGAGTAAGAAAAAAGTAAAGACTAACTAGTATATAAATATATCTAAACCCTAAAATATACTTTTTAGAAAAATAGGTTGACACTTAGGGGTTTGTAGAATTTAAGTTTTCTTTAATTTAAAACCCCTAAGCAACTATCATATATACTAAGTACTATATAAAGGTTTCGGTTAAATTACTGATATAAACGATTAAAGATTATAGCTAAAGATTAAAACTTTTAATCGCTATTTTTAGTTCTCAAAAAATCGTTTTTTACAGATTTTCGGTGATGCAATATATATATTGCAATATATATATTGTAGGCTATACGTGATTTTACCAAATCTACTATGATTTGGGACAAAAACTACTATCGTATTTTAGACACTTCATATATGGCAATAGAAACCTTTATAAGTAATGACAGTACTTTTCTAGTAGAAAAACTCACTACTCTGGAAAAATATTTTTTAGTATACTAATCCGTATACTAATTAAAATTTTTTAAAACCTATAATAGTTTTTACCTATCACGTAATATTTATACTTCTGCAACCTATATAACAGAGTATATACTTTTTCGTTAAAAAACTATATACTACAGTATATATATTGCAGTATATACAACCTAAAAAGAAATAGATATATTAACTAGTTCACCTTACCTATAAAAGTTCCATGTGTAGTTTTTTGATATGAGTTGGGCTTGAGGTTTAAATGACTTCTCAAACGTCCCTCTTCCTCAACCCAACTTTTTCAAATAAATAGATATATAAAGGAGTTCTACTTTACTATATTATGCCAGTTAAGTGTAAGAATCCTAAATATAGGTTTAAGGGAAGTACAAGATTAACTTTTTGTGGAGCTAAGGTAGTAGAAGCTAAACCTTTCATAAAAGTCCCTGCATATGCTAAAAAAGACGCTCGTAAGGCATTATCTTTAAGGGACTCCTTACCTAAATCTAAGAAGTTCGGTATAAATAAAAAAGAAGCTAAAAGTCTAGGTATAGCTAGTGGGGTTGAAAGAGCTCACCAACTTTCTAAAAATAAATATATTCCTATAGAAGACGCTAAGAAGGTAGCTAAGTTCTATAATAGATTTAAAAATTGTAGGACTCCTAAATGTGAGGGGGCTATAGATTTGTGGGGAGGGAGGAAGTTTGGTAGAAACCTTAATGCTAGATTAAAAGCTCCTAATAAGGATTATGATAAAGACGGAGTAAAGAATTTATTAGATTGTGAACCATATAATAGATTAAAGCAAGATATTATGCCTAACAAACTTCAAAGAGAAAGAATAGAGAAGTTACCAATTTACTATTTACCAGGAAAACAAAGTTCTTTTGGAAAAGAAGCTAAGTATATAAATATATTTGATGATAAAACTCCTGAAGCTAATAAGTTAAAGAAGAGTATGTATGCTACTCTAAAACGTAACCCAGAAGTTATAGGCATGTTAGAGAGTACTAGTTCTAATGTTTATTTAAATAATAAAGGAGATGTAGAGAAGTTAGATACATCAGGAGGATATAAACCTATGGCTTCACAACAACCTTATTTTAATGAAGAAGGTCATTTTGCTGGAGGAGACATAGATATAATAAAACCTAAAGGAGCTAATATAAAAAAAGAATCTGATATATTAGGTAGAACTTTATATCACGAAGCAATACATACTAAACAAGATATAGAAAGAGGTTTAGATTATAATAGAGAAAATACTAGAGAAGCTGAAGCTGAAGCAGAGAGGGAAGCTTCCATGATGACTTCAAGAAAATTAGGCAGGTCTAGAGAGTGGGAAGATTTTGTTGGAGAAGTAGGAGAAGAAACTACTAAAGGTTGGTTTGATAATAAAGGTATTTCTCAAGAAAAAATGGAAGAGTTCAAAGAACGTCATAGACAATTAAAATCTACAGAATCAGAAAGACTAGAGAGAGATAAAAGAGAAGCTTACACTAGTGTTTTTGGAACAGAAACAGCTCAAAGAAGAATTGAAGCTCCTAATGTAGACGACGATGGCGACGGTGTAAAGAATATAATGGATTGTGAACCAGATGATTTCAATAAGCAAGATTTTAAAATTTCTAAACCTTATACAGACGATTATTATTACAAACAAGAGCTAACTTATATGAACCCAGAAGATTTCTTAGAAGAAACTAGAAAAGAAGCAATTAGGTCAACAGAGTTTTCAGCTAGATTAAATAATAGACCTATACCAGATAATCAAAAGTGGATATATGACAAAGATACTTATGTAGAAGGTGTTATACATCAACCTAACGTAGAAAATATAAAAGAAGGTCTTATGACAGAAGATAAAGTAGTCCCTACTCCGTTTCTAGAAAAAGACGAATATAATTTAACAGAAAGTCACGAAGGAAGACATAGAGCAAAAGCTGCTATGGAGTTAGGTATAAAGAAAATACCTGTATGGATAGTGAGAAAGAAAAGTACAGAAGAGAGACAAAATGAAATGTGAATATTGTAAAAACTATTTTGATGTGAAATTAGGTTACAAGAAACTTTTTGATGTAAACACTAACTCACCAATAAAAGTATGTAAAGAATGTGAAATTGTTCTTAAGAACTTAGGCGGATATATCTAAATATCAGATGTAAGCATAAGCTTTTTATATAGGAGATACTATCTAATTATTCGTCTAAACACTCAGGTAGGAAAGGCTGAATTGAATACCTTTCGATTCCCTCGTCTTTCCTACCATCATGCTATCACCTCTGGAGTAGGGAAGAATCTTCTATCTCTGAAGTTTCCATTACCAACCCTACTCCTATTCATAATTATGACATACAGATTAACATTAGGAAACCACAGTGGAGAAAGAGGATATTCCTCTAAGGAAGATTTACTTAAATCTATCTCCAATATAGTAGATAATATTAGTTATAGCGAAGTTTTAGAGTTTAAAGTATATAAAACTACTAAAGAAAAAAAGTCTTCTAAAGGTAAAAAAACAGACCCTGAAGAGCTTATATTAAGTGTTATAACTACAGATAAGGAGTTTTACGATTTTAATTCTATAAAGAAGAAGATAAGAGGCAGAATATCAGACAGAAGTATTTATTCTTATTTATCTAAACTTAGAAAAACTAAAAAAGTTAAGTTCTTAAAGAAAAAAGGAACTTATTACTATAGAGCGTCCTAGTAAATAAAATGAAGTTATATGATAATTTCAAAAGGAAACCGAAAAAGGAATTTAAGAGATTTATGAGAAGATGTCATAAATGTAATAAGATTTATTATACTACATGCAGACGAGGTAAATGCTGTGATGCTTGTAAGCATGAATATAAAAAGCTTAATGAAATAGAACCACGTATAAGACGAATTATATAACGATGATAAAAATAAAAGATATGCCAAAATTAGAAAGTCCTTTTGTAAGAAAAGAGATAAACGGAAATTATATTGTAACCGATGAGATAGCGGAAGGATATGAATGGGTTTTTGAAGATGAAGACGTAATGGCTATTGAAAAGTTACACGGAACAAATGTTAGTATAGTTATTCAAGATGGTGTAATTGTTGCATGCTATAACAGAACAGAAAGATTACCTTTTTTTAATAAAGGTAAGAAGTTTATTATTGAAGGACTACTTAATAGTTATGAGAATGGTTATATGGAAAATCTTTTAGACGGACAGCATTTTGGAGAACTTATAGGAGAGAAGGTTAATGGAAATCCTTATAAGATTAAAGGTCATCTATGGATTCCTTTTGAAACATTCGGACAAAAACATTTAAGATATAAGAGTTGGGGAAAATATCCTAAGGATTTCAAAACAATTTCTGAATGGTTTAAAGACTTAATGCCTTTGTATAGTTTAATGAAGAACGGAAAAAATATGTCTAAAGAAGAAATGTTCGTAGAAGGTATAGTATTCACTCATCCTGACGGAAGAATGGCAAAACTTAGGCGTGATATGTTTGATTGGTACAAAGGAAAAAGACATTAACTTTTTATATTAGTTAATCTTTTCTATTATTATGTTAGACGAAATAAAACTTAATATAGAACTATTCTTCGAGGAGCTTAGAGAGAATAGGCGTTTAAAGAAAGAAGAAAAGAAGTTAGAGAAAGAACTAAAGAGAGAAGCTAGACTAGAAGCTCTTAAGGAATCTAAAGATGCTATAAAAGAAAAGTATAAAAGACAGTATGTAGAGAGAGCAACAGGGGAGAGAGGTAAAAAGTTTTTAAAGAATTTATCGGAAGGGTTTAAGAATTCTTCTATAGGAGATAGAGACAAACTAAAAGATATGTTAGGGAATAGTAACAGTCTTAGTAGACCTAGAGTACTTAACCCTAATAGTAAATCTCAAAAACCTGAAGAAGACTATGCTGAAGCAAGAATAAGAAGGATGTTAGGAGGAAGGTAGTATGAAACAAATAACAGATAAGGCAACTTTAGTAGCTTTAAATGCAGTAGATTTTATGGATAGATATTTTGATGATAATCCTGAAGGGAGTATTTCTAAAGACGATTTCAGTCATTTAAAGTTAAAGATATCAGAAGATTTAAGTGAGAAGGAAGAAGATAAAGAAGATAAAGAAGACGACGAAGATTGTGGGTGCGAGTTATGCTACATAGGTTAAGCACTAGAAGGTTAAAATTTTTTAGAGATTTTGGATTTGCTTCTTATATTATTTTAACAACAGCAGCGTTTTTATTTTTAATACAAGCTTTGATATATTATATAGATAGTAATTTTATCACTGGAGTTTTTTTGATATTATCTATACCAAGTTTTTTAGTTTTCTTTTCAGCTATAGTATCATTAAAAACTTCTATGTTGTGCGACTTAAAATTAAATTCTATAAAACTACATAATGAAAGAACAAGATTACTTCGAGAAGATAAAGAAGACTTTTCCAAAACTTCCTCTTAGAAAATGGCAAGAAGAAGCTACTAAATATTTTTTTGAGCACGAGGGGAATGCTATTTTTCAGTCGGCAACAGGAGTTGGTAAAACTTTTTTTGCTATAAAGCTCGTCGAGAAGATTTGGGAAAAAGAACCTAACGCTAGAGTTTTAGTAGTAGTCCCTAAAAATGTAATTTTAGAACAGGGTTGGTACAAAGAATTTAAAGACGCTGGAGTTTCTATTAGAGACATAGGAGTTTATTATTCTGGTATGAAAGAGTATGGTAGGAAAGTTACTTTAACTAATATGCAGAATTTAGATAGGATAGCTTTACATCTTTTCGATATATTAATTGCAGACGAATGCCATAACTACACTACTCCTAGATTACTTCCTTTATTATCTCATTCATTTAAATACCGTATAGGTTTATCGGCTACAGTAGAAAGATTAGATGGAAGAGAAGAAAACTTATTAGAAATATTCGACGGTAATATATTTAAATATGGAGTTAAGGAAGCTTTATCCGACGGAGTATTGAATCCTTTTATCTATAAAGCTATAAGCATAGAGATAGACGATATCACCAAACTATATTATGAGAATTATAGTCAAAAGATAAATGCTTATTTGAAAGCTTTTGGAGGATTAAAGAGAATAGTAGCGTCTAACTCTCCTGTAAAAAATGCTTTACTTTCTTTAATGAATAAAAGAAAAGACCTAGTAAATAATTACAGTAGAAAGTTTATAGCTGTAAGAGATATTTTAAAAAGTCATAAAAATCAAAAGATTATTATATTTAATCAATATAACGATACTACGAATAAACTTTATTGGGAGTTGTTAGAGTTAGATTTTAGAGTAGGAATCATACATAGCGGAATAGAATCAGGGAAAAGAAATAAAACTTTAAAATCTATTAGTAACGACGAGATAGACATCATAGTAACCTCTAAAGTTTTAGATGAGGGATATAACTTACCTAGATTAGATGTCGCTATTATAATGGCGAGTGACTCTTCAGATAAACAAAAGATTCAAAGATTAGGTAGGGTAATTAGAAAAAAAGAAACTGATAGTTATATATATTATCTTTATTGCGAAGGGACAATAGAAGAAAACTTTAGCGAGAAGAGTAAAGAGATATACGAAGATTTATCAAAAGATATAGAAAAAGGGAGATTAGCTTTGAATGAATCTAAAATTAGTTTTGGGGGATAAGTATGAAGATTATATTAAATCAGTTAGAAATAAGTTTTATGGAAATACTGCTATAAAGAGAAACTTTAAATATATGTTTAGTATTTATGGAGTAAGCAAGCCTACAAGAGCTAAGATTTTAGATTTAAAAACTAAAAAAGTTTCAGAGGCAATCATAAAAACAGGGACTGAAGTTAAGATAGTTAGAATAATAGATAAAGGCGAGTTTGAGGATAATGTAGCTGTATGTAAGAAATCTAAATTTCCAGATTTAAGATTTTATATTTATAGAAAAAATTTAATGTTATTAAATGGAAACGAAGCTAAGAAAAAAACTGATAAGTTATTCTTAGAATTTAAGAGGGGGACTGTTGATAAGAATGGGGTTAGGATACGGAAAGTCAAGGATGGTCGATACCATAATTCACAATACTTGGGGAGATATTAAAAAAACTTTCACTCGTCAAGATATGTTGTATATTATGCAAGAGTTAGAGGAGTATGAAGGTCGGGAACACGTAGACAATCAAAGGAAAAAGGTATCTGGAGCGTTTACTCATTTTATTAAATATTTATTATATAGGAATTTAGCTAATTACGATTCTATGGTTTTATTGACGGGTAACAAAGGAGCTGGTAAATCTTCCGTCGCTATTATGATGGCTAGAGAGTGGTGTAAATTGATAGGTATAAAATTCAACCCTAAACGTCATATAGCTTATAATAATGCAGACGTTATGGATAAGATAGACACTTTAAAGAAATTTGAACCAATTGTGTGCGACGAAGCGGTGCGTTTTGCATGTTTAGACGGAGATACAGAAGTTATAACATTAGACGGAGCAAAGAAAATAAAAAAGTTAGAAGGAGAAAAGAATTTTAAAGTGTTGTCTTTAAACAAAGAAAATAAAAGATTAGAATTTAAAAAAGCTAGAGAGTGTAAACGTGTAAAAGAAGATTGGGTTTATGAGATAGAGACAGAAGACAGCAAAAAAATTAAAGCTACAAAAGAACATAAATTTTTAACAGAAGAAGGTTATAAAGAATTAAAAGATTTAAAAGAAGGAGATGAAATTTATGGAGTTAATAATTCTATAACATCTTGTAAGTTTAAAATAAAGTCAATAAAGAAAGTAAAGAAAGCCCCAGTATACGATATTATAGACGTAGAAGATAATAATAACTTTGTAGCTAATAAATTTATTACACATAATAGCTCAGCAGACTGGGCTAAAAAAGAGAATAAAGAATTGAGATTAAAGTTAGCTCAAGTTAGAACTAAACATTTATTTTATATTCTATGCTTCCCTTTAAAGATAGAGAAGATGGAGAAGAACTATTTAGATTCTTTCGTCAACTACTGGTGTTTAACTGGAGATACAAAAGTTATAACTAGAAATAAATTAGGTCAGGTAAAAAATATACCTATATCTAAAGTTAATAAATTTTTCCCAGAAGTTCTTTCATATAATATTAAAACTAAAAAATATGAATGGAAAAAATATGATAAGAAAGTAAAAACTAAGAAAGATGCTGAAGTTTTTGAAATTACTTTAGATAATGGACTTAAAGTAAAAGCTACAGAAGACCACCCATTTTTAACACAAAGAGGTTGGGTAAGATTGAAAGATTTAAAATATACAGACGAGATAGAAGTTAAAGGTAAAGAGTGTGTTTATTGTAAAAAAGAATATGTACCAAAAAGATTATCTCAAATTTTTTGTTGTATAGAATGTCAATCTAAATATAATTATAAAATTAATGAAGATAAGATATTAAAATATAGAAAAGATTATTGGAAAAAAACTAAAGCCCATCAAAGAAAAATAGGTAAGCAAAAATATCTAGAAAACAGAGAAGAAATATTAAAACAAGCAGAAGAGTACAGAAAAAATAACAGAGAGATATTAAGATTAAGAGCTAGAAAGTTTAGAGAAGAAAACATAGAAAGATTAAGAAAAAGAGATAGAGATTTATATAAAATACCAGCAAGAAAGATAGAATCAAAACTTTCTAGTTGGTTTTTACGTGTACCAAAAACTATAAGAAATAAAGGAGTACATGTTAGAGATTATATAGGGTGTTCTTTTGAAGAGTTTTCAGAATATATAGAGAGTAAATTTAAAAAAGGTATGAGTTGGAAAAACTGGAACTCTTTTGGGTGGCACTTAGACCATATTAGACCATTATGCAGTTTTAATTTAAACAAAGAAAGTGAAGTAAAAAAATGTTTTAACTATACTAATTATCAACCTTTATGGAAAGAAGAAAATGAAGAAAAAGGTGCAAAATATGAAGGCAAAAATTACATGTATAAAAAAATTAGAGAAGAAGCAAGACGTTTATGATATATTAGGCGTAGAAGATAATCATAATTTCGTAGCTAATGGAATGGTAGTACATAATTGTGATTTATTTTCTAGAGGTACAGGAGCTATATTCGTTAAAGACCAAAACCCTGCTCACGATGCGTGGAGAATAAAAGATTTTGGTAAGTTAGGAGCTTATACAGAGTTTACTAATCCCGTTGAGATAGCGAAGAAGTTAAAAAAGCATCCTAACTTTTGGAGTATATTAAAAATTCCTAAACCACCTAAATGGTTATATGATAGATATTTAAAAGTTAGAGAGACTAATGTTTATGAAGATACTGAGATTTTAAAATCAGTATCAAAAGAAGATATATACAGAGCTTTACTTATTTTATCCTTAAGAGATATAATGGCTACAGATTCTTCTGTTACCGCCGAGAGATTAATACTTCACATTAGAGGAGAGTATGATTACTCTCTAACACGAGGAGTTATTTCCGAATTACTAGAAGACTCTAAAAAATTAATAACATCTGTTAGAAATAACAAGGTAAAATTATGATAGTAGAAAATTTAAGTGATATAAGAAAAGTTATTGATAAGATTAAAAAATCTCCTCATACATATAATTCTATTTTAGAAGAAGAGAAGACTAATGGGACTTATCAGTTTTTACTAAGAAAGAAATTAAATAGAGCAATAAAAGAAGGTAAAGTTTGTAAGACTGTTATACCAGGTACGAGGTTCGGCAAATGTATATTTTACACTATCCCAAAAGAGTATACCATCCTAATAGAGACTGGAAGGCTTTGTAATTCTATATACGCTATAACAAAATTTAAAAAGGTAGACAGTCTTAGAATTAAGTTATTAGACTATAAAGTTTTAAAAAATGATGAATGGGAAAAAGGTAGAGAAAAGATTATACACGAGGGAGGAGTATTAAAGTGGATATAGGAGCTTTTGGAAATATTTTATTAATAATATTTTTGACTAGTTATACAGATTTTATTTTAGGATTATTAGTTAGTAAAAATAAAAGAGAAGGAGTAAAGGAAAGGAACGGCAGGTTAGATAAGTTAAGAACTAAGAAAGTAAAAACTTTAGAAGAACAAAAAGAATTTATTAATCTTAAATATCCAAAAAGTAATTTTAAGTTTAGGTGGGGAATGATACCAGGAGTATTATTAAAGATGGGAAGATTTGTATTTATTTACTTTGTATATAATTTAATATTAAATTATTTTGAAATAAGAGTACCTTTAGGAATAGCTATACTTATTTTAGTAGTAGCTCCTATGTTTATAAATTATTTCTTGAAGAAGGTCGGGTTAAATAAAGACAGTCCTTTGGATTTAATTTAAAAGAAAAACTTTTTATAGTATTTAGTATTAGTATTAATTACCAGAGGGACATAAATGACTGTATTAGTACATATAGGAAGAAGAGTACCAAAAAGCTGGTTTAAAAGAACAGCTAGTAAAGTTAAAGGTTTAGTAACTTTCCAAGAAAATATTTGGATAATGATAAAGCAATCTATGCAGTTAGCTAAGAAGAAAGCTAATCAAGATGGTAGATTAAAGTTTACTATGTTTTACGATAACGAAGCTGAAGATAAATTTTATAATATAGAATGGATGAAGATAGTTATTCAAGGAAAAGAAAACTTAGAAGAGGAAGAATATAACGAGGCTATGGGTATGTATAGTAAGTTAGGAGATTCTCTTAAGAAAGAAATGCCTAAAGACGATAGAATAGGTAGTGTATTTAAGAGTAAGTATCTAGGCAGAGAGAAGATAGAGAAAGCATATAAAGAAGGTTACGGAAGTACTAAAGATAAGAGCATAGCTAGCAAGTTACTAGAGATGGGAATATTAACTCATATTGAATGGGTAAAAGATTTTGAATATAGAGAAAAAGACCCCAAATTTGATTTTTGAAAAAAATATATATATAAATGAGTAGTTCTTTTATACTTAAAATGTTAGATAAAAAACTATTTAAAAAATTAAAAT
>Ga0180433_10010080_pt1 | contig 11444 bp, 6 predicted proteins | sample SS_ome_8_FD_132980 | JGI IMG/M metagenome (GOLD analysis project Ga0180433, IMG submission 132980) | Hypersaline lake sediment archaeal communities from the Salton Sea, California, USA - SS_1_D_1 metaG | ecosystem: Environmental > Aquatic > Non-marine Saline and Alkaline > Hypersaline > Sediment... | reverse complement strand
TCTTCGTATGAGGAGGCCGCTGAACTCCTGGACAGGATACACGAGATTCTCGAAGGGAAGGAAAACCGTGACATGCTTGTTGACATCTCTGCCCGTACCGGTGAATCACCATCTAAGGAGATCCGGAAACTGTATATGGAGAAGTCGCGGGATTTGAATCTGGGTAAGGTGGCAATTTTAGGTTTGAAACCGGTAGTTCGAATGGCGGCCAAGATAATAATTCTTGCTACGGGTAAGTCCAGGGATACGCAGTTCTTTAAGACCGAGGAGGATGCCGTAACCTGGCTAAAGAAATGTGCCAAGGTCAAGGTGAAATAGTTTCATTTCACACGTCGCATGGAACACCCATCAGTCAATAGAGATGGTTGCTTCACCTTTATCTATTTCTAGGTACAGGAACAAATCACCAGGTAATCTTTAATAAGCATATCTGGTGTACAGTTGACATAGTCTATATTTAAAATAGACTAACCTATGGGATTATCCAGGGTGATGTGGGGAGTGCTCCTTTACGCTGGGGTACTCTGGGCAGCCCGGACAGGGATGGTAGCAGGTTTTGTACGTGACGCCTCCTCGGGGGAGTTTCTCAGCTACGCTAACTGCTATCTCGAGGGTACAAGCATAGGAACTCCGACTAATAAACAGGGATACTACGTTATTTCGGGTTTGAAGCCCGGAAAGTATGTTTTGGTTTGTTCAGTCTTAGGTTTCTCAGAACAGAAGATAGAACTGGATGTTCAGGCGGGAAAAAAGGTGCGTCACGATTTCAACTTACAACCAAGGGCAGTCGGCGTTGAAGGTGTGGAGGTTACCGTGGATCGCTCCCGATTCGAGCACGAGGTGGATGTCGGGGTTAAACGTATAAATCCCGCAGAGCTCAGGACGCTGCCCGGGCTCGTAGAGCAGGACCTGTTCCGTTCGCTTCAGATGCTTCCCGGAGTGGTCTCTATCTCTGATTACTCCTCGGCACTTTACGTTCGGGGTGGTACAGCAGACCATAACCGTGTGCTTCTCGATGATGTTACCGTCTACAATCCGTACCACCTTCTGGGCTTCTACTCCACGTTCGTACTCGAAGGTATAAAGGGCGCGGAGCTGTACACAGGGGGTTATCCTGCCCGTTACGGGGGCGGGATATCCTCTGTTCTGGACGTAGAGATAAGGGAAGGCAATTCAGAACGAATAGAAGCTTCGGCTGAGGTAGGGCTTTTGACATCCAAGCTTATGGTTGAAGGTCCGCTGCCAGGGCTTGAGGGTTCGTGGCTGGTTTCAGGACGCCGAACGTATCTGGACGCAATTACCTGGAGCATCGACAAGATGATGCCGATGGTAGATGTATATCTTCCCTATCACTTTTACGATATCCAGACAAAGGTCAATTGGGAGGCCTCGGAGCGTTCCCAGGTAACCCTGTCAGGTTTCGCAGGAGACGACGTACTCGATTTTCAGAAGATGATGGAGTATCAGGACCTCGATTTCCGATGGGGTAATAGAATCCTGGGGACAAGGTGGCGTTACGTTATAACCCCTAACCTGCTTTCTGTCTTCGGTCTTCATGCCACACGCTACAGGGTCAGCACCGAACTCGTAGAAAAACACGACGACTGGTTGCCCGGGGGTGATTACACTTATAAAATGGATAATGGTATAGGAGAATTCGGCGCCAATTGGTCATTCTCCTGGTTCCCCGACTACAGGCATTCGGTGCGTTGGGGTGCCGAGTGCAAGAAAATCAGGATTTCAACCGTTGTAGAAGATATTGGTTATTACTGGTTTGACGACGAAGATGATTTTAGAATCGAGTTGGATACCTTCAGGGCAGAGATTCAAGACAGGTCCTACCAGGTTGCGGCATGGGTAGAGGACAAGTGGGAACCTTCACCGTGGTGGATCGTGGAAGCCGGGCTGCGGGGTTCTTACTTTTCTCGTGGCAATTACACGAGATTCGAACCCAGGCTGGGTCTCAAGTATCGTCTCTCGGCCGACTGGGCAATAAAGACCGGCGCAGGTCTCTACTATCAATATCTGTTCATACCAATGCCGCGTGACGAGATGACTTTGAAGATACCGGTGCAGTTCTTCCAGATGTGGATGCCTGCAGGTGATGACTTTCCTCCTCTGCGTTCGGCGCTGATAACCGCCGGAACGGAATACCGGTTCAAGAAGGGATATACCCTCTCTTTGGAGGCTTATTACAAGGACATGGCCAATATAACAGAGGCCGACTGGGTTTTCGACGTGGAGCCCTTTTCGGATACAGCATCGGTTACCCAGGGGGACGGACGTTCCTGGGGCGGGGAGGTACTCTTCAAGTACGGATCTACATGGGTATCCTACTTCTACTCGGTTACCGAGTACCGCTTCGGGGACGGGGACTGGTTCTACCCGGTTCACGATTCCCGGCACAACGCCAACGTATCTTTGACACTTCCCTTAAGCGAGAGCTGGAATTTTACCGCCTCCTGGATTTACTCTTCCGGATTCCCGTTTACCGGGCTCCTTGGCTGGTACCAGGTAAGGTATCCTGACGGAACCAACGCCTGGAAGGCAATCTCGGGTGCGCGCGGTGAATTTCGCTATCCCGCATATCACCGGCTGGATGTGGGCTTAATTAAACAGTTCCCCTTATTCAAGCGCGGCTTCGGGGAGTTTTATCTGCAGGTACTCAACACCTACGCGCGCAAGAATGTTCTTTTCTATACCTACTATTTAGATGCTTTTGCAGGTGTCATGGAAAGGGACGCTCAGTACATGCTGCCCTTTCCGGTACCGAGCATAGGTATAAGGGCGAGGTTTTAGTTGAGAAGAATATTACCAATCCTGAGTTTGATGCTTTTCTGCTCGTGTGATCTTAATCCTGACGACTATCGCAGGGAACCAAACATCTATTCTTTCCTGTCGACGGATTCGACAGGTATTGAAGTTTTGACTGGTAAGACCGCTGCGGTTGGTGATACGGTTAAGATCGAGGTAGGTTATGATACAACATGGTACATTGATCCCTTTACAGGTGATTCAAGTATTTTATGTACGAATTTCTTCGTGAGATATCCATGGAACAGTGTCGAAGATGCCAAGGTTACGCTAACCAACGAGGTTAACGGATTTCTTTTTTCCGGTAGTTCGGACTCGACTGGATGTTTTATAGTCGACTCCATCCAGGTTCAGAGAGGAGAAACCTGGACACTCGAAGTATTATATCCTGAAGGAGATACCGTTCTTGCTCAAACCACAATACCTGACAGCTTTGAGGTTACTTATCCGGAAGGTGATACTATTGAAGAGGAGGATTCACTGCTTTGGAATTCAGCCCGGGGAGCTGCAGGATACATGGTTTCAGTAGTAAAGTGGTGCTGGAGAAAGGGATACGACATGGCAATCGTTTTAGCAGATTCCATTTCAGATATCAGCTTGTATCCTGGAGAAAATTGCTTCCGATTAAGCTATATCTGGTATAATTGGATAGAGGACGCAGACTCCATTGAATTATACATAACCGCTTTTGATACCAATTCTTATGATTACTTCAGGGGAGGCAGTATGAACATACCCGGTGCATGGGGGATGTTCGGATCGGCTACTACAATTAAGACCAAAAGATTCGTCGTCAAACACCCGCCTCCGGATACGGGCGGTATTCCTATATATTGAAATGTTGACAAATGGAAAGGATATCGAAGGTTGAGGTATGGATAGGCTCAGGTTCATACTCACAGGATTTATCCTATTGACAGGCCTTGCCCGGGGAGCCCAGACCGGTATGGTTGCGGGCTTTATCCGCGACGCCTCCTCGGGGGAGTTCCTGTCCTATGCTAACTGCTATCTCGATGGCACGAGCATAGGTTCACCAACGAATAAGCAGGGCTATTACGCTCTTTCCGGCATATCTCCGGGGGACTATACATTAGTCGTGTCCAGGATTGGCTATCAGGATGAACGTATTCAAATAAAGATAAACGCGGGTCAGAAACTGAGGCAGGATTTCAGCTTGAAGACCCGGGCAGTGGGTGTGGAAGGTGTGGAGATTACCGCCGAGCGTGCCCGGTTCGAGCACGAGGTTGACGTGGGTATTAAACGAATGGACTTTACCCAGATGCGCCAGATTCCGGGCTTCGTCGAGCAGGACCTTTTCCGATCGCTTACGATGCTGCCAGGAGTCGTCTCTGTCTCGGACTACACATCGGCGCTCTACATACGTGGCGGAACCATGGACCAGAACCTTATCCTCCTCGACGGGGTAACAGTCTATAATCCCTACCATCTTTTGGGATTCTTCTCTACCTTCATCCTCGAATCCCTCAAGGGTGCTGAACTGTACATGGGAGGCTTTCCTGCACGATACGGCGGTGCGGTTTCCTCGGTACTCGACGTGGAGATGAAAGCGGGCAACTCGGAGCGTATCGCAGGTTCGGCTGAGATTGGACTCCTTACTTCGAAGGCCGTTCTCGAGGGTCCAATACCGTGGGGTAAGGGTTCGTGGTTAATCGCGGGAAGAAGAACATACATCGACGTTATAACCTGGTCGCTTGACAAGATTTTCAAGAAGGCAATCGAGAGAAGTGATTATATTGAAACCATATATCTTCCGTACCACTTTTACGATCTTAATGCTAAGGTGAACTGGGATGCAACCGAGCGTTCACGATTCACCGTATCCGGGTTCTTCGGAGACGATGTTTTTGACCTGGATTTTGAAGACGAATCCAGTCTCACATTTCGCTGGGGCAACGGAACATTAGGCGCAAGGTGGCGTTATCTTTTTACTCCTGAGCTTTTCTCCATCCTTGCCTTCAACGCCTCACGTTACAGGATTACTTCCAGTATCCAGGAGACGTGGGGTTCTGCACTCGACAGTTACTACGACAGTGACAGCGGGACTGCGTCCTACCTGTTGCGGAGCGGAATCGGAGAACTGGGATTGCAGTGGAGGCTTTCGTGGTTCCCGTCCCACGTACATACTATAGAGTTCGGGCTAGAGGGCAAGGCAATAGAAATAGGGAATCAATACGAAGAGAAGGGTGAACAGTTCAATCCGGACTCGACCTGGGATACGGTATACGTGAATCGTCAGGATACCTCCTGGCTTGCAGCAGCATATCTGCAGGACAAGTGGGAACCGACTCCTTTCTGGGTTATCGAAGCTGGAGTCCGCGGTGAGTATTTTTCATCGGGAAACTACTGGAGGATTGCCCCGCGTATGGGTATAAAACGTCGCATCACCGCTGACTGGGCATTAAAGGCTGGTGCCGGGCTTTACTACCAGTATTTCTACGTTCCAATGCCCCGCGACGAGATGATGCTCAAGATGCCTATCCAGTTCTTTCAGCAGTGGACGTCCGTGGACGAGCGTTATCCCCCTATGCAGTCCGCACTTATCACTTTCGGTACAGAGTACCTGATGAAGAACGACATGAGCATAACAGGTGAGGCCTACTATAAGGATATTCGCAACCTGCGGGAGGGTGACCCGTTCGGCGGGGATGGACCCATTGCCGATACCGCCGACATTACCCCTGGTCAGGGTTACTCGTATGGTGCGGAGGTTTTATTCAAATACCGCAATTCGTGGCTGGGTTATTCGTACTCCGTAACTAAGTACCGCTTCGAAGAAGGGGAATGGTACTATCCATTACACGATTCACGGCACAACCTGAACTTCAGCCTGGCACTGCCGATTGGAAAGAAGGGCTGGGAGTTTACCTCGGCATGGGTATTCTCAACCGGTTTTCCATTCACAGCCCAGGTTGGCTGGCACCAGTATGTCGACGAGTACGGAGATATAGTATGGATTCCAATCTCCGGTGAGAAGGGGGGGTATCGGTATCCACCCTATCACCGCCTGGACGTGGGATTTACAAAGTCATTCAAGATGTTTGCTCGTTACGACGCCGAGTTCTACGTACAGGTTCTCAACGCTTACGCCCGCAGGAACGTAATGTTCTACGAGTACAGCGATCCATACGAAGAAGGAGTCACAGAACGTGACCCCGTATACATGTTACCAATCCCGGTTCCGAGTTTAGGCATCAGGATGAGGTTCTGATGAAGTCGAGGTTGTTCCACTTAATCCTTATATCAATCCTCGTGATTGGCTGTGATCAGAATCCTGATGATTATCCGGGTGAGCCTAACGTTTACGGGTTCCTCACAGTCGACTCGAGCCGTGTTCAGGTTATGGTTGGTCGTACGGTATCCGTTACCGATACGCTTCCCATAGATACCATTATCGATACGTTCTGGTACGATGATACAACCTTCGATACATGGACATCCTATAATATTCCGTGGAATGGGGTTAGCGGGGCTGATGTAGTGCTCAAGTATAATGATGACAGCTACGTGTTTACCGAGCACTCCGATTCAGCAGGTTACTACCACGGCACCGTTCCAGAACCCTCGGCAGGTCAGACCTGGACATTCGATATAACCTATCCTGATGGTGTAGACATTACGGCACGGACTACAATCCCTGGGGATTTCGAGATTACGGGTCCGGAAGCAGATACTCTGCTTGATACCGATACACTCAGGTGGACGGAATCACCCGGAGCAGCAGGATACCAGGTTTTTACCAAGGTATGGTTTACCTACGATGAGGAAGACACAACGATAATTGATTCGCTGCAGTCTTATCCGACACTCGTCCCAGCCGATACCACGTATATTCCTTTTATAAGTCTGAGGTTTTATTTATGGGGGGACTCGGCTTACTTTTACGTGGCTTCACTCGATACGAACGCTTACGATTACAAATACTACGGGGAAAACATGTGGTATGACTATGACCTAAATATTGCCGATTTTATGCACATAGACGGTGCATGGGGTATGTTTGGCTCGAAGAATATCGTAAAATCGAACCTCTATATCCTGCCAGAACCGGATACACTCTGGCCGGAACATCGTTGACCGCAACAGTAATAACCACAAATGAGCTGAGTTCACAAGGAAAAAAGAATTAGTGTTTCTGGAATTGATTAAGAACCAGTTCCTCTAACCGAACTTCTCCAGGAAGCGGGCAGTAGTGTAGAGCCGCCAGATAAGCTCCGGCTTCATCTGCTTGTAGTCATTTTCAATCCAGGTTTTGTCAACTATCCGGGGAAGGTGGCGAGAATCCATGACAACCTCCTTCATCTCCTTCTTCCAGGTGCCTTTAATCCAGAGCTCGAGCGGAACGTCGAAACCAAGCTTGCGGCGATTCCATATAACATCTGCCGGGAGTAAATCAGCATATGCCTTGCGGGCAAGGTACTTGTTGTAGCCTTCCGCAAGTACGAACGACGCTGGTATCTGTAGTGTCGAAGAGAGTAACTTAATGTCGATTAACGGAACATGCATCTTCAACATTAGTTTCTGTGAACGCTGTACAGCCCAGCGAAACACCGAAGGCAGTATCTCCTCGGTACCGTGATGCAGGCTGAACGTGAAGTAGTCGGGTGCAGTGCTTGAATACCAGTGTGGTGTTACAGGTCTCATTCTGAGCCAGGGCATTTTATTGAACCTGAGTTCCCGGGTCTTGTTAATCAGTTTTCTTGCCTGCGGGGAGATGAAGTTTAATGAAGCACTCAACAGAACAGGCAACGGGACATCGTTCCACATACGTCGCTCTTTGAATGCCGTTAGAGGTTTTTTCGTAAGAAGTGCGCCCAGCCAGAGTGCAGGCAATCCGCCAAAGAGGGTGTCCCCTGCAAGACCGGTGAGGAGGTCAATACAGCCCATATCCCTAATCCCTTTCTCTAATGCCCACGATGCCAGCAGTCCCGGCGTAGTCAAAGGTTCCTCGTGTGCATAGATCAGATCATCGGTGATGTTTAATAACCCATCTCCCTTGATAGGTACAAACGAGTGTTTTAATCCGAGCCTTTCGGCAACCTGGAAGGCCAGGGCCGATTCGTCCGGTTCCCTGCCCTTACACTCTGGATAGGTTGCGGTTACAGCCTCGAAATCTATACCTGCATCCTTCATAGCGACTGCCAGGACTGCCGAATCCACACCCCCGGAAAGGGCAAGTGTTATTTTACCTTTTCCAGCCAGGTGTCTTTTTACCGCATCGGTTAATGCTGCTCGAAAATATCGAGCTTCCTTGTTTAACTCATCGATATCACGCCTTGCCCACAAGGGTTGAGTAATACCCTTCGAGAGATAGGATGTCACCTCTGTCTTACCCGTATCGAGAGTATACACATACATCCTGCCCGGCTTGAGGATACGTACCTCATCAAACAAAGTTTCTTCCCCAAAGTATGCAGGCAGGAGCGAAGAAAGGAGTCCCGCAACCTTTGGTAAAGAGACGGGACACTTACCTGGAAGCGCAGTACGTATTGCTTTTATCTGAGATGATGCCATGAAATCATTACCATCATTGTAAAGGTACAGCGGCATGCCGGCGAAGCGGTCCTGGGCAATGGTAACCGTTGAGTTCTCCACATCCACCTCGACCAGTATCCACAAGCCCTCACGTGCTTCGAGCCGAGACGGCAGGAAGCTGTTTTCCCAGGTTTTATCTACGATCCCTGTTCCAGTCTGGGCGGAGTAGATGATACGGTCACCGACTCTCGTCAACTCATCTCCTCCATACGCAGCAACCATCCCTTTCCACTTTCCCGCAGCTTTCTCAATCCTGCACTTGCCCGAGAAGAGCTTATTCACCCGTTTCAAGGCGTCAGGATCAGGCTTCCTATCTTTTCGGAGCCACAGGAAAAGAGACATTTCTCACTTTACATGCGGGAATTGATGTGTCAAGCTTCGGGCTATTGACAATACGTATCGATGGTCTAGTATATCTTAAGATATTTAAAAGGAGGAAACGTGAAAAGAGTTGTCATATTTTTAACCACGGTTTTGATTGTGATGCCTGTAAAAACATACGGCTGGGTAAAGACCTACGGTACCGGAGGTGCCGATGCAGGTCTGCAGGTTCAGCAGATAACGGGTGGCTACTTCATATTTGCAGGTACTCATCTTGATGAACTACCTGATCTATGGCTACTTAAAATCAACCCTGAGGGTGATACGATTTGGTCTCATGAGTTTGGATACACTGCAGTTGATTGGGGAGTCGCTGCCTATGTGACTTCTGATAACGGATACATTCTTTTCGAAAACAGCAACTGGCCTAATTTTTCAATAATACGAACCGATTCTGCGGGTAATGTACTTTGGTCACGGGATTATATGGATAGATTGCTGTCCTCAGTTTATCCCACATCCGATGGCGGTTACATCCTTGGGCAGGATGAAGATACCGAGGGTTACTGCAGTATAATGAAGATAGATACCTTGGTTGATTCCATATGGTGTAAGGGATACGAATACGGAGATATTCGACACGTTGAGGAATCTTCCGATAACGGTTTTATTCTTACCGGAGGTGCACGTAACGACGGGATACTCTGGCTCTTAAAGGTAGATTCGGATGGTGACACTCTATGGAGTAAGACCTGCACGAATTGGGAAGCAAGTTACGGCAACTGTGTGAGGCAAACCTCGGATGAAGGTTACATACTTACAGGTTCCTGCGTTGTTGGCGAGGTTGGAAGACTGCTTGTTTTCAAGACAGACTCGGAAGGTGATATGCTGTGGTCTTACGCTGCAGACTTCGAGAGCATGGCAAAATGCGTGCATGAGACTGAAGACGGTTTTCTAGTTGCAGGCAGGGACTCGGACGCGAGGTCAGCTCTACTTGTTAAATTAAGCAAAACCGGTGAGTTAGTATGGGAACAACGCTACGGTACGAGGACAAATTTTAACTGTATGGATTTGACAAACGACGGTGGTATTATCTTGACAGGTTCAATTCACGTTGAGGCTGAGAACAATGATCTGTTTATCGTCAAAACCGATAGTGAGGGTAATCCTGCAGTGGTTGAGTATCCTGAACCTGAGATACAATACTGGAAGGTAGCAACCCGGATAGGTCGAGAAATAATCCTGAAGTATGCCAACCATCCCCAGGGCTTCCACGCATCCGTATTCGATGCCTCGGGCCGCAAGGTCGGCGAGATAAGCTCTGCCAAACCATCCGGTACACTGAAATGGGGTGATGGTGTATTACCCGGAGTATACTTTATCGTGCCTGAGACTGGAGGCTGTGGCAGGGCGCAGAAAGTGATGTTAATCAGATAGCACTTGACAATTATAAGTAGAAGACTACAGTAATATTGGTTAACCACTGGAAGGAGGCAGTCATGAAACAGTGGTGTCATAGGCATTTATTCCATTATATAAGGAGTTTATTATGTTAAGTTTAGTATTCATGATTACATGCGGGGTAATCCAAAACGACTTCCTGGTTAATTCGGATATCCAGGGTCGGTGTCAGCACCAGAATCCCGCAATAGGCATCAACGGGGCAGGACAATTCGTTGTTGTATGGGTCGATTCAAGGGTCGGCAACCCGGATTGGGATATCTACGGTCGACGATTTTCTTCCGAAGGGGAGCCTTTAGGCGAAAGCTTCAGGGTAAACAACGATTCTTACGCAACCTTTCATAACTATCCTTCGGTAGCGGTAGCCGATGACGGCAGCTTTTTTATTGTCTGGTGGGACGGCAGAGACAGGGGTTCAACCGAGGGCTGGAGCATGTGGGGTCAGCTTTATAATACATCGGGCAATCCGGTGGGGTCAAACTTTGAGGCGGAGACAAGCATCTTTGACCATATGGAACCTGTGATTGTAACGGCAGGTTCCGAAGCATATATGTCCGTATGGCGTTATATCGTCAATGGTGTGGGGTACATGGCCGGTCAGAGATACGATTTATCGGGTAATTTTCTTGGCCCTGAGTTCGTAATCCACGAAGATTCTAATGGATTAAATAACCCGGCAGTGGCTGTGGATTCAGATGGTGGTTTTGTAGCCGCGTGGGCCGGAGAATCCGATTTCAATGTCTACGATGTCTATGCTTCGATTTTTGACTCCGATGGCAATCCCCTGGGTGATTACTTTCGCGTGAATGAGGATACTACCGGCAGTCAGCTTTCTCCATCTACAGGCAAAGACAGCGAAGGTAACTTCTGGATAGTATGGCAGGATTCCCGAGACGGAAACGCGGATATATTTTGCCAAAGATACGACAGCGATGGGAATCCGATAGGCAGTAATATTAAAGTCAATGATGACCAGACAGATTCCGATCAAACCGCCCCGCGGATTGCAGTTGCTGAAAACGGCGAAGCGTACGTGGTGTGGGAGGATCAAAGAGACGGTGATGAGAGTATTTATTGTCAGCGTTTCGATTCAGCTGGAAATGCAATAGGAGACAATACGCAAATCAGCCAGGATGTTCACAGGTCGAGACAGTTTTGGCCCGAGATTGCGATATCTGCTTCAGCCAATCCGATAGTGGTCTGGCAGGAAGGCAACGGAAGTAACCCGGATTGCGATATATACGCACAAATAGTCGGTGATGGCGACGGGAATTTCAGGGTCACCGACGATGTCG
>Ga0180433_10010075_pt1 | contig 11448 bp, 26 predicted proteins | sample SS_ome_8_FD_132980 | JGI IMG/M metagenome (GOLD analysis project Ga0180433, IMG submission 132980) | Hypersaline lake sediment archaeal communities from the Salton Sea, California, USA - SS_1_D_1 metaG | ecosystem: Environmental > Aquatic > Non-marine Saline and Alkaline > Hypersaline >... | reverse complement strand
TTAGACAATGCGTTAAGGGGTTGTAATATATATGCCTCTATGGATGAATATAAGCCTTATATGAAAGAGTGCATAAACGCTTGGAAGGAAATTAAAGTTAAATGCAACAAGGATGAATTAACGGAAGGAAATAAAGCAAGAAAAGAAATAAGGGAATTTTATAATAAGATTGCTAATAGCAATTATAAAGGCAAACCGAATAAAGTATTAGTTTCTCAGTTCTTAGTTAAATTGGAAGATTGGGAAATGATGTTAAGAAAATTTGCTAACAACCATAATATGTTAATAAGAGATAGGGGTAATGTATATGACAATTATTAATAAAGAAATTTTAAATAAAACTAATGAAGAAATGTTAAAAGAAAAGGGTTTAACAAAACTTGTGCCAAACCATTTTAGTTGGGAAGAATATGGTGTTTATACTTATAATAAAATAAAAAAGCATATGAAGGGACTTAATAAACTGAAAAAAGAGGATTTTTTAGAATGGTTTATGGAAAGAAAACATTTCCAACACCAAATGGAAGATGGAACTTTTAAGTATAATCCTTCTTTTGATTTTACTTTGGTCTATCATGCTTATATAATTCAAAAAAAATTATATAACGACTATGATAATTGGACTATTGTTGCAGGGAAAGAAGGATATGGAAAAAGTACGCTAGGTATTAATTTTTGCAAATGGGTCACACCTGATTTTGATAATAGCAAGGTTGTTATTAGTGCTCAACAATTTAATGAAGTGTTTAGACAAGCTAAGAGGGGAGATAGTATTTTACTAGATGAAGGTGGGGCTTTATTATTTAGTAGAGATGCAATGACTTCCGATAGCAAGTTTATGATTAAATCTGCTATGATAGCTAGGGCTAAAAATGTTAATCTTGTTGTTTGCATTCCTAATTTTTATATTATAGATTCTTATATTCGAGACCATAGAGTGGACTTTTTATTCCAAATTACTAAAAGAGGACAATATAGAGGATTTTTAGAAAGAGGAGTTAGAAGATTATCTAGGGAAGGAAGAAGATGGAAGGAAACTATGACCGTAAGAGTTCCTTTTACTTATTGGTGGGATGGTGAATTTTCCAAAGAAATTGTTAATACTTTTAACTATGAAGAATATAAAGCTAATAAAGACGAGTACATTAAGTCATTTTTATATGGGAAAGAAATATCTTTTGCTCATAACGAACCTGATGCTGACCCATTTGTTCCTCTTGGGCAACTAAGAAGATTCTTTAAAATGGGAATGGATGCAAGTACAATCTCTACTAAATGCAGACAGGGAAAACTTCCTGCTGTTAAATTTGGGGATAGGTGGTTTATTAAGAAAAGCCTATTAGACCATATTAAGGTTAATGGGTGGGATGAAACAGAAATCGCAAAGTGGAAAATCCCATCAGCGGAAAACCCCGAAAATAAGGTGATTAAGCAGGAGGGGTATTAAAAACTTTATCGTTGCTTAAAACTTTTAGTTTTTGCTTAAAACTTTTAAGCATTTTTTATAAAATGTAAGATGGAAGAACAAAACAAGGAGTATGTAGAGAGGTTAAATAAACAACCTAATAAGTATGATAATGTAGAGAGGGAAATCTTATCCTCTAATTATAGCAGCGAAATAAATAGCGAGTTGTTTAGATTAAAATTACTTACAGAAGAAACTATTCAAGATATAGAAAACAATTTAAGAGGTTTGGATTGGGATGGCCAACGTGGGCAATGGATTCAAACTAGAGAGCCACTTTTAAACAACGAAGGTATTAATGCAATAATGACTAACATAGTTAAGCCTGTAGTTAATAAAGAAGTTCTTCAAAGTAATCTAGATGAAGAGTATATTCAAAGAATGGCAATTCAGTTTGAAGATAATCTAGCTGATACTCTCTTTGCAAACTTTTCAAAGTTTGGATTGAAGTCTAAACAGAATATGAATAACATAGTCGATTGGGTTGGCAATATTGTATATTGCACATTAAGGAGAGCCTATGCAGGTGGAGAACGTAAATCTATGAGTAGCCACGAGGTAAGAGAAGTTTTATCATCTCAACCTCAAAGAAATAAAGGAATAATAGGAGGATTTTTTAATAAATAAAATGCCAAAGTTAGATGTTTTAAACCAAATAAACCTTGAGGGTTTTTTAGATAAATTTGTTATTATACCAAAAATACTTTTACCTTTAATAGTTGTTGGAGGTATTGTTGCTTTGGCCTTTTGGATGTTCAGTTATAAAGATACTATATTTATTTTGCGTCCTATATTTAAACAAGATAAAGGAAGGTTGATAAAAAAACGTAGTGGGGAAACCCAATATAAATTGCTTAAATCTATGTTTCTTAAAAAGGAGAGTTTACCTCCTCCAGATGATGATATTGCCCTTATATCACCCAAAGGAAGAAAAGTTTTTTTTGCCATAAAAAAAGGGGAAGGGCAATATCATTTTTTAAAAATTAATAAGGATTTGAAGAACGAAGATTTAATTGAGGTTATTCCTTCAGATATGTATAATTGGTTAATTTGGAGAGCAAAAGCAACTAGAGAAAAGATGACTACTAAACCTTTATGGCAACAAGCCTTAATGCCTGTTGCAGTAATTGTATTTGTAGTTATGGTAAGCATTACATTTATCTACTTGTTTAAAACTGCACCTAAAAGCATATCTGTTAGTGTAGCATCTGGAACTCAATACATACCTGCTTTAATTCCGTTTATAAAAAGAAAATGGCAATAGAGAAATGGCAAATGCTTTTATTATTAATTGGATTTTTTGGATTTTCTTTTATGTGGTATCTAATTAAAATTATATTTGATGCTATTAATAATAATTAATTTTGGGAAGAGAGCAAAAGCGGTGATAGCAAAACCTCTCTTCTATCCAATATGGTTGTAAGCAATAGCTTACGAAAATTAATGGGCAAAGTTTTTTTATGGGTCGGTTTTCTGCTTTTAGAATTGCAGGAACGATAAGCAAAGAGGAGAAAGATCTTTGATAAAGAAATTTCGAGAAACTTATCGCCCTAACTGCCTCTTTTTTCGTTTTCAACCTCCCATTGTAATATTATTTTATATTTAACAATACCATTAAAATGTAAAAACTTTCTTAATTCATCTATCTTTGTAAAATAAGCTGATTTAAATATTTTACGATTATGTGACATCTTTTAACCCCACATCTTTTTTATTAAATCTTCTGGCCTTACGTGAGTGTAAATTTGGGTGGTATCTAAACGAGTATGGCCTAAAAATACTTGAACATCTCTTATTCCCCAACCTTTATTAACTAAATAGTGAGTTGCTCCTGAATGTCTTAATATATGAAAATTAAGTTTTCTACCCAATGCAACTTCACTATATTTATTAAATGCGTCTTGTAATGCCCTCACTTTACAGGGTATAGGCAAGTTCTTTAGTTGATTAGCAACTTCTGGAGCAATAGGAATATTTCTATCCTTTCCACCTTTCCCTTGCTTAATTCTAATTAATTTTTGACCTCTATCTATATTCTCAGGTTTTAAATTAACAATTTCGCTTATTCGCATAGCTTGATAGAAACCCAAAGCGAAGGCTAGTTTATGATGTGTTTTCTTTGCAGCCTTCATTATCTTAATAAATTCTTCTTCAGTTATTGTTTCTGGAAGTTTATTTCCCATCTTTTACGCAATAAAAGTTCTTTTCCTTTATAAAGACTTATATATTACTTGCGTAAAAGGTTACTTTTACGCAACTTATTTTATATCATTCCTTTCTCAAATACCTTAAACATTATATGGATATAAATTAGTGGCAATGTTAAAGCAATACCCCCAATCAAGATAATCCATAGTAGTTTCATTTTATATTCTCCACATAGCAATCAGAATGATAAACTTCTTTATCTTTAATTATATATCTTTGCCTCTCTTTTATTTCTTTTTTACATCTATCACATTTCATTTCTCACTTTCTCCTTTTTCTACTGTCTAATTTTACTGTCTAATTTTACTGTATTAACTTTTAGTTCCGATATATCTAATATCATTCCTCTTGGTATTAATTGCCAATGCTTAATATATTTAAAATCAAATAACATAAATCCAAGTATAATTTTATCTTTATCTTCGTGAATTAAATAACCTATGCTTTTTGTTGGGGATGGTAATAGTTTTATTAATTCCGTCGGTGTTAATGGTTCTTGAAACCCGCTTACTGCATCTAACCAAGTTACTTCTACTTTCTTATATCCTAATTCATCTGCTTGTGTTTCTATCATTTTTTATCTCCTTTAATTTTAAAATTGAATATCGGAATTAAGAGAAGTTTGAGATTTGCTCAAATTTGGGGTTTCGTCAGAAACCCTCTTAATTCCTATTAAACTCTTTTACGTAGCAAAATCGCCGTCAGGCGAAGTAGGAGTATGATTTCTTTTCTGCTCAAAATATTTACATTTCTTATTATCTGGACATTCTGTCCAAAAGACCCATAATGGTTTTCCAAAGCATATCTTCCATTTCATAAATCTACAATTCATTTTAATAATCTAACCTCAATATAAATTCTTCTGGATTCTCTTTTATATATGCTACTGCACATTTTAAAGTGCAAAAATCAAAATAACAACCATCAACTTCATTAACTCTGTATTTCATCAATTTACATTTCTTACAATACATACATTCATCATATTCTTTTGTCATCTTTTCACTTCCATAGTTTCGGGGGATTTTAAGTTTTTCCTTTTGGAAAAATTACGCATAATATTGTTGTTTAGGATAGTTTCTGCGAAGCAGAAATTAGGGTGTAATGAGCCGTAGGCGAATGGAACTCCTAAATTGATATTATGTGAAGTAAATAAATTTACGATTATCATTTTGTAATATTTACCTCTCTTTCAACAAATTCTTTTAAGCATTTATCAGAACAAAAAATAAATTCTTCTCCATCTAATAAACTACCATAATTAAATTCTATTTTAGAAACGGGAAAATCCATAAAGAATTTACAATTATCACAACTATATTGTTTTTTATCATTAAGCCATTTATCTAATTCTTCCATGGCTTTTTTATCTTTTCTTAATGATAAAATCAATTCCTTGACATTTCTTATTTTTTGTTCTTTATTCATCTTAATTGTTGAACCATGCTTGGAGTAAATTTATTTATTTGTGAGCCATCGGCGAACGGACACATAATATTAGTGTTAAATGAACTTGCATTAGCAAGTTGGGTGAGCGTCTGCAAGTAAGCAACGAGGGATGACCTGCAAGGTGGTTTTCACGAAGTGAAAAATCCCAAAGAGTAAAAGCGAGGGCGGTCACTTTAAAACACACTCCTTTGTTTTAGTTTTGATTAAGCAAACAAAATCTTTATCCATATTAAAATTCATAAGAGAATGTGAATACTCATAAATTGAAACTCCTGTTTCACACGTTACTTCATCACCATCATTAAAGAAATAATCTCCATTAGTCCAACCGTCCCAATGAGGCAAATCTACTCTGATTATTTCTTCTTTTATTGAACATTCTCTTTTTGGCATTTTAATAAAGATTATTGTGGATAAAACAATCAAAACTAAAAGTAATCCAATTATCCAATAGTGTGTTTTATTTTTCTTGTTTTTTGGTTTTACCATACTTTCAAGCCCTCGCTTTTATTGAACATAATTAGCGTTAAGGAAAGTTTTTTCCGTAGGAAAAAATTTGGGTGAGCAAAAAGAATATTTTGCGAACTCTTTAACGCATATTAAACGAGAGGTCATTTTTGACCTCCTTGAGTTTTGGATTTTGCGATTAGTTTTTTATACTTCTTGAGTTGCTCACGCTGTTTCTTTGAAAATGGATAATCTTTTCTGTAACCAATTAATGAAGCTGAAGAATCTTTCCACGAAATTCCACATTTTTTACAATCTTCAAAGTAAGGTCTTTTTTTTCCACAATCACACATAATTCCATCACAAGTTATAAGATGCTGAATAATATTTGATAAACTTCCTAAGTTTATTGTTTCTTCAACAAAAACAACTCCTTTTTTATCTGAAAAATCTTTCTGGCAGGTATGACATTGAATAACTAAGGGTTTTGGTTCTCTTTGTAAAAATCTACCTGCATCTTTTCTTCCAGAAAGTTTTTCACAAACTTCTTGTAGTTTTTTTGTTGCCATAGCATCTTCTAAACATTTAATTATGTGTGCTTGGCTTGTTCCTGTTTTTTCTGCAAAAAGACCTAACGCTTGACCACATCTGGAATTTTCGTCATCTTCCATATTAAAACCTAATTTCTTCAGCTTCATTTCAAATATCTTTTGTTTTATTTTTTTGATTACCATTTTCAGTTGAGTAACTCTTTGGAGCAAAATCCAAAATTTCGTTTAATAGGTATTAAATGAACCATTTCTGGCATCTAACAGTGTTATTTGTCCCTTATTATGAACTTTATTCATTTTAACTTCTTTCCTAATTTTATATAATGTTGCCATCAAACCAAAGAATATACCACCTATCACAGATATATTTAGTAGAATTGGGAATGGCTCAACAAACTCTTTAAAAACTAATATTAATATTAGATATATACATAAGGGTTGGATTATTACAAAACATTCATAAACCCCTTTCATAAAATTATCTATTACCTTTTTCATTTTAACTTATCTCCTAACCGGTGAATATGTCCCAATTTTACAATAATCGCATACATCAAATATATATGTAAATCCTTTTGGCTCTTGTGGTTTTTCTAAAAATATAACCCACCCTTCATTAATGGGGTCTAAACTTAGATTATCACACTTAATACATCTATAAACTTCTTTTGATTCATTATTACCAATAGCATTTATAATTGCAATTCTGTGCTCTAAATTAGTTTTGAATTTCATTTTCTTTTTTTTTCTTAAAATTATATGCATAATATGGGCTCTTGTGAAGTACTTTTCCTGATGCCTTTAATTTTTGCATTAATGTGTTTGTTTTTATATATGAATTTTTTTCTCTAGGATATATAATCTCGGATATTTCTTTTACTGTGTAAGCCTTTTTTGTAGATTTTAACAAATCTAAAATTTTTGAAGTTGATTTAAGACTCCTAACTTTTCCTTCGTTTTCTTCAAATTCTTTTAAGTTTATTGCCATTTTTATTCATTATCTCCCCTATCTATTTTAACAACCCCTTTATCCTTCCCAAATTCATTTCCGCAATTTTGGCAACAAAGTTTATTGCCGATATAAACCCCTTTTGTTTTTTTATGGATACTACAAGGGATATTATAACAATATCCGTCTTTTAATTTCCCTTTATTAGTATATTCGTGATTAACCATTTTTATAAATTTAAGTAGTATAACTCATTTATATACTTTTAAGTTATATATTATATAATTAATTATACCTTATATAACTACTTTAAAGTAATTTTACGTTTAAAAAATATAAAAATTTAAATAATCCAAAAAATATCAAAGTTAAATTAATTAACGGAGGATAAAAATGGATTTAGATATACTTAATGATTTTGTAGGGAAATATGTTAATATTGTAATTCTAAAACCCAGCGAAAATAAACGGTGGTTTTTTACTGCAACTATAATAAAAGTTGGAGAAGAATTTATTTATTTTATCGATAAGTTTGGGAGAAGTCATTCTTTTAAAATATCAGACATTGAAGAAATAAGCGAATATGTTCGAAATAAAAATGAGGATTAATAATAAAAAAATTGGGCTAAAAAAAGAGGAAAAAGTAATGGTAGAAAAATTTAGGCTTAAAAAGTGTGGTTCTATTAATTTTGATAATTTAAAAAAAGCTTTTGGAGAATTTCTAAAAAAATGAGATTGAAAGAGGTGCATAAAGTTTTTAATAAATGGTTAAATTATGAAGAAGAAAAAAAGAAAAGATTGGAATTAATGTTGGCTGTTATGCTTACTAGGCCATTAATAGAAGATAAAATCTGGTTAATAATAATTGGAGCATCTGGAGATGGAAAATCTGAAATGTTAAATGCTTTTGATGATGGTGGTTTTAATACATATATTATTCAAAAATTAACACCAAAAACTTTAATATCAGGATTAAAAGGTGGAAAAAGGAAAGATGTGTGCTTAGACCTTGCACCTAAATTAAAAAATAAGGTTGTTCTTATTCCTGAATTTGCGAGTTTATTAACTATGCCAACAACAGATAAAGCACAAATCTGGGCTCAACTTCGTGACCTTTATGATGGAAAGGCAGGAGGTCATACAGGAAGTGGTACTGAGGCAAAATATTCGGATTTAAATGTAACCCTTATGGGTTGCTCTACTCCTGTCATAGATAGCCAAATTTTGATTCATCAAAGTTTAGGTACTAGGGAATTGCTTTGGAGAACTGAAGGGAATGAAGATAAAGATTTGCTTTTACATAAAATAACATTAAATAAAAAGAAAAGAGAAAATATGAAACTTGAATTAAGAAAGGCAGTTCAAGAATTTTTATTAAATAAAAACTTTCAATATATTGAAATAGATGAAGATATAAACAAAAAATTATTCAAATATGGGCAAACTATTGCATTAATGAGGTGCCCTGCTGAAGTTGATGGGCAAACAGGAGAACTTTATGGATTATTATACCCTGAAGAACCAACAAGGATCTTTTCTCAATTACAATTAATTTATATGGCTCTTAAATCTTTGGATGAAGATTATAGCGAGGATCGTGTTTTTGAAATTATAGACCATATAGCTGAAAGTTCAGGAAACGTATTAAGGCAGAATATTTTTAATTTTGTTTATGAAAATATGGGAGAAACTACAAGAACGATAGCAAATCACTTTAAAATTGGATATAAAGCAGCATATAGGGAATTAAATGTTTTGAATGGGTTAAATTTGTTAAAAAAAGAGGAATTAGATGTGGATGAAACAAAAAGTTGGTTACGACCAATAACTAGGTGGTATCCATCAGATGAAATAGCATCAATGGAGGTCAATAAACCATTTTAAAGTGGTAATCAGCCGTATACCTTATATAAGGTTAGTATATATACTTATCATATACTGTGTGTGTATGTAGTATGTACAGTAGAAAATCATTTTAAAATGGTAACAAGGGAAAAAAATGAAATCGTTAAATAGGATATTCGGCCTCAACGAGGCTGAGAAAGCGGAAATTAATGACAAAGAAATTTTAAGAAGAATAAAAAATCTAGATTTTAAGGATAATCACCAAAAAGAATGCCTCGAGTGTGGACTTCATACAGATTTTATTTTTTCAGATGGAAAATGCGAGTTTTGCACTACAAAAATAAAGAGGGGTGATTTAGATTAAAGTAAAGAAATACTTTAAAACTTGCAGAAGATGCGGTGCTTATTATCACACTACAGGGAAATGTTCAACTATTTGCCAAGAATGTACTAATAAGGCAAACAAAAAAAAATATGAATTAATGAGGGAAAAAATTAAGAAAGGAAAATGGCCAGCGAAACCAAAATATCTTATGTAATTGGAAAGAATTATATCTTTTGCAAGTGCAAAAAGAAAGATTTAGAAAAAAGTTTTAAAATATTGGAGGTAAAAAATGGTAAAAATTGGAGAAATAGCAAAAAAAGCAGTAGTTTTTGAAGACAACGAAAGTGTGGAGATAGAAACTTTGTTAAACAAAGATATAAGTTTGTTTGCTTTTGCAAGGTTAACGGGCTCTTATGGGGAATTTGTAGTGATTAAGGCAAAAGTAAAAGACCAAGATAAGTTTGTGACCTTTTCAACAGGAGCAGGAGTTATTTTAGAAAGAATAAATGCTATTTTAAATCATTTTAAAATAGTTGTTGAAGAAGATAATAAAATAATTCAATTTCCTGAAGAAATTGAAGGAAAGTTAGTTTTAATTAAATCTCCTGATACGAACCGAAGTTATTATGACTTTGTTAGTGAATAATGGAAGACAAAAAAAAGAAAAAATTAAAAGAACTTTATGAAGAAGAAGAAGAACTTCGGAAAAAGTTAATGGACTTGTTCGAGGAGGAATAAAATGAATTTAAAGCCAGAAGAAATAGAATATTTAAAAGAACTTTTACTTAACGACGAAAACACAAATTTGGCTATAAGGTTAAGTTTGGGTGAAAGAAATCTGGAAATTATTGGATTATTAGATAAAGAGTTAGAAAGTCTTGGTAAAAGTAACGTTAAAAAGCCATAGATAGGCTTATTTTTTATTTTTTTTCTTAAACCATAGTAAACCATACCTAAAAAAAAGTTCTAATGTCGGTTAAATATGGGCTTTTAAAATTAAAAAGAAAAAAAGATATTTCTCTATACTGAGAAGTACCTTATTATTACGCCAATGATTACAGCAGCAATTATTATTAATGCTAATGTTGGCAACCAATCGCTAAATTCTGTTAGAGATTCCATACCATAATTTGTAGTATTAAATTGTGTGTCTGCGTCTATGTAAGATACGGTGTAACTTACATTTAAGTTGGTATTGTTCCAATTTGTGTCGTCTCCTGTAAATACTATTGTTGCTCCATTTTGGCCAGAAACTACAGAGTAGTTCGCTGAACCTACTAATGTTCCAACAGTTGCATTTGTTACAGTAACGCCAGATATAGAACTAAAGAACGCAGTGTCTGTGTAAGTCAATGTCTGTGGGACTTCTGTTACAGAACTCATAGTCACATTTGCATAACTAGTTGATGTAGTTTCAATTTGGCTGTCTTGCACGTCATCTAATAATGTGCCACCTAAAACAAGAACAAAGACTGTTACAACAAAAACTAGTGCAACAGTCGCAATTACTTTTACGTCATATCCTTGTTTTGCCTTTGGCATTTTATTATTAAACCGCAAAGTATCTAATAATTACGCCAATAATTACAGCAGCAATTATGATAAGTGCTAATGTTGGCAACCAGCTACTAAATTCGCCCAAAGACTCTAATCCGTCTTGAGTTGCATTGTAAGCTGTACTATTGTCATCAGAATAATTATCTTGCAAGGAGTCTAGAATTGTAGAACCAAAAGACAAAATTATTGCAATAACAACAAATACAACAGCCAAACCAGCTAATGCTTTAACGTCATAACCTGATTTATTCTGCATCTTGCGATTAAACCTCCTTTTAATCGATATTCATTTAACTAATTAGAAATAGTATTTAAAATTTATATATAAGTTTAAAGGCCTACTAGAGGCCTCCTATTTTTTCTTTTTTCTTTTCTTTGCCATTGAATATCACCCCCTTAATTATTTTTAAATGCAATTCCTACAGCTATTACTGAAAGTATTATTGTAAAATAATTAACTAATGGGGATACTAACTCTAATGCTCTCATTAAGATTGAAAATATTGCTGTGGTTACACTTGCAACTATCAATGCACTTTTCATATCTGCATATTTACTTGAAACTATTAAGCTTATTAAAAACCAACCAAGTAACCAAATCCAACCAAAGTTTCCTCCAGAAACCATATTAATATATTGGGTCATTCCTACC
>Ga0180433_10010074_pt1 | contig 11450 bp, 14 predicted proteins | sample SS_ome_8_FD_132980 | JGI IMG/M metagenome (GOLD analysis project Ga0180433, IMG submission 132980) | Hypersaline lake sediment archaeal communities from the Salton Sea, California, USA - SS_1_D_1 metaG | ecosystem: Environmental > Aquatic > Non-marine Saline and Alkaline > Hypersaline >... | reverse complement strand
GCTAGTTCTTCAGGCGCGTCTTTGTCGCCCGCGGCAAGACGCTTGACCAGCTCGCGGTTTTTGCGCAGAATTTTCTTGGTGGCGGCCTTTTTCAGTTTCACGGACGGCTTCTCTTTTTGACAATGTTATATTGCGAACTCCTGCGACTCCTAGCCGTCTCGAGCCCTTCTCATCGCCTCTTCGACGCCCGTCACCAGCCCCTGAATGAGCAGGGTTTGGTTCTTTTCGAGAACTTGCTGGAGCTCGTCGAAGTCCCGACAGCACATAAGATGGTCAAAAATCGTCTCTTCGCTGGCCCGCAGCCGATCTATTACCGCTGATGCTTGGTGGGTTTCCGAAAACACGTGGCAACACCCTATGAAGAAAGCTATTCTGGCCAAAGTGTCCGCCAAGATCAGTTTTTCTCCGTCAGAACCGGAAAACTGATTCATCGACACGTCCACATACAGGACGCCATCTTCGTACGAAGTCATTTCGCCAAGTTCGGGAAAGTGCCGAACCTCGAGCTGAGCGGGAACAAGGTAGGATTGATACGCGAACGAAGACTCGGCCTCGGGGGTTTCCATGCCTTGCAGGAAAGCGCCTTTTTTCAGCTGCTCGTAAGACGCCTTTATTTGCCGCATCTTCGTCTCGGCGGCCATCTTGGTTGTGATGGCTGTCTTTTCGAGGGCCGCTTGAAAAAGAGTCTCGAATTTCATTTTGTTTGATGCATTTCGCTGCAAGCAAAAGAGACCGCCTGCAAAAAGCTGGCGATCTCTCTGTCGTTGACCTGTTTGGAACTGGTTCCGAGCTTGGTCCTGACCGTCGCGGCGAGCGCCGCACAATTATGGCGCCACCTGTCGGCTTCCCACAGCTCGATCATTTCGGACATCGAATCCCCCGCTGCGATCATCTCGAACGTTTCAGCTCCGAGATCTTTCTTCATCGCGTCGAGCTTTTCGGACAATTCCGGGGGAACCGGCTTGAATTCGGGATTGGGATCGGAAAGCACGGTTGCAAGGTCAACGCCTTGCTTTTCCAGCAATGATATGACCTTGTACGTATCTCGCTGAAAAATTACTTGGTTGATTGCATTCACGAGCGATCTCCTGCAGTTTCGTCATTCTGTGGCGGGGGACTGTCCCCCTTTTCCGCAATGACGCAAAAACGCCCTCTTTATGTATTACCACCTTTTGTCGGACTCCGCTGGCGGACGGCTGTTCTTTAGTTCCTCTCTGTCTTTCTGAGACACTTGTCCTTTATCCTCATCGGGCGAGAAAACCCCGTCCTCTAAAGGCGGCAAAAGCCGCCGGTAGGGCGGGGTAGTTCACCGGCATATGGCTCTCCTTGTTCTGAGTTGGCGTACTCTATGTATGCAATTCCGGGATTTCAACCCCGGTTTCCAATGTTGGCGAATATAGCATGGGTCAGTTACTTGTCAAGTCGGTCGCTGCCGATTTCCTGGGATCTGCCCCGGTGATTGCAGCGAAGATCTCCGCCGCTTCAGAGGTCAGCAACCCGGGAATCGGCACCGAGCCGCGCTTCCTGTAGCTCAGCAGGGCCCAGCCCAAGTCGCCGAGGCAGTACCTGTCGAGCTCCTCGGCCCGGGCCAGCATGTATTCGAGAAACTTGTCGTCTTCCTGGTTTATACAACTTATAAAAGCTGTAATGGGTGCCTTTGTCACCCGTTACTTGTTTACGTGTATTTCCTCCATGGGAATGCTCATCCGAGCTTTGGTCCAGTCGGTCATCGCTTGTCCTTTTTTGCCAAAGGATGAGGCTCTTTCTTGTCCATATAGGCTTTGAGCTCCTCGTACGCCATCGGAGCGAAACTGACGTGAGGACAGTCGACGCCGACATCGCAAATCAGCAGATATTCCCACGGCACGTCTTTGAACTCGAAGGAATTTTGGAGATTTCCGTGAACATGCCCGTGTACCATCCAGGCGCCGTGAATCTTGGAGTCCCACGAGAATTCCGGGTTGTGGTTCATGACAATCAGTCGGTTTTCGAATCTTCGCTTGATTTTGTGGGCCTGATGGGCCCAGCCCTTCGCCTGCAGGGTAGTTTTGCGGTCGTGGCTGCCGATGACGAGATGCTTCTGTCCGTGAAGGCGTTCGAGCATCGTTTCGACGGCAGAAGTTTCCTTGGCAAACATGAAATCGCCGACGACATAGACGGTGTCGCCCTTTGAAACCTTGGCGTTCCAGTTCTCGACCATGGCCTCGTCCATTTCCTCGGCTCGTTCCGCGGCAATATCCTTGGAAATCCATCTGCGGTTCTCGTCCAGGTCGCCCGGGCGGAGCCACGGCCGATCGCAGTAAATTATGATGTTGGAATGGCTAAAATGATGATCTGCCACGAAAAATACATCGTTCATTTTGTCGCGTCCTGTTCAGTCAGGGGCTCCGCCCCCTCGAAGATTACGTCCTCCCGGTTGACCACCGTGGCAAATGGAGGCATTCCCAGCCTGCGGACTTCCGACCGGACGATTTCCAGGTCGGGGTTCTTCCGGGCCTCGTGCTTGGCGGGAAGCTTGTCGAGCTCCGCCGCCGTGAATTTTTTGAGAACCTGCCGCTTCTGCACGAACGTGCCTCGCTTGAAGAACGCGGGGTAGTCGTTCCAGTTCACGCCCTTCTCGTGCAGCATGTCCTGCTTCTCGGCGCCGTTCTTGCCTTGGAGCTGTTTGTGCGAATAGCACGTCTGCGCGGCCATGCTGATGCTGTTCTTGGTCGCGTCGAACTCCCTCCAGAGAAAGGAGTTTGCCGCCTCGGTGCGGTCGGGCACGTTCCAGACCCTGCAGTCGAAAATCGGGTCGGCTCCGGCCTTTTCGGGAATCATCTCCTTCAGCCGCCAGTTGAACCTGACGGAAGCCAGTGCGGCCAAGGTGCTGACCATTTTCTGGATCCTGCCGTCGAAGTAGATCTGGCTCTTGAAGTCGTCGGAATGCCAGCAGAGCGTGATCTCGTCGGACTGCGTATAGCCCATGACCGCGTTGGTGGCCTGGACCAGATCCGTGGTGACGTTGATCATCATGTCGCTCATTCTTTGGTCGTACGGCTTTTTCAGCCCCTTGCAGAAAGAGTGAAACGACTTGCCGTCGAGACGGGCCATTGCCGGGATCATGGGAATGAGCCGACGCCCGGCCTCGAAGTTTTCGTAGAGCTTCATGCGGTTGCCGAAAGGATCATTGCTATCCATTGATCATCTCCATGAACCGCTCTTCGCCGATGACCTCGACGCCAAGCTTCTCGGCCTTCTGGGTTTTCTTCGACTTGCTGGACGGATCCGCCTGAATCAGGTACGTAAGCCCTTTCTTGACCGACGTCCATGCCTCGCCGCCGGCGTCCTCGATCATGGCGTAGACCTTCTTTTTCGGCTGCGAGAGCGAGCCGGTGATGCAGAAGGACTTGCCTGTCAGGACGCCTGTCTTCTCCATTACGTCTTCGACCTCCAAAACTGTCAGGAGCTCGTCGATCGTGTCGGACAGGTTTTCAAAGCCCTTGACGAAGGTCGACGCCTTGCGTTCTCCGATGCCCTCGATAGCTACGAGCTCGTCGTAGGTGAGGGCCCGCACGGCATCCAGCGTCTTGTAGCGTTTCGCCAGTTCCTTGCCGAAAGTATTGCCGAGCATGTGGATGCCCAGCGCGGCGATGAAGGTCGCCAAGGGCGCCGACTTCTTGGAATTGATGGCTTCGACGATGATCTCTGCCGAACGCTTGCCGCCGGTGACCTTTTCCACGTCCTCTGCGGCCAGCCTGTAGAGGTCGGGCAGCGAATTAAGCATTCCGGCCTCGCGAAGGGCCGCGACATTGCCGTCGCCGACGCCCTTGAGATCGAGGGTGCGGATCCAGTGAAGCACTTTCTCCTCGAACTGGGCCGAACAGGAGGGGTTGACGCACCAGACGTTGACGCCGTTCTCGTCCTCCTCGGTGGGATTTCCGCAGCAGGGGCACACCACCGGGTAGCTCACGGCCTCCCGCCAGTTCCCGGTGCCGTGGCCGGAACCCTTTTCAGAGACGCGGACGACTTGGGGAATGATGTCCCCGGCTTTTTCGATCGTGACGGTGTCGCCGATTTCAATATCCTTGTCGCGGATATTGGCGACGTTGTGGAGCGTCGGGCTGGAAACGGTGCTTCCGTCCAGTTCCACCGGTTCCAGCTTCGCTACCGGAGTGAGCCTTCCCGTGCGGCCGACCTGCCAGATGATGTCCTTCAGTTTCGTCTCCGCCTGCTGAGCCGGGAACTTGTAGGCGATCTGGGCGCGGGGACACTTGCCGTTGTAGCCAAGCTCTTCGATGGTTGCGGCGTCGTCGACGGAAAAAACGAGGCCGTCGATGGGGATCTCGAGATTCGGCCGCGCCGCCGTGACTTCCTCGAGCAGCTTGTCCACGGTGTCGGGAGTAACGGGCATGACGTTGACGTAGAAGCCCGACGCGAGATGCAGGTTCTTGGTCGCGTACTCGGGGATCATGGACGGCTTCTCCAGCGGAACGCCGTCAGGGCGAATGTCGTAGACCATGAGGTCGAGTCCGCGCTTGGCGGCCTCTTCCGCCTCTTTTTGTCCGAGCGTCCCGGCCGCGGCATTGCGGGGATTCGCGAAATCGCGGATCTCTGGATTTTCGAGAAGCTCCTTGAATCGCTGTCGCGTCATGTGGATTTCCCCGCGCAGCTCGCCCGTGAAGTCTCCGAGTTCGCAGACTTCCGGCGCTGCGGCCCTGACATTGGCGGTCACGTCCTCGCCCTCAAGGCCGGACTTGCCGCGAGTGGCCGCGACGACGAGCTCTCCGTTCTCGTATTCGCAGCGGCAGGCGAGACCGTCGATCTTCAGCATGACGACGAACTCCGAGCCTTCGGGCATGGAAGCCATCCATTCGCGGACTTCGTCTGCGGAATGGCACTTTGCCTGCGACCCCATGATTGTGGGATGCTTGACTTTCTTGTTGCCGAAAGACGTCCCGCCGATCTCGAAGAGAACGGGATTCTGCGGGTCGAGAGCCTTGAGCTCTCTGACCAGGGCGTCGAATTCGGCGTCCGTGATTTCGGGCTCGTTTTTCGCAAAATACAGTTCGTTGTGATAGGCGACCTGCTGGCTGAGGATCTGCGCTCGCGCGCGAATTTCTTCGGGAGCATATGAAGATGTGTCCATCTGTCATTCCTCGCTGGGATTTTGATAGCTGACTATAGCGTCGAATTCTTCGGTGTCAAGCCGAATCTCCCGGTTTTTCGGGAATGTCGAGGCGCCTGCCCACGGAATAGGGCGGCTTCTCGGGGTCCTCGACCAGGAAGAGCTCGCGTTTCGCCCTGGTGATGGCCACGTATTCGCAGCACTGCTCCTGATACGCCTGCCACGGTTGCTGGCCCTTCCACTTCAATCTGACAATGTCGGGACGCACGAGAAACACGCGGTCGGCTTCGAGCCCCTTTGCCCTGTGAATGCTGGAACAGACTACGGATCGTTTCTTCGGCGAAAACAGCTTGGATATGCCCTGTTTGAAATTCTGTTCTCCCGTCGGCTGGAGCACCTTGGCGCATTCGTCCACGGCGTCGTAGAGATCGCCGACAGCATTGGCTCCGCGTTCGTCCTCTTCCGCCAGCAACTTTGTCTGCCGCATCGATTTCGCAAGAGAAAGCATGGAACGGAAAGAACCCCAGCTGTAGCCGTCCATGAGGGAGACCCTGTCGACGATGTCAAGAAACGAATTCTTGAGGTCGCCGCCTCTTACATAGGCGTCGACGCCCTGCGAAATCAGTTTCAGGCACGCCCTGATGACGGGGGCGTTCGTCCGGCAAATGACCATATCGCCGGACTTGGCAAAATCGGGCAGGGCAAAGTCTTCGATGTGTTTGACGCTGCCGGGCTCGGCATGCGGAGCGGGCTCAATTTGCGGCACCAGGTTTTTCGCCAGTTCCACGATCCTGCTGCCGCACCTGTAGCATACGGAAAGCGGCAGGTCGACGGCGTCGGTAGCCTCGCCTATGGCCTGGAACGACCAGGGGTCGGCGCCCGTGAAACCGTACAGGCTCTGAAGCGGGTCTGCTACCGCAACCATCCTGCCGCGGCTTTTCATCGACTTGAGAACGACAGCCAGTTGCGCGGCAGAAAGGTCTTGCGCCTCGTCCACCATGACCCAAAGATACTTGCGCATGTTAACGTCGTGGGTCGCGGGATAGTAGATCATGTCGTCAAAAGTGATCACCCCCTCTTCAGTGAGTTCGATGCCCCGGGACACGACGGCGGGCACAGCTTCGCAAAATTCTTCGAGTTGGTCGTCGGGGACCGTCACGCCGTACATGTCCGCCATTTCGGCCAGCGCGTTTGCGTCGGCCGGATCCTGGAGCGTGGCCAGACACATTCTTACAAGGCCCCTGAGCACCGATCTCGCTTTTTTTGGCGTTCTGGCGGCTCCGTCCGGAGCTGTCTTGGCGTTCGGCCAGCGCTTGCGTCCCCGATCGGCGATGGGGCCTGCGGCCTCCAGGCACAGCGTGTCGTACTTGTCGTCGGCGATTTCGGTGCGGCCCACGGTTCTCCTGACAGCTTCGAATCCGACGCTGTGGATCGTGCGGCAGTTTACGCGGTTCGGCAGCTTCTTTTCAAGTTCTGACTGAATATGCTTGTTAAACGCGCAGAACAGAGCGCTTCCGCTCGTGCGCTTGGACATTTCCACGAGAGTGGTGGTTTTCCCCGACCCGGCCACTGCAACAACCCGGGAACTTCCTTCCTGTTCTGTCGCCCAGTCGTAGATTGCCTGCTGGTACTTCGATGGGGTCAATTTGGTTCTCCTTTCAATTTTCGTAGTCGCAATCCACTTCGACATCTTCCAGTTTCAACTTGTTCAGGATCTTTTTAAGCGCCGGCATGTCGTCGAGACAGTCAAGCATTTCGGGGTGGGACGTCAATATGTTCTCCTTGACGATTTCGATGTCGCGGAGGGGCAGTCCATGGTGCTCCCGGCATTGATAGAGGATGTCTCGAACGTCCGAAATCCAGCTGCAACACGGGACGAGTTCGGAGTTATAATGCGAATTGTCTTCTCTGGAACCCAGTGCCCTTTGCCATTCTTCGTCGGTGACGCCGTTCACTTCCGTCCAGCGGCAGAGCCGCTCGGCTTCTCCTTTCGAGGCGTGCACCGCATGCCGAGGCCAGAACGTGCCGTCCCAATAGATGGCGTCCAATCGATATCCGACAGCTATGAGCCGGGGAATGCGACCCTCGTGGACCAAGACGCATTCCACGCCGTTGACGCAGGCAGGGCGCGCGATTGGCCTTGGGCCCTGAATAGGCCAAACCGTGTCTCCCGGCATGTGTTCCGGGGCGCCCTTCTCGCAAAAACTGTAAGCCTCATCCATGAGAATGCTCTCTTCCTAGCCGGCCCGTTCTGATATCTTGGAGTATGTCGCGAACCGTCGAAGAAAGCCGACCGCCCTCCTCTCCATATCTCGCAAGTCGATGCAATGGATCGTGACCGGGCCCTTCTTGCGGCATCAACTGTTTCAAAAATGCCATCAGACATTTTTTCCTCCTGCAGATGCACGAGGATTTTTTCAGCATTCCGTCTGCTCCGAAGTTGTTGCCGACTATGCCGCCGTGCTCGCCGATCAGGATGTTGCCCATGATCTGCACGTAGTCCTCGGAGTCCCTGTCCACGAGGTTTCCGCACTCCATACACCTGACCTTCCCGTTCTCGGACGCCGCATCCATTGCGGATGCCATCGGATCCGCCTTGAGCCTGACGGTCCTGCAGTAGTGATTTTCGCTCATCTGGTTATCCTTTCCAGTATGTGGCACTCGTCGTATCGCGGCGGCACCATGCGCTCGGCCATGTTCATTATCACGCCTTCGGGAACGGATCTCGACCTGTTGCGGTTCTGCTCCAGGACGAGTTCGAGCGGCCTGTCGACGTGGACGATCCTGATTTTGGCTCCGTACCTCGCGAACATGCGGACAATTTTCTGGCGCGTCTTTTTCGAAAGGTTAGTCGCGTCGTAGTAGAAGTCTTTCCTGGCTGCGAGGTTCTTGCGGAGGCGCTCCTTGGCCTCCTGCTGGACCCTGCCCTCGTCCTTCGACGCGGGCCTGATGCCGAACTCGTGGCGTATCTGGTCGAGTTCCACCACCTCGGGAACTGCCGAAGTCAGGGGAAGATGGTTGATTTCCCTGCCGATCCAAGTGCTCTTGCCTGATCCCGGGAGCCCGCAGGTCATGGTGGCCGTGAACTCCCTGAAGTCGTACAGCTGCCGTCCGATGCTGGCGTCGGGGTCGCGCAAGAACGCGAAACGCGTCTCGTCGTTCGGAAAGCGGAAGCGTTTCGCAAAACACTTGTTCGTTTCCGCCGTGTCCTTCCAGAAATTGATCCATTCTTCCGCTTCTTTGCGGTCGCCGCTGATGCGGCCTCGGCAGTCCGCCAGCGCCAGGACGTAAAGCAGCAGGTTGTCGGTGAACCAGCTCGTGACGGCGACCTCCCTTTCGGGGATTTCCCTCTCCGAAATGCTTGCCGGCCTGTGGTGGTAGCGGACCAGAGAGCATACGAGCTCCCTAAACACGGGGTCGCGGCCTTCCCGGTAGAGTTCCCAGCGGGCGATCCGCTCGCTTCGCTGGCTGTGGCCAGGAGACTTGATTCTGCCGTTCTGCTTCCTAGTGACTTCGGGCTTTCCCGAATCGTGCAGGAGAGCCGCCATTATCAATGCCTTCTGCTTCAGCGGCGGCATCACCCACCATTCCGGGATGAATTCCAGCTGCCTGACTGTCATTTTCGCATGTTCCCAGACGTCGCCTTCGCCATGCCATTCGGGGTCCTGCGGGCACTCCCTCATGGCCTGGGCCCAAGGCTTGTCCTCACACCGTCTGATTGCTCGCTCGATACTGTCCATGATCGTTTGCTCGCAAATGCATAATAGTGGTTTCTGTCCTTTGTGACGACCGTTAGCGGCGGATTGACGCCGGCAGCCTCGGCTATGAGCTTCTTGAGGGTGCCTTCCGTGAACAGGCGCACATGTTGCGGATTGTCGTCGGGCTTGCACGGCACTGAAAGAAACACGTCGCGACGCGACACCCTGAGAGCTTCGCGCATCACCGGAACGGGATTTTCGACATGCTCCAAAACCTCGAAAAGACATGCGGCGTCAAAGCTGTCGGTGTCAAACGGCAAGTCGGCTCCGTCAGCTTTCGAAACTCGACAGCGAATTTTTGCCGCGGCGCAAATGCTCTGTACCAGACGCGCCCTATGTTCCTTGATATCCACTGCGGCCATTTCCAGGCCGAACATTTCTTCCTGCAGTCTCCAAATCAGATATCCAGAGCCGGTGCCCACGTCAAGCAAGGTTCGGGGCCATACCGCCTTTATCATCCCCGCCGCCCTGTCGATACGCGGATTTGCGATCCGCTTCAGGTAGTGGACGGGAAGGTCGGCCTTTCGGGCCGCGGCAAAGATTTCGTCGTCGTCGCCCGAACAGCCGGTGGCCGCCTCTATGTAGGGGCGCGCGACGCTCCAGTAGTATTCGTCCTGGTAGCTCATGCGATTGCGTTCCTGACGGTTGGACGACTCATCCAATGGCTGTTGGAGTCCATGACGGTCTGCATGAATCCGTTCCGCACGAACTTGTACCGCTCCGTTACCGAGCCGTTCTCCTCCACCTTAATGTACAGGCCTTCCATGAGGCCCGTAAGATCGGTGGCCTGCTCCTCCTTTTCCGCGACGCATCTCGTCGCCGCGCAGGCTTTCAGGAAGTTCTGCCGCCGCGTTTCCGCGTTGGCGCTTACAAAGGAGGACGGGCCGACGAGGGCCATCAGCTCGTCCGCGTCGGGCATCGAGCCGTCGAAGAGCACCTTGACGGAAACGACGGCGTCGCGGACAGGTTCCAGCAGGGCTTCGCGGGAAGGCGTGTCGAGGTAGCGGCTCTCCGCCCTGTCGTACACGTCGAATTCCATGAACGCCGACGGCAGCCGGTCGTAAAATATCGTGTGGCGGGCGTAGAGCCACTCTCCGAACATGACATATCTCGCCCCAAGAACCGCGGCAAGCCAGGAACGCAACGGATGCATCATTGACTTCAGCATGTCGAACTGCGTTTCGCGGCGGCCGCCAATCAGGTAGTGTCCGCGCGACTGCAGGCACAGCTCTCCGTACAAGGAGAGGCTGACAGCCGAATTGGAGCCGTCCATCTTCTCCTCTATGACGACGTGCGAGCCCTTCAGCTGCCGGATAGGCACCTTTTCCTTCGAGTCTCCGAATTGGATGCAGGATCCTTCGACATGGACTGTGCGCGGATACTTGACGAGAGGCAGACACATTAGGGCTCCTCCGGGTAGTAGAGGCTGGTCCACTCGAACACGTCTTCGTCGGACACGCGCCATTCGGCGACGGCGACGCCGTCGTTTCCGGGTATCCTTGAGAGCGAAGGCTTCCTGTGTTTCCCCTCGCGGGCTTCCAGCTCCCGGCGCCAGTCGTCCGCGGGAACGATCGCCATGATGCATCCTGTCGGCGTCATGACGGCATCGCCGGGGCCGAGCCCTTCGGCCGCGATCAGGAACTTGATGGCGGCCGCGTCAAAACAGTCACATTCCTTAATCACGATGTCGCCGCTGAATTCGTCCTTCAGGGAGCAGATTTCGGTTCGGCGGACCTTGGATGCGGGAATGTAGCCGAAGATGTCCGGAGAGGTCTTGAATGCCGCCCGTGAATATTTTAGATGCGAGCGGAGCTTCATGGCGTAATAGTGGTCGCCCATGTATGCCCGCACGGAAGATCCGGGCATCACAAGCCCGTAGCTCGCAGGTCTTCTTTGGGGCTTTTCATCCATCTTGCATTCCTCTCTTTAGCGCAACATAGCACGTATCATCTGGAATGCAAGCCAAAGTCGGACAGAAAACGGCCTTTTTGGCTATCTTTCGCCCGAAATCAGAGTTGACCTGATTTCGGTTTCGACTTCTTGGATCATGCCCATGATGTGATCGGCCTGTTCCTGGGGCGTCGGCATTGTTGCAAGCAGGGGGTCGTTGGGATCGGCCTGCCGCATCAGTTCCTCAAGTCTGGCAAAGCCTTCCAAGTGTTGTTTGACGACACTTTCTTTCCAGCTTTTAATGAGGGCCTCGCGAATTTCCGTCTCCTGTTCAGGATTTCTCAAAAGAAGATCCTGCAAGAGAGCCTGTATGGCCGCGCTATCGAAGCTCTGCCAGAGCATCTGGCGGACCTCCGTTTCGCTGGCCGCGCAGTTCTTGAGGTAGTCGGTCGTCCTCTGTCGTGCGGAATCGCCTTCCATGGCCTCTCTTTCCTGTCTGGGCACGTCGCTCATCTTCCATCTCCGTTTTCGTCCATCAGCCGTATGCCGCGACAATCATTCTGTACAGGGTATTCGCATTTTTGCTGTTCGCCTTATTCGGGAGGTCGCTTTTTTCGCCCAGAAACTTCAGCCGGGCCTCGTAATCGGTCATCATTTCCATGAGTTCGTCATACTCGAACCTGCCTTGTCGGATG
>Ga0180433_10010073_pt1 | contig 11450 bp, 9 predicted proteins | sample SS_ome_8_FD_132980 | JGI IMG/M metagenome (GOLD analysis project Ga0180433, IMG submission 132980) | Hypersaline lake sediment archaeal communities from the Salton Sea, California, USA - SS_1_D_1 metaG | ecosystem: Environmental > Aquatic > Non-marine Saline and Alkaline > Hypersaline > Sediment... | reverse complement strand
ACTGAAATTGAATATTTATATGAAAAATATGCTGAGCCTCTTTCGGGTATAACATGGGCTCTTGATAAGTTTCAAAATTTTGAATATCCCACATCATACTTACATTTAGGTTTGAAATGGCTCATTAAAAATCACCCTCATGATTCTATATGTGGTTGCAGTATTGATGAAGTACATAAAGAAATGGTCACTCGGTTTGATTGGTCCGAACAGATCGCCTATCAAATATGTAAATTATCATGGTTGTATCTAATAAAGATCATTAAAAATAATGAATATGATGAAAATATCATCCCATTTTTTATTTATAACCCTCTTGCGTGGAAAAGAAAGGATATAGTGAAAGTTAATTATTTAACACTAAAGATAAGAAAACACGATAAAGTCTTAGAACCTTTCAGAATATTAGATGAGAATGGTAATAATATCGAATATGACCTACTAAGTACAGAAGAGAATCCGAGATTTATTGTTGAAAATCAAAAAAATTATCAGATATCATTTATAACCGATGTTCCAGCATGTGGATTTAAGCAATATCAGATTCTTCTTGGCAATTATCCTTTAAAGAAAGAGAGTAAAGATAAAAATCAAACTAATTCTATAGAAAATGAATTTTTCCGAATTGAAGTAAAATTAGATGGTCGAATTATTGTATTTGATAAAGAAAGTTTAAAAACTTATAAAAATATCTGCTTTTTTGAAGATGTTGGTGATTGGGGTGATGAATATGATTTTTCTGGTCCCTATCGGAAGCAAGTTGATAAAAAATTTGTAACGACAGATAGTTCAATTGTAGAAATTACTAAGGTTATGAGGAGTTCTATTAAGGAAACATTGAATATTAAGATGAAAATGATGCTTCCTTTATCACTCTCAGAGGATCGTTTACAAAGAGTTGATAAATTAGTGGATAATAGTATAAATCTATCTATATCATTGTATAAGAATATCCGTCGGGTAGATTTTTCTGTAGAGTTGACAAATAATAGCAAGGATCACCGGATTCGGGCTCTATTTCCTTCTAATATAATCGCTAAAGAAGTATTTGCTGATGGTCACTTCTATGTCGTTCCGAGAAATATTGAATTGCCTGAAGGAAAAAGATGGATGCAGAAACCTTCCCCAACAAATCATCAGAAAGATTTCGTTACTGTTTACGATGATTCTGTTTGCTTTGCTATTGCTAATCGAGGATTACCAGAATATGAAGCAATTAAAAATGAAGATGACACAATAACTCTAGCGATTACCCTCCTACGCGGCGTTGGTTGGCTTTCGAGACAAAAAATGGATGCCAGAAGAAATAATGCTGGACCCCCACTCCAAACACCCGATGCACAGTCTCTTGGAAAACATAGATTTGAGTTATCTTTATTCATAGAAAATGATAAGCATGATTGGATTGGAGCAGAAATACCCGCAAAAGCGAAGGAATTTAATTGTCCTCTCTTCCCTATTGTTCCTTCAGCATTGAAATCTCAGTTGGCTGTAATAAATAAGCTTATGACGACTCCATTAGGAAAAATGGATCCTTTTTCAGAAGGATCGGAGGATACTATCACTCACTATCTTCCTCAAACACTCAGTTTTCTTGAAATTGATAATAAAAATGTTATGCTGAGTGTTCTCAAAAAATCAGAAATAGATGAATGCCTAATTATCCGTCTATATAACATTTCTTCAGTTAAGCAACTGACTCAACTCAGATTCACTCCGTTTTTTACAATTAAAAATGCAGAAATTGTTAATTTAATGGAAGAAATTCCAAAAAATCCGATTAATGCAACTATTGAAGCAATAAAAAAACATTCTATTGACCTTTCGATTGGTCCAAACGTAATCGCGACTGTAAAATTAGAAATTTAAGTGAATAAAATTGAGACTTTTGGGTAGATAAAGTGCTATATAATTAAGAGTATGGAATATTTGAAAGCATTTTTAAACTGTCCCCATCTCATTTTTTTACTGAATTATTTTGAGTTTTGACTTTCATATGGAAGATTTTGATATAATTGTGGTAGGTGCAGGTCCAGGAGGATCAATTGCTGCGAAAACAGCTTCAGAACAAGGATTTAGTACTTGTCTCCTTGAAAAAGAAAAAGTATCTATAGATGGAAGGTATAAAGCATGTGGGGGGGCGATTGCAAAAGAACTTTTTGAAGAAATAGATTATCCTGAGGAAAAATTAAGTCGAAGTTTTGAATCTTTAGAGCTTCACCATGTGGATGGAGATAGATTTTCAAAAAAAGGAAAAGGAGCAGTTATTTGGAGAAATGTATTTGATAAATTTCTGACCGATATGGCAATCGAAAGTGGAGCGATACTGAAGGAACAAGAACCATTAATAGGTATAAAGAAAAGTAATGAGATTTATGAAATATCCACAAATAAGGCGATATATAGATCTAAATACGTGATCGCGGCAGATGGAGCTACTTCCCAAACGTTAAAAGTCTTAACTTGGCCTTATTTTTCACGTGAAAATATTATTTTGACTATTACGCAAGAAATGAGATCAAACAAGCAAAATATTGAAAATAAACTTGGAAATAACACAATTCATGCCTTTTTTGGGATAAAAAATTTAATTTCCGTCGGTTATGCTTGGCTATTTCCGAAAGCAGAGACAATTACGGTAGGTTGGGGAAATCAAATAAACTTAGTAAAAAATTCAAGAGAGGAATTTAAGAAATTTATTTCACTTCCCTATGTGAAAGAAGCATTATTGAATTCTAAATTAAGTATTTTTAAACCTCATTTGATACCAGTAGGATTAAGGCCTTTTATTTACAAAGATAATGTCTTTGCTGTCGGAGATGCAGGAGGGATTGTTGATCCCATTAGTGGAAAAGGGATTCCATATGCTATGATGTCTGGGCAATTGGCTGTAGATTCGATAAAGTATTGTGAAGAGAAAGGTAAACCAGATAAATTAGGAATTCAATATGAAAAACGATTAGATCGGAAATTTTTGAGAATTTTGAAAGCGAAACGAGTAGCAAGAGACAAGATTTTTCAAAATGATGATTCTCTGATAAAATTTCTAACTTTGTGGGAGAAATATCGAAGTTCTGAAATTGTTATGCGAAAACTTATCTAAAAGAGGTAATAAGAATGAAATTTTTGGAATATTTAAGAATATACAAACCTAAAATTGAAGAGGCAATTGATAGACTTTATCTGAAAAAGATTAATTCATCAAAGAATAAATTTCTAAATAACTATTATACAGAGTTAAAAAATTATTTCTTATCAGGTGGTAAGAGAATCCGACCTCTATTGACTATTGCAACGTATAATGCTTTTTGTGATGATAAAGAAGAAAAAATTATTAGTCCGAGTATTGGTGTTGAATTTCTTCATAATGCATCCTTAATTCACGATGATATAATTGACAAAGATGATTTTCGAAGAGGAAGTCTTGCCTTCCACTATCGATTTCAGAATTATCATGAGACATATAAATTAAAAAAAATGGAAAAAGTTGATTTCGGAAATTCCATTGGAATTATCGGGGGAGATTCTGCTTTCTTCTTGGGATTAGAAGCCTACTTATATACCAATTTTGAAGCAGATCTTAATCTAAAAGCAATTGAGTATTACGAGCATGCTTTTATCGACATTGCGAATGGTGTTTTAATTGAAATTGATATGGTAAATCAAAAAAATATATCTATCTCGGATTATATTGATATGATATCATTGAAAACTGGAGCATTATTAGAAAAAGCAATGTTGATTGGTGCTAATTATGCTAGATTAGAAGAGAAATACAAAAATTTCTTGTCAATTTATGCAATCAATTTAGGAATTGTTTTCCAAATGGTCGACGATATTCTCGGTACTTTTGGAGATGAAAAAGTAACTGGGAAACCTACTGATGGAGATATTAGAGAAGGAAAGAAAACATGCCTCTTAATACACGCTTTAGCAAGTTTAAATCAACAGGATACAGATCGATTGCAAAAGTTGTTAGAGAAGCAAAATATAAATGAAAGCGATGTTGATGAGATAAAATCATTGTTTATCAAGGCGGATACAGCAAACACTTGTAAGAAATTATCAATTAAATACTATAATGAAGCAAAAGATGCTTTAAATAAATTAAAAACCATAATGAATGACTCTGAATATGAGCTATTTGAAGATTTACTCGATTTTGTTCTGAATCGAAATTTTTAAGGATCTTATATATTTTTTAGCTATCTAATTTATATATTTACTCGAATAATATTTTTTTATAATAGATGAGAGATTGAATATGTTAATCGCAGTTACTGGTGCTTCAGGAATTTCCCTAACAATAAAATTATTAGCAAAACTTAGGGAAAAAAAAATATATACTGAGTTAATAATATCTAACAATGCTGAGAAATTAATAGAGATTGAAACTGATTATAAATTGGAAGACATTCATAAGTTAGCCGATAAAATCTATAACGTTAATGATTTAACCGCAAAACCAGCGAGTGGATCTTATATCATAAAAGATATGGTGATTATACCGTGTACGATGAAAAGTTTGGCTGCAATTGCTAATGGATATGCAGATAATCTAATCACGAGAGCTGCTGATGTTATGATTAAAGAGAGGCGTAAGCTTATTCTAGTGGTTAGAGAAAGTCCTTTTAGTGCTATCCATCTTGAGAACATGCTTAAGTTAGCTAAATTAGGGGTTATAATTGCTCCTCCTATTCCATCATATTATATCAAGCCAAAAAGTGTTAATGATTTAAATGAATATTTTATTGGTAGAATATTGGATCACTTGGAGATAGAAAGTAATATAAAAAGATGGGGAAATGGGTAATTTAATTAAGATTTGTTATTGATTTAACCATTGATATAGCTTACCGAGAATAATGTATTTTTCCTTGTTGAGCTTCAACTGTTTTAGATTGCTTAAATTCATCAACCACAACGCTGAACGCAATTCATTCATTAAAGTTCTAATTTCTTTTAGAGTTTTTGTAATTCTATGCTCTTTGAGGTCTTCCCATGCGGTTAACAAAAATTTATGAGCAAAACCACCAAAATCAGCTCCAAGAGCAATCGATTTTGCTATATCTATACCATTCCTCAATCCTCCGGTAGCAATGATAGGTTTTTTAGAAACATTTCTGACATATGTAATACTTACAGGGGTTGGTATCCCCCATTCTCGAAACGTCTCAGTTAGATTTCTCGTATAATCTTTAGTATTATTAATTTGACGTTTCTGTTCGATTGCGGTAAAATTAGTACCACCAGCACCTCCGATATCAAATCCATCAAATCCTAATTTATCAATATTCAACGCAAAATCAAAATTGAAACCAGTTCCTACTTCCTTGGCAATTATTGGAATTTTAAAGCGCTCTCGGATAAGACTAAAGTTTTGAATGAAATTTTTATATGATATGTCTCCCTTATCTTGAACTAACTCATGTAAAGCATTAAAATGAATTGCCATGGCATCTGCTTTAATCATTTGGATACATTCTTGAAATTCATCTAGATTAAAATTAGGATCACTTATTTGACCAACCCCTAAATTGCCTATTATAGGAATATTGGGTGCCACATCCCTAACAATTGCAAACGATTCAAGTGTTTCATTATCAATGAGACCTACTCTCTGACTACCAACACTCATTATAATTTGTTCTTCTTCTGCTGCTTTAGCTAGTGTCTTATTGATTTCTTTAGATAATAATGGTCCTCCAGTAATAGCTGTAATACAAATGGGAGCGGATACTTCTTTCGTAAAAAATTTAGCTGATAAATCAACTTCGTTAAAGTTAATTTCCGGTGCAGAATAGTGAAGTAATTTAATATCGTCAAAATAATTTTCCGTAAATTGAATGTCATGTTCAATTGAGATCTTAAGATGATCTATTTTTCTTTGAAAAATATTATCTGATTGAGTAGTCCCACCTGTTTTGAAATTATTATCTTTCTTTGTTTTCAATATCAATCACTTCTATGTTATTATTGTTGTACAATTAATGCTAATATTCTTTAGTGAGTTATATATATAATCTTCTTTTAATCCATTAATCAATTGAATAGGGATCTCAAATTCTAGAATTTTCTCAATTGCTTTAATTTTACCTTTTATACCACCAGTTACGTCAATTTTACCGTCCATTTTTACTAATTCTAAATCGTTTAGTTCTTTTTTATGGATAATTTCTACCAATTTGTAATCTCTTTCATTATTTTTATCCTTGATATATATCCCATCAATATCCATTGCAAAGATAACTTTTGAAATACTATATTTTTTTAAATCTCGACAAAGCAAAAAAATTATTTGATCACCTGAAATAATCGAAAAAGATCCATTCATATTAAGGAGGATATCTCCATATAATATAGGAATAATGTCCAAATCTAATGTTGCTTCAATTATATCTATTGCTTGCGAAATTGTTTGCCGAGAATCTTGAATAAATGAACTAGAAGTATGGATTGGAAAGACAGGACAGTGATTCTCTAAAAATGATTTAACTATAATAGAATTAAATTTAGTCATTGCATAGTGAGTTTTAGAAAGACCTAATGTCTGATCAACTACTTTTTTATCTATACCATTAGAGATTTTGTACTTTTTGGCAGGAGGATGTCCAAATGAGCCTCCTCCGTGAATTAAAATTAATTTTTCGTTAGCATTAATTATTTCTTGAATTACACGGGTTAAAATATCGTAGCGAATTGATTCTGGTTTCTGTTTATCAGTTAAAAGGCTTCCACCTAACTTTAAAATATATATTTTTTGACTTACCATTAACTAATACTCACTTTTATCCTATTTTAGTTTTCCAGGCACTAAATCCTTCGTTTACAATTGAATTATATATCTGATCTTGAACTTGAACATTATCCGCTAAAGCAATAATTAAACCACCTCTCCCTGTTCCTGTCATCTTTGCTCCCGTTGCACCGCTATTCAATGCGATCTGAACTAATCGATCATTTATATCCCCTGAAACGTTTATCTGCTGCAATAATTTATGGTTCATGTTCATGAGTGATCCAATTTCTTTTTTCTTTCCTTGTAATAAGGCATCTTTTGCTTTTTGAGCCAAATCTTCATAGTTGCTGAATATTTTATTAAATTTTTCAGGATTCTCATTCTTTAGTTTCCGTACATCGGCAACTACTTCCGTAGTAGAAGCTGTAATACCTGTATTTCCTATTACTAATGGAATTTTGATTGGAGACTTTAATAAATCAATTGTGTTCTTCTTACCGTGTAAATTTTTAATAAACCATATAAGGCCTCCAAATGTTGAAGCAGTATTATCAATACCTGAGGGAGTTCCATGATAGGCTTTCTCACCTTCATATGCAGCATTATTAATTTGTTCGTCATCCAGATTCAAATTAAATGTATTATTTAAAGCTCGAGCTAGGGAAGTACATTGTGCCGCTGAGGCTCCAACTCCACTGGCTGCTACTAAGTCTCCTGAAAACGTAATTTGAAGTTTTTGATTAGCAGTATCAATTTTTAAATAGTTTAAGACATTTTTAATTGATTGCATTGCATCATTATATTTAACTTTCTTATATCCAGGAGTTGCGGGTCTTTGATCATCAACAATCCATCCATTTCCTTCCAAGACATTTACTTCAGCGATCGTTGATGATTCTAAAGCAGAGGCAATTGCGGGAAGTCCATAAACCACAAAATGTTTGCGTTTATACCTAATTGGAATAAATTTCGCCAAATAATATGGTCTTCCCAAACCCTTTACCAAGTCCCATTTATTTCACCTCCACTAATCCTTCAGTTCCATTTACGATTACTTTTTGTCCCGTTTTAATTTTATTAATGTTAATCTTATCTACGCAGGGAATTTCACTGATAATGCATCCAACAGCAATGATTGTATCTATTTCACTATTAACTATCGCTGCTGGAGCTGTATTGTTTTTCATCATTCTATACATAGTATATGAACCTACAGTTGATCCTTTTCCAGAAGGAAATACTAATATCTTTCCAGAAACGGTTTGTCCCTCGAGTTCATGTCCCACCTCGACGACTTCTCCCGTATCTGGATCCACACCCCCATAAAAAGAGATCCCATCTTTAGACACTAATGCTTGGCCTTCTGTGATCCCCTTGTATATCTTCCTTCCAATCAATTTCATTTTACTGCCTCCTCGATGCATTCTTCCATCGTACCAATTTTTACCTTAAATTTATTTTTTGCCCTTCCATAATAACACGCTTTTGCAGAATCAACCATTATACCTTTGAACCGTTGTTTAATTGGAGCAACCACACAGCAAGTATCTGCTGCAAATTTAGCTCCCGCATTTTCGATGATTTCAGAATATCCCGCAGCATCAGCTAATTTTTTTGTTGGCCTCGCAGTGGTAATCCAAAATTCTTTTTTAACCTTTTTACCTTTTAGTAATTCTGCAATAGATGCAATTTCATGAATTGTTGCATGAGGACATCCAATGCTAACAAAATCTATTTCACTATCTTCATCAATTAATTCCGATCGTGCTCGTTCCACATCATATCGATTAATTTCAAAACTTAAATCGCTTGGTTTTGGGTATTTATCACACTCGGGAGTAATATCTTCCATATGAAATAATGCTGTGCCCCCATAAGTGGCAACTGATGCACAAAATGATTTTAATTCCTCAACCGATGCTTCTGGAATTCCTGAGATGTAAGGGATTTTCTTTTCTAAAGCTCCTAATTTATCACCAATTAGTTTTCCCAGAACACCAAATTGGTCAGTTCCATTAATTGAGGTGTTAATTTTAAAAAGAACTTGACCTTGACGATTTTTTTCTTTATGATATCCATAATCAGGCGTTTTTCCCGTAATCGCTGAAGCAAGAGCACTAGGACCTCCTTCACGATTTGTTCGAGCTCCGATTACTGAATTGGCATAACAAACAGCACTACTTTCTGCCCAAGCAAGATGTTGGCCATAATGGGGTATATTTCCTATTAAATATGGTGTACAAGAACAGGTTGTGATTATTCCCATCTTAGCGAATGTATCGATAACACGGTTCTGATTTTTAGCAAATTCTTCGTCTATTCCTAATACTTGCCAATTTTCGCGATCCATTCCAGCAGGATTAAGAGTCGTTAAAACTCTCACTTGTCCATCTTCAGCCATTTCACTTAGAAATTCCAATCCTGCCTCTCCCAAATTAGCATAAGATACTCCAGCAATTTGTACTCCATAAACTTTCACCATTGATTCCGCTTCGAAAATTTCTCCTAACGTAGTTAAGATTTCCATTGATTTTTGGGCAGCTTTTCCATGCTTTCCATCTAGCATTTCTTGTTCTTCAGGTGTTAATTTCACATGTTTCCCCTACTTTTTAAAATATTTGTCTATATCGACTTTAGGAAACTCGGCAATATCAAAACTCTTTCCTTTTACGACTAAAGGTTTGGTGAGATCAAATCCTATTTTAGTAGTCATTTTAGTCCCGGGTTCAGCACTGGGATCTAGACTACTACCCGGCTCCTTTTCTTTTATGAACATTCGATCATCTCCTTGAAAACGAGTTGCCATTGCCCATTCTACGGATAATGGATTGTAAATATCAATATCCTTATCGACAATAAATACATGCTTACAGCTAGTATGCCCTTCAAAAGCTCCCATAATTGCTTTTTTCCCATCATTCTCACTTTGCTTATCAATTTTAACAATTGCATGTAACCATGAGCACCCCCCAGGATTGATGTTTACATCTAAACATTTAACTCCTTTTTCATTCACTTTTTTGTATATCGTAGGTTCTCTCGGCATACCCATTAATATCTTATGTTCTAAGGCTCCAGGTAATAACGCTTGCCAGATAGCATCAGTCCTGTGAGTAATTTTTTTCACTTCAAATACAGGTTCCTCTCGAATGGTGTCATAAGTTTCAGTTAAATCAACAAATGGACCTTCAGCATGTCTTTCATTTAAATATACTCTCCCCTCTAATACGAATTCTGCTCCAGCAGGGATATAAAGATCCACAGATTTTGCTTTTACAACCTCAAATGGTTGTAATGCATTTGCAATAGTTAATTCATCAGTACCTATATCAACAGAGGTTGCACCTGCTATCATAATATTTGGTGTGTTACCAATACAAAACGCCACTTCAAGTTCATCATTTTTTTCTAAGAAAGTGTGAAAATTTCGGCCTCTCACTATGCGAGTAGAAAATTTATCCTTAGAAAATTGCATCGCCCTATGAAAATCTAAATTTTGACCATATTCAGGATCTCTTGTTACAACAACAGCAGAACTGATATAGTTTCCTCCATCTTTTGCACAATGAAACAAAATTGGCAATTTATCTAGATCTACAATTGGTTCTATTATGTCTTGACAAGGGGCTTTAGATATAATTTCGGGGTCAGATCGTTCACTAATTGCTTTACTTAACATTGGAATGAGATCACTAGGGGAAACACCGAAATACGAAGCAATAACATCCTTCGTACACAATAAATTTCCGATTACGCGATATTGCGATTCTTTTACATTATTAAAGATGACGGGAGTAGGTTCAATTTCTTTCAATATACCAGAAATTTCAAGTTTTTTAGAAACTACTACGTCTACTTTTCTAAGATTTCCTTTTTCATCTATGTTCTCAATATACTCTCGAAATGTCAATTATTTCATCTCAATTTCTATTATAATGATTTATTTTTTTCAATAAATTTGGTTTTTTTAGGTAGGTTAAAGTACCACTTTTTATAAAGAACTTTCTTTGCTGATTTTATTCAATATCTCTTTCGCGTAATCTACGCGAATTTTTTTATCTTGAATTAATTGCTGCGCTACTTTTTCAATTAATTCATCCGGTACACCCGCAAGTTTAGCAATATTTCTGGAATGTAATGCCATATGACCTTTTTGTATTCCTTCAGATGCCAGAGCCCTCAAGGCAGCTACATTTTGGGCCAAACCAACCGCTGCAGCAACTTGAGATAATTCACTTGAGGAGGATACATTCAATATTTTTAAAACCAATTTAGCCATCGGATGAACTTTAGTCATTCCACCAATAATTCCTAATGCCAATGGCAATTCTATTTCACCAATTAAATTACCCTTCTCATCTTTATCAAACCTAGTTAACGGTTCGTATTTTCCCTTTAATGCGGCATATGCATGAGCACCTGCTTCAATAGCACGCGTATCATTACCGGTAGCTAAAGTTAATGCAGAAATACCATTCATAATTCCTTTATTATGAGTTGTAGCTCTATATGGATCAGCAAGAGCAAATTCATATGCATTTAAAATTCCTTCAACAACCTCCTCACCACCTAGAGCTTCCTTGTCAAAGGTGGCTCTAGATTTTGCGATTCGATGGGTAGCTAAATTAGAAACAATACGTAGATATATTTTTCCACCGGTTAATTCTTCTAAATAAGGGGTTATAGCCTCAGCCATTGTATTCACAACATT
>Ga0180433_10010072_pt1 | contig 11451 bp, 12 predicted proteins | sample SS_ome_8_FD_132980 | JGI IMG/M metagenome (GOLD analysis project Ga0180433, IMG submission 132980) | Hypersaline lake sediment archaeal communities from the Salton Sea, California, USA - SS_1_D_1 metaG | ecosystem: Environmental > Aquatic > Non-marine Saline and Alkaline > Hypersaline >... | reverse complement strand
TATAAAGCAAGTATCTCATCAAAATTAGCTTCATTTTTAAACCTCGTGGTAAAATCTTGGTAAAATCCATAATATTTATTCATTTCTAGTGTCTCGTGATTTCCTTTTAAGAGATAGTAGGTATTTGGTTCAAGGATCTTTAAAATCAGTACAATAATAAGACACTCTAATTGATATGGTCCACGATCCACAATATCTCCAAGAAAAATCACACGAATAGGTTTAATCGATTTAAATAATTCAATAAATTTCAACAAGCTTGTTAAATTGCCATGTATATCTCCAATTATGAAAATTTGATTCTCACTATTATTTGCGAATTCTAAAAGTAAATTTTCATCGTTAAACATTTTCTTTGCTTCATCAAGGATCGCCGAAATTATACTATAATTTAATTTAGATATCTTTTGAGGCACTTCTAATATCTCTTTTAAACTTTTAGTATTAAACAACTTAGATCATCTATTATTTCTATTTTTAACAGTTTCATTCTATAGTATTGAATTTTAATTTTTAAATTAATTTCCCACATTTTTAATAACAAAAAGAAGTAATAATCTAATAAAGAGATTTATTTAATAGGCTTGAATGGGAGTTTTCTAAGAAATTTTGAATAACATAGACATAATCATAAACAAATTTGAAACTGAAAGGTTTAAAGATAAAAAGAGTAGTAAAAGCCTAGGTGTTTTTTATACTCCTTGGAAAATTGTTAATTTTATTGTTTCTAACGCTTTCAAAATTTATTTTGAAGAATTATTTCAAAGTCCCAAATCTTCTGGAATGAAATTTGATTATAATGAAATGAAACATCTCCTTAATGAAAACAAATCCTTTCGAAGTAAGCTAAAATCGGAAATAAATACTATGAAAATATTAGATCCTGCATCTGGATCTGGAAGATTTCTAATCTCTGCGGCTAACTTTCTGTACAATATCTATAAGTTGTTATATAAAAACCAGAATGATTTTTCAATTAAAAAAAAGATTATTCAAACGCATCTTTACGGAATCGACATAGATCACCAAGCCAATATCATTTCAAATTTAAGATTAGCAAATTGGCTTTATGAAGGTTCCGATACTGATCCCTTTGATATGATGAGGTCGAATTTAAAAATTCTTAACATTAAAAAAAAATTGAATCAATTAGATATAAGATGTAATCTTTTTGATGAAGATTTTTTGTTGGATTTTAATCAACGGAATTTTAGCATTATTCTGGGAAATCCTCCTTATATTGAAAATAAAAAGATTACAGATCCACAGTTTAAAAAACATTTAAACGAGAAATTTGTGTCCGCATACAAATTATTTGATTTAAGTGTAATATTCATTGAGAAATCAATTAATATTTTAGATCAGAAAAATGGAGTATTATCTTTTTTAACAACAAACAAGTTTTTAGCCGCTGATTATGGTATTAAAATTCGAGAAATTATCCTTAAAAATACGCAAATTCGAGAAATAATCAATATATCGTCATTGAATTCATTTAAACAGATTTCAACATATCCTATTATCCTTTTTTTGAAAAGAGGACCTAATGACTCTAATTTTCTTTCTATTCAGAAATTTGAGACTATTGAACAATTTAGTAATCATAGAGGGAATAAAATTCATACTTTTTCTCAGGAAAAAATACAGAACTTTCCTAAATGTGCAATTCCCTTATCTGGTAATATTGAATTGATCGATTATATTTACTCTAAATACAAAAAACTTTCAGAAGTATTTAAAGATCTCAAAATAACTTATCGTCCCTTTGGATTTATAGATTGGGTTAAAGAGTCAAAAAACATTATTGAAAAAAGTAATTCTTACAATGATCTGATATTACTCGGGACGGGGAATGTTAATCGATATCATATTGATTTTGATAAATATATAAAAGTTGCCAAGAACAAATATTTCCATCCTTTTTTCCAATATGGTGAGAAATATAGAAACATTTGGACAGATCTCTCAAGTGAAAAATTAATTTTTAGGGAGATAGCTAAAAATCTCTCTTTTGTATATGATCCGGGAGTGTTTGTCAATTTAACGGGATTATATTTTCTACAAGTTTCTTCATTTAATACCGATCAATTATTTGGGTTGTTGACTATTCTCAATTCAGAAATTCTTAATACCCTCTTTAAATCTCTTTATGGAACTTTACATATGAGTAGTGGTTATTTGCGATTTAATGGAAGTTTCATTAAAAATTTACCAATTCCTGGAACAATACCTAATTTTTTTTCTAATCTGGGTAAAATCCTTCATTTTCTTTCCCAACTAAAATTCGAATTGATTCGAAAAATACATTATAAGCAATTAAATGAGATTAGACTTGATAAAATTGAGATCTTGTTAGAATACTATAATAATCTTACAAACTTTTGGGTTAATAAACTATATTTAAATCCTCCTAATGATAGTGATTTTCCTAAAGAACTACCCAATTTTTGCTTTAAATTTATTTTTCCCCACTATCATTGTCTATATTTTAAACATTATTCAAGCGAGGAAATAAATCAAATTTTAAATGATATAATTTCATTTTTTATTAAAAGTAAAGGGCATGGATTAGATATAAATCAAATTAATTAAGATGCTAGAAGTAATTATAATAAACCAGAAATCTATTTTCTTTTTACTATTATGACAAGCTATTCTCTTAAGCAGGTAAAAAATATTCTAAATTGACCATGATTAAATGATTCTCGATAAAAATCAAACACCTAAAAATAATGGTTAATTAGCGTGCTTTTTGAATTAAATTCAAGATAAGTATGTTCACTTATAAAGTGATTTAATATAGGGGTTAATTTTATTAAGACACTTTTTAATATAAACTTAGGATTAAATAATTAAATCATAAAGACGATAATATGATGCATTCTTCCACTCTTGAATTGGACCATTCCCAAGATCCCTTATCTCATGTTATTTCTCTTGCTTATAGTAGATCTACTAATTCTACCGGTGACACAAAAGCTTGTTTGTATATTCAAAATCAACTTAAATCTGTAGGTATTGAGTCAAGATATGAATATTTTTCATTTGATACTCCGTTCAGGATTCTAATGCGTCTAATATACCTAATTACATTAACTTATCTCGTATTTTATCGTTTGTTACTTATTATTGCCTTTTACTTTGCGGTTAAATATCTTTTTGCTACCACACGAAATTTCTCTTTAACTAGAAAAGAAGATTCTAAAAATCTTATTGCAACCATACCTGCTGAAAGAAAAAGGAAAAAAAGGCCCGTGGCGATTATATCTGCTCATTATGACTCTTTCTCTGCAAATATACCGTATAGGTTACAGAATGTTGTTTTCTTTCTGTTTAGAATTATAATTTTCCCCTACTTCATAATAACAATGTCATTTTCAATTATAATACTAGCAGAACCCGCAGTCCCTATTTTGAGTGAGTTTGATCTTGGAGAGTTAATCATTACCTCGTCAATATTCGAATTTGTTGTTGTATTAATTATTTTCTTATTGATATATGATACTCAAAAGTCAAAAGGTGCAATTGATAATGCAAGTGGTGTTGCTGTTTTAATAGAACTCGCTAAATTAATTAAGGAATATCAAATAGAAAATTACGATGTTATCTTATTATTCCCTGGGACAGAAGAGTGGGGTCTTATTGGGAGTAAAAGATATGTGAAGCGAAATCAGAAGTATTTATCTGAAAATTACGATCTAGATCGCTCATTTAATATCAACATCGATATGGTAGGAAGTTATGTTGGGATGATTCAAAAGAGAAAACATAGACATGAAAAACACAAAGTACCATTATATGATATAATTGATGAAGTTTCTAGTGATTTAAACATTAAATATACAAAAGAGTCGCATTTTATTACTCCTAAAACGGATCATAAGAGTTTTAATAAACTCGCAAAGAAAACAAAAAGTAAATTTCAAGTAGTTTGCTTTCATTCTGATAAAGATTCTAAATACATTCATTCGCGTTTAGACACTCCAGATAAGTGTAGTTCCGAGGTGTTGTCTAATGCAATATCTCTTATCTTTAATACGCTCAAAACTGTTGACTCAAAAATTTAGTTAAATGATATAAATAAGTTGAGAACTAATTAATTATTACTTTTGAAATTCTTAACTTTTCAAAACAGGGCAATATCACGATCTCACTCAAGGTTTAAAAATAATAAAACCTAAATTTTATGTTATTAAACTATATCTTATATCGAAATAAAACTATATATTATATAAGTGGGATCGATGGCTAAGAAAAAGAAACTTTCAACTGAACCAGAAGAGGATGATATTCCAACTGGAAAAGTGGATGAGGAAGGAGATGAGATTTTAGATCTCTATGATGAGAAAGATAATTTAGATGATGATCTAGATTATGATTTGAGTAGTATAAATGATGAGATGTTAGCTGATGAAACTGAAGATGAGGAATTCGGGTATGAAATTAGTGAAGTCGAGGCATTAATGCGAAAAGTTAAATGTGCACCATGTCCAGGAAGTTCAAGCAAACTAAATTGTAAAGTGCGCGATGATTTCGGATGTCCCCCTGATAAAGCGAACAAATAATTACTCTTAAGCCTTTAGCGAAATATGAATATTTTTATTATTTTTAAATTTATTTTTTAAGATTGCTCAAAATGCTTTCCAAAACTCTTAAACGAGTAATACTAATCTATATCGATTTAATCATTAGTATGCTCATTTGGAATATTAACCAGAATATTTTTGGGAATCCATTGCATATTTGTCTGATTTTATCAGTGACTACTTTTTTAATAATTTTTACTCCATTTGAAATATATTGGAATTTTAGAGATTTATGGTTTGATAGATGGACCAACTTTTATCCTAATGACCTAATCATCTCAAAACTAAAAATTCCTATTAGGCAAAATCTTAAAAAGAAGAATAGATACTTAAGCGCTCTTTTAATTTATCCTCAAGATAAACAATTAATCCAGTCAAAAAACTCTATAGTAATCATCTGCCATGGTTTTTCTGATTCTAAAGAAACACTTCAAAATTACTATTATCCTTTAGTTTATCATGGTCATATAATACTTGCCTATGATGCAAGGGGTACAGGTGGCTCAAAAAAACTCGGAAGAAGGAGTCAATTTTTAAAGCGTATTGATGATTATAGAAATGTAATTGATTGGATAAAATCCAATAAAGATTTTCGAAATAAGCAAATTTCAAGCATTGGATTTAGTATTGGGGCCACTACAGTCTTATCTGGAGGATTACAAGACAAATTCATTGAAAAAATTATTGCTATCTCTGCCATGTCAATTTATAAGGAAAATATTCCACGATATAATCCATTAGTAATATTCAATTATTTATTAAAACGAGTTAAATTGTTCCCTAATGAAGAATATAACCGAAAATTATCGCCATATCTCATTTTTAAGGATTTGCATGGTAAGATTGATGAGCAAGAATGGAAAGAATTAACTACTCGCATTATGCTAATCCATGCTAAAAATGATCATATTATAAAAATCACTAATCTTGAAGAGAATTGTGCCATATTAAACCTTCCAGAATATAATAAAGTTGTTCTGAAAAAAGGCGGACATACTCATAAAAAAAATGAACTTACTCTTGTAGGATGCACATTAGATTTTCTGGATAGGTAAAAATCATATCAAATTTTATCGGATTTTAAATAACTTTCCTCTCATATAATTAAAAATAATTCTAATTAGAATATTATGGTATTTTGTTCACGGTGTAATAAGAAAATTCCCGAAGAAAGACTAAGCAAAACCTATCAAATCTATACTGGTAACATTATTAATAACCTATTTTATGCAAATGAGATATACTATTACCATATCGATTGCTTAAACGTAAATTCGAAAAATCAATCAGAAAATGATTTAAGAGTAATGCAAAAAAAACTTAGGGTAATCAAGAAAGATCTAACTCTATAATTTATAAGTAAAGATAGCCTTGATGATTTCCTTTAGTACTCAATCTTAAACTTCCTAATAGTATCTTCTTTATTTTTTTTTGATCTTTATAGTTAAGATTAGAAAAAAGAAGAATATAATTTTTTTCTACATTAATTACAAAAAGAAGACCAAGATTAATCATTTCTGAGTCTTCATTCAATAAGGATATAATCACATAATGATAAGGCAAATTGATTAAATCATTGACATTTATCTCTTGTTCAACCATTTCCTTTTTTTCCTTATCATAATCTGTTTTTATGAATTTAATATTATTTAGCGGTATAGAAATTTTTCTGAAATCTTCTAAAACCTTCGCAAATTGGCTTTGACGTAAGAATCTCCTTTCATCTTTATCCTTATCATAAAAATATTTATTTTTTTCTTTAATTAAAATGATCTTCCGGTGTTTTGCCTTGGAAGCTGCTTTTTCAATTACCTTTAACTCTTCGATCTCATCATCATGAAATATGATTAATACATCTGGATCCACCATATCAATAAAAAAATTCTTATATATGATTCCTGCTTCAGTTTTTATCCAACCATCCGTATCTATCAATACAAATTTTGAATCAGTATGAGATTCGAAGTAATTTTGAATAAGTTTTTTACTTGCATTTGCGATAATAAACTTATAATTCGACTTTGGAAAGGTGCTCCCTATAAACACAGTATCCTCTTTTTCTATATCTGCACTTGATATTATATAATCTTTAATTTCTCCGATATTGATCGTTGTGGGAAGATAAATAATTTGTTGGCCTAAATCTGAATCAAGATATCCTCCTTTGATTCCTTCTCTGAAAAAATTATTTGCTAAATATTTTATGAGGGCTGTTTTCCCACTACTAATTCCAAGTACCATAATTTTCAAGGGATTCCCATCCTCATTCTTTTGAATCTGATTTAGCACATTTTCTTTTAGTTTAATCCATTCATCACTAATAGTATTTTCCTCAATAAGAGCTATGTTGGCATTATCTGATGTATAAATCTCTACTTTTGAAGGCTCCAGAGCATAAAGAGGATAATTATGCGCGCTGGGAATAATAATATTATCCTCATCAGCGCTTTTTCCTGCAGTAAAAATTCTGCCAAAAACATCAATTTTGCCCTCCAGAATGCTTATTCTTGAAGGACCTTTTACCAATAAACTAAACCCCTTTTGAATATCCTTAATCATGACATTCTCAATTTTTAATTTATATATGTATTAAAATCAAATACTAACTCACATTTTATACTTATTAATTAAAAGAAATATACTTTACTTTTCTAAATTTAAATCTGTAATTCATAGATATAAAGGACATTTTTAAAACCTAATTTGATAAATAATTTTTTTGCTCCAATATCTATATCTGGGCGAATTGCTAACCTTATTGAGTGAATATGATTACTCTTTGAATAATCTATTATTTTTCTTATAATTTCCTCGCCAATCCCGATCCTTCTTTTCTCCTCCTTAACAATTAGATTTGAAATATAACCTAATCGAAATCCCTTGTTTGAATTCTTTACAGAAAAATATGCCATCCCAATAATGGTTTTATCATCTTCATCTAAGGCAATTAATACTTCAGAATTAGAATTTTTTTCTAAATGCTTTTCTAAGTCGTTCTTCCATGCTATCTCATCAAATTCTCGGTTATTTATCTCACAAAGATTTTTTATTAATGTCGTTATTTCATTGATATCATTTTCAGTAAATTCTCGTATTAACATGGTTATCTAGATTAGAAATTTATAATTGAACTAGTTTTGGTTTTTTATTTGTTCTACAAAATTGATTATTTCATTAATGATAATCTCTTGGTCGGGTGAATCTAAGATGGGATGATCATTGTTTTCTAACCAAATTTTGCGTTTATCAGTTGATTTTATATTCTGATAAATATAATTCATGCTCTGCTTCTTAATTTGTTTATCTTTACGTCCTTGAAATAAAATAACAGGACAATCGATATTTGGTAAATTTTCTTTCATTTTAATTATCAATTTTTTTATTTTAGCTACGATATTAATTGGGATCTTATTATAACCTATCCATTTCCCGTCAGTTTCGCGTTTGAATCGTTTCGATTTAATCTTATGATATTTCATAAATATTTTTATAATAGATGCGATAAGAGGACCTATTCCCTTAATGCCAATTGGAGCACTAATAGCAAAAATCCCATCTAGTTTATGAGAGTTTGCGAGTATGAAAGGGAGTACGCCCCCTATAGAATGGCCTCCTACGATTATTATATCACATCTTTGCCGAATATCTAAAAAAGCCCTTTCCATACTTTCTATCCAATTTTTTATTTGAACTTGGCTTAAATCTTCTGGACTAGTTCCAAATCCAGGTAAAAGGGGTAAATAAATAGTATATCCTTTTTGATTGAATATATCCTCTGCTATATACTTAAGATCAGAACAAGTCCCACCCCCAAATCCATGATACATTAATATCCCAACTTTATTTCCATTAAAATTGAAAGGACCAGCACCAGGTATTATAGCATTTTTCATGTTAGCTATTTTTTTTATTTTAATTAGTATCAGAGATTTTATCTCTTCATTTTTTTATAACAATCGATACACATTCTGCTTCCTTGGTAATCCATCAATCTCGAACTCATAGTATCCTCTTTACATATATCACAAGGAATTGACTCTTCAATCTGAGCAAAACTAGGAGGATTGAATTCAACTTCCTTAATCTCAAAAACTTCTTCGGGTTTTTTCTGTAATAGCATTTGGATTGATTCTTCTTTACTCAAGGTTTTTTTTTCTTTAAACGGCGCTTTATATGCTAACCGCACTGCTTTTTCAGTTTTTCTATTATAAAAAGTATAGACATTTTTCCCATAATCATGAAAGATAAGATTTCCTTTTCCAAAAGTACAACTGAGTAATACTTGGATAGCATCGACGCTACAGTTATTATTCTCAACTACAGCGACAATCTCCTCGTTAGGAGAAAATTGAAATCCATTATCTAAGGCATATTTAGCAGCTAAAGTTCCTATAGCGACTCCAGGACATAAATGTCCATGAAATATTGATGCTTTTTTCATTAATTCACTTATTTCCATAAACTCAACCAGATTATTTCTGCACTTAAAGATTTTAATTATATTATTTATATCATACTTTAAATATATTTATTATAGTCATGAAATTTCTAGTAGACGCAATGCTCGGAAAACTAGTCCGTTTTTTACGAATTTTTGGATATGATACTGTGTATGCGGATGATCTAGAAAAATTTTTTCAAATGAGTCCCGTTTCAGATGAGAAGCTAAAGGAGTATGCAGAAGAAGAGAATCGCATCATCATCACTAAGGATTTACCTTTTTATAATAAAGCACGAGCCAATGCAGTATACTTGAAAGGTGAGGGCGTATATAATTATCTTAATCAACTTAAATTGAAGTTGAAGCTTGATTATCAATTTCAAATTCATCGTGCGAGATGTTCATTATGTAATTCTTCTTTGGAACGTATTCCAAAAAAGAAAACCATAAAAGAAGAGGTTCTAATGCAAACTTATAACACTTATAATGAATTTTATCGATGTTCGAACCATAAATGTGGAAAAATATATTGGAATGGACCACATATAATTGATATTTTGAATAAAATTAAGAAGAACCAAAAGAACAGTTAAGTATTATTGTTTGAAATAATTATCTTTAATTTCCTGGAACTTTTGCTTTGTCTTTAATACCTCCTCTGTACAATTACCTTTCTGATACATAGAATAAGCTTGATTGAGTAATTCAAGTGTTTTCTTATATTCTTTGTTCTTAAAATGATTTTCAGAAAGACTAACTAAATAATCTCCTTTTTTTTTATAAAATTCAAGAAATTGGGCAGATGTGTCTATTTTTTCACTCATTATCCAATACTTTCTCTTTTTTTTTCTTTTTTATTATAATAATAATACTGCTTAGTAATAATAATATTGATTATTATCTTTCAATCAATATCATAATTTTTGTGCTTTATTGCGGAATGAATTCATTTCAATTACTCTATTCTCTAAACGAGATTTTTCTGACGCAAAAGCCATTAAATGACTTTCAAGAATCTCAGAAGCATTAATGAGGGCATTATGCTTTTTTCTTTCTCTTATGGAATACAAAAATCCATTAATGAGCTGAGAATCACCACTTCCATGGCCAGATTCACCACAATGCATTTTATGGTTATGAAGTATCTTTTTTTCGCCATTTAAATGATTGTATAGTGAAATTTTCTCAATATCATCATGTGCATAAAATTGACCTTTTATTGTTGCCTTTCTACCGTCAATTCTTATGGTTCTTCCTTCTCTCTCGCTAAATCCATGCATAATCAGATATATTGTGGTTCCACTTTCAAATTCTATCATGACAATCTGATGATCCATTATATCATTATTAGATTTATATACACATCTACCATATCGGCTCGATTCAGAGCTTTAATAAAAGGTTATAAATGCAATTGCTCTTGAGTACAAATAAACGCTCCAATCAATACCGCATCTAATGGGCTCTTCATATTTACTATCCCTCTTGAGTAGATATAATATAAGGAATTTTACCTGCTTTTAGTAAGTAATCAACTAAAATTATAGCGGTCATAGCTTCTACGACAATAACTGCTCTAGGAACAATGCACGGATCATGCTTTCCTTCAATTTTTATAATATCTTCTTCCATAGTCTCAATATTAATCGTTTTTTGAGGAATTCCAATCGATGGAGTTGGTTTTATTGCTACTGTAAATTCAATTGGCATCCCCGTAGAAATACCACCAATAATGCCTCCTGAGTCATTCTTAGATGTTTTTATTGTGTTATTACTTAATACCCATGGATCATTATGCTCTGATCCTTTCATTTCAGTAGCCTTAAATCCCTTTCCAAATTCTATACCTTTAACTGAGGGGATAGAAAAAATTGCTTTACTTAAATTGGATTCAATACCATTAAAGACAGGTCCGCCAATACCCGGAGGAAAATTAAGGATAATACATTTAATTTTACCACCAATCGAATCTTTAGCCTTACTTACCTCTAATACTTGCTGCTCCATTTTTTTCGATAAATTAGAATCAAGTGTTCTAACTGGACTCTTTTCTCTTTGAAAGAGGTTTTCTTCATATGAATTGATATTGTATTTCTTAGAATCACTAATACTTCCAATACTTTTTGTATAGGCAAAAATATTAATATTATACCGCATAAGAAGTTGTTTGGCAAGCGCCCCAGCCATGACATAACTTGCTGTAATTCGACCTGAAAATCTACCCGAACCCCTATAGTCAGCATAGCCTCCAAATTTCTTTAAAGCTGAATAATCGCTATGAGATGGTCGTAATTTTGCCTTAAATTGTTCATAAGCACTACTTTCAATGGATCGATTTTTAATTATAAGGCATACTGGCGCTCCTGTTGTGAACCCATTGAATATTCCTGATAAAATTTCGAATTTATCAAGTTCTTTTCGTGG
>Ga0180433_10010070_pt1 | contig 11456 bp, 10 predicted proteins | sample SS_ome_8_FD_132980 | JGI IMG/M metagenome (GOLD analysis project Ga0180433, IMG submission 132980) | Hypersaline lake sediment archaeal communities from the Salton Sea, California, USA - SS_1_D_1 metaG | ecosystem: Environmental > Aquatic > Non-marine Saline and Alkaline > Hypersaline >... | reverse complement strand
CCCATGGCCGCTGTAACGGTTTACGAGGTCATGATGAGAAGGGTTTTCAATGCTCCTACCTCCTGGGGCTTTGAAATGACTGTATATTTGTACGGGGCCCACTACATGTTCGGCATGGCTGCAGCATATCTCTACGACCGCCATGTCAGGATAGATATCATCGTGCTCCAGTTACCCAGAAAAGCTCAAATCTGGCTCCGATTAATCACCTTCTGGCTTATCTTTGTCCCCTTCATTGGTGCCTTTACCTATGCAGCAACTGTTTACGCCGCTCATTCCTGGGTAATTTGGGAGCATAGCTGGAGCGCCTGGAAGCCGCCACTTTACCCCTATAAAACAGTAATGCCCGTTACCATGTTTTTTTTGCTACTTCAGGGCATTGCCAACTTTTTCCGTGATTATTACGAGTTGAAAGGAGAAAAGATATGAATCCTGAAACCATAGCCCTGCTTATGTTTGCAACTCTTTTTATTACCCTGTTCCTGGGGCATCCCCTTGCCTTTTCTCTTGGTATCCTTGCTCTTGTATTTGGAGTAATTGGCTGGGGCGGGTCTCCGGATTTGGTGTTTAACCTTTTGGCCAACAGGGCTTACGGGGTCATGGAGGAGTATGTCTTAGTGGCAGTTCCGCTTTTCATCTTTATGGCCCAGATTCTCGATGCCTCTGGAATTGCGGAAAAGCTCTTTGAAAGTATGCACATAATTATGGGGCCGGTAAGAGGCGGACTTGCCCTGGCCGTAATAATTGCCTGTGCCGTTTTTGCTGCCACTGCAGGTGTAGTCGGTGCAACCGAGGTCTCGGTAGGACTCCTTGCTGTGCCAGCCCTGATGAGTCGTGGATATAATATCTCCCTCACTGCAGGGGCCGTTTGCGCAGGAGGGACGCTTGGAATTATTATTCCCCCCAGCATTATGCTTGTGGTTTATGGCAGCCTGGCCGCCATATCCGTCGGACATTTGTACGCAGCCGCCTTCGGGCCTGGTATTTTGCTTGCAGCACTTTATGTCATGTACATTGCTGTTCGTTGTGCTATAAGACCTTCCGATGGTCCGCCACTGCCTAAGGAAGAAAGGGTTTATACAGCCTTGTATAAGGTTAAAATCTTCATGACCTCCCTTTTGCCTGCCGTTGTTCTTGTTATAGTGGTATTGGGAAGCATACTTGTTGGTGTAGCGACCCCCACAGAGGCTGCGGGGATGGGTTGCGCAGGGGCAGTAGTTCTGGCCATAGCCTATAAAAAATTCACCTGGAAGGCAATTTACGATGCCTCCTGGTCAACCTTTCTAACCACATCAATGGTAATGACATTGTTTCTGGGCGGAAATGCCTTTCAAGCTATATTCATGGGTCTCGGCGGAGGTGACGCTGTAACCCAGATGCTTATCGGAACAAATCTCGGCCCCTATGGCGTTTTATTTATAATGATGGGAATAGTATTCTTTTTAGGTATGTTTATTGACTGGCTGGGAATTCTTCTTATTGTCATCCCCATTTTCGTGCCTGTCGCCATGGAGTTAGGGTTCAATCAACTGTGGTTTGCCACCCTTCTCTGCGTTAACCTCCAGATGGCCTTTTTAACGCCACCTTTTGGTTATTCCCTCTTTTACCTGCGCGGCATCGCTCCAAGTGAGATGACAATTGTGCATATCTATAAAGGTGCAATACCCTTCATCATACTCCAGTGGGCAGGGCTCTTCCTGTGTATTCTTTTTCCGGAAATAGTATTGTGGCTTCCCAGGCTGGCCTTTGGGGTAGGTGCAGTCGGATAGAAATATTTTTTGGCACATAGGCTTAATAACATGTTAGGCGCCCATATCGTAGTATTTTTTGTGTAAGGCTAAAAGACAGAATATGAGAAGGTGGTAACAAGTGTGTTCATAACGAATAACAAATTTCTGCGTTTAGAGTGATTATACGATGTCTTATTTTTTTTGGAATCGAATGAAAATTCTTTGCATGGCCTTCTTGATCTTTTCCTGCACTTTATTATGGGTTAAGCAACCATGGGCCTCATGGCTTATTGATGCCGAAAAATTCCATGTTTCGGCCCATGGACAAAATTCCTGTTTAGATTGTCACTCAGATGTTGCTGAAAGGGAAATGCATCCAAGCCCCTTGCAGGTCAATAAATCTCTTGAAGGTTTTTTTGAGATAGAGACATGTCTTGTTTGCCATGACGAAGTGTTGGAAAAACTTGAAGAAGGCGCGCATGGAGGCCAAAAGATTGAAGATCGGGAGACATATAAAAACTGTATTGATTGCCATGATCCCCATTATCAAATGCGCGCCGGGGAAGGAGAAGGCCAGGTTGACCCTTCTGTACCTTTGCATAGTCAATGCGGTGTTTGCCATGAAGAAAAAACTTCCTTGCCCGAATTTTCTGATGAAGATAAGGGTTGTATGGCATGTCATCGCTCAGTGGACCTAAAAGATAGTGCAGACAAAAAAAGGCTTTCCAATTTTTGCTTTCATTGTCATGGTCAGGGAAAAACCAGGGCCAAACAAATAACGGGAAACGCAAAGCCTTTGATTCATATGGATGAATATGAATCAGTGCCCCATGCGGGGATTGCCTGCACAACCTGCCATCCACAGGCAGTTGGTTATGGACATGGGGACCAAATACAGAGGGAATGCAGCCGATGTCATCTTCCGCATGATGAAAAGGTAGCCCACGATGCACATATAGGCGTAGCATGCGAGGCGTGCCATCTTGATGGGGTTGAGCCTATCAGGGATCCCGATTCTAAGGCTATCCTATGGAATAGTAAATATGAAAAAGGTGAATTCTCAAAAATTCATCAAATGACTATAGTTGAGGGCGAACATAGGTGCGAAAGATGTCATTTCAAGGGAAATAATGTTGGCGCAGCATCCATAATATTGCCCGCCAAAAGCATATTGTGCATGCCCTGTCACGCAAGCACTTTTTCCGTCGGAGATACTGTTACTATTATTGCCTTGATACTTTTTCTGGTAGGTATTGTGACAATGTTTTCATGTTGGTTTTCAGGGTCCGTTGACGGCGATAAAAATGCAGATTTTATTACTAAACTTAGCAGGATAATTACCGCGCTGGTAAAAAATATTTTTTCTTCCAGGATAGTATTAATCATTAAGGCCTTAGTGTTAGATGTGCTTCTACAAAGAAGGCTGTTTATACAGTCTCCTGGACGGTGGCTAATCCATAGCTTAATATTTTTCCCATTCATTTTTCGATTTACATGGGGACTATTAGCCTTGTTGGTATCTCTTTTTAAACCGGATTGGTCTTTTGTGTGGCCTATGCTGGATAAGAATAACCCGGTAACAGCTTTATTCTTTGAGGTTACAGGTATTATGCTTATAGCCGGGGTTGCGCTGGCCTTTTTTAGGGCAAAGCTTCAGGAAAAAGATCAGGTTTCCGGCCTGCCAAGGCAGGACAACGTGGCGCTGGGCTTTATTTTTATGATTGTTTCCTTTGGTTTTATCTTGGAGGGGATGCGTATCTCAATGACAGGGGTTCCAGTTAATGCAGGCTATTCGTTTATTGGTTATGCAATCAGCAAGGCGTTTTCATCTCCGGCTACTTTATCAAGCTTCTATGGCTATCTATGGTACGTGCATGCAATCCTTACAGGCGCTTTTATAGCCTACCTGCCCTTTAGCAGATTGATGCATGTTATATTGTCACCCATTGTCCTCTCCATGAATGCCATTCAGGGGCACACGTAAAGGAAAGATAGAGTTGGTCTTTACTGTTTTTGGCTCGGTATTCATTATATTACAAATGCTTTTAAATAATAACTGACAAAAGAAAAATACCAAGGAGTAGAAATATGGATGAACGTGTAAAGAAGGCATTGATTGATATTGTAGGAGAAGAAGGCTATACCGATAACCTCATTGATATGGTCTCCTACTCTTATGATGCGTCTGAGCATCGTCATAGACCTTCGTGCGCTTTGTGGGCTGAGTCTGCGGAACAGGTATCCGAAATTTTAAAACTTGCCAACAACGAGCTTATTCCCGTAATTCCAAGGGGTGCGGGAACAGGCTTATCCGGGATGGCCGTTCCTATAAGGAGTGGCATTGTTCTTGACCTGAGCCATATGAATAAGATTATAAACATAAGCATTGAAGACCGTATGGCAGTTGTTCAGGCGGGTGTAATTTATTCAGAGCTGGAAAAGGCCCTTAAACCATATGGGTTTTTCTTTCCGCCTGACCCTGCAAGCGAGACTGTCTGCACCTTGGGAGGCAATGTTATTACAAACGCCGGTGGATTGAGGGGTGCTAAGTATGGAACTACCAGAGACTATGTATTAGGTCTCCAGGTGGTGCTGCCGGATGGCCGAATAATGAGGACGGGCTCCAAGACTATGAAGAGTGTTTCGGGCTATGAGCTAACCAGGTTATTTGTTGGCTCTGAAGGGACTCTGGGTATAGTTACGGAAATGAACCTAAAAATAAACCCCAGGCCTCCGAAAACCAGTACCTCGCTAGCTACATTCGACGACCTAAGAGATGCGGGCAAGGCCGTGAGTGAAATTATGCACAGCGGTATAATTCCGAGTGCCCTGGAGATATTGGGCAAGCACACCATTCTTGCAATTAACCAGAATACGGATCTGAATCTTCCTGAGGTTGAAGTGATGCTGCTCGTAGAGACAGATGGCTACACCAAGGAAGAGACAGATTTTCAGATGTCCATAGTCCTTGATGTATTTAAAAAGAATAACTGTAGTGAGATTAAACGGGCAAGTTCCAAGGAAGAGGCAACAGACCTCTGGAAGGCTAGAAAAACAGCATACGCTGTGCTTGCAAGAATCATGACCCATTTTGTGCTTGAAGATATAACAGTCCCCATGTCGAAGATACCGGAGATGCTCGAAGGTGTTGAGGCGATAGCTCAAAGAAACAACATTCGAATAGCCACCTATGGTCACGCCGGGGATGGAAATTTACACCCTCAGATTCTGTATGATGGGTATGACCCTGAGCAGGTAAAAAACAAGGAGGCAGCTACTGCAGAGCTCTTTAAACTATCTATTGACCTTGGAGGTACTCTTACAGGAGAGCATGGAATCGGTTTATCCAAGGCGCCTTTTATGAAATTAGAGCATGACCCGGTAGCCTTAGATATGATGAGTTCGATCAAAAAATTATTCGACCCCAATAACATCTTGAACCCTGGGAAAATGGCACTAAAAGATTGAGTGCTTATTTATTTAAACAAACACCTGCTTTTTTTTGCAGAGACCTGAGAGCGAAAGGCAGCCTTTAAATACAAAAACTGCAAGGCTATAAAAGCAATGAATAAAATAGTTTTTCTCAGCTATTACCTACAATCTACAAACTATAATGTATTCGGGAGATTAGATGGAAGCAAAATATGATTTTGAGACAAAGTACCGCAAACAGATTTTACAATGTTCTCGTTGTGGTTTTTGTCAGGCAGTGTGCCCTGTTTATGGCCTTACCCTGAGACCCTCACTCAATGCACGGGGTAAGATGCTGCTCTTAAAAGAGATAATGGATGGACAGATAGATCTTGACAGTGAGGAATTAGTCGAAACCCTCTATCAATGCACAACCTGCGCAAATTGCGAGGAAAGCTGTCCTTCAGGGGTGAATGTGCCGGATATCATCAAAGAGGCAAGGAAAGATATGGTTCACATAGGATCCTGCCACCCTGCGTTTAAAGGAATGAATGAGGTTTTACAAGAATCCGGGAATATCTACGCAGAGGATGAGCCTGAGGACTTTGAAAGAAAAAGAAACCAAAAGGCAGAACATGTATATTTTATAGGCTGTGTAGGTTCCTACAGAGAAGACGAAGCAACTATGTCAGTGCTGGCCCTTCTTGACCGTCTAAAAATTGACTACACCCTCATTGATGAGGTTTGTTGCACAGGCGTACTTGAGGATTTAGGATATCCTATGATTGACAAGCATGTGCGAACAAATATTGATTTGATATTGGCAACAGGCGCAAAAACAGTAATAACCGGCTGTCCGTATTGTTCAAGGACATTCAATAATAAACCACAGTATGCAGAGCTCAAGGAAAAAGGAATTAGGGTAATGCATATAATTCAGTTCCTTAAGGATTTCGATTTTGGCGTACAAACAGAAAAACGGGTTACATACCATGATCCATGTGACCTGGGAAGGCATTGTGGGATTTATGATGAACCACGCGAAATAATAAGAAAGATAGCCCCTAACTTTGTTGAAATGCCTTACAACCGTGAAAATGCACTCTGTTGCGGCGCAGGAGGAGGTGTAAGGGGAGCCTATCCAAAAAATTCCATTGGCATGGCCAGAAGGCGGCTTAAGGAAGTCGAGGAGGTTGATGCTGATATTTTATTAACTGAATGCAATTCGTGCCTTCATAACTTTTCCAATGCAAAGCTGAGAAAGCAGAGATTTAAGATTTATAACATAACACAGTTCATTAGTAAATTACTGGAAGAAGAGGATTAGAAGGCAGAAAAAACCTTAGCGCTTACTTTAAACAAATAAAGGAGAGAAAAATGGACATTCGTGGGTACAACATGCCGGAGGATCTATATTATGAAGAAAATCATTTTTGGATTAGAGACGAGGGGGATACCCTGGTGATGGGCATGGATGATTTTGCGCAGCTCCTGGCGGGTGAGATTGTGTATGTCCAGCTTCCTGATGAGGGGAAGGAACTAAAGGCAGGTAAAAAATTTGCCAAAATAGAATCTGGAAAATGGCTTGGTAAGGTTTACGCCCCTGTAAGCGGTGAACTGATCGCTGTAAATGAAGAGCTGGAAACTAATCCGGGCCTGATCAACGATGACTGCTATGGAAAGGGGTGGATGTTTAAAATAAAACCTTCAGATAAGGGAGAACTTGACAATCTCATGCGCACAGTCGAGGAGATCGATACATGGCTCGCTGAGGAAATTGAAAAATATGTAACGGAATAAAATGGCAAACACTGACTATAGCTTCAGGCAGCTCCTCGAGATAGATTCCTGCACCAATTGCCGGCTTTGCGCAGATGCCTGTCCTGCAACATCTGTTGCACAAGACGGAGAGCTTTCCGCTATTTGGCGTATGGATACTCTCAAACAAATCTTAAAAGGCAGGGCCGGACTATTTCGTAAATTTATCAAATCGAAGAGGACATCTGAAGATTACATAAAACATTTTAGTGACACCTCATTTAAATGCACCCTATGTGGCAATTGTCAGGAGGTGTGCCCTGTAGGTATCCGCCTCAGAGATTTATGGATCTCTCTGCGCCAGGACATGGTTCACTCCAGCATCTATCCTAAAAAGATAGACATGATTAGAGAAAACATGGAGGAAACCCATAATGTTTTTGGAGAAGACAATGAGGAGCGTGCCGATTGGGTTGAAGATATGCGTAACCCTCCGGACAATAGCTATATAAAAGATAAGGCGGAGGTAGTCTACTTTACGGGATGTACCGCATCTTACTACCCATTAGCACAAAAGATCCCTATAGCACTTGCCGAGATATTAGATCTGGGCCGTGTAGATTTTACCTTGCTTGGTGAAGAAGAATGGTGCTGCGGGTTTCCCCTTCTTGGGGCAGGCCTAATGGATATGTTCGAAACATTTAAGAATCATAACATAGAGGCGATTCGGCAAAAAGGGGCCAAAGAGATAGTCTTTGCCTGTCCCTCTTGTTACCAGATGTGGAGGGAGTATTATCCCCCTGATTTTAAGCTTACTCATGCCTCTCAATTTTTGGCAAATCTGATTAAAGAAAAGCGGGTCCCATTGAAAGAGATGCCGCTCAAGGTCACCTACCATGATCCGTGTGATCTTGGCAGAGGGGCCAGGATTTTTGACGAGCCAAGAGATGTAATCCGGTCTATTCCAGGCATAGAATTTGTCGAGCTTCCTCATAACAGAGAACATTGCCTTTGCTGCGGCGGTGGAGGTAACCTGGAAATGACTGATGCAAAGCTTTCAGCAGATATCGCTAAAACAAAAATTGATGAAGCATTAAGTACAGGCGCAGATGCTATTATAACCGCCTGCCAACAGTGTGTCCGAACTATGGCTACGTATGCCAGGAGAAACAAAATTCCTATCCAGGTAATGGATATTACTGAATTAATAAGAAACGCCGCTAAAGGCTGATTAATAAAGAAGGAAATGGAGCAATTATGTACTTATTTGATCTAGGCGATAGGCCATGGGACCAGTCTATGCTTATCTTCCATGCCCTTGCCAGGCTTGGGGTAGAGGGAATCGACATAGTGTCGCCTAAAACCCCGTTTGTAAGCATCGGCTACTTTCAGGATGCAAAACAGGAAGTAGACCTCGAATACTGCAGAAAGGAAGGACTGCCGGTCTTTAGAAGAGAAATAGGGGGAGGAACGGTCTATCTGGACGATAATCAAATCTTCTATCACGTTATATGGAACAGGGAAAACGGACATTTTCCCAAAAAGATAGGCAAAATATATGAGCATCTTTCAGCGGCCCCTATAGAAACATACGGAGAGTTTGGCATAAAGGCTCAGTTCCGAGAAGTAAATGATGTAATAACCAATGAAGGCCGAAAAATTGCAGGCCTTGGAGGTGGTGACATTGCAGAGTCAATGGTTTTCGTAGGCTCCCTTATTCTGGATATTGACTACGAAAAAATGACAAGGGCCATAAAAGTACCTGATGAAAAATTTCGTGATAAGATATTCAAGACCATGAAGGAAAATGTCACAAGCATGAAAGGGGAGCTTGGAATTATCCCTCCTAGAGATGAAATTGTAAGGGTTTTAAAGGAAAAATATGAGAAGACATTGGGAAAACTCGAGTCTGTAAACCTGAATGACGACATCATCCGTAAGATCACCGAGCTTGGAGCCATTTTCAATTCCCCGGAGTTTCTATTTAAGAAGACCCCTCGAATCCCAAAAGGCGTAAAGATCAAGGAAGGTATTGAAATCATTTACGGCATGTACAAGGCAAAAGGTGGCCTGATAAAAAGCGCCCAGCAAATCGAAAACTCAATAATTAAATATATTGATATTTCCGGTGATTTCACTTTCTTTCCAAAAAACAAGCTACAAGACTTAGAGCATGCGATAAAGGACACAAAAAGGAAAGATACGGATATTATACCAAAGATAGAAGAGTTTTACGAAAAATCTGGGGTTCAGAGCCCGGGTGTAGAACCTCACGATATAACAAAGGCAATAGGGGCAGGGAAATAACAAATTCGTCAATCAATATTGAAAATTTTTTAATTTCCCCTGTTATTTACAAAACCTGCTATCTGCAGGAAAAAAATCAAAAAAAGCATTGACACCGTAACATTTTTAGGGTTATAGGTATCAGCGGTTTTTGCATGAAAAATATATTCTATCTGTAAGGAGATACTATGCTAGAAATCAGGCTTCACGGAAGAGGTGGCCAGGGTGCCGTAACCTCTGCAGAGTTATTGGCACTATCAGCCATTAATGAGGGAAAATATGGACAGGCATTTCCTTCCTTTGGCCCGGAGAGACGAGGAGCACCTGTTGTAGCATTTTGCAGGGTGGATGATAAACAGATTAAGGTACGCACGGAAATAAATAATCCAGATCTTGTACTGGTACTTGATCCTTCTATACTGCGCATTGTTAATGTGACTGCAGGACTGAAGGATGACGGTATCCTTATAACCAACACTAAATATACGGCCGATGAGATCAAAAAGGAACTGGGGCTGACATGCAAGATTGCTGTGGTGAATGCCACGAAGATTGCACGAGAGGAATTGGGATTGCCTATAACCAATACAACTATGCTCGGGGCCTTATTAAAGGCTCAAGCTGTCGTAGACCCCGATTCCCTGATTGAGCCATTGAAAAACAGATTTGGCCGTATAGCCGTAAAAAATATCACCGCCTTTAAAAGGGCATTTAAAGAAACACAATTAGCGTTTTAAACAGAGGGGAAATAAGGTGACAAAGACAAGACAGGATTTGGCCTGGCAGGAACTGGAGCTTGGAGCAACTTTAATTACACCTGGGAACTCTGATGAGTACAAAACCGGTGATTGGCGATCCATGCGGCCGGTTGTCGATAATAAGAAATGTATAAAATGTGGTACGTGTTACATATTCTGCCCTGATGCTGCTATATATGAGACAGAGGAGGGCTTTTTTGAAGCAAACTTGTTCTATTGCAAGGGCTGTGGGATTTGCGCCAATGAATGCCCTACCCATGCTATAGAAATGGTTGAGGAGGAAGAGTAATGGGAAAGAGAATAGGTCTGGAAGTTTCATTATCTGCTGCGGAGGCCGTGAAAATGGCAAATGTGGACTGCATTGCTGCCTATCCTATTACGCCCCAGACACATATCGTTGAACACTTATCCGAGCTGGTGAATAATGGTGAATTAGATGCCGAGTTCATCCCGGTAGAGTCTGAACATTCTGCAATGAGTGTATCTGCCGGCGTATCTGCCGTAGGGGCAAGGGCATTTACATGTACCAGTTCCCAGGGTCTCTCATTGATGAATGAGATTGTGCACATAGTTGCCTCTATGAGATTGCCCGTTGTAATGATTCTTGCAAACAGATCTATGTCAGCACCTATTAGCATATGGAATGACCATACGGACGTTATGTCTATTAGGGATTGCGGGTGGATTCAGGTATTTGCCAATAATGGACAGGAGGTATTTGACCATGTTCTCTTTGGTTACAAGGTAGCGGAGGATAAAGATGTAATGCTGCCTCTTATTATAAATATCGATGGTTTTATACTAACCCATGTGATAGAGCCTGTTGAATTCTGGGATCAAGATCAAGTTGAAAAATATTTGCCAAATTTTGAACCCATTCAGAGGTTGCACCCGGACAAGCCGGTGACCATGGGAGGCGTGGGAATGCCATATATCTTTTCAGAGGCAAAGGTTGCCCAGGATGAGCCACTCAAACAATCAAAGTCTGTTATTAAATCGGCCTGGAAAGAGCTTGGTGACATTGTGGGAAGATATTACAACCCTATTGAAACGTATAGAAGCGACGATGCGGAAACACTCTTTATAACCCAGGGTAGCTATGGTGAAACAGTCTCCCTGGTTGTGGACGAATTACGAAACGAGGGAAAATCAGTTGGCCTCATTATGGACAGACTTTGGAGACCATTTCCTTTTGAGGAATTTCGAAAGGCCGTAGGTCAGGCAAAAAACCTTATCGTTATTGACAGATCGATATCTTATGGCGGTCAAGGCGGACCCCTTGCCATAGACCTCCGCTCTGTTCTTTATAAAGAGAAAAATCAACCAAACATTACCAACTTTATCTGTGGGCTTGCAGGTCGAGATGTAACTATTGATGATTTTAAAAACATGTATCAAAGGGCCATGGAAAAGGTTAAAAAACATACTCGAGAAGAAGATTTCGAGTACTATGGAATAAGAGGTAAGTGATGGAAATACTCGAGTCAACCAATGTATATGCCTATAAACTAAT
>Ga0180433_10010069_pt1 | contig 11456 bp, 11 predicted proteins | sample SS_ome_8_FD_132980 | JGI IMG/M metagenome (GOLD analysis project Ga0180433, IMG submission 132980) | Hypersaline lake sediment archaeal communities from the Salton Sea, California, USA - SS_1_D_1 metaG | ecosystem: Environmental > Aquatic > Non-marine Saline and Alkaline > Hypersaline >... | reverse complement strand
TTTGTTAATAACCAGTTATTTAATTTAGAGATTGTTAATAACTGCTAGCTATATTAATATATATTATGACCACAAAAATTAATAACTTTCTTTATAGATAGAAAGCTAATCCAGTTAATAACTATTTCAATAGAATATTTTGTTTTTTTGAAGTGTTAATAATTAATAATTACATAAATATTTTATACTTACCCTTTATACAGGAGTGAAAGAATGAAAGAGAAGAAAGAATTTGTTAAGATTGTAAGAAAACCATATACTACAGGAAACCCAGACCATCCATCCTTTTACATTAACATACGAGAAGCCGTAGAAGAATTCGGTTTTAATAAGAACCAAAGAATAACTGTTTATGTTACCAATAAAAGGAAATTGAATATTCTACCTAACAAAGAAGTTATGTTGGAAAAATGGGCTCATGCTCATCTTCTACAAACAGAAAACGTCAGGTTTAATTGCTTCCTTTCTGTTGTGGGAAGAGGAATTGATAAGATAGGGAAACCTGAACTAGCCACACCAGATAACTATAAAATCTACAGTGATTTACTGCATAGCTATTATCATATTCTTCCAGAAAAGGTAAAAAAACGAATAGAAAAATTGGAAGAGAAACTAGAAAATTTAGAAAAAGAGGATTATGAAGAATGGCAGAAAATAAACGCCGAAATAACAGAACTAAAAGAAATAGACAGTGATTTCCTTTTTGAAAAATCAAAGAAAAAATATCCAGATGCAAATGATTGGATAATAGAAGGAGCAATTTATGACTTTAAACATAAAATCAGCCTTGATGCTCTTTCCGAATGTTCTAAGAAATGGAACTCAAGATAATCGTTGAATTTTTATCTGTACATTTGATAGCTGGATAACGCTATATTTTGGATTTAAAAACAACTTACTTACGATTGATTTTATCTCTTCTTCAGATATTCCCGATTTTTCAGAAATCTTATCGATATTAATTATCTTGCCATACAATTGATATTTATCTAGGAAATCTAAAAATTCTTTGGACTTTACAGAGTTGTGTAGGACATACTTTTTTACTTTTATCTTCTTGATTTCCGTTTTCTCCTCGTACCGTATATCATATCCTAGTTTACGCATTTCACTTAGTCTGCCACGTATACCATCATAGGAGTAACCAGTATTTTCAACGAGCTCCTCGCTAGATTGAGGACTTCTTTCTAGTTCCTTAAGTAAAACTTGATGAGCTTTTTTCATCGCCATCTGCCTCCATTTATATTATGTTTGCACATCTATTTAAAACTAATCTTTTAACGTCTTATCTTCTGCTTTTTTTATTGCTCTGTCGATTGATAATTCCTTATTGTTTTCACCTGAAATTCTAGAGACAGCATTTGGATACATCCTATAGTTAGTGTTGTGATTTAAAACATTTATAGCTATTAGACTAGTGGAAGGTTCTAATTCTACCTTCGTTATGACACCGCCTAAAAGCATTTCTCTCGCTATCATTACTTTTGTTTCTTCGCCTTTATTCATATTTTGCCCCCTTTATACATTTATCTCGCAATCCTCTTAATAATTCCGTAAATACATCATTGTTTGAAAAAGGATACCTATAGGTAATGTTCCCATACGACTTTGCATCGCCTAGAAAATGAGCTAAAGCCGAAGCAACCGCTGGACTTCGGGAAATCCCTGCATCACAACATACATATACAAGAAGTGCTTTTTTGATTTCAGGTAATTTTTCTATGATGCTTTCAATGTGTTTTTTCTGAATGAAAGTACCATGTTTATCGGACTTCATAACATCATCAAAATCCAAAGTTAAAAGTGGTGAAAAGCCTAAATCATATTCATTTTTTGTAATGATAATCACTTGTATATCGCCGTACTTGAATGTGAACATCTCAGGCAAATGTGGATACCTGTTTATCATATCGGTAATGGATGAAACTTGAAACTTCTGCATTCCAAACCCTAAATAGAATAATCCTTTTTAACAGTTGTTAAATATTCAAGCTAAATTGATGATTGTTGGTTTGTAAACAAGGTTGTAGTTTTCATTCAATAAAGAAACATTATAGAATTTTGTTCCATTAACTTCGGTATATTTTTTTCCTGTATGAATATGACCAAAAACATGTACCTTTGGTTTCACACACCAAACTCTTGCTAGCAAATTTTGGCTTCCCAAATGATAGTCTTGGTTAATCACAGTATCTCCTATACCATACGGTGGCATGTGAGTAATGAGAAAATCGGTATCAAAAGGGATATCTGCGTAAAAGGTTCCTAATGTATCATCATCAAAAGCAGTCATGCTTTCTATTATCTCGGGTGATTGAATCGTGAAAGGTGAACCGAAGAACTTAACGCCTTTGTATGTAAATGCTGTGTTATTGAGGATTTTAACATAATCAGGAACATCATCTTTGTAGACATCTGATAATTGGATACTATCATCATGATTTCCGAAAACTACCAAACACATATCGAATTTGTGTTTATTATCCTCCAGAAATGGCAGAAACTGCCTTAGAAACCAAAAACCATCGCCTTTAACACTTATATCGCCTGCTATCGCTAAAACATTACATTTGGGTATTAAAAACGTTTTTCCATGTAAATCAGAAACAGCACAAATCTTTAACAAGTTTAGCACATTCTTCTAGGAACTTTTTTTGTTTTTCTGATATCTCACCGTCATTGATTTCATTAAGAAATCGTTTTGCAGCTTTTCCTTTTAATGTTGGCGTAGGTCGAAATTCTTGTTTTACCATGTACGCCACCCATTTGTTGGTCTGAATTTTAAATGTTCATTGAATTTTTTTAAGAATTGTTTTTGACGTATTCTAAAACCTTGGTAATAATTTTTACGTGCATTAACATCTTCATGTCGATAAAAACGATATGGTCTAGCCTGATTGATATTTTTGCTGTAATTGGGTTTTCCGTTTTTGTATCCTATCAATCTGTAAGTATCAGACATGATAATAAAAGTAAAGACAACCATATTTTTTAAATGTTTGGATGGTGGCTTCCATATGCAGAAGCCCCCTAGATGGTAATTGCATTAGCCTCCCCACAATCACCAATGTAGCATAGACGCAGAGGTATATATAGTTAACGAATGTTACTTAGCCTTTAATCTAATTTTAAAGCTGTAAGTGTCCTTTACCTCCAAACGATATTCAGGGTTGATAGTAATAATACTTTTTGTCGGTTTAAGCTTATCTATGGTTCTTGAAAAAATAACCGTTCTATTCCGTTTATATGGTTCTGGAATAAAACGTGATATCAAGCGTACAGCACGAGCATCAGAACAGATAGCATAGTTATGTTTCTCAAGTTGGCTGACAATCCGCCGAATTGATGTCTTTATGTCATCGGGAGTACCGATGCGAATTACCTTAATGATTTTATTCAACCATTCACCTCAACGGAATTGTTTTTTCCTCCAATATGAGAAATCGGTGTATTGCAGTATGATGAATATTACACACATTATAATGAAAGCTAGAGCAACAAATGATATACTATAATATGTGTATTCAAAATGTCCTGTGTAGAAGGTTTGATTGGTTGAATCAAACGCATAGTATGGAATATCAATAAACACCGAGTTCGCCATTATCACTATCCAAAACAGCATCGAAAATGCTGTAAATACTACACTCTCCTTAAGGATACCCAGAATAAAAAATAATACAGCACATGAAAATATCATGATGTATATTTCAGGTATCAAGGTATCCTCTCCTGTTGTTTTTGTCTTTCATTTTCCTCACCTTATAATTTTTGTACTACAAGAGTTCTGTAGAAGATTGTAGCCAGCAACAGTCCAAGTAATATACCAAATAAATACCAAAGAAATTGATTCATAGCAATACTAAAGAATACTCCAATGAGAATAAGAAAAATTGATACGGTTCCCATACTCCTCTCGTTAGCATACAAAGCTACGCCTATGAAACCGAATATTATGCCCCATGTAAAGTTTCCCATTATGGCGTAATATGGCTGAAAGGCAACTCGAATGATTCCATCTCTAGTAAAGTTGGAGAAATTGATTATATCAGCTATTATCATGGGTATATTCATTATTTCACCTACGTCATAGTTTGGATACTACCTCGTATCAATTGCATAAATCCAATTGCAAACATGATTCCTGTTATGCCTAGGAAAAGTGCTACAACCACTCTCAAAATGAATTGTACTTGGGGTTGTGGAACTATACTTGTCATACTTCCCAATATTACTGTAGTATGAATGAAAACATCTGTAATCAACCCTGCAAAGAAACCATAAGCTATTCCTTCCGAAGTAGGAATCTTCAAAAGAAAAGAACCAGCAACAGCTCCTGCTATAGCTCCAACAAACATCGTGGATACGGTTGTACCTAAGAGAAACCAAAGTTGAGACTTGGTTTCAGCATCATTATCTGCAGATTGCATCTTGTTTATGTCTACATTTCCTTCTAATCCTACTCCACCAGCAGTTAACTGGTAAATGTGTGTATAGCCGATAACAGAAATCATTATATTGAATATCAATAGAAACATCATTACGTTAAACGCTTTCAATAAAATCCACCTCCTCTGTCGACTCCACCTATAAGACCTATAATACCGATTACAACTATAAATACTCCGATTACTAAAAGTATTGGTCCATCCCAAACGGAATAGTTAGCAAACAATGGCTCGAAACCGATTATAGCCATTCCTGAAAGCGATAAAACCATTCCACAGCCCAAAGCCCCCAAGAAAGCATTAAGTTTTCCTAGCGATAGTAAAAAGATAAATGATAACGTAAAAATGATTATGTACGTCCAAGGAACTTCGGCATTATTATCTGGATTATAGACTGGTGTAAGACCAAATATATTTTCTATAATAGAATCCAAATCACTTTGGTTAAACATTGTTCTGTTTGGCTCAGACATCATAATTCCTGTGTATACATATACACCATCGTACTCATTATCTATACTATCTAGTCTGGCAGTGATTCGGTAGTAATAATTATTAGCTACATTACAGATACAACTGAAATTCTTATTGCTTCCGCCTGTATATGTAGTATTGTATAGAATATCTCCTCCTGTCTGCTTGTATACCGTAAATGTAACGGAAGATGTACTATGTGTGGTATCTTGATAATTAACATAGAAACCGATGTTAGTCCAATCCGTATTCAGTACTATCAAATCATCAAATGTATATGACTCGTTATATTCCCAAGTGATTTCTACCTCTGGATTTTGAATATTGCTAGAAGGTGCTATACCAAGTCTATCAATTGTTAAAAGAGTACATGATACACCCATAAAATACGTTTTTTCATAGACAAGCCAAGGATGGATAGTTCCAGCAGTATCAAAGAACTCTTCATGGATTATAAGTCGGTTTCCAAACTCATCAAATGTATAAATTGAAGCAAGAGGCTGATTCGGTCTCCTGAAAAGACCTGTTTCATCAACGAAGGAATAATCGTACATTATAATGCTACCATTCATATCCCCCGTTCCCTGACCATATACAGGTAGATTAGTTCGAATAAAGAATGTAATATTTCTTTCACCCACACTAGGAATAATGGTTCTAAAACAACGATTCGGATAATTCACAACAGTATCATTCCAATATATCTGCATGAATTTTATTGTTCGATTGGTTGATATGGTGAAATTGCCTTTTGATATGTTTGTAAAATCGCCAATAATTCCTTTATCATATGTGATATTAGTGACTCCGGTTCCATTAGTGTTTATTGTAATATAGTCTACTTGACCGTAGGCTTCGCCCCAAGGTTCCTCCCCATAATAATAAACGGCAAATACGTGAGGACCCCAACGATTTAATGGCACATATCCATAGGAAGTGTTCTCATATCTTACACTAATATTATACGTACCACCTTGAGTCCATGTTGTAGTTGTAGAATATTCCGAACTGTTTTGATGAAAGGTCTCTTCACCTGAACAGTTTGCTACAATATAAGTCCAAGCAGAAAAGAAATATTGGTCGTCTGCTCCTAGACCTGATATCGTACATGTTTCTGCGGTTCCTTTGTAGCCAAGCGAGCCATCTGAAGGATTTATCGGGAAAGAGCTAGCGCTGTATTTTATGAGGGTGTATTGTCTGAAATCAGTAGCGCAACTAGGTCTAGTGATTGACCTGTTATCCCATGTTAACACAACACTGGTCGGATTTGATTCGGTTATTGTCAGATTAAGCGGAGCACCATTTGGTTTTGTAAATAATATTTCTGTATTTGACGAAACATGAAAACCAGTACTATTTTTAGCCCAAGCTTTAGCACAATAACATGAAGCTTCATCTAACAAAACTGTCTTTGAAAAAGAAGTGTTCTCAATGTTGGTAGCTACGGAAACGTTGTTATCATGATTTGATTGTGTACAATTATTGCATTTTCCATAATAAAAACCAGCACGTGAAGCAGTGTCATTAGAACCCCAACCATACCATCCCCATAAATCAGCCGATGTTGATGTTATATCTTGAGCGGGGAGAACAACGATTCCCCATGATATATTTCCTTGTGATTGTATTGTAGGATAATAAGCTTGAGTAGACATTATATGTGCAGGATATGGTGTATCTCCTACGCCATCAGAACCTGTAATGTCTTGGTCTACGCCATGATATTCATCTTCACCAGCGTAATCATCAAAATAATTGCCAATAGCATGTGATAATGGAAAGCCAGGATATGTAAGGTTCCAATATATAGAAGGAGAAGCTGTTGGGTCAACTTCAAGATGTCTTACATTGGCATTCATGAAATCATTTCTAAATACATGGTTAGGTTCTCCTCCACCTGACATAACACCAACAGTTGCTACCACAGCCACTGACACATTACTATTGTTAAAAAGATTCATGGAAACATTATTGTCTTTTGAATCTTTTTCTATTACAACTGCTCGATTGTTATAATTAAAAATGTTACTGTATTGTGATTGTATGCTAGTCGTTCCAATCGTGTTGTTATGAGATAGAGATTCTAAAACTACACCACCAGAATCTGTCATAGTGTTTCTACCATTTCCATATATAGTATTATCTGTAACTGTGTTCCAAGTTCCATAGATGTGAACACCAGCAAATGAGTTGTTATATATCATGTTTTTATCTATCGTATTATAACTATTATCCTCATTTATTTTGATACCGCAAGCGTTATCGTCTGCGTGATGATATGTTGTAATAGAATTATTACGAATAGTACAATGATGTGAAAAACCCATATTTTCAAACCAAATACCACATCCGGAGCCATAAAAGATGTTGTTGTAAATATCAACGTAACCTGTTGCATCAAGTTTTATGCCACATCCAGTTGTTCCTTGTAGTAAATGTGTGAATAAACAATCACTAATGTTAACATGATTATGAGATTCTGCTAGAATACATGGTGAGGAAGCTCTTTGACAATAAAAAGCTATGTTAGAAATATTAACCCAATGGCTTTGTATATCAAAACAAGCATTTCCTGCACCAGGGTCAGTATTAATTGAAACGGTATCATTTATATAATCTGTAGGGTCGGTTGAATTCTTTTGACCTATAATAGTTACTCTTTTATTGATAGTAACTTGTTCATCATATGACCCGTTGTAAATAAAAATTGTATCTCCATTATTAGCATTCGTGATAGCCTGCGTAATGGTAGCTACATGAGTCGCATCATACCAACCCATTCCTCTATATGTTGTATTCCAATCGACATATATGTCGGCTGATTGTGAAGGAATGTAATGTGGACCTCTTGTAGATTGTACAGGATATATAGTAGTAAATAAAATAAATGAAATAATGAAGATAGCTGTTATCTTATTCAAGGTGACGGTCTCCCTCCATGCATCAATCCCCGTACACGACAATAATAAAGACCATAATCTGGTAACGCATATTGTGGCGGAAGCGTGAATGATGCTCTTGTTTCATTTTGTTCATAATAGCTGGAGAAATACCACTCTGAAGCCCAAGTTATATTCGTTAAATTTACTACTAGATTTGTAAATCCTGAATCTGTTGCAATTTGTAATTGATAATGACCTGTGTCATATATTTTTGTCCAGTTAAACGTTGGTGTGTAATCATAAATCTGACAACCGTTAGGTTTCCCATCTATTGAAATGAAGCCTGTTCCTATAGGCCACATTAACGGATACAAATCAAGCGAGCCACCTGTAGGCACAACATACGGGTCATCCGCTATGCCATCAGAGTTATTATCGTAAGCACCTTGCGAAGCGTTATGATAATTTGACCAGTAATTTCCTCTTTCTAAATCAGATGAATACCAACTATTATTACTGGTATCATCAAAACCGTTTATTGCATTGCGAATCAGACTGTTATAATATAGATTAATATTTGATGAATTTTCTATGATGATACCGTATTCATAACATTCATATGCTTTCATTCTTATAACAAACATATCATAAGCAGAATCAATATGAACTCCTTTTTGACTCAACGAAACATTAGAATAAAAAAGTTCATTATTGGAACAATCGTGTATGTATACACCTCTAGTGGCGTTTATTAAATCGCATCTATGAACGACATTCTCATTAGATGTTATTTCTATAGCATCAAATTCAATATCATTTATTTCGTTATAACTAAGGTTATTACCCGTACTGGTTATTAATCTCATACCCCGAGTGCCATTAGAACAATTATTGTAATCAATAATGTTATGATGACTGTTTTCAGCATAAAGAGCATATAATGCACTATGCTCGATTGTATTGCGAGTTATATTACTTCTATTTGAATTTACCATATATATGTTATATTGGTTTCCTGATATGTTGTTACGTCCAATAAAATTATAACTATATTGTAGGTAAATTCCTACTTCACAATCCCATATAGTATTGTTATAAACATAGGAATGATTTGTCTTTATGTAAACTCCAGCATCGTATTCATGTCCGCCTCCATTCTCAATCGTAAAGCCAGTAATGTTTACATAATCAGCCGTTAAATTAACAACGTGTGTATGATATATTCCATGTATTGTCGTTGTATCAGAACCGTTTCCAATAATTTTTACAGATTTGTTCCCTATTACATGCTCGTTATATGTACCATCGAATACATAGACTGTTCCATTATTTGCTACGTAGTACATGCCGTAAGTGATGTTTCGATAATGCCCCGTAACATTATACCAATCCCAAGGACGGTCATCATCTACATATACAACATTCATAGGTGGGTACTGATTGGTAAGAGGATAGTAGTCATGGCTTCCTGCAATCCCAAAGATTGTGTAAAGCGTATCCCAAATACCATCAGCACCTGGCACTGATTGTGGATAGGTTCCGGAATAGATATCTTCCGCAGTGGGGTTTTGATTAGAATAATTCGACCAGTAATTTCCTCCTGTCGGATAAGAATAATTCCAGTACGTATTTGAGCTATTGTCAACAGCATCTCTTGTGTTACCAACGAAATTATTATTGTATATGTAATTTGGATTATCAGCATTTACGGCTATAGCTAACGCTATAAAAAAAAGAAAAAAGATAAGGATTATTATTGCTTTCCTTATTCGCTCACCACCATATATATTATTTTTTCAGTTGTATTTATATTTATGTTACACCGAATCCCAGATTACTGAAAGGTCGAATGAGTTTACAGCATCATCATCGTTTACATCATAATAACGGTTGTATGTTTTGTATCCCGCCAGTGTTCTGTGTCCCCAATCCACACTCATATCAAACACATTAACTGTATTATCATCGTTGACATCGTTACGGGCATTGGCTCCTCCTGCATCCGCTAATGTTGTAAATGTATAAGTATTGTTTAACCAAGTGCTATTGTAGGCACACGCTTTCCATGTATACGTTGTGTTGCCCCATACAAATTGTGTTCCCCAACCCCAAGTGTCCAAGCTGGTCATTTCACATCGTTCTTTACCAGAAACAGTCCAATTGTTCATCAATGTCCATTGTGGGCTAATACCTGTCGTGTTATAGAAATACAAGTAGAATTCAACACTTCCATTAACTGTAACGCTGATATTAACTGGCGGTCTTGCAACGCTTGTCGATGAATTAGCAGGGAATGGATTAGTAATATTTGTTAATTCTTGATTATTCGTTAATGGTAGATAATCAATGTAACCATTACCTAATACGAAAACAGTTTCACCAATTCCATCTCCGTTTGTATCAACACCTGTGTAATTATCATAATAATTACCACCAATGTCCTGTCCGCTGATTATGTTAGGTCCTGTTTGTTGGGTAGTATTGTATCGGTCATTAACGTCAGATGATGTGTCATATACATGATTACCGTTATTGGCGAAATAATTGTTATAACATAATGAGTTTATGTAAACACCAGAAACATTTATTCCATATCGTGACGAATTTTCAATATAGTTGTTTGATATGTTAACATGTCTGTTTGAATCAAAAATCTTTATACCATCTTCGAAATTGTCGATATAATTCGCTTCAATGTCTATACCAATCGAGACACCTTGCAGTGATATTCCAATATCACTGCCAGAACCAGCTATTGTGTTATTATGAGCCTGTGAATTATCGTTTTGATATAACCAAATCATATTATCAATACGATTATGATGGATAATGTTACCATCTGAGTTTGCACAAGATATTGCACTTGTAGAAGCATTTGTAATGTTATTTTCATATATTCTTGGACTTATAGAATGTGATACTGTTATTCCGGCAATAGAATTATTGATAACATTGTAAATAATCGCTGAGTTATTATTAAATCGGCTGTAAATACCATCATTGGTTATATTGTCAAACGTGTTGTTGTATACATCAACTCTTCCACCTACAACATGAATACCTTGCGTTGTACAATTTCTTATCGTGTTATCATAAATATGATTCCCGACAGAAGTTGATACTTCAAGCCACATCCCATATGTTCCTTCAATAATAACGTTATCTGAAATACTTATAACAGTAACATCTTGCATACGAATTGGGCAACTTGTATATGATTGTAAAGTAGAACCATATACAACGGGATATGCAGTTTCATTTATGTCGATTGTCATGTTGTTAGTATACATGATACAATCACCAATGGATGCTGTTTGTTGTAAATTACCAACATCAACACCTGCATCGGAATTGTATACTTTGTTATTATAGAAACATACTAAACCGCCTGGTGTTGGATTTGGTTCGTATAATGCATATTCTGTTAGGTTCATGTAATTGCTGTGTATTCTTACACCATCAACATTATGATAAATAACTGCTCCTGCATACGAAGTTCCGTTTCTGATATCATAAAATTCGGTATGTCTAACTGAAAAGTTCTCGGCATTCAACCCATAACAACCAGCAACCTCTTGTTGAGTGATATTACAATCACGTATTGTTGTATTGATTCCTTGTGTTTTTACACCTGTATGAGTGCTTGTAAATG
>Ga0180433_10010068_pt1 | contig 11457 bp, 9 predicted proteins | sample SS_ome_8_FD_132980 | JGI IMG/M metagenome (GOLD analysis project Ga0180433, IMG submission 132980) | Hypersaline lake sediment archaeal communities from the Salton Sea, California, USA - SS_1_D_1 metaG | ecosystem: Environmental > Aquatic > Non-marine Saline and Alkaline > Hypersaline > Sediment... | reverse complement strand
GTGGTCGCAGTGGTCGCAGTGGTCGCAGTGGTCGGTGGTGTGCTCTTCTGGCATCGCACCACTGCCGGGGAGCGGATGTCCGAGCCGTCCCCGACATGGCGCGCCGAGCCCGGTACGCCGTCGGCGGTGCGCCCGCCCTCGCCAGCTTCGGCGACCGGACCGGCGCCGCGTTTCGACACCGCCCGTCGGCAGCTCGCGGTGCTGCAGGTTCGTGGCTGGGATCGCGCTGCCGACTACCAGCGCCGTCAGTTCGGCAAGCCTTGGAGCGATGACGTCGACGTCGAGTTCGGCCACAACGGCTGCAATACCCGCGACGACATCTTGCGCCGGGACCTGAGGAATCTGATCGTCCGGCCGGGCACCTGTTTCGCCCAGAGTGGGACGCTGCTCGATCCCTACACCGGTGCCGGCATCGAATTCATCCGCGGACCTTGGACCTCCCGAGATGTGGAGATCGACCACATCGTCGCGCTGGCCGACGCCTGGTACAAAGGGGCGCGAGCCTGGGATCCGCAGCGGCGACTGGATTTCGCCAACGACCCTCGCAACCTTCTGGCGGTCAGTCCGCAGGCGAACTTCGACAAGGCGTACCGCGACGCGGCCTCCTGGCTACCACCCAACCAGAGCTTCCAGTGCGAGTTCGCGGCCCGGCAGGTAGAGGTCAAAACCGCCTACGGCCTGTGGCTTTCGGCCAAAGAGCAGCGGGCGTTGGCCGATGTGCTGTCCCGATGCTAGCCGGGTCGGGTGATCCGTGGTCGGTGCCCGGAAACGGACCGCATCAGTCCGGCGCCCTGAGGGCCGGAGACGTTGTAGACCCTATCGCCACCCCCGGTATCGTCTCCGGCATGGAACTGCGGGGCGGGGATTCGCAGTCGATGGACACGTCGGCCGTGGCGGTGGAACCGAAGTTGTATCGGTGGGAGAAAAACACCGAGTGGCCGCTGGCGGGAGCCGCCGTCATCTTCCTGGCGATCTACTCGGTCCAAGTCATCGCCCAGCCTGATAAGGCCACCGATACCGTCCTCGAGATCTTCACCGGGGTTGTCTGGGCCTTATTCCTGGTCGACTATCTGGTCCGGTTCAAACTCGCCACCGATCGCAAGCGGTGGTTCGTCCGGCATCTACTCGACCTGGCCGTCGTCGCCCTCCCGTTTCTGCGGCCCCTGCGCCTGCTGCGCCTGCTCGTCCTATTCGGGGCGTTGCAGAAAGCCGTCGGCTGGGCGGTCCGGGGCAAGGTCATCATCTACACCGCGTTCAGCGTGACGTTGCTGATTTACGTGGCATCGCTGGCGATCCTGGAGACCGAGCGATTCGAGCCGGATTCGAAGATCACCACCTTCGGTGATGCCGTGTGGTGGTCGATCACCACGGTCACCACGGTCGGCTACGGCGACTTGTCCCCGGTGTCCGGTACGGGCCGCGCGATCGCCGTCCTGCTCATGATCGGCGGGATCAGCCTGGTGGGTGTGGTGACCGCGAGTCTTGCTTCGTGGATCATCCAACGGGTGGCCGAGGAGGATGCCGCGAACCGCGCTGCGACCTCCGCCGAGATCGATGCGCTACGCGCGGATATGCAACAGCGGATCGACTCGCTCACCGATGAGTTGCGACGACTCAACGGCCGTGCTCACCTCGATCAGGGTCCGGTGAGCCGCCCGCACCCGAGATAGCCGGCCGGGACGGGCGGCTATCTCGGGTCAGGCGCCTCAGTCCTCTTTGCGGATCAGCTGTTGCAGCGCCACCCGGTCCGGTGCCAGCAGGTCGGCGATCCGCTCCGGGTTCACATCGGCGACGATGATCTCGCCCACATCCTGTTTGACCCCGGTGAAAAGTCCCTGGGCCTTCATCTTCTCGGTCTGGTAGACGTTGTCCTCGGTCGGAGTGACGTAGTACACGGCATCTGCTTTGAATCTGTGCACCAACCACAGGTGGATCAGCGTCATGAGCCGCTTCTGACGTAGCTTGGCCGAGTAGGTGTTCTGGTCGCGCACGGTAAGGATGCTGCGGCCGTGCCGGTCCTTGATGGGATCGAACATCACATCAGCGAGCTTCTCGCCGTCGGAGTCGCCGTAGATGGCCAGCTCCAGCACGTCCGAGCCGGCGCGGCGCGGGCGCAGCTGCGCGCGCAGCCGCTCGCCGAGCTGGTAGTGCTCGCTCCACAGGGCCAGCCAGTCCTCCAGCAGCTTCTTCGGCACCTCGGTCTGCACCAGATGCTGAACCTGGGTTGAGCCCTTGCCCATGGACTTGGTGGTCGCCGTGCGCCCCGACGAGGCGGCCAGGGCGGCGTCGCTGCGTGGTCCGCCGACCAGTGTCTGCGGTGTTCGGTAGGGCGATTCGATCAGGCGCATCTTGCGCTGCAGGCGGGCCAACGCCAGCATCCCGTCCTGGCGCAGGGCGGTGGCGAACTCCTCGGCCGCCACGCCGTCGATCTGATGACCGCCGTAGGTCATGAAATTGAAGACGAAGCCCATCTTGCCGAGCTCCTCGGGAAACGCCCGCATCTGCTCGTCATCCATCCCGGTGGTGTCCCAGTTGAACGACGGCGAGAGATTGTAGGCCAGCATCTTGTCCGGGTACACCGCATGGATGGCCTCGGCGAACTCCCGGGCGTCGGCCAGGTCGGCGGTCTTGGTCTCCATCCACAGCAGATCCGCGAACGGTGCGGCGGCAAGGGATTTGGCGATCGCGTACGGGATGCCGCCGCGCACCTGGAAGTACCCCTCGGGCGTCTTCGCCCGTTCGCAGTCCCACGGCGCAGACACGCCGAGTTCCCTCGCCTTCTCCGTGGCCGCGTACAACGACGCCGTAGCCGCGAAATCGAGCCACTCGGCGGGTTTCATCGCCAGCGCCTCGCCCTCGGCCTCTTTGAACCGCAGCACCTCGGCGATGGCGTTGCCGTAGGTGTCCAGGCCCGCGTCATCCTGCCAGGCCTCGACGAATGCCGACTCGACTCGGTCGAACAGCGCATCCAGCGAGCCGGCGCGATCCGCCGTCCAGGCGGCAGCGGCCTCATCGACCAGTGTGGTGATGCCGTGACTCCGTAACCAGGCGTCGGCCGCCGCGTACTCAGCGGCGGGGAGGGCGTAGAGCAGGTGCCCGTTGAGTTCGGTGACGCCCCTGGTGTGGAAACGGCGCACCATGGCCAGGAAACACGCCTTGTACGGCGGGACATCGGGGTTGGTGGCGCCGAGCAGGAAAGGCTGATCGCGCTCATCGGAGCGACCGTCGATGAGGTTGGCGGCCTCGGCGTCGGTGCGGGCCACGATGATGCCCGGGACCGCCATGATGTCCAACTGGAAACGGGCGGTGTTGAGCCGTTTGATCTGCTCGTCGGACGGCACCAGCACTTTGCCGCCCTGATGGCCGCACTTCTTGGTCCCGGGGCGTTGATCCTCGATGTGGTAGCCGGTGACCCCGGCTTCGACGAAACGCCGAATCAGGTTGCGTACGTGCGGATCTCCGCCGTGCCCGGTGTCGGCATCGGCGATGATGAAGGGGCGGTAGTCCACAGCCGGGGTCGCGGCGCGTTGTTCCTCGGTCATCTGCAGACGGAGGTACTGCTGATTGCGGTCGGCGGTCAGAAGTGCCCGCACCAGTCCGGCCGCCTCGTCGGGCACCTGGCTGAGCGGGTAGCTGGCCAGGTCGGGCCCGGGGTCCTCGGTGGTGGACCCTTTCGCGGAGGTGGCCCAGCCACCGAGATAGATGCCTTCGATCCCGCACCGCTTCATGGTCACCGCCTGCCCCGGCGAGTAGGGCCCGAAGCTGGTGATGGACTTGCGCTGGCCGAACAGTTCGCGCAGCCGGGCGTAGAAGGCCGCCGAGGTCTCGCGGGCAACCGTGTAGTCGACCGGGATCGTGCCACGCTGCTCGACGACCTGACGGGCGGTGTAGAGCCGGGTGATGCCCTCGAATCGGGCACTGTCGAAATAGTGCTGGGTTTCGGTGACTTCCCGTTCGAAGGTCGCGGGTGCGTGTTCTTCGATCCTGGACATGGCTGCTCCTTATCGAGCCTGGTCGAGCTGATTTCGCGTTGAGTTTCATCTAACCCCCTCCGTTTCCGGGTATGCCGGGCGGGGTGGGCGGTAGCGCTGCTCGCCGACTGATCGTGGTGCATATCCGGGTGCCGGCCGCGGTCCCCGCTGGATTCGCGGCCGGCACCCGGCGCCGGGTTTGCGGCTCGGCTACGCGGGAATAGGCGCCGTCATCTCCGGCTCAGGCGACTGTTCCGGAGCCGCCGGGGCTTCCGAGGCCGGGGCCTGATCGGCATTTCGCCCCTGCTCGGGCGTGGGTTCGGAACCCGGGGCCGGGTCAACTGCCGGCAGGGCATCTGCCGGCGGGACGTCACTGGGGGCCGGGTCTTCCGGTGCTGGGGTGACCGGGGCCGCCGGCGGGGCAGCGGTGTCCGGATCAGCCGGTGGCAGCGGTGCGGGTGTCGGGCCGGACTCCGGGGCCGGGCCCGGCGGCACATCGGCCGGGTCGCCCGGCGGGGTCTGGTCGGCCGGGTCGCCCGGCGGGGTCTGGTCGGCCGGGTCGCCCGGCGGGGTCTGGTCGGCCGGGTCGCCCGGCGGGGTCTGGTCGGCCGCAGCGGGATCGGATTCCGGTTCGGTGTCCATCTCCTGGGCCTGTACCGGCAGGTACATCAGCTTGCTGAACTGCGGCTGATAGGCGCCACCGCCACCGACGCGCACACCGGTGCCGCTCTCACCACTGGAGACCGGGGTGCCGTCGGGAAGGGTCACCGCCGCATGCCCGCTGTTCCAGCCGATCACCACCGAGTTGGGTGCACTGCCGTAGTGGAAACCGCGGGCCAATAGGGCGGACTCCATATTCCCGGTGTTGAACCTGCTACCGAATGCCGGCCGTCCCGACGCCACGTTGGCAACCCACGACGCCAGTCCCGAGCAATCCGTACCGGCCGGAGTATCGCCACCGGGAATGTATGGCGTACCCGACACTTGTGTGATGAGCGACATCAATGCCGCGAGAGCAAACATGAAAAAAACGCTAACAGTGAATTCTTTGTTCGCCGAAAATCTGTGTCGGGTATCACTTTTCGCCGCATTAGCCCTGATGGCTGTGTGGAAAACGTTACATGCCAACGCGATACGCAAGTCGATATTGATTCGACATAGCAAATCGTATTGTTTAGCAGGGTATTTGCGATTACCGTTGCCCTGGCGTTACGCGTGAACGGTATTGGGTCTTTGTAATCAAGCGGCTGGGGGCGCTTTTGCCGACGTGTCGCCGCTCACAACGGGATGACCCCAATCCAGCGCCCCGGGAGGTACGGATCGGGCAGGATGACCGAATGCGGGACTACCTGAAGTTCTATATCGCCGGCCAGTGGTCGGACCCGGTCGACCTGCGGGTTCTCGAGGTGGAGAATCCCGCCACCGAGCGGGTGTGCGGCACGATCGCAATCGGTTCCTCGACGGATGTGGACCGGGCCGTCACCGCGGCGCGGGCCGCGTTCCCCGACTGGTCCCAGAGCACCCGGGAGGTTCGGCTGGATCTGCTGCGAGCGGTGGTCGCGGAGTATCGACGACGGGTCGGCGATTTAGCGGAGGCGGTGAGCGTGGAGATGGGGGCGCCCCCTGCCCTCGCTGCGGGTCCGCAGGTGCAAATGGGCCTCGGGCATCTGATGGCGACCATCGAGGTGTTGAAGAACTTCTCTTTCGAACAGACCCGTGGTTCGACGCGGGTGATCCGGGAGCCCATCGGGGTGTGCGGGTTGATCACACCGTGGAACTGGCCGCTGAACCAGATCGCCTGCAAAGTGTTCCCGGCTCTGGCGGCGGGCTGCACGATGGTGCTCAAACCCTCCGAGGTCGCTCCGTTCTCCGGCCAGATTTTCAGCGAGGTCATCGACGCGGCGGGGGTGCCCAGCGGGGTCTACAACATGGTGCACGGGGACGGTCCGGGGGCCGGCGCCGCGCTCGCCAGCCATCCCGGCGTCGACCTGATTTCGTTCACCGGATCGACCCGGGCCGGTATCGAGGTCGCTCGCAACGCCGCGCCGACCGTCAAACGGGTCACCCAGGAACTCGGGGGGAAGAGCCCGCACATCATCTTCGACGACGATGCGTTCTCCCGGAACGTCGCCGGTGGGGTTGCGGCGATGATGCTCAACAGCGGTCAGAGTTGTAACGCGCCGTCGCGGATGCTGGTCCCGGCCAGCCGAATGGGCGAGGCGGTGGCCGTGGCCAAGGCGGCCGCGGAGCGGGTGAGCGTTGGTGAGGCGCCCGACGGTACGGCGCTGGGGCCGGTGGTGTCACGGGCACAGTTCGACAAGGTTCAGCGGCTCATCCAAGCCGGTATCGATGAAGGAGCCGAATTGGTCGCCGGCGGGCCCGGGCGACCCGACCGGCTCGACATCGGCTACTACGTCCGGCCCACCGTGTTCGCCGGCGTCAGAAACGATATGACGATCGCCCGGGAGGAGATCTTCGGCCCGGTGCTGTGCATACTCGGCTACGCCGATCTTGACGATGCCGTCGCGACCGCCAACGGCACCGACTACGGGCTGTACGGCTACGTCTCCGGCACCGATCTCGAAGCGGCCCGCGCCGTCGCGCGCCGAATTCGGGCCGGTACGGTTGCGATCAACAATGCGCTGGATATCAATGCCCCGTTCGGCGGGTACAAACACAGCGGAAACGGACGCGAATGGGGCGAATTCGGGCTCCACGAATACCTCGAGATCAAAGGTGTCGTCGGATACGGGACACCGGATTCGGGCGGCTGAGCGGATGCGGGTGCTTGTTCAGCGAGTCACCTCGGCGTCGGTATCGGTGGGCGGTGAGGTGGTTGGCGCCATAAATCCGGACGCTCAGGGACTGGTCGCCCTGGTCGGCGTCACCCACAGCGACAATGTCGACATCGCCAGAAGGATGGCCGCGAAACTATGGCAGCTGAGGATTCTGGATGAGCAGAAGGCGGCCTCCGATATCGGGGCGCCGATCCTGGTGGTCAGCCAGTTCACCCTGTACGCCAACACGGTGAAGGGACGGCGCCCGTCGTGGAATGCCGCCGCGCCGGCGGAGTCGGCGAGACCGCTGGTGGATCTGTTTGCCGCGGAGCTGCGCGCACTGGGCGCTGAGGTTCAGACCGGGGCCTTCGGCGACCACATGCACGTGGAACTCGTCAACGATGGCCCGGTCACCGTGTTGTTGGAACTGGGCGGCCCGGCCTAACTTGTTACCGTTCCGCGCCCCGGTGTGCATGGTTTGCGTGAGAAGGTAATTCCTTATGCACACGCACAATTTCGTCTCCTACGAGGAATTCGGCCGCCGGTTCTTCGAGGAGGCGGTAACCGAGGAGCGTGTGGCGGCGGCCTTCGCCGAGATCGCCGGCGGCGATGTTCAGATGGGCCCGATGTCCCAGGGCCCGGCCGGGCTGGCGAGAGTGACCGCGAAGGTCAAGATTCAGCAACCGCAGGTCCGGCGGGACCTCGGTGAGACCATCACCTTCGCGGTGCGCATCCCACTCCTCATCGAGTTGATCGTCGACCTCCGGCTGGATAAACAACGGTTCGTCGTCGACGGCGATATCGCCCTGCGGGCTACCGCCAGGGCCGCCGAACCGCTGCTGATCGTCATTGATGTCGCCAAGCCCCGACCGTCCGATATCGCGGTGCACGTGACCTCGAAGTCGCTCCGCGGTGAGATCGTCCGGCTCATCGGCGGAGTGGACACCGAGATTCGCCGCTTCGTCGCCGCCTATGTGGCCGAGGAGGTGGACAGTCCGGCATCCCAGCAGGCGAAGGTCATCGACGTCTCCGCGCAGGTGGCCAGCTCCTGGGACGCCGGATAACCGGTCACAGCTCCAGGGTGAGGTGTGCGCCGGCCGGCGCCCGCGAGACACAGGTGAGCATCGTTCCGCTGTCCCGTTCGGCTGCGGTGAGCAAGGTGTCCCGGTGCTGCACCTCGCCGCTGAGCACGCGGGTTCGGCAGGTACCGCAGAATCCCTGCTGGCATGAGTACGGTGCGGCGACACCGGCCCGCCGCAGCGCGCCGAGGAGCGTTTCATCGGCCGCCACGCTCACCTCGGTCGACGCGGCCGAGACGGTGAAGGGTTCGCCGTCAACCACCGGCGCGGCGGCAAACCGCTCGAAGTGCAGTTCGACATCGTTGCGGCCGATGAGCGGGAGCCGGATGGTGCTGATCATCTCGGCCGGTCCGCATGCGTACACCGTTGTCCCGGAAATGCAATCACCCAGCAGGTCATCCGCGTCGGGGATGCCACAGATGTCGTCGGTGCGGATCGTGATGCGGTCCCCGAAGCGGCGCACCTCGTCGAGGAACGGAATGGAGTCCGCGCTGCGCCCGACATAGACCATCGACCAGTCCACCCCGAGCCGCTGCGCCAGACCCAGCATCGGCAGGATCGGAGTGATTCCGATGCCGCCGGCGATGAAGCGCACCGTTCGCGCGGGCGATCCGTAGCCGGGCACGCTGAACGGGAAGGCGTTGCGGGGACCGCTTGTGGTCACGGTCGCCCCGACCGCCAGCTGATCGTGGATCTCGATCGAGCCGCCGCCACCATCGGGTATCCGGCGAACCGCGATCCGATACGTGCTGTGCTGGTCGGGGTTCCCGCACAGCGAATACTGCCGTACCCGACCGCTGGGCAGATGGACGTCCAGGTGGGCTCCCGGATGCCAGGGCGGCAGCGGGGAGCCGTCGGACGCTGCCAGCGTCAACGCCACGACGTTCTCATCCCGGGCGACTACCTGCCGGTCGGCGATGGTGAGGCCGAAGGTCCGGTCACGGCCGTGCGGTTGACGGGGCCGGCGCAATCCGCTGACGGCCCACGTTCCGGTGACCGCCAGGTCGGCCAGGCCGAGCAGCGGGGTGGGTGCAGAGCGTGGCGCCGGAGCAGCATCGCTACTGATGTGCGGCGCGGGCGGCCGGAGAACTGGCCAGATACGCCACCGCCTGGGCGGTTGAACCGACGTCCAGCGGGGAGTAGTCCGGACGGAAATAGGCCAGGGTCGTCCTGCCGAACAGGGTGGAGAAACTCGGCAGCAGTCGTAACTTGGCATCGCGCATCCGCTGTCGTTCCATCTGCCACCAGGTCATCCGAACGTCGGGGTCGATACGGCACAGGTAATAGGTGGACCGCTCGAAGAACGAGTACATCATCGCCATGGCCATGGTCATGGCGCGGATCCGGGCCAGGTAGCTGTTGTGGAAGTAGGTGGCGACATCGTGTGCGACACAGCGATGTTCCACTTCCTCGCTGCCGTGCCAGCGGAACAGATCGACGAGAGTCGGGTCGGCGCCGAAGTCGTCCCAGGCGCAGTTCAGGGCGAAATCTCCCAGCACGGCGGTGTAGTGTTCGATCCCGGCGATCAGCCAGAGCCGCTCGCAGAGCTGGTTGAACCGGCGCCGGGGGTCGGCGGAGGTGCTGGGGGACAACACCTTGGCGATGACGTAGTCGATTTGTTTGAGGATCGGTTGCGGGTCAATGCCCTGGGCTTCCATGAACTGATGCAGCGCCAGTTCGTGGGTGTCGGCGTGCACCGCCTCCTGCCCGATGAAACCCCGCATGTCCTCGGCCAGGCGCTCGTCGCGGACCATCGGCAGGGCCTCGTTATAGGTCGCGACGAACCAGCGTTCGGCGGCGGGCAGGACGATATTGAGCAGGCTGACCATGTGCGAGGCGACGGGATGGCCGGGGATCCAGTGCAGCGGTGCTTCAGAGACGTCAAAGGTGACCTTGCGGGCCTGGATCTGGACCGGTCCGGGATCGACTTCGGATGTGAAACGACGTGGCCGCGGCATCGACACCTCCCAATTGGACGTGTGTCAAGTTTACCCGAATCGCACCGGATACCGGCAGACCTGTCAGCCGACGCGGGTTGGGGTCACGGTGACGACTCCGCTGGCCCCGGGAGTGGGCCGGTTGGGATCGTTGGCCGGTGCGCCGGGGGTGTTGGCTGCCGAGGTGCCCGCGGACCGTTCGGGTTGAGCTTCCTCGCTGCAGTCCAGCATCAACTGCATCTTTCCCAGGCTGAGCAGTTTCTGGCTGCTGACGATGCAGACGGCCTGGGGCACGTCACTGCCCACCGACCCGCCGAAAGTGGTCGGGATGCCCTGAGCCCGCAGAATCGCCACCGCTCGGGCATACGGCTCACCCACCACGTTGTAGAGGCTGTTGGAGGACGGGTCCGCGCTGCTGGCGCCCATTCCCAGGACCGCCGCCGCCGACCCCGCGGCCAGACCGCCGGCAACTGCCAGGCTGAGCTTGTTCACATCGCAGCCTTTCCTCTTCTCGTCTCGGGTTCCGCTTCCCGTCTCGGGTTCCGCTTCCCGTCTCGGGTCCGAAGATAGCGCAGCACGCACCCCGAGACCCGCTCTGCAGGGTGTATCGCCGGCCGACCCGGAAAACGTTTCAGAACGTCTCTCGGTGGCGTTCCTGTTCCAGGACCGCAGGCAGGTCGGCCAATCTCTTCATCGACGACACCGCGCGAGAAGTGCGCATATTGGCGCTCAGCAGACCTTGGTGGCGATCCACGAACGACCAGTAGCCGGCGGTGAACGGGCAGGCATCCGGGCCCAGCCGCTTCTTCGGGTCGAACCGGCAGTCACGGCAGTGGTCGCTCATCTTGTTGATATACGCCCCGCCAGAGGTGTACGGCTTGGTCGCCACCCGGCCGCCGTCGGCGAATTGGCTCATCCCGATGACATTGGCCGGCATCACCCAGGCGAAGCCGTCGACAAAGGAGGCGGCGAACCAGTCGTTGAGGTCCCGCGGGTGATAACCACGCTGAAGGGCATGGCTGCCCAGCACCATGAGCCGCTGGATGTGGTGGGCCCAGCCGCGGTCACGGACCCCGGACAGCGCCTCGCGAAGGCACTCGGCCTCGACCGCATCGGCGTCGAGATCGGACCACCAGTCCGGCAGCGGTGTGGTGGCCCCGAGTTGGTTGCCGTCGAGGTACTCCGGCCCGAAATGCCAGTACAGATGCCAGATGTACTCGCGCCACCCCAGGATCTGGCGAATGAAACCCTCGACGGATGCCATCGGCGCCGAGCCGGTCCGGTAGGAGGCCTCAGCCGCCCCCACCACGGCCAGGGGGTGCAGCAGGCCCAGGTTCAGCGGCACCGACAGCAGCGAGTGCGCCATCGCCCAGTCGGCGCCCATCATGGCGTCCTCGTGACGGCCGAACAGTGGCAGTCGCTGCTCGATGAAGGTCCGTAGGGCGTCATCGGCTTCGACGGGAGTCACCGGGAACAGCCGGGGGCCGTCACTTCCCACCGTAGCGATGTTCATCTCGTCGAGATCACGGCGGACGGTCGCATCGATCTCGTCCTCGACGGGCTGATACGGCGGCGGCGCCCCCAGCGTGGTTTGTTTCTTGGGCGGGGGTTCGCGGTTGTCGGCGTCGAAATTCCACCGGCCGCCCACCGGTTCGGTGCCGTCCATCAGGACACCGAAGCGGCGGCGTTGCTC
>Ga0180433_10010067_pt1 | contig 11458 bp, 12 predicted proteins | sample SS_ome_8_FD_132980 | JGI IMG/M metagenome (GOLD analysis project Ga0180433, IMG submission 132980) | Hypersaline lake sediment archaeal communities from the Salton Sea, California, USA - SS_1_D_1 metaG | ecosystem: Environmental > Aquatic > Non-marine Saline and Alkaline > Hypersaline >... | reverse complement strand
CATAGTTCCCACAATGGACGGTGCATACAACCCAATCACGGGTCTGCCTTTTGAGACAATAGATAGCAGGAACAAGGCGGTCAAGAGGTGGGTTGATGCTGGTTTGACACCAGAAGAGGCAGATAAAGAGATTTCAAGGTTCTACAGAAGTTCAGGCACTCGTGCCGTTGGCTCGTGGTCTAGCGACTACAGTGGTCCGCTTGCTGTTGACGTTGACGACGGCCAGAGGTACTGGTTCTCCTCTTTGGGGTCGTTGGCTGCCAGTAGGTCCGCCGAGCGGAGCGAGGCACCGCAGAACACGGGTTTCAGGATGCTCACGGACGAGGAACACAGGGCTTTTGAAGCAGACAGGGAAAGGCTTACTGACATTGAAACCGCATTGAGAAGACTGCTTGAATAATAGTAAAATAACATTCCGTTTCTGCATGAAAGCATTAAATACAGCAATGCCAATTCTTTATCAGTATGCCTGACATCATTGAATGTGCAAACCAGGCTTCGTAACCAAGATGATGGCGTAATATTATGTTTGGATTCCTGAAGAAGAAGCTTTCAGACGGTGTGAAGAAGCTTTCTGCGAAGGTGGAAGAGGCGCCTCCGGCGCCTAAGGAACCAAAAAAGGCAGCCGAAAAGCCATTGATGAAACCCGCAAAACCTGAAAGGGGGGTGGAACCAAAACCCACCAAAACCATTATACCAGAAGCGGTAACCCCGGAGCCAAAGGCGCCGGTTGAAAAGCCGGAACAAAAAACCAGGTTCGGGTTCTTCAAGCGGATAACAGAAAGGAGCCTGACAGAAAAGGATATAGATGACTTCTTTGACGAGAACGAAGCGGGGTTTATGCAGGCCAATGTGGCTGTTGAGGTCATTGATTTCCTCAGGCAGGGGCTCAAGGAAAGGCTGGTCGGCAGGCCGGTCAAAAGGGCGGGCGCTTCAGGCCTCATTACACAGGCATTCCATGAAACGCTCTTTGAGGCTGTTAACCGGGAGCCCATTGACCTGAAGAAGCTCGCATCAGAGGCAAGGAAGAACAGGAAGCCGTTATGCGTGGTTTTTCTGGGCTTCAACGGCAGTGGTAAAACGACATCAATAGCAAAGGTTGCAAAACACCTGCTCGATGCAGGCCACAAGCCAGTCCTTGCAGCAGCCGACACATTCAGGGCCGCCTCAATAGAGCAGCTCGAACACCATGGCAGTAAGCTTGGGGTCAATGTGATAAAGCACGACTATGGCTCGGACGCAGCGGCTGTCGTGTTCGATGCAAAGAAGTATGCTGAGAAGAACGGCTGCGATGTTGTGCTCGCGGACACAGCCGGGCGCATGCACACCGACAAAAACCTCATGGACGAGCTCACCAAGCTCATCAGGGTCAACCAGCCGGACCTGAAAATCCTGGTTGTGGACTCGCTCACAGGCAACGATGCAGTGCAGCAGGCGAGACAGTTCAACGGGGCCGTGGGCGTGGATGGCGTTATCATGGCAAAGACCGACGTGAACGAAAAGGGCGGTTCAATCCTGAGCGTATGCTATGCCATAAAGAAGCCCATTGTGTTCATGGGCACTGGGCAGGATTATGGAGACCTTAAGCCGTTCAGTCCAGAGGAATTCATTGAATCGGTTCTGGGATAGAATGGGAGAAAACAATATAAGCAAACGGAATAAACAATTGAGCCCGTTTCACTGCAGGAAAGGCAATGATGTTTCGCTCAGCGGAGCTCTTTTTTCTAACCGCCATTAATCCCGTTGCCCAGACTAAACATTAGCCCCCATGAAGCAGCCGTGACTATTGTGCTTGCAACCAGCACCCCAAGGCAGATTGACAGGAATGACCTCTTCCATTCAAGGCCGAGAAGCCATGCTATTGCAGTGCCTGTCCAGGCTCCGGTCACGGGAAGGGGTACGGCGACAAAGGCAGCGAGTCCGAGAATGCCCCAGCGCTCGACATGCCCTGCTGCCTTTTGGTGTGCCCTGTTCATCAGTCGGTGAAAGAAATCCCACCTGACAAGCACATCTTTATATAGCAGCCTGAGCCCGAAGAATATGGGGAAGAACACCAAACAGTTCACGATAAACGCAACCAGAACCACAGCCAGTGGGTCCAGCCCAAGCGCGAAACCGAGCGGTATACCACCGCGAAGCTCCGCAACAGGAAGCATGGTGGTGAGTATCACCGGCCAGAATTCCGAAAGCATAGATTAATTATGGGGTGTAGCTCTTAAAAATACAGCTCATCAAACTCGAACAATTCCAATTCTTCTGAATAATGACCGGGCAAAGAATCCCTAATATCATCGGGTGAGTGGCCCATTGAAAGCAAAGCATACAATCCGCCTATGCCAGCCCTTGTTTCGGACTCCATGCGTCTCAGGTTTTTCTTTAGTCTGAATCCGTGAGAATTCATGTCTTTCTCAAGGAGCCTTAACCGCCTAAAGAATTCAAGGGCATGGGTTTCCTCATGCCCTTTTACATAAACATTCTGTAAATTGCAGCCCAGGTCTTCATAAAGGACGTGGACATGTTTGGTTCTGAAAGGGTGCCGCCCTGCATGAAAAACAAGTGCGCATGCTTTGGGCATTTCATAAGCCCAAGACCGAACCCCATTAAGATGATTTAAAATTCTATAATCATCATAAAATTCTGAGAGTCTTGAAATCTCTTCCAGAATACAGCCCACAAATCCACTGTCATGATATTTCTGTCGCCTGCCCAAAGGAAAACCAATAGCCAAAGTATGCAGCATTGCAGTCTCTTTCATTGCAGATAAAAGATAGCAAGTTTTATAAAGTTGTGCTAAAGCTTGTCCTTTACCTCTTTCTCGTCCGCGCCGCGAATGAGCACGACCTTGTTTTTGCTGTGCCGGCCCCTCAGAAGGGAGACATCACGGCGGAATATCGCCTTAAGTCGCTTAAGCAGCTCGGTGTTGGCCTGCTCCTTCTCAGCAGGGGCCCTGAGCTCCATTACCAGTTCGCCCTTTGGATTGGTTTTGAACGTGAAATGGCTGGAGCTGGGCTTGACCTTCAGCCGCATCAGCACCCCTTCAGGCGTCTCTTCTATCATAATGCACCCTTAAAACAATGCAATAATATTAATGGTTTTGTTTAATAATATAATGAAGTGTTTCCATGCGCGCTATCAGGCAGCTGCATAAGCTTGGCAAGATACGGAAGGAGCTCAAAGAGATTTATCTGAACCAGGTAATACAGACGTTTGCGCTTTCGCTGATTGGGATATTCATCCCTATCTACCTTCTGAACCTCGGTTTCAACATGAATTCCGTCCTAATTTTCATGGTTGTGCAGTGGTCAATACTTGCATTCATCGCGCCCGTGAGCGCGAAGCTTTCATCAAGCATAGGGCTTAAGCACACAATACTACTGAGGATGCCTGTCCTGATGCTATACATTTTCCTTTTGATGTTCATAGGCAATTTGAGCATGGGCTTCTTGTTCATCATAGCCATCCTCGGCGGCATGTCACTGTGCCTTTACTGGGTTCCCCTCAACGCCGAATTCGTGAAGAACACGGACCAGCTGCACATAGGTCAGGAGATAGGGTTCATGATGGCGCTTCCAAGGATTGCAGGAATATTTGCCCCGTTCATTGGCGGCGCCATACTTGAGCTCTTTGGTTTCAACCCGCTTTTCATTCTGGTGCTGGTGCTGATAATTATATCCGTCATTCCGTTGTTCATGTCCGCTGACTACAGGTCGGCGTTCAGGTTCAGCATAAAGGACACGAAGATAAGCATAAAGAGGAATTTTTCCGGCGTCTACTTCATCTATGGCATGCTTCACATGGGCGAGACGCTTGTTTGGCCCGTGTTTATATTCGTAATGCTCAGCGACATCCTTGTCGTCGGCGCCGCGGCATCCATTACAGCAATAGGCATTTCCTTCTTCACAGTGCTGATAGGAAAGGTAAGCGACAGAATTTACAAAAGGAAGCTGCTCATAATGGGCGCAATCGGCTATTCACTTGTGTGGTTTTCAAGGGTATTTTCAGCTTCCCTGATTGATGTGCTGCTGCTCTCATTCATGGGCGGGCTTTTTGATTCGCTTGTCCACATCTCGCTTTTCTCGCAGTTCTGCGATGAGGCAAGGAAGGAAAACATACTCGCGCATGTATCATCAAGGGAATTTTGGCTCGGCATAGGCAGGATAGCTCCCCTGATGCTGGTAATATTTTTTTCAGTGCAGTCGCTTTTTACGGTGATGTTTGTGAGCACGGGCCTGTTATGCCTGGGGCTTATGGTATTCAAGTCCGAATATGACATCAGGCAGTCCATCATGTTTTCCCCGACCAGGAAAAGAAAAATCAGAACCGGCATGAACAATTAAAAGCTTAATTCCAATGTTAACCCATGAAGATAGCTGCAATTTCAGACCTGCACTTCGGATATGCCTCCGGAACCAAACTTGAGGAAGATGCTTATGATGCGGCAGCTGAAGCATTTGAGAAGGCTGCCGGTTCCGACATAATACTGCTCGGCGGGGACATATTTGACACAAAAACCCCGAGCAACGAAACCCTCGTGAAGGCGATGGAGCTGCTTCTTTCATACCCGCTTTCCGGAAATTCGGATGTGAAAATAATCCGGGGACTGGGCAAGGAGCTGTCTGAAATACACCAAAGCGCACTGTCCGGCATACCGGTCGTTTCCATACACGGAACCCACGAAAGGCGTGCGCAGGGGCTGCTGAACCCTGTGCAGCTCCTTGAGAGGGCGGGTTTCATAACATACCTTGACCGCAACGGCGTCGTCTTTGAAAAGGAAGGCGAGAGGGTCTGCGTTCAGGGCCTTTCAGGGGTTCCTGACAGGCACACAGAGGATGCGCTGAGGGAATGGAAACCCAAGCCTGTGCCCGGATGCCTGAACATATTCATGATTCACCAGAACATCAGCGAATTCATGCACGAGAAGGTGCCGCACACGCTTGACATAGCAAAACTACCAAAGGGTTTTGATTTCTATATTTGCGGGCACATACACGACAGCATAAAGGAGCGGCATGGCAGCGGCACAATACTTTTGCCCGGATCGCCAATACCTACACAGCTTACCAAGGATTTCGTTAATGGCGGGGGCTTCTGGCATATAGAGACCAAGAGCAGGGGCGCAGAGTTCATAAAGCTTGAAAGGCAGAGAAACGCTTATGTCAGGAGTTTTGATTCGGCAGCGGGAAAAGAGGTGATTGAGGGTGAAATACAGAAAATACTCGCAGGCAGCCACAGCAAAAAACCCCTGATAAGGATAAAGCTCACCGGAGAGCAGAAAGAGCTGCCGCTTAAACAGATTGAGGCAAAACATGATGGAAGGGCAATAATATCTTTCAGGAAGGAATTCAATAAGGATTCTCTGCCTGAGGCAAAGGGAATAGAAGAGCACACGCTTTCCGTGAATGAGCTCGGCAGGAAGATAATGAGGGAAAACATGGGGCATTTCAGGCTCAATGAGGACACCTTTGAGCAGGTGTTTGAGCTGCTGCTGGAGAAGAGAGCCGAGGATGCATTAAAGCTATTAAGCAACGCGGACAATATCTCTAAGGAAGGACCAAAAAGAGCGGCTTCGGCCGGGGAAGAAAGCCCAATGCAAACCGTAGGGCAAAAAACCAGAAAGCATCGGACAGAAAGCCAAGACAAAAATTCAGAGGTTCCGGAACCGGAAAAGAGGGCGGCAAACGAAGGCACTGAAAAGCCGGAAGACTGGAAGAAAATACTGAAAGCTGCTTAGCGGGCGAAGAGACTTCGTGGCCCAATTACAGGTCGTTGGACATGGTAAGCAAAAAGACGGTGAAGAGAGTTGCAGAAACTGCCAGGCTCAGGCTTAGCGAGGCAGAGCTTAACAAAATGTCAAAGGATATAAGCACAGTGCTCAGGGCATTCGGCGAGCTTGAAGGGCTTGCCGTGGGCAAGGAAGTCAGGCCAAGCTTTCAGCCCATTGAATCAAGGAATGTTATGAGAAAGGACTGCATTAAGTCCGGGCTGACGCAGAAACAGGCGCTGGCAAACACAAAGCAGAAAGAGCGCGGCTACTTCAGGGGCCCGAAGGCAGTATAATTCTACTGAAGAACCGGGTAACCGTTTTCCTCCTCAAACCAGACCGTTTCAAAGTCCCACAAAGAAGTGCCGGAATCATAGACATTATATGAGCTTTCGTAGAAATCGCTTTGGCTGGATGCCTGCACGCAAGAAGCGCATGTTCCAGAGCCGCAGCAGCCTGTCATGTTATTTAACCAGTAGCAGTTGCTTATCGTGCCGTTTGGGTAGAGTTCGCCGAGAACGCCGCCTTTTGTGATTGTGTTGCCGCCTACGTTTCCTGTGGCATAGGAGCTCTTCACTTCACCATAGCAATAGCCTATCAATCCTCCGCCGTGGTGGCTGTAATTTGCAGTCAGCACAACGCCCCCTGTTGAATAGCAGTTTATTACAAACCTGTTGTTGACACCAACCAAGCCGCCCGCATAATATCCGCCGTAGACACTGCCGGTTGAATAGCAGTTCTTGATTGTGCCGTCATTGCTGCCGGCAAGCCCCCCGGCTTGCATCTTGTCAGCGGGTATCCTGACCGTTCCGGTTGAATAGGATTTTTTTATGGTTCCCGTGTTCCATCCGACCAGCCCGCCGGCGCGCGTCCCGTCCGCGGAAACGTTTCCCGTTGCATAGGAATCTGATATGGTTCCCCTGTTCCTTCCAATTAACCCTCCTACATACCCTCCTCCGTTTACATTTCCAAGTGAATATGAATTCTCGGTTATGCATGAGCTTCCGTCAACACCAACAAGGCCGCCTATGTTCCGGTAACTCCCGCTTACGTATGCTATTATACCGCTGTTCCGTATTATGCCTTCCGGATAATTCTTGCCGACAAGCCCGCCGACAGAATGAACGCCATTGACGTAGCCCGTGACATAGCAGTTTTCCACAATACCCCCGTCTTTGTGGCCCGCAAGTCCACCTACCGGGCCGTATCCGGTCACGTCTATGGCTTCAAGCCCGAGATTCTTTATCACTGCATCCCTTGTTATGCCAAACAGGCCAACATTGGAGCCTGAAGGCCTGTTTATGAAAAGCCCGGTTAACTTGTATTCCTGCCCGTCAAACGTTCCTGTGAACTCCGCTGACTCCTTTCCGATAGGCTCAAAGCCCTCTCCGGAAACAAATTCTCCGCATTCCGGGCCGGAAAAATCTATGTCCCTGACAAGAATATAATGGGAACCCGGCCTGTTCACAACCTCCTGAAGGCTTATGCAACCTGATACCATGTAGGGGTTTGTCTGGCTTCCGGTTCCGCAATCCTGCATGCAGAAATCAAGCCGTTCCGTTCCATTGTACCAGCTTTCGTGCCGGCCGCAAACTCCATTGCCGCACTCGGGTTGCATGCATTCCCCGTTCTCGCAGCCATCGTCGCATACCTCAATAAGCTCCTGTATGCCAGTCTGGCTGTCTTTGCATATTCCGCCGTCGCATGACCATGCATGGCATGACTTTGAATGGTAGACAGAGATTCCGCTGCAGTAGTTGCTTCCCCATTCGGTGCAGCCGTCGCTTCCGCAGTCACCATCAACCGAACATTCTGCTACATTGTTGCCCGTTAGATATACAACAGCAAATATGACCAGAATAAGAGTTATTATCGCAAATGCGGTTTTCATAATATATTATTGTTTCTGCCTTTAATTATTCAATCAGAACCTGCCGTGCATAACTGCCGGTTCCGGCTTCATGGACAGCAAGAAGGCTATTCAAGCTCCGCTCCGGGCATTATCCATTTGCCTGAGAGCCTCTTCCTGTTTTCTTCAATGATTTGCCCTGAAAGCGCCTTTTTCATGTCCGGGTCCCTGAGCCCGAGCACCCTGCCGAACGAAACCAGCTCTGAAGCGGCGCGCAGCTCCCACGGCGAGGCCGCGCTGCCGGAAAGCGCAAAAGGGCAGCCGAATTTAGTTGCAAGCTTTGCCGCTTCCTGCATACCGGAAAGCAGCGAAGCCCTTGACTTCTTGTAGGAGTATAAAAGCTCGCTGAAGCCGAAGCAGACCGCGACATTGTTCTTCTTCCCAAGACGCGCAAGGACATGATTCAGACCGCACCCGTCCTGAGACCACGGGCTCAGGAGCAGGTCAACCTCTGGCGTCTCAAGCGCCGTCCGGTTCACCTCAGGGAGGCCGCCCTTTACGGCTATCAGCTCAACAGACCTGCGCAGTTTCCCTGCTTTCTTCGGGACCTCGCCTGCCCGTGCGGGCTCCAGCAGGACACCAAGCGCGATATCAAACCCCTTGCTCTTGTGCCTTATCGTCTCCTTCCTGAAACCAGCAAGCTGGTTTTCGTTTGTGATGATTCCAATTCCTTTCCAGCCAAGCTTCTTTGCCAGCTCCACGGCCTCGCCAAGCTCTTCAACAGGCACGGAAACATTCAGGTCGTAAAAATTATTCTGCATATTTATTCTTGGTTCCAGTAGATAAAAACGCTTAAGCAAAAGTATCATGAGAAGTCTTATTTTTATCTTCAGGATAAATATTGTTATGCAATCCGGAGAGCAGAGACAAAGGCTCATTGAAAACCTAAAACAGGGCGGCTGGCTGCGGACAATCCGCGTGACAAAGGCCTTTCAAAAAGTCAGGCGCGAGGATTTTGTCCCTCGCCGGTTCAGGGAAGCGGCATATATTGACGAGCCCCTGCCCATTGGGGAAGGGCAGAGCATCTCAGCGCCGGGAATGGTTGCCATAATGACTGAGCTTCTTGAGCCGAAGCCCGGGGACAGTGTTTTGGAGGTTGGCACAGGCTCGGGTTACCAGGCCGCAATTCTTTCAAAGCTCGTGAAGAAGGTTTATACGACAGAGTTAGAACCGCGGCTGGCGGGAGAAGCCAAAGAGAAACTAAAGAAGGCAGGATGCAGCAATGTTGAGGTTGTCATAGGCGACGGCAGCGGGGGTTACCCAAAGGCGGCGCCCTTTGACAGGATTGTAATAACCTGCGCCGCGGCGGAGGTGCCGGCGCCGCTGAAGCAACAGCTTAAGACAGGGGGCATGCTCGTCGCACCTGTCGGCGGCTCATTTACGCAGATACTTACGAGACTGAAAAAGAAGAAAAACGGCAGGTTTGAGAAGAATGAATACCTAAGATGTATCTTCGTGCCGTTAAGGCATTGAAAAAATATTACTCATCCACTTCCGGTTCAGTCGGGGCATTGAGCATTTCGCTCATGGCCTTTGACGCATTCTCAAGCACGGGCTCCCCGTGCCCTGGCAGAAGCTTGCCGAACTTCAGGCCGGACAAGCTTTCTACTGATTTGGCAAGTGCCTCATCATCCCCTCCAGGCATGTCTGTCCGACCTATTCCATCCGAGAATATTGTGTCCCCGGAAAACAGTATGCTGTTCTTTTCATCAAGAAGGCACATTGAGCCGGGTGTGTGCCCCGGCGTGTGGATTACCTTGAGTCCATTTATCACGTCACCTTCCTTTAGCTTGGTATCAACCTTGTGCGGGTGAAGGTGGCCGTTAAAGAAATCCGCATAGCTTGCCTTTTCATCCCCTTTCTCTATCACAGGAGCGGCTTCCTCATGGGCGGCAAGGCAGGCCTCGGTGAAGTAGCCGTTCCCGCCTATGTGGTCAAAATGGCAGTGGGTGTTTATGACAAGTTTTATGCTATCAAGTGATTTGCCTATCGTCTTCAGAAGCGTGCGAAGCCGCGTGAAATTGAAGCCCGTGCCCGCGTCAATGACTGTGTCGCCAATTACATAGATGTTGGAATCAATATCAGAAAGCTGAATCAGGACGATGTCTCCGATTCTCCTTATCATATTATATTATTGGCTGTGAAAGGATTTAAGTAGATAGCTTCTGATTACGTAAGTTTAAATTACTTTTTGTCAATTATTAATTTACGGTAATTCCAGTTATTGGCCTGATAAAGCTATGAATATTTATCTCTGACGAATCTATTAAGCCATTCAGATAATTTTGCCTGTGCCTTGTTCGTCTTGATGACACCGGCTGTGTCCCAAGTATTCCTTACGCAGTCAGGGAACTCTTTGTTGTTGGCGAGCCAGTTCTCAAGCCACTGTGTTGTACGCGGGTCGCTCGAGTAGCCTGAGCCGAATTCGCCGTGTTTTTCCCTTAGAGCAGCAATGTCTGCATCGCGCTCCACCTTTGCGATTATAGATGCCGCTGCAACAGTGGGATAGCTTTCCTCTGCTTTATGCTCCGCCACAAGCTCAACAGTGCCCTGCAGCATCTTGGACATGAATAGAGAGAGCCTTTCTGTATTCACATCAGGGCAGTCAACGTATGCCTTTTGCGGCCCAAGGTAGTTGATTGCCTCTGCGAACTTCATTGCCTCCAGCTTGTTCAGGTTCACCCCGCTCTTGCGGTAATTGTCAATCTTGCACGGAGCAATCTTCAGGACTATGATATCCTTTGCAGTCTTCTCTATCGCAGCTGCGAGCTTCTCCCGCCTGCCCGGGCTCAGGAGCTTGGAATCCCTGCATCCCATCTTCTTCAGAAGGTGCTCCTTGTCAGCCTCTATGGACACGCCCGCAACCACAAGGGGCCCGATGACGCATCCTCTTCTGGTAAACCGAGATTAAACCTCAGGTTTATTTCCAGCTTCGTCGGTCCCCGCTATTATGATTTTTTCTTTCACAACACTATCACCTCTTTATTTGTTGAATTTTTATACCATAGTCTATTTTCTCTCCTTATCAGTCCCAATTTATTTAATTCTTTCAATCTTCTAAAAGAAGCTTTCCAATTATTTTTTAGCTTATTTGCAATATATGAAGTTTTTCTGGGTTCATCTAAGAGCTTTAAAATCAGCTCTTTTTTCTTGGAGATAATAACTACATTTTTGAATCTAATCCAATAATCTACACTACCTACTCTAAAATTTCTTATTTTTTTTTCACTCTTTATTTTTTTTAAGATGTGCTGGATTCTACTTTGAGTTCTTTCAAATATTAAAGCCAATTCCTTGCTCGTTCTTGGTTTGTCTAGTGTTGATAGAATATTATTTTTTATATAATTATGCGAATAGTGCCATTCTTTAAAATTATCATATATTTCCCAAAATTGTTTTCTTTTAATTGGATGCAAATCAGCTACATTTATTTTTGCTAATTTTTCCCAATTATATCTACTGGAAATGACATATGATCTTTCTCTTTTATGAAATTTAAATTCAATTTCAAAAAAATTGAAAATATTTTCGATTAAAATATTTGGTTCTTTCTGGGCTATTCTTATTACTGCATTTTTATTACCATATTTTAAATTTCCTTCACCGGCAAAAAAACCTCTTAAAATATCTCCATAATATCTTGGATTTTTTATAATGATACTAACAATTTTTTTCCATATCTTCATTTTTTCTACAGATGAAAATCTGAATATGTAATAAGGCTTTGAAGCTCTTTTATCGAAATATGTTTTTTCTTTAATGTTCTCTATTTTTTTATAGTCCGAATT
>Ga0180433_10010064_pt1 | contig 11460 bp, 10 predicted proteins | sample SS_ome_8_FD_132980 | JGI IMG/M metagenome (GOLD analysis project Ga0180433, IMG submission 132980) | Hypersaline lake sediment archaeal communities from the Salton Sea, California, USA - SS_1_D_1 metaG | ecosystem: Environmental > Aquatic > Non-marine Saline and Alkaline > Hypersaline >... | reverse complement strand
TCCGCTACGGCCTCATCGTAGCGTTTCCGGAGGGTGTCACAGGGGGCATATGTGTTGGTGAATGCCTGAAAATAAGCGAGAAACTTCTTGGCCCTGTAGCGAGCAGCTAAGCGAGCCTTTGCCTGTTGAATCTGGTCCCCTATGGATTGGCCCTTGGCCGCCGCCCCCGTGCCCGAGCCCCTTCCGTCGCAGTAGAGGCACCCGGAAAAAGACAGGGTGCCGTCCCGGTTCGGACAGGAGAAACCCGCATCTATGGCGATCTTTTGAACTCTACAGCCAAACCGTCGTCTAAGATAGGCGCTAAAATCGTTGTATCGTCTTGTCATGATGGTCTTGCCGAGAAGAGAACCCCGAGGGCAACATATACGTTAGCGCGCGCCACTGAAGTGATCTTGAGACAGCGACAGCCCTCTATGTGGAACAGAAATTCCTAGAGGGCGGAGGCAGGACATTTGTGTTGACTTGGCTGCGCACCCTTTGTCGAACCCTGTCCACGACGCCTCACGTTGTCATCATTTGGCCGGAGCCGACCCACGACACAGGCTGGATCACTTACCGCTGCTTCCTCCCGGACCTGACGGGGTTCGTAACCGCCTGTTGCATGGGGGCCGACCAGGGACAACCTTTGGGACATGGAGTGATGGGCCCTCACAAGGGAATTCAGCCCCGCATAAGCGGATTTCGGGTGACAGGACACCGCTAGCTTCCCGCCTAGCGCAACCAAGTTTATCTCTTATAACCTAAAGGGCATTCGATTTCAACGGCAAAAGAATAGAAAGCCTCTTTTCCCTTGACTTAACTTCTTTAAAAACTTTAATATTTTTTGTATTGGGTGATCATGCTTAAAAGGGAAAAGGAGTTTTTGAGGACGGTTGAGGCGGCTATCTGGCGTCACCACATGTTGGCGTCCGGCGACACCGTGGTGGTGGGCGTCTCAGGTGGGCCGGACTCTGTTGCGCTGCTTCATTGCCTTGTTGCGTTGAGGAGCAAGTGGTCTCTCCGCCTGGTCGTCGCACATCTCAATCACCAGCTGCGAGGCGAAGCCGCGGCTCAGGAAGCAGCCTTTGTTGAGGGATTGGCGTTAAGATTAGGGATCGCCTGTGACATCGATTCTAGAGACGTGGCATCCTATGGCGCCGAGCACCGGTTGTCCATCCAAGAAGCAGCCCGAGAGCTTCGTTACGCGTTTTACGATGAGGTGGCCACCAGGCGTGGAGCCGCAAAGATTGCTCTCGGGCATCAGGCAAACGACAACGCTGAGTCGATTCTCATTCACCTGTTGCGAGGAACAGGGCCCAAGGGCCTGGCAGGAATTCCACCCGTGCGCGACGGGCGCATCATCCGGCCCCTTATCGACTCAAGTAGACCGCAAATATTGCACTTCCTCGAACAGCGAGGTTTGGAATATGTACGAGATCGTTCCAACCTTGATCCCAAATACCTCCGGACCAGAGTCCGACACGGACTGTTACCCCTCCTGAAGGAGGGATTCAATCCTGGGGTGGTTCAGGCCTTGACTCGCCTTGCGTCCATAGTGAGGCAGGAAGAGGACTTCTTCAACGGACAGGTCGAGAGTGCCTTTCAGGACCTTCTACGGGAGCAGAAGGCGAATCGCGTGACGCTGTCGGCCTCTGGGTTGGCTCGCCTGCACCCGGCGCTGCTACAGCGGTTGATTCGCCAGGCCGTGCTGTCCATAAGAGGCGACCTGAAGCGGTTGGGGCATAACCATGTAGAAGCGGTCGTCCCATTGGCCAGGGGGCCTTTGCCTTCAGGTCGGTTGGATCTGCCCAATGGCGTTCAGGTGCTTCGTGATCGGGATGACGTGATATTTTCGGTGGGTCCGCCTGAGTCAAGGCCCAGGTTCGAATACCACGTCGCTGGCCCAGGGACGACCTTGATTGAGGAGACCGGCACATGTCTCAGGCTGTCGGTGTGTGACGCCGATGGCGTGGCTGTTACTTCAGGGCATCCTCGCACGACGGCGTTCCTGGACCTACAGGCGGTCCCTTTCCCGGTGACGGTTAGGAGCATCAGGCGAGGGGACCGATTCAGGCCTTTGGGGATGTCCGGTTCCCAAAAGCTCAAGGCCTTTTTTATAAACCACAAAGTTTCCCGATTCCAGAGGCATCAGTGCCCCCTACTGCTGAGCGGCGGCACGATTGTATGGGTGGGAGGATATCGCATAGACGATTCGGCCAAGGTTACAGAAAAAACGAAAAGGGTGTTGAAAGCCGAGCTATTGCCGGCGAGATGAAAAAGATTGAAAAGGGGCTTGTATTGTATTATATTTTTAAATAATTGTGCCGAAACAATGGCACATAATCCTTTAAGGAGGTTGTTTATTGAATCCTTTCTACAAGAATCTAGCCCTGTGGCTGGTCATAAGTCTTGTCATGATCTTGCTCTTTAACCTGTTCAGCCAGTCGAGGGTACAGGACAGGGAAATTAGCTATACGGAATTCATGGGCAGCGTGGAAAAGGGGGGTGTGGCTGGCGTGGTCATTCGGGGGCAGGAAATTTCCGGCACTGACGTGAATGGCCTCCGTTTCAAGACCTTTGCTCCTCAGGACGGAGACCTGATCAAGACCTTAAGAGGTCATGGGGTCACCATTAAGGCCAAGCCTCCTGCCGAATCCCCGTGGTATATGACGGTGCTGGTGTCCTGGTTCCCGATGATTCTGCTGATTGCCGTATGGATCTTCTTTATGCGCCAGATGCAGGGAGGGGGAGGAAAGGCCCTCTCTTTTGGCAAAAGCAGGGCAAGGCTTCTTTCAGACCAGTCAGCAAGGGTAACCTTTGAAGATGTTGCCGGGATTGATGAGGCCAAGGAAGAGTTGAGTGAAATCATTGATTTTTTGAAAGATCCCAAGAAATTCACCCGTCTGGGGGGAAGAATCCCAAAAGGCGTTCTTCTCATGGGGGCCCCTGGTACCGGCAAGACGCTTTTGGCCAGGGCGATTGCCGGAGAGGCGGGCGTTCCTTTCTTCAGCATCAGCGGCTCGGACTTTGTGGAGATGTTTGTGGGGGTGGGGGCATCCCGGGTGAGGGACCTGTTTGTTCAGGGAAAAAAGCACGCCCCATGCATTATTTTTATCGACGAAATTGATGCCGTGGGCCGGCACAGGGGTGCCGGCCTTGGGGGCGGGCACGATGAGAGGGAGCAGACTTTGAATCAACTCCTGGTAGAGATGGATGGATTTGAATCAAATGAAGGGGTGATTCTCATATCAGCGACGAACCGCCCAGACATCCTGGACCCTGCTCTTACACGCCCTGGACGTTTTGACCGCCAAGTGGTTGTGCCAGTGCCCGATGTAAGAGGACGCGAAGGCATTCTTCAGGTCCACAGCCGAAAGACACCCGTGGCGGATGATGTGGAATTGGCTGTATTAGCGCGAGGCACACCTGGCTTTTCCGGTGCTGATCTTGAAAACATGGTCAACGAAGCCGCACTCCTGGCGGCCCGGGCCGATAAGGACGTATTGGAGATGGCGGACTTCGAGGAGGCCAAGGACAAGGTTCTCATGGGCACAGCCCGAAAGAGTATGATCATCAGCGAAGAAGAGAAGCGGAATACCGCTTATCATGAGGCAGGTCACACCCTGGTTGCCAAGATGACACCTGGAACCGATCCCATCCACAAGGTGACCATCATACCCCGGGGTCGTGCTCTGGGGCTCACCCAACAGCTGCCCATGGATGAAAAGCATACGTATCCCAAAACGTATCTCCTCAATAATCTGGCGGTGCTCATGGGGGGGCGGGCAGCCGAAGAACTCGTCCTCAACGAGATGACGAGCGGTGCGGGTAACGACATTGGACGGGCTACGGAAATGGCCCGTAAGATGGTCTGCGAGTGGGGCATGAGTGAGGGACTGGGTCCCCTAAGCTTTGGACAGAAAGAAGAGCAGATCTTTTTGGGCAGGGAATTTGCCCAGCATCGTGACTATAGTGAAGAGACGGCGGTGCTCATAGACAAGGAGGTCACCCAGTTGGTTTCAGAAGCGTATGAAAAGGCTAAAAAGATCCTCCGAGAGCACATGGATACCCTCCATAGTCTGGCACAGACCCTGCTTGAGAGAGAGACATTAACGGAAAACGATATCAACGCCATCATTGCAGGAGATGTTCCCGTGGCCCCTGACTCCATGGAAGAAAAGGCCGAACCCGAAGCGCAGGGCAAAGGCAAGGGACAGGGAGCCGGGGAGCTCCGACCACTTCCCAGTTAATCCCTATGGACAAAGCATCCGTTTTGAAGCTCCAATGTGGCCCTTTTGGGCTCACGGTAGGGGAACGTACGTTGATAATGGGCATCGTGAATGTGACGCCCGATTCATTTTCAGACGGCGGTTTGTTTTTTGACCGGGCAGATGCTATAGGCCATGGCGAGGCCCTGGCAGCAGCGGGAGCAGATATCATTGACGTGGGAGGAGAATCCTCGCGCCCGTTTTCTGAGCCGGTACCAGCACAGGAGGAGATTGAACGCGTGGGGCCTGTCATTGAAGAACTGGCCAGGCGCCTTTCGGTTCCCATATCGATTGATACCCACAAAGCCCAAGTAGCAAGACATGCCATTAGCGCCGGCGCTTCCATGGTCAATGATATAGGAGCCCTCGGGCTGGACCCGGATATGGCGAGCCTGGTTGCTGAGGCAGGGGTGGCCGTCGTCCTCATGCACATGAAGGGCACGCCCAAGGGGATGCAGGTCGATCCTCATTATGAAGACGTGGTCGGGGAAGTCGGAGAGTTTTTGGCGGATGCCTTGGCAAGAGCCGAACAGGCGGGTATCGACCGTACCAAGATCGTCGTGGATCCGGGAATCGGTTTTGGCAAGACAGTGACACATAACTTGCTTCTTATCAAACACCTTTCAGGGTTGCAGGCCCTGGGCGCTCCCATCATGATTGGGCCTTCGCGAAAATCTTTTATTACCAAGATTCTGGGTAACGGAGACGAGCGTCGCGAAGTGGGCACCCAGGCTGCGATAGCTGTGGCTGCTTTGTACGGCGCCCACATCGTTCGGGTCCACGATGTGGAGCGGACAAGGCACACTCTGAAACTTGTGGACGCCCTCAAGAACGCGGCTGGCAGCAATGAGCCCTGAAAGCTCATAGAACAAGGCTGGATGGGTGGGAAGGTCCTTTTTCGATCTTCAAATGATCAATTGATGGGTGACACCGGCCCAAAAAGGCCTCGTTACAACGTTTTCGCGGCACTGGTCGTCCTCCTTGTGTTCTTCATTGTGGGGAGATTGCTGTTCTATGGGAGGGATCGCGAGATGACGCAGGCCTTATCCGTCAGGTTCACGGGTATTCCCCCCGAACTGCTTGTTGTGGACAATCCTCCTGTCCTGAAGGCCCGCGTGAGGGGTCCTTCAAGGCTCCTAAAAAGCCTTAAAGACCTGCAGCCGACTCATGAGATTGACCTGGGTTCGGCCCAATTGGGGCGGGTATTCATCAAGATACGCCGCGAGACAGTGAAGGTACCCCAAGGGGTATCAGTGCTTGAAGTCCATCCGGACTCCTTCACCATAGGTATAGACAGACGCATGGAAAAGTGGGTTCCTGTTGTCCTAGATCTGTACAATGACCCAGTGCCAGGGTATGTCGTGTCTGCCGCCGTGGCAGCACCTTCCAGTATTCAACTCACCGGACCGAGTGGCATGCTGGAAAAGGTTTCTGCCGTCCGCACGACTCCCATCGATCTGGCGGGCTTAACAGGGCCTTCAAAAAAAGAAGTGGCCTTGAACTTGAACCACCATCCCCATGTTCGGCCGGTGGGCCATGGCTTAGTTGAGGTCCGACTTGTGGTTGAGGAGAAAATAATTGACAAACGGATAAAGACCGAGGTTCGGGCAATAGGCGCCCATTACAACTGGGAGATCAGGCCCGGCCAAGTCGAACTCTTGCTCAGGGGGCCGGAAAACACCATAGAAAACCTGGTCCAGGGTGAAGGTATTGGGGTCCATGTGGACCTCGGGGGACTAAGGCCTGGCACTTACGTTCGCCATGCTGTGATTGAGCCTCCCCTGAACACGACCGTGTTGGAAGCAACGCCTGAGGCTTTTACAGTAAAGGTCTATAAATAGGGACATCAGTATGCTTCTGGTTATCGATGTCGGAAATACCAACACGATGATCGGGGTCTTTGATGCTGAGGCCCTCGCATGCCATTGGCGGGTTCGCACCGAAAAGGACATGACGGGAGACGAATTCCACGTCTTGATCAGAAACCTGTTTTCGTCCCGGGGTGCGGCTATAGAGTCCATTACCGGGACGATCATCTCATGCGTGGTCCCTCCTATGGTCGAGAACCTCAACGCCTTTTGTACGCAATACCTTCATCACCAGCCCCTGTGGGTCGATGCGGCGACATACCCGGAGATGCCCGTACTCTACGATAACCCCAAGGAGGTGGGAGCAGACCGGATTGTTAATGCTGTGGCAGCCTTTCACAAATATCGTAGAAGTTTGGTTGTGGTTGACTTTGGCACGGCTACCACGTTTGACTGCATCTCAGAGCAAGGCGCTTACCTGGGCGGCGCTATCAGTCCCGGCATACTGATCTCTTCAGAGGCCCTCTTCCAAAAGGCTTCTAAGCTTCCGCGGGTGGAAATCTATGGGAGGCCAAAGGGCGTGATCGCCAAGGACACCATTAGCAGCATGAACGCTGGAATTATATACGGTTATGCGGGACTGGTGGATGGCATCGTATGCCGCATCAAAAAGGAAATGAAACCAACGCCCAAGGTGATTGCCACAGGCGGCCTAGCCGAACTCATGGCAGAGGTGGCCCAGACCATCGAAGTTGTTGAGCCCTATCTCACGTTAGAGGGGCTGAGGATCATTTACGGCAGGATCCAAGACACCTAGACACTCCCTTGTCCCCGTCATACCAACAACTCCTTCTCCCTCTTGACTCCTAAAAGAGACCTTGTTTCCAAGACATGGATTGAGCAGGATGTCCTGCTTCCCTGAGAGGAAGGTGGTGGGCCTTTGTTTTCAGAGACGGGGTAGGTATGACAAGGGACGGCAAACCTGACGATCAGGCTCGGCCTGTTTTCTTCACAGACTCCCTAAAGATCTGGTAGAACTCTTCGTGCTCTGTCAGGCTTCCTTTCAGGATACTTTCCATATCATCTATGTTTTGCAAGTTGACTACCAAGTTGACACTCTTGTTGAAGGCCATCATGTTGTCCATAGTCTTGAGACTGTTGCTGAGAAGAACGACGAACGTGTTTCCTCGAATGCTCGTGGGAAGCGCTGTCAGGTATTGGAGCACGTGGTTTGAGTCAGGGCCGGCAGCATCAAAGGTTTCATTGACAACGACCAGGTTGTAAGTGTGAAACCGCATATATTTCAAAGCGTTTCGAGCTGAGGCAGCTTCCACCACGTGGTAGTTCATACCCTCTACGACGTCATGGATCTCTTTTCTGACCGCCAAGTCATTCTCACACAGTAGCGCCGTTTGGACGCCTGCATGAACGTAATCGAAGGGTTTTTCCGAGGCATCGTAGGCGCGGGAATCAACATCATTGACGACGGTTTGCAAACCTCCAACTTGTCTGACGTCTGGCGCCTCGAAGTGGGTGTTAATCTCAAGTCTCCTATTACATTTCGGACACTTGAGAGAAACCGTGCGTCCCGGAGGCAAATTTCCATCAGGGACTCTGAATCTGTTCCTGCAATCTCGGCAGACAATTTCCATGTCTCGATGTCCTTTAAGCTCCTTGTCGTTGTCGACGACCATAACCCAGATCGACCTCAAGGCCCTCAATGTCGGTGGTCTTTTCTCCGCGCGCGTTCTTTATCCGGTCGATTCCCCGTCCAACAATGGCTTTGCGAGATGCGTAGGCCATGGCCGTGTCCTCAGTGATGAGACCTTGTTCGTAAAGTCCTATAATGTATCTGTCAAACGTAATCATGCCAAAGGCCGTGCCAGCTTCTATGATCTCATAAAAGGTTTTTCCTTCCGACTCGCCGCGGAGAATCGACTCCTGAACCCTGAGGCTCGTCCCCATGATTTCGAAGGCGGCCACGCGGCCACCGCCCACCTTGGGAAGGAGCCTTTGGGACACGATCCAGCGGATGGTGTCGGCCAAGCGGATACGGATCTGATTCTCTTCTTCAATGCCGAACATACCCAGGACGCGATTGACCGTTTGGCCTGCATCCACCGTGTGGAGGGTTGTCAGGACGAGGTGGCCGGTCTCGGCTGCGTTCAGTCCGATTTCAACACTTTCCCGGTCCCTCATTTCACCCACAAGGATGACCTTGGGGGCCTGTCGCAAAGCAGCTCGGAGGCCATTGGCGAACGTGTCGAAGTTGGTTCCCATTTCCCGTTGGTTGAAAGTGGCCTTCTTGTGGGGATGCTCATATTCAATGGGGTCTTCCAAGGTCACCACGTGAACCGATTTTTTCTCATTGATCTCATTGAGTATGGCTGCCAGGGAGGTGGACTTGCCTGTTCCCGTGGCCCCCGTGAATAGAACAAGGCCGTTTTTTTCTTCAGCCATTTTGTAGAAAACTGTAGGCAGGCCAAGTTCCTTGCACGTGGGAATCTTCGTCTCCAGTTTTCTCAAAGTGATAGAGTAATTGTTTTTCTGGGAGAAGATATTCACCCTGAAACGGGCCTTCCCCGGAAGCTGGTACGACAAGTCGCAGGATCCTTCTTTCAGAAGCGTTTCTGTCAAACGGCGGTCTCGGTTCAGGAGGTTTACGACAATGGTCTCCGTCTGGAAGGGGGTCAGTTCTTTGAAAGGAGGCTGCAAATCTACGGGGCAAAGCACGCCATCGCTTTCTACTTGAAACGGCTTTCCCACGGTAATATTAAGATCTGAAACATTGCTGTGGGCGTCAAGCATCCTGGTCAGGATGTGGTCCATCTCTTGTTTTCTCATAGCGTCTTTTGCCTCCTCGATAGCATCGGCTCGGCACTTGAGCCCTACGCCTCTGTAAAATCAGTCGGCGGCGCCTTCAACAGGGGCCGGAACTTACTCTTGTCATTGGACTTGGCATAGGCCTCGTCCGCACTGATCCAGCCCTTGTTATAGAGACTCATGATAGCATCGTCCAAGAGTTGCATACCGTATTTTTTGCCAGTCTGGATTGAGGAGGGAATCTGATGTGACTTTCGTTCCCTAACCAGGTTGCGTATGGCGGGGGTGGCCACCATGATTTCCAGGGCCACACACCGACCCCTCTGATCTATGCGCTTAAAAAGGACCTGGGCCAACACGGCGCGGAGACCGTCTGCCAGGGTCGAACGAACCTGTGCTTGCTGGCTGGCCGGAAAAACCTCGATGATACGGTCTACAGTGCTCACGGCACTGGTCGTGTGCAACGTCGCAAAGACAAGATGCCCAGTGGTGGCCGCCTCAATGGCCAGGGAGATTGTTTCAAGGTCTCTCATCTCCCCCACGAGAATGATATCCGGATCTTCACGAAGGGCCCCTCGAAGGGCGGCCGAGAAGGATTTTGTATGGATGCCGACTTCCCGCTGATTGATGATACACCCTTGACTCTTGTGCACAAACTCGATGGGGTCTTCAATGCTGATAATATGGTCTTTTCGCGTTTGATTGGCCTGGTCAATAATGGCGGCCAAGGTCGTGGACTTGCCGCTTCCCGTGGGCCCCGTGACCAGAACCAGCCCGCGGGGCAGGGAGGCCAGTTTGGCCACCACAGCAGGGAGGCCGAGCTCTTGCACCGTCGAAATACGACTGGGGATCTCACGAAACACGGCTCCCATGCCGTTTTTTTGCATGAAGTAATTCGCGCGATAGCGGGCAAGACCAGGGATTTCATATCCGAAATCCACATCACCGGTCTCCTCAAAGACCTTGATCTTGTCTTCGGACGTGATTTCGTAGAGCATGGCCCTAAGTTGATCATTGGTGAGTTCCGAATACTTGACCCGCTCAATATCGCCCACAATTCTGAGCATGGGGGGCTGGCCTGCAACGACGTGGAGGTCAGAAGCCCCTTGTTCATGCATCAATTTGAAAAATGCGTCGATTTTTGCCATGGGATTCCTTACTCAACTATTCTTGAGAAATCTGAGTTTTTCCTCTGATTTTTCCTCTGTTTCAATCGCTTCTTTACTCATATCCAAGTATTTGGTATGGGCGTCTAGGATTGTTCTGAGGTCGACCTCAAGTTGCATGCGTTGCCTCTTGAGCTCTGAAATGTCCTTGTGGAGCTGGTAAAGCCGGCTGTCGGCTGAACTCAATGTCTTTTCAGCCCTCATCTGGGCTTCGGATACAATGAGTTCAGCTTCCTTTTGGGCATTTCGCTTCATATTGTCCAGCATCTCCTGGGCATTAACCACGGCCTCGTGAAAGGTCTGCTCCTGGTCGCGGAATTCACGAATTTCACCTTTCAGTCGCGCCATGTCTGTGCGCAGGGTCTCGTTTTCCCGGATCAGGGTCTCCATGGATTCAGCAACCTGTTCCAAGAAAGCGTCCACTTCGTGGACATCGAAACCTCTGAAGCGAATATGAAACCGCCCTTGCTGGATATCGAGTGGTGTTATCGTCATAACCGCTTACCCCGTTTTTTAGGTGGTTACATAAGCGTTGCTGCCAACCGAATCAAGGTGTTCACCACAAAGGAACGAAGGAATACGATAGCCAGCAACACAAGTATGGGAGAAAAGTCGATGCCGCCAAAACCAAGGGAGAACCGGGTCCGCAGTGGATACAGCACCGGTTCCGTCACGTTATGGATGAAACGGACAATGGGATTATACGGGTCAGGACTCACCCAAGACAGGACCGCTCGGGCAATGATAATCCACATGTAAAAAACCAAAGCGTAATCCAGGACGGTAGCAACAGCATTGAGAAAATAGCCGATTACGAACATGGCGCTCCCCAAAAAAGATTTAGCCGGCCATTTGCGGCGCCGGTATTCGATTTACAAGTATCTGACTTTTTTTAATTGTTCAAAATAGCCCATCAAAAGTCAAGAGGTTTGATTCAAAGCCGTTGACACCAATAGGCCGAGGGCATTAAGTCAGCTCATTGGGTTTCGGTGGTTGATGTGTATTTTGCACAATTCATGCCACAGTTTTCGTTTTCCTGGCCTCCATGTGGTAGACTTGCCCGGCGCCGTGTGCGTTGTCACGTTCGGGGAAATTGAGGGGAGGGTTATGAAACGGCTAAGCAAGAAAGTAGGCTTTATTGGTGCAGGAAACATGGGAGAGGCGATGATTAATGGTCTCATCAAATCGGCTTTGTGTGAGCCGGGGCAGATCTGGGCCAGCGATGTACGAGTGGCCCGGCTGCGCCAACTGAAGGACGCCTATCAGATCCATACTACTGAGGACAACATAGAAGTTTTTGAACAGGTCGATGTTGTCGTTTTAGCTGTCAAGCCTCAGCACATGGACGAAGTCTTGGACCGCCTTTCGAGGACGTTTCCCCGAACTATAAAGGGAGTCAAGCTCATCATTTCCATT
>Ga0180433_10010063_pt1 | contig 11461 bp, 13 predicted proteins | sample SS_ome_8_FD_132980 | JGI IMG/M metagenome (GOLD analysis project Ga0180433, IMG submission 132980) | Hypersaline lake sediment archaeal communities from the Salton Sea, California, USA - SS_1_D_1 metaG | ecosystem: Environmental > Aquatic > Non-marine Saline and Alkaline > Hypersaline >... | reverse complement strand
GACCGACTCTTTCCAATACATCGCGACATCGTCGGTGTCTCTCTCTACCTGATATTCTCCGGTAGAGCAGTGGTATCTGTACATTATCAATGAGAGGGAGATCACGAATGAGATGGAAAGATTGAAAAATGAATCCAACGCTTGTATTACGTATACGGGCACGCTCACGATCGCTCAGATCTTCGACTTTCATGTCATTGAAAAACAAATCTCCGCGTGTCGGCGAATCGAGCAATCCCATGACATTGAGAAGGGTACTTTTCCCTGATCCAGAGGGACCCATTACGGAAATAAATTCACCGGATTGTATACACAAGTTTATACCGGCAAGAGCCAGTGTCTCTAACCGGCCAGTACTATAAACTTTATCCACACTTCGAAGTTCGATCATGAACTTCTCCTATTCTCCGGTTGGATCTTCGGGTAGAAATGCATACTCAATTGTCTCTTCCTACCAATGCATGGGCTTCGCATATCCCATGGGTGTCCGCTATGCCTATACGCATCTAAACCGGATTCTGCAATTGTTATGCCATGCGTACTCTACTTATACGATCAACAATTTCTTTCAGTAGTACTCTGTAATTGTCCATAATCGGACATTTCAGTTCGAATATGAGCATATACATGATTGCGACCGTGGAGACAATATAGATTATAGTCTTGATAGATTGTTCCATGGTACGAAGATAAATGGCATTTTGAATAGTATCGTTGCACGATGAGCATCGCTGCATATCGTGTTCTCCGTACGATTTCTTTCGATCCTATCTCGATTCGATGAATCGAAACAGAGTGTGAACCTGGAAATCATCATGTATTTTCCTCTTGCTGATCAGTACAGTTTCAGCATTCATTCCCCAATAGAAGAGGATTATTCCATACTTAGTCCGGAATACGTGCTTCGTGGATGATATCGACTCCCATTGACGGCTGGACTGCGGGATACTTCGCGATGTCTGCATACGATCGCTGATGAAAAACTATATTCGGAGGGGAATCAAGGGATCACTTCTTTGCCAGGGAAAACGCGATCTTAAATCTGATCAATCTGAATGAAGATCAGGTAACACTGAGGGGTAAGGTATTTATGGGCGAGTACAAAACGTTGGATGCAAATCCTGATACCGGGAGATATCATACATGGATTGAAGTGAACGCTTCATCATATCGTCACAATCTCTCGTTTTTCAAACAACATCTTCCCGGAGAGACAAGACTCTGTGCAGTGGTTAAAGCCAACGCCTATGGTCACGGAGTTCGTGAAATAGTCGAAATCGGTATCACATCCGGTCTTGTGGATTGGTTTGCCGTTCATTCTCTTGACGAGGCATTGGATGTTGCTTCTGTTGATTCCCGTATTCCCATTCTGATACTCGGGTATGTTCCACTGGAACGGATATCTGAAGTTGTAAATACGAATATCAGATTAACCGTTTGGAATGCAGAAACTATCAAACGGTTGTCTTCTCTATCCTCTGCAGCCTCGGCGGATACCCCCGTCCATGTTAAGGTTGAAACAGGAACCAACAGGCACGGTGTAGATGAATTGCACATCACGGAAATAATCCGACTCATTGACATGATGCCCGGCATACATCTAGAAGGCATTTCAACTCATTATGCCAATATCGAAGATACTACCGTATACTCATTCGCAGAACGGCAAACCGATACGTTCAACCGAATAAAAAACCTCGTGTCCGAACTCGGTCATTCGGAGACGATATCTCACTGTGCCTGTTCCGCGGCGGCTATACTTTTCCCTTACACGTACAACGATCTCGTCCGAATCGGTATTGCAGGATATGGACTCTGGCCCTCACGTGAGACCCGGGTCAGCGCCGGCAGTCTACCGTATAAAATCTCACTGGAACCGGTTCTGTCATGGAAGGCGCGTTTAAGTCAGGTAAAATGGATACCGGCAGGTGCGTTTGTCGGATATGGCTGTACGTTTCGAACAACCAGAGATACGAGACTCGGAATCGTACCGGTCGGGTACTCAGAAGGTTATCCCCGGGCGCTCTCGAATGTGTCCCATGTACTCGTGCGAGGTAAACGGGCACCAGTCAGGGGAAGGGTATGTATGAACATATTCATGATAGATATCACTGACGTTGCTCATGTGAACCTCGAAGACACTGTAACACTCATCGGCGCAGATGGGGATGAGTGTATAACAGCGTCGGACCTCGCAGCTCTCTGCGGCACCATATCATACGAGATAGTCTCACGGATTCATACCAGTATTCCACGAGTAGTGGTGGATTCCAGGTAACAATGACTGAGCTGGATATCATTCTCATGGCGCCCATTGTATTCGCGGGAATACTCGGAGCTGTAAAAGGCTTTGTTCGTCAACTCGGAACCATTCTGGGAATTCTATGTGCCATCGTGGCCGCGCTCAGGTGGGGTTCTTGGACAGCCAATCAACTGCCACCATTGATTAGTAGAGAAGAGCTGCGAAGCGTCATCGGACCGATCGTCATGTTCATCGTGGTTTATCTGATGTTTATGGTGGCCGGCAGACTCTTGAATAGAGTTATTAATTTTGCGCAGATGGGATGGGTCGATCGAATGGCTGGATGCGTTTTCGGCGCGTTCAGTGCAGCGGTACCGATGGGTGCGTTATTGATGCTTTTGAACGTGTACATTCCTTCTTCGCGACCTGTTATTTCATCGTCTCATACTGCGACATATCTCATGAGAACTTTCGAACTTCTTAATGGGTGCTTCAGGGAGGAAATCGATGGTGACGGCAAAACAAACGAATTGCGAAGCTCATCAACCCAACCGGCCATGACGGGCGATTTCAGCATCACTCCTCCATTTCCAACTCCTGTCATCTGATCCCGCATTCCTCAATAGATCTTGTCACTATCTGCCTGCATACGCTGTCTATGAGGATGCATGATCATTCGATCATCGTATGTTTCGAACATTCGGAATTCATTATCTATTCGAATCGTAATGCCATGAATATGCAAATTTTTTCTTGTCTTATAATTATATAAATATATCTTTATATCATTATGAATATCGCAGACATGACATCATTGCTCAGAATCTTATCGGACAGGACCAGGTTACGAATACTCGCTGCGTTGAGTGTGGAGACGCTATCCGTTTCCGAACTGGTCTCGTCTCTGGAGATCAGCCAACCCAGAACCTCGCATCACCTGGCCTTGCTGTTGAAAGCAGGATTGGTCACGGTACAGCGAGACGGCGTCAGGGGATACTACTCCCTGAACAATGACGGGATTCACGCGGGATTGATTGATCACATCATAACCTCCACCGCAGAGGATGCGGAACTCATGAGTGACCGTGCCCGGGTCGCCATGCAAATCAGCAGACGCAGAGAGGAGCGTTTAACATTCTTTGCCACGCTGGCCGATGCATGGCCCAAAACTGTAGAGCGTTGGTTTGATATGGATCAATACAAAACATTGATCATCGATCACATCCCGGCAGACCGTATTACTGCGGATCTCGGATGCGGTCCGGGTTGGCTTCTCGACGAGCTGGCGGAAAAAGCGACATGGATCATCGGAGTCGATCATTCCCCCGATGTCCTGTCCCTGGCAAGGCAGCATGCGGCAATGAAACATCTGTCCAATTGCGATTTCAGATTGGGTGAACTCGAACATCTTCCCATTCGGGATCAGGAGGTGGGGTGCATCCTGTTTGGACTTGTTCTTCATTACGTCGTCGATCCCCAACTCGTTTTAAACGAGGCTTTTCGCGCGTCGGGAGAAGAAGCAGTGCTCGTGGTAGTCGAACCGTTTCGACACAACAATGAAGCTGCCAGAGAGGAACTTGGTGAAATCTGGATGGGTTTTGAACTCTCTGAGTTGACCGATCGTATTTCTCGTGCCGGATTTACGTCAGTACAAAGCCGAATTATCCGGCAGAGCGATCCGTTGCTTTCGTTTCTCGTCATTACGGCATCAAAAGAGCATGCACGATGAGCAGATAACAATTCGCCCCTCTTTTCGTCGTCGGGCGATATTCCGAAAACGCAGATGCAAAACAGCATCCGCACAACCTCAGAGGAGTATTTCCATGAATTACAAAGTAGCGGACATGACTCTCGCTCAGGCCGGTAAAGAAAAAATCCGTTGGGCGGAATCACGCATGCCCGTATTGATGGCGCTTCGCGCGGAAGCAGAGAAAACGCTTCCACTCAAAGGGATGAGGATCGCAGGCTGTCTGCATGTTACCAAGGAGACCGCAGTACTCGTTAAGACCCTGCGCGCGGCGGGGGCGGAGGTATCATGGTCAGGCTGCAATCCCCTCTCTACACAGGATGACGTCGCCGCTGCTCTGGCGGATGAAGGTATTTCAATCTATGCCTGGCATGGGATGTCGGTAGATGAATTTTACTGGGCTATTGACAAGACACTCGAATTCAAGCCCACGTTAACGCTTGATGACGGTTCTGACCTCATATTCCGTGTACACAGCACGCAACCGGAACTCGCGGAGCAGATACTCGGTGGAACCGAAGAAACGACCACGGGCGTCCATCGACTCCGTGCCATGGCAAAGGCCGGTAAGCTGCTTTACCCGGTTATAGCCGTGAATGACGCAGAAACCAAATGGGATTTCGACAATGTTTTCGGTACCGGGCAATCATCTATTGATGGCATACTTCGTGCAACGAGCATCATGTTGGCCGGAAAAACATTTGTAGTGGCCGGATTCGGACACTGTGGAGCCGGATGTGCCATGCGAGCGCACGGGATGGGTTCGAACGTGATTTTAACGGAGGTAAAACCTACGGCTGCGCTCAAAGCGACCCTGAACGGCTTTCGAGTCATGAAAATGGATGATGCCGCGAAAATCGGAGACATATTCATTACCGCAACGGGAATGAAAGATGTTATTGTGGGCAGACATTTTGCATCAATGAAAGACGGCGCGGTTATATGCAATACGGGCCACTATGATTGTGAGATCAATATTCCGGAACTGGAGGCCATGGCGGTATCCTCCATGGAGATCCGTAACAACTGTGAGGAATATGTTATGCCTGATGGTCGTCGATTGTATCTTCTTGCCAAGGGACGACTAGTGAATCTCGCCGCGGCTGAAGGGCACCCCAGCGAAGTTATGGACATGAGTTTCGCAAATCAGTTCATGTCCATGCTCAGGTTGAGCACTGAAGGAAAGAATCTGGAAAATGCGGTGTATACCGTTCCGGAAGAACAGGATCAGGAGATCGCCAGGGTGAAACTCGAGACGCAGGATATATGCATCGACTCATTGACGGCGGAGCAAATTGCCTATCGTGACGACTACGCGGCAGGCACATAGCAGGTAGCCTATGCAAGCCCGATCAAAGACAGCGATAATCATACTGTGTGCACTGTTATTTGCATCGGGCTGCACATATCGAACACTCTATATTGATCCAACACAGGCCGGGACCGGTCGTTACTCCACGTTTCCATCCGGTCCCGGTTGGGATATCTGGCCACCACCCTACCTCGTCATGGTAATGACGACAGCTCAGTATGAGGTAGTTCGTTACACACATGAAAGGGATGATGACGGCCTTATACCCGATGACTCAAGTCCCACGGGATACCGTCTTCTTCCAGGCGATTTAGGCCGATATGTAGACCGGACCAGTGATACGATCCGAGGCGCGGGAATTGTTCTCAGACAGGATGGAAATGATCATCTCATCTTGACGTGTCATCATGTCATAGAGTTTCCGGAACGTATTACCTACGAAATCGAATCTGACGAAACGGAAACGGGGGATCTTCTTATCGGCGAAGGCGAAAGAAAGCAGCAGCAGGTATTCGTCGGTCGGCCTCGACTCGGACAGGTCCGGGCGACAACTATCGCCTCGTCTCCGGCGGACGACCTTGCTCTGGTTCGGGCGAACCTCAAGCGATTTGAAGGTACAGTCAGTCCGGCATTGATTCCCATTGGTGATGGCAATGCATTACGTGGAGGCGACGGCCTGTATCTATTGGGTGCACCTAGCGGCAATTTTCAGGTAACGTGGGGCGTCGCCACACCAGGATCGGAATCTCTCTTTTTCGCTGATACCGCAACGCCTCCCGGGTACAGCGGCGGACCTGTTCTTGCCGTTGCAAGAGAATCCGGTCAGTTGGAATTAATTGGCGTTATAACGGGCTCAGCCGGTTCCATGCTCCGCATCTGGGACTTTGATGATGCCATCGTTCCGGGCTATCGGATGTCGGAAGTCGATCCCGCTCATGTAAGTGCACGAGAAATCAAAACCTTCGACTACGGCATTACGCATTGTATAAGCGAGAGCCGTATCAGAGCTCTATTAAGGAAATCGGGGTTTGATGCCGCGCAAGATCTCCCCGCCATGCGAATTGAAGGTTTTAGAATTAATGATAATCGTATGGAACGATGATCGTACTATGGGGCTATCCTTCCCGCATCGATCCGCAGTCTACGAATCACGGGCATCCGGATCATGGAAAGTAGTTGAATTCAAGAACGAGTTGAGCGTCTCCATATGAATGGGATTCGCTGATCCAATCCTGTCCCCCGAGCCCCTTATTCGAATCGTAATCAATGGTGACACCAGAATAAACCAGTGAACCGGCAACGCCGAATCTATCCGTTATAACACCCTGTATACCAAGTTTCGCATAGAAACCCAGGTCTGTCTGTGAATCAAGATCAATGGCATTGCGTACTACAACGATACCGACGGTTCCATAAGGAATAATCCGTTCACCGGAACCGATAATCGGCAAAGAATACACGGGACCGAGAAATGCCTGAATGGTTGAAAGGGAGAGACCTTCGACCGTACCGCTTTTTTTGGTGTAAGAAAATACGATCTCTGCTCCCAACCTCGATGTTCCGAAGCTTCGAAAGCTGAGACCGAATGCATACCCGGGATAGTTGCGGTCATTGGGGGATATCTGGGCACTTACCGTACGATAGAATCCCTTCTGCTGTCCGCTCAACGTCATGATACTCAATGCTACGGAATTGCGAGATTCGGAGAACGCTCCGAATACTGCGTGAGGTATAAATAAAACTATGAGCATCATGAATGCGATGTAGCGCAATTCAAGCCTCCTTTTATCCTCGCCGTATTTCAGCGAGGAAATACATGATCACAACTATGACGATTCCGGCTAATACAAGAATAACCGTCTTTCTCGTTTTCCTGCCGCTCAAGTAATACGACAGACTCTTACGTTTTTGCTGATGTCTGGTTCTCTCTGTTTCCCACTTCCTGTACTGCTCCGGGCTGAACCACTTCACGTTACCGGTTTTATCAACGAATCTCCGGTATCCCCGTTCGGTGTAGTATCGTTCCTCCTCCTCGCGTTCGATTCTTTTAATTATACGCTCTTTAAGGACATTTGTATCCCGTTCCTTCAACTGTTCGCTGCGTTGTTGTTCTTTGGCTACGAGCTCGGATCGAACACGTTCGCGTAATTCTTCGATCTCTTCCCGAGTAAGTTTCGAGCCGCCGGAATCGTTTTGCGTCACGCGGTAACCTCAGGGTTTGTGCTATAGATCAGCTTTCGTCTGAGGTTTCAGCCATGAATAGCCCCACCAAAGGAAGCATATGCCGATAGCGAGAAAGAAATACGATCGGGACAGTGTGATCCGGTCCCATTGGAACAGAAATCCGGCTATGCCGGGTACGGCACTGGCTACGATGAGAATCAACCAACCGAGTATAGATGCAAACATATCTACAGTTTCTCCTCTCTAGTCAGAAAGTCGCTATTCTTCCTGCATTCTCATAATAAGCACAGAACCGATTGCTATGAGCGCCAGTGTGATAACCTGCGTAATAACTGCGTGCATACCGAATCCTGTTTCGGGTTCCCATAACAATTTACCCTGCTCTATGAGGTCACCACTCAGACCGCCCGCGCCTTCGGAAGTTTCGTAATGCGGGCCCTCCTGAAAGATCCATGAAATCGCAACCGCGATCCCGATAATCACAAAAAGAAGCCCGAATAGGCGTTTGAATAGATTCAAGGCACTCCTCCTCTCGCGTGTTACCCAATGTAATTCAATACATTGCTACGATATCGTGATTCAAGTGTGATAGTATTGTTGGTCTCGTACCTCTGTTTGTGCAGAGTACTAACCCGATCGCTGAAATCCGGATGAGTTGAATGAAGTTTCGCCAGTGGACCCTGCTTCGTACTGTCTCTGAATCGTTTCAACAATCCTTCAAGCGCTCGCGGATCATATCCGAGTTTTGCGGCAAGGGCGGCACCCTCAATATCCGCCTCCAGTTCAACATCTCGGGATCTCCCCTTTTCAAGGATCGAGTAACAGTAATCGGCGACGCCGTCTAACTCCTGATCGGTCATGGCAGACAAAGCCTCTGAAGTCAAAACCCCCGTACGCTGAGCGGTTTCTACCCTCTTTATCTCGTGCTTTGCTTCAATATGCCAGATCTCGTGACCCAGGACCGCCGCCAACTCGGCTTCATTGTGTATCGCGGAAAGTAAACCACGAGAGATCATGATAAACCCGCCCATCGCCGCATAGGCATTGACCTCGTCTGTATCCAGTATTGTGAATGAGTACGCCAGCTCCGGCCGTGATCCCTGCCATGCCACCGCAGTACCGACCAATGCAATATACCGCTCGATCGGTTCATTACGATATACGCCGTACTTAGACTGAATACCGGCTGACACACGTTCGCCCAACTCAATTTCCTCTTCAAGGGAAATCGGCAGGAGGGCTCTAAGCTGTTTCACGCGTTTATTATCCTTGATATCCTCGACTTTTTTAATCGCTTTTCCGATGTCAAACGGTCCCCCGAACGTTTGAGAGACCAATAAAACCAGGAAAAAGATGGTCGCCGGATAGAAAATCCAATTACGCGCTCTCAGATTACTCATTATCCCCATACCTCCCCAATCCCCCTGTGCGCATGAAAGCATCGACCTCATCGGTGGTCGGTACATAGCCCATATAGGCGTCGCCTCCGGCATATGCTGTTCCACTCAGATCACGGAGCCCTTGAGCACCGGCGGTCTCTGTATATTCACCGTCCTGTGAACCCAGGAGATTATCCACTGGTGAAGAAAGATCGGCGAGCCGCAACCCCCCCTCGTCCTCCACTGAAAACATATCGTCTGAAAGCGATTGCTTCGTGAAACGGACTCGTTCGAATGTTGCGATAAGTGTCTTCGACGAATCCTCTATGCGAGCATATTGCCATGGGTATCCCTTCGTCGCGCCCGAATATTGTACCGTTATATCGGCGGAACCGTTCCACAATGTTCTGCTCATTTCAGATATCACAAGTGTGTTCGGATAACCAGAAGGATCACACCCGAGAACACCGGTTCCAAACGGTCCGCTCATGGTAATCTGCCCACCTTGTCCCGTGCTGCCTTTTTGTTCCCATAATGATCCGAACAATTCAATGAGGAAATAGACTTCAGACACCGACAACCGACTATCCGGCTCGAACGACGACGCCCTTCCACCCATGAATTGTATAATCCCGCTGCCGTTCCATAGTAACTCCTCGGGACCGGGATCCATTGCACATTTCGCCCTGCGGTTGATGAGCCGAATACGATTCTCTCGCAAGAGTACCCGTGATTCCCATTGGGACCTGCCCTCCGGTTCACCGGGCCACATCCGGATATCACAACGAGCCCCCTCGTCCGCATCATATGAGCGACATGCGCCATATACGCCTGTAACAGCGGCCAATATTACAACGGGCACAATAACCGTATAAAAACGGAACATAACTCTGCCTCCCACATCAGTCTTATAACGATTCGCCTACTTTAGGTCACGAACCTTTGCGCGTCAAGAAACCCATCACGCGTGCTATTGATGCGCGTACGCGATGCGGAGAAGGTTGGGGCGGAAGCTCGTCCGGTCGTGTACCGGAGGAAGCCAGTTTCGCCCGGTTCTCCTCGATACGTTTCTGAACGATTTCCGTCAGTTTATCGAGTATACCCTCATTGGATTCAATAAGATGCTTGAACGCGTCACGATAAATGATAGCCACGGTACAATCCTCCGTAGCACGCACCGTGGCATTCCGGGAATCCCCCTGGAGAAGACTCATTTCACCAAAATATCCGTGACGATCCAAACTCCCCACACGAATTTCGCTATCATTGTCATCCTTGATATAAACAGCGGCCTTACCCTTGAGAATTATATAGAAGCTGTCTCCGCTCTCCCCCTGTCGGACCAGATCTTCTCCGCTTGCAAAATTCTGAACCTCCACTTCCTCCATGAGTCTGCCAAGATCTCCTTCTGTCAGGTGATCCAGGAGAGGTACTCGTCGGAGAGCGAAGGAAAGTTCCCGCTTATCTTTCTCCTCACGTTCCTCCTCCACCTTACGGGATATAGTCCGAAGCGTTACATTTCTAATCGGAAAGGGAATTTCAATTCCGTATCGACGGAAGTAATACCAGACTTTCGCCCTCACCGCATCCTGTATGATTTCTTTTTTACTGTAATCACGTATCCAGAATCGAACATCGTATTCGATGGAGAAATCATCGTATGACTGAAGAAAAACCTCTGGCGGAGGATTCATAATGATACCGTAGTGAGCCGTCTCCCTTATAACCTGGAGCAGTACACTTTTCACCTTATTAGGTGGATCCTTATAACTGACACCAACATGAAAATGTTCACGATGCAGTCGTTTTGGCTTCGTGAAGTTCACAAGTTTTCCGTCCGCGATGGCGCTATTCGGAATAACCATGTAATCATTGTTTCGTGTCCGAATCCTCGTCGCTCGCCAACTCATTTGATCAACCACGCCCTCTTCATCCTCCACATGTATCCAATCTCCGACCTCAAATGGTTTTTCAACGAAAATGGCGATACCCGCAAGAATATTCCCGAGGGTATCCTTAAGAGCAAAACCGAGAACAGCCGATAAAATCGCACTCGTCGTCAGCAGGGCACCCAGCTCGACACCGAATCCGGTCTTCAGTACGAACATGACTACGAAAATCATAAGCAACGTTCGCAGGATATCCCGGAATATGCCCGGTATCTGTTCCCGGCGTTCACGAGAGATCAATCGCATAAAGAGCAACGGTTCGATTATTGAAATACACAAACTGAGTATCCAGAGTACGAGTAGTCCGTTCAGTGCCCTGAGTGTTCCGGGGGCCGTCAGATCATGCTCGGGCCCGAGAAGCTCCGGAGATGTGAGAGATCCCAGAAACATGCGCACGAAGAGGGTAAGAATTATTAACCGGATGACAATTCCGAATCGTCGTGTCCGGAACACACGCATCATGGCTTCGTGTAGTATCGTCAGCCCGACCATAATTCCCACGGCCACCAGCATCGAACTCAACCACTCAGGCATCATCTTCCTCCGCATTGAACAGAGGTTCAAAAACCTCTACACCACGAACTTTGCCTCGTATGGAATGCAATCCCCTTTGCTTAAAATGTATCGAAGAATCGCAGCTTTTCACCG
>Ga0180433_10010062_pt1 | contig 11462 bp, 7 predicted proteins | sample SS_ome_8_FD_132980 | JGI IMG/M metagenome (GOLD analysis project Ga0180433, IMG submission 132980) | Hypersaline lake sediment archaeal communities from the Salton Sea, California, USA - SS_1_D_1 metaG | ecosystem: Environmental > Aquatic > Non-marine Saline and Alkaline > Hypersaline > Sediment... | reverse complement strand
TTTTTTTCACAAAATCAGACGTGGCAATAAAATATTTGATATATTTTGAGGCAATTTTCGCTTCTATTGATGGGTATTCAGACCCCCTCAGATGCGCAATACAGGGAATTTTGAACACTTGTGAAGCTATTACCCCTTCGAGATTCAGCGTAATATTATTATTCATGTATATAATCTCTATCTTGTGCCTCTTGACTAACCTTAACACTTTAAACAGATACGGCAACATTAACAAGCTTTCGCCTAAAACTACAAAAGATAATAAGATTGTTTTGCCAAGCTTTCCATACTTTGAAACCACCTGTATCATTCGGTTTAAATACTGAGGACGTTTGTACTTAGGGACATATATGAACTTTGCCCCCGCCGATTGAATTATGTCTTTAGATGATTTGTCGTTATGAGACGACAGGACCAAATGGAAGTATTTATTTTTATCCAGTTTTTTTAATAACGCAGCCAGGCATGTTACTGCGCCACCAAAACCTATTCCCGACTCAATGTACAAAATATTCTTTTTTTGAACTGTCGTGACACTGTCCATCAGTCCATGGTAAAGGGTTTTTAAATTTTTCGACTCTATATTCCAGTTATATTTTGTTTTGGCTATTTTAAACGCGTTATTTCTGATTTGAGTAAATTTAGAAGAATCTCCAATGAGTTCGTTTATTGCATCGGCAATTCCATTAACAGACACCGGGTTTACAACTTTTCCAACATCATATTTTTCAATAATAGCTTTCATATCGGGAAAATCACTCATTACTACCGGCAAGCCAACCATGAGATACTCAAATAGTTTATTGGGTAATGAATAATAAAAGTTTATGCACGACTTAAGCGGTAAATTAATTCCTATGTCTGCCGATGCCGTATAGTTCAATAAATCCTTGTTAGGCACTGACGGTAAAAATTTTACTTTATCATAAAGACTTTTTTTATTTACTAGTCCCATAAGCTTAGGTTTTAACGGCCCGTCTCCTAGTAAAACAACAACGCAATTTTCTAAGTATTGAGATGCCTCTACTATTTGCTCTAATCCTCGATTAGGCACAAAAGAATTGCCCTGATAAAGAACTATTCTGACCGCATCTTTTATGCCTAATTTATCTCTTAACAGATTGTTTTTCTTTACATATTTATAAAAAGGGCAATTAACTAATACGAGCGGAGGTTTAATTCCATAAATCTCGCCAAGTTTTTTGGATATCGATTCGGACACTGTAATCACAGCGTTGGCTTTTTTGATCAGCATTTTTTCAATAAACATTTCCAGTTTTCTAATAAAGGTGCTGGAAGGTGTCGTTTTATCCATTTCACTATGCAGCTCGTGAGCGTCATAAATCAATTTAGCTTTGTTTATTTTTGCAGCGATATATGCGGGTAACAATGTACCGGGAGCATGTGCATGATATATCTTTGCCTTAGTCCGAATCAGTTTAATCGTCACGCTGATTCGAAAAGATACCCACCACCATAACAATCTCGGTAACGATATATTTCTTACTTGCCCAGCGCTCGCCCTTTCATCATTCTTGCTTGAGACCTCACTTTTGCGAGCAAAGAGCTTCTTTAAAAAGGCATCGCAAGTATTGAAAAGGCGTTTTATGTAGGATTGGCCGCCTATTCTAATAATTTCAAAACCGTCTTTATGTTCGCAATGCTTGACTTTACCATATTTTTGGGCTACAACAGTAACCTTATATCCGGCATGCGCCAAAGACCGCGCTTCCTTATATGCTCGTACGTCAAACGTGAAATTATTTTCGACCGTTATGCAAACCTTCATTTGTATTATGTGCTCCGACTAAAAGAGTTCTAAGCATTTTAAATTTCGGCAAAACATATTTATTTATATCTTCTTTTTTTAATATCAGGATATCAAGTAAGGAATTCTTTGAAATTTTCAAAAATGCTATAAAAACTACAGTAGTTGCTGCCCAATATGCGATTGTAGACGCGAAAGCAGCCCCAGAAATGCCCCACTTTGGTATCAATATGATATTGAGGCAAATGTTTATTGGCAGAGATATGCATGAGGCAACCATTCCGAATTGTGGCTTGCCCCTTCCGGCAAGGTCGCTTGTCAAGATTTTCGAAATGCTAAGTGCGACAACTCCGGGAAGTAAGATTAATAATGGTTTGACAGAAGGTAAATATGTTTTGCCGAATAATAAGACTATCAGGTGTTTTGAAAATATAAAGAGAATGATAGCCAGAACTAATACACTAAAAAAAGTATGTCTGGCAACAATAGGAGTTAGCTTATTTGCTTCTTTTGTATTTATCGAAGAAACTCGCGGGAAAAGCACAGTTCCAATAGATCCGGGGACCATCCACAATTTTTCTGCTAATCCCACAGCTATTCCGTAAAAACCAACAGCCGCTGGGTTAAGAAAATATGCTACCAAAAATATGTCTAATCGATAGTTTAAAAATTGGGCCAAATTCCCTATATATGCCTTTCCCCCATAGCGCAAACTTGAATTGGCAAGCTTAAAATTAAGTTTAAGGCGAATATCAGAAATTTTGCTAACGTAGTATAAGCTTATGATACTGCAGATAAAAGAGCCTATAAGAAAACAAAGTACCGCTCCAAGCACATTTAATTTTAGAACAACAACGAATAATAATACTAATAGCAGTTGGATAAACGCCTGATAAAAACCAAGCAGATTCATTTTACCTATATGCTCTTTTCCGAGAAGAATGTTTTTCAAAAATATGAATAACAAATTAAAGGGTAACGAGGCAATGGCAATCCAGAGAAACAAAGGCGATATCATATTGGAACTCATATAATTTTGAAAAAAAGGTGTTCTGTAAACTATGTAGAATATCGAGAATAGAAATATACTAATCAAAATAGTCAATGCTATCGAGTTCGAAACTATATCATCAAGCTTAAATTTTTTATTTCCTGCAAAATATACATTGCTGACTTCTGTCCCAAAAGTCCCAAACATGACTAATAGTGGCGGAATCATCAAAGTCAAAGTCGCGATGCCTCGTCCTTCAGGCCCTAGCGCCCTTGCAAGAATTATTGATGATGCCATCGCGAGAATAAAAATTACAGAAGACGTGAGAAATGTAATTAGACCTCCTTTTGTTAAACTTATGCGTTTCTCATTTTTCATTCAATAACCTCGTATTTAAATTTATCTGTCCACTCGAAACACGTATAAGTAACCTTTTTAAATCTGAGCCATTGGTTCCTTAGCAATAACGTGATAAGTTTATTAGAGTAATATTTCATATCTTTGTTTGAAAAACAAAAGGTTTTTTTTCCTTCTCGTTTAACGTTTAAGTAATATATGGCATAAAAAAAGTTGCTGAATATTTTTAATAATTTATTTTTGTTGATTCTTTTAAAAATTAAAATTCCATTATTTTTATATACAAACCATTTATGAAATGGTTCGCCCAAAACATTTTCCGTAAAAGGGCTCGGTGTTTCGATATAGCCACGATATCCTATACGCATAAGTTCTTTACAAAACTTCTCCGGTTCATCTACATGTTCTGCTATGTGAGAAGCGATCACATAATCAAATTCTTTATTTTTAAATTCCATAGCACAAGCATCGCCTTTAACAAACTCTTGACCATTATTTCTTTTTATAGACTGGCCGGCGCGTTCTTTATTTTCGTCAACGTATTTATCCAAAATAACATTCGCCCTAACATGAGGATTGTGTCCACTGCCCACATCTAATACTCTCCAGTCATTTCTTATTTTTAATCTATATCCTGAATTGCCAGCAGGGTATTCGCTATAATCATTTCCTAAAATGTCTTGGTAAATATGGTTTATTTTATTTCCTATAACTTCATAACTAAATTTTTCTCTTGTATATTTTGCAAGCGCTTCGGAATCATAATCTTTGTAATGGTTTAACATATAATCGATAGCTTTTTCCAATGCAATAGGGCTTGCTGGTTGGATCAATATTCCAACATTATTATTGATGATTTCACTAGGTCCGCCTATGTTAGTGGCAATGACAGGCAATCCAGATGCAAGCGCTTCGATTAAAACAACCCCGAAAGTTTCTAGCGGGCTTGGTAAAACAAAAAAGTGACTTTTCTGCATAAACGTAGCCACTTCCTTTTTTGTTTTTGTACCGTAAAAATTTATTTTTTCGGCGATGCCTAAAGCATCAGCCATTTTTTCATATTTTTCTCTCTCTGGCCCATCGCCCACAATATCTAAAATGAAATCGCTCCTTCTGTTTTTCAGCATTGACAAGGCTTTCAAAAGATGCGGAACACCTTTTTTAGAATCCAACAAAGCAACTAACAAGATGCGCTTTATATAAGCGTCTTTGTTCTTATGGCTTGGGTAGAAAAGTTTTACATCAACCACATTGGGGATTACATGGAATCGGTTTTTGATTCCGTGGTTTTCGATACTTTTCCGCAAGTAATTACTTACGGGTAGCACTGCTCGCGATCTTTCCATACAAAACTTTGCTTTTTTTACTTCGCTAAAGGGTAATGATTTTTTAGGAAATGCACTAAAATGCTCACTTATTACAACGGGAATGTTGCATAACTTACCAATTATTACAGCAGGGACTCCTGAATCATAAACATTTGCATGGATAATGGCAGGCTTAAACCCCATTTTTTGGAGTTTTGCAAATGCCATGATTGCGGTGCAAATAAAATTAAAATACGCACATTGCTTAAGGAAAGGAATTGGAAATCTTCGATAATTTACACGGAATGTTTTATTTTCTTCCTTTCTTACTTCACGAAAGCCAAAAAGGCCCTTAACAGATCGATCATAACCGTCAAGATGCATTACGGTGACATCATTATAAAGCGACACGGCCTTGGCATGCTCCCTTATAAAAACACCATTTACAGGATTTTTCTCCGTTGGATACCATGTTGTCATAAATAGTATTTTCAAACGTTTATTTTTTTTGCTATCAACAGGTTTATTAATAGAATCAGCCAAAGGCTTCTTAGTAAACATATATACACTCAATCCTAACATGCAACCTAATGCATTAAGAGAAAGATCCGCAACCGATATATACCTCCCCGGTACGAAATACTGATGAAGCTCGTCAAAGAGAGCGTAGGCGATCACGATAACTAACGTCCAAGCTATAAGCCGTAAGCTATAAGCTTTAAGCCCGTTATGGGTAAAAGCGCGCATCCAGAGCCACGCTAATACGGCATACAAAGGTATGTGCAAAATATTTTGAAGAGTGGGCTGTATATAAACCCCGGCCATTCTGTTATCTTCCGTTGCTGGAATGGAAGATAAAATGAATATAAAGGCCATGTAAAGCAACGGAACTATGATCTTGGCTCTTCGCTCTTTTTTATTATTTTGCATATTGATATTCATTGAAACTTGTTGAAATTAATGGAAACTTATTGAAATTAATAGAAATTTATGGAAATACATTGAAATACTATTGAAATGCAGTAGAAATACAATGGAAATACAATTGAAACTCGTTAAAATTAATAGAAACTTATTGAAATTCATTGTGAAGCCCCGGCTTTAGCTATTGGCTCGTAGCTCATAGGTGATAGTAGATCGTAACTTTTTAATAGTATATTTTTAGCATTAGACCAGTTATACTTTTTTTGTCCGGTTTTGTAGGAATTATTGTGATATTTTTCAAGCGTGTCATGATCGCGCAAAGTGCCAAAGGCCTCCAAAAACTTATCTTTGCTGGTGGCCGTCAGGCTTAGCCCGCATCCCTCTTCTCTTATAATCTTTCCGATTTCGCCGAAATCGCCTGAAATTATTGCTTTTCCTCCTGCTATCGCCTCAAAGAGCTTATTTGGGGCGCTGAAGCGGGAATTGGGGTTATTCTCATCAAAGCTGTAAACAACCGCGTCAGAGATAGCTGTATATAATGGGATATCATCAGGTTTAACATATCCCAAAAAGGTTATGTTGTTACTGTTTCGCGCAGCGCTTTCAACCGTTCCCTTTTCAGGCCCGTCACCGCCTATTAGAAGATGAACGCCGGGAGTTGACGCTACAGCTTCAAGCAGTTCATTTAACTTTCTTTGTTTGGAAAACCACCCTATGTATGACAATATCAGATTCTTATTCTCTATTCCTAATCTCTTTTTTTCCCGGTCAATCTTTTCTTTTGGTATGTTAAAATCCTCCAATCGCTTCCAATTGCCCACCACACAGGTTTCTTTGGCGCCTCTTTTCTTAAAGTCTTCTTCAAGGAGCGAACCGACTGTAATGAGGAGGTCCACCCTCTTTATTAGATAGTCTTCTATGCCTTTAATGCTATTCAGGAGCCATTTGGGAAGGCTCTGATATAGCATGTCAACATAGCTTTCATGTGCGTCATATACGATTTTATATTTATATAATATGGATATAATATAACCCAGTAACAAAGTATCAAAATCATGGCAATGAACTATATCAAATCTCATTCTTGTTGCTCTAAAGAATGCCTTAAGCCAGAAAATACCGAGATAAAGCATCTGCGTTATTCCCCTTCCGTGAGTCGATTTGACATATATCCTTTCTACTTTGATGCCATCTATAACTTCATGAGCTGGCTTCTTGCGCTCTCTGTCCCAACATATAAGCGTGACGTCATAGCCGCGCTCAACCAATGACCGTGCCTCATTGTGGACCCGCGGATCGGGGTCGAAGGCGTTGGTGAGTAACATTAGGATTTTCTTTTTATTCATATTGATATTTATTGAAACTCATTGATATGCATTGAAATACATTGAAATGCGATTGAGATACATCGAAATTTGTTGAAATTCATTGTTTCGAACCTATGATTGAGATTGCTTCGGCGCTTACGGCGCCTCGCAATGACGTTTTAGAGCTGTGCCAATTTTCTAACACAGCACAAATATTTTGGCTTGCAGCGCCACTGCCATAGAGATCGTTGTGGATCTTTGGGGTAACAAAGCTTCGGACAGCTGAGAGTATTCTTTCGGCATTTGCTCCTACGAGGACATTCCAGCCCGATTCAACGGTTTCAATCCATTCTGTTTCATCCCTTAGGGTTACGCACGGTGTCCTGAGAAAGTAGGCCTCTTTCTGAACTCCGCCGGAGTCCGTGAGTATCTTTGCCGCGTTTTTTTCTAGCACTAACATGTCTAAGTAGCCGAGGGGCTCTACGAAGCGGATATTAGCGAAAGCTTTAAGCTGTAAGCTATAAGCTTTAAGCGTATCGATAGCATTTTTTGTTCGTGGATGGACGGGGAAAATAACGGGTAAATCGAGCTCGGATAAAGCTTCTAGAATACTATTCAGATTATCCAAATTATCTGTATTGGACTGGCGATGGACGGTTGCGAGATAATAGCTCTTAGCTCTTAGGTCATATGTCATAAGGATTTTTGATTTTTTTTCAGCAGTAGACATGCTTTTAAGGGCTAAATCGTACATTACGTCTCCCACGAGATAGGTATTTTTTGTTATGCCTTCCTGCCTCAAGTTGTCGACAGCCAATTGCGTTGAACAAAAGAGAATGTCGGAGACATGGTCGGTTAAGACGCGGTTTATCTCTTCGGGCATATCTTTATTAAAACTTCTCATTCCTGCTTCGACGTGTGCTACCGGAATATGAAGTTTTGAGGCAGCCAGCGCTCCGGCAAGAGTTGAATTCGTGTCTCCGTATACAAGCACGAGATCGGGCTTTTCTTTTAACAGGGTTTCCTCTATTTTGATAAGCATCTGGCCTGTTTGGCTGGCTTGTGAAGCCGAGCCTATACCCAGATTGTAATCAGGTTCGGGTATGGCAAGCTCTTCGAAGAAAAGCCGGGACATTTCATAATCGTAGTGCTGGCCGGTGTGGACGATTACTTCAGTCCACGGTCGACGGTCGACAGTCCACGGTTTTGGATTCCGCAAAACCGAAGATACCGCGGCGGCTTTTACGAATTGTGGACGGGCGCCTATTATGGTTGTTATTTTCATATTCTTTTCCACCTGATAGTGTCTCTAATCAATAATTTCAGTAATTTCCATAAATTTCCATCAGTTTCAATTTGCCCGAGATACTTATCGAAATTTATAGAAATTGGTTGAAATTCATCGTATTGTGCCTACGTTCACCGGTAAATAAAAGTTGGTGATAGTGTTAACGATACACTCCTGCTCTTCACCTGTAAGCTCGGGGTAAATCGGCAGGGATAAGACTTCACCGGAAAGTTTCTCACTGACCGGGAAATCACCCTTCTTGTAGCCAAGATTTTTGTAGACGTCCTGCAAATGCAATGGAACGGGGTAGTAAATCATTGAAGGTATCCCCTGCTCCTTGAGGTAGGCCTGTAGTTCATCGCGCCTTTTAACCCGAATCGTGTAAGCATAAGCAACATGACTTGTGCACGGAGCTTCCAAAGGCAGCTTTAAGCCATAGGTTTCGAGCTTTAAGCTTTTCTGGAACAATTCATTGTAATACAGCATTTTCCTGCGGCGCCCGGAATTCCACCTGTCAAGCCGCTTTAACTTTACACGCAGAATCGCCGCCTGAATCGTATCAAGACGGCTGTTGTAGCCGTCTATTTCATGGTAATATTTCTTCCTGCAGCCGTGGACCCTCAACATTCCCGCTTTTTTAGCGATTTCATCGTCATTTGTAACAAGCATGCCGCCATCGCCATAGCAGCCCAGGTTTTTGCTCGGAAAGAAACTAAAACAGCCGGCATCACCGATAGAACCTACACGTGCGTTCCTGCGCTCTTGCGCGCCTGCGCCCCTGTATGTCGCGCCGATGGCTTGAGCGCAGTCTTCGATTACCCGCAAATTATATTTTTTCGCAAGATCCATAATCGGGTCCATATCGGCCGGTTGTCCGTAAAGATGCACCGGAAGGATGGCCTTCACGGATTTACCGCTTTTTTCCAGATATTCCCGTATTTTTTCAGGGTCAATATTAAAAGTGCTCTCGTCTATGTCGACAAAGACTATTTTTGCCCCTATTTTCGAAATCGCCTCTGTGGTAGCTATGAATGTAAACGGAGTCGTAATTACCGTATCTTTCTCTTTGATGCCGCAAGCCAATAAAGATAAAAGAAGCGCGTCCGTGCCCGAGGCACAGGATATAGCGTGCTTTGCGCCGCAATAAGCGGCTATCTCACGCTCAAATTCTTTTACTTCACCGCCCATGATAAATTTGCACGATTCTAATACGCTTTGAATAGCGTCATTGACTTCGGGCTTTATGCTGTTATACTGACTCTTTAGATCGAGGAATTGAATTGGTTGCATTTGTTACATACTCCTATTCTATATTGATATGCGATTGAAATTCATCGATACTCATCGAGATTTATTGAGACTTGTTGTCCTAGAGCGATAGACTGACGAAATAAAGTTATTAAGCTTAATAGAGAGCCTTGCAGCAATCTCTTTCAATGAGTCATATTTATTCTTTTCAATTTTATTCCTTTTGCAAAGAAGCTCTAACCAATGGTCGCAAGCCTCGCTTAGAGAGCCTCTGCTGATGTAATAGAATTTTACCTTGTCCAAATAATGATACCTTGCGTATCCTTCAGCTATATTTGCTCCGATAGAATCTATAGATTCTATAAATTGATTACCCATAATCCTTTTCTCATTCCAATTCAAACTTTCATATACTCCCCAACCGGTATCGCTTAGCTTTCTCGCCAGCTTGTAAACATCCAGGTCTTTCAGTTGTATGTAAGTTTTTGTCTTTTCCATAAGTTTCAATCAATTTCCATAAGTTTCTATAAGTTTCCCAGTGCCTTGAATTAGAGTTTCGATGTTAAAGTTTCGGTTTCTTCGCCAACCATCTTATGAACGAGGTTGGATTTTTTCATATAAGTTTTATTGCATTCTTTGCAGATGGCTACTTCTCTGCCCGAGCTGTTTAGTGGCTCGAAATGAAGCTTTATGCCACATTCACACATCCATCCGGTGATCCTGCCGGGATTGCCGATCACAAGCGCATAGTCGGGAACATCTTTGGTAACCACGGCGCCGGCGCCTATAAAAGCGGACCGGCCCACTGTGTGGCCGCATACGATTGTTGCGTTAGCGCCAATACTGGCGCCCCGTTTTACAAGCGTCTTTCTGATCTCTTTCATACGGGGTATGGCGCTTCGCGGATTTATAACATTCGTAAATACCATCGACGGCCCGCAAAATACATTCTCCTCAAGCGTCACCCCTTCGTAAACAGAAACATTATTCTGAATCTTGCACCCATCCCCTACTACTGCATTCGGACCGATCACTACGTTCTGTCCGATTTTACAGTTTTTGCCTATGACAGAACCCTTTAAAATGTGCGAAAAATTCCATATTTTTGTCTCTTCGCCTATTTCCGCATTTTCATCCACGCAGACTGTCTGATGCGCAAAATACGGCTTTCTCTCTTCTTTTCGTAAAGATATATTTATACCCCCGCCGTCAAGAGATCGCTGTGAGGCATCCAGGATTTTCAAGACACGCAGTCCTTCATTTCCATCGCTAAGCGGCGCCTGTCTTGAGGCAATACAATCCAAAAAATGCTGACATTCCATCCGCAGGGGCTCTTCCATTTCCAGAGAAACTATCTCGGGAGTGGCCTTATGAACCACCGGAACGCGATTTACCCAGTCTATCCGGTGCGGATAAAGAAATAGTTTCTCTTTTGTCTGGTCATCAAAAACCACCATTTTTTTATTCCCTATTACAATGAGTTTCTGATCCTTAAAGGGATGAAGCCAGGATACAAAAATGTGGGCCTTTACCCCCGAAGGGAAATCAAGCGTCGTAAGAGTTACGTCGCTTATTGTTTTCTGGAGATAGTCTCCCCCCTTTGACATAACCGCCGAAGGAAATTCGTTCAAAAGTCCCAGTATTACCGATATGTCATGCGGCGCGAAACTCCATAATATGTTTTCCTCCGTCCTTATTTTTCCCATGTTGAGCCTGTTTGAATATATGTATTCTATTTTCCCGAGCTCACCGGCGGCGATCAATTTTTTGAGTTTTGCGACGGCACTGTGATATTGAAGTATGTGGCCGACCATCAATATACGCTTGTTTTCATTTGCTATCCTCACGAGGTCCTCACCCTCGCTTACCTTTAGCGATAACGGCTTTTCAACAAAAACATCCTTACCGCCTAAAAGCGCCTCTTTGGCCATTTTGTAATGAAATACAGCCGGGGAGGCAAGGACGATACCGCGTACATTTTCATCCTTAAGCAGTTCGCCAAATGATGCATACCCCTTCACGCCGTAATAATTGGATTTAAATTCTTTGAGACGCTTTTCATCGCTGTCGCAAATAGCGTAAAGCGATTCCAGTTCCCGGAAATTTCTAACGAGGTTTTTGCCCCAATATCCGCAGCCGACAACAGCTATATTTTTCACGACGATTCCTCCTTTAACGCAATAAATTTTCTATATAATGCAAGACCCGCGAAACATCCGAGTGAATCCAGAAAAAAATCCGTTACTGAGGCAAACCTGCCCGGGGTAAAGTA
>Ga0180433_10010061_pt1 | contig 11463 bp, 8 predicted proteins | sample SS_ome_8_FD_132980 | JGI IMG/M metagenome (GOLD analysis project Ga0180433, IMG submission 132980) | Hypersaline lake sediment archaeal communities from the Salton Sea, California, USA - SS_1_D_1 metaG | ecosystem: Environmental > Aquatic > Non-marine Saline and Alkaline > Hypersaline > Sediment... | reverse complement strand
ACTTCATTTTTCTTCACGATGATCGGCTTAGGTTTGGCGGTGCGGTGTGAAACCTTAAACGGATTTTTCTTTTTGTCTTCTTTGAGCACCTTTGTGTTCGTTCTGCCTTTGTTTGAAACAGCGGGCATTTGGAGCAGCCCGCTGTTTTACGCTCTGCCGTCAAAGGCCTCATTAATGCTGTTAGGTTCCGCCTTTACCGGCCTTCAGCAGTGGGAGCTCGTCTACGCGATTTCCACTCTCTTGTTGTGGAACGGAGCCGCGTATTTCTGGGCGAGGCATTCACTTCAAACGTTCATCACATTAAAGCTTGGCGGAGGTGATACACGATGATGAAAATCATTCAGCTGATACGCGGAGATATGAAACAGATCAAACGTGATTCAATGCTTGCTTTTTACGGTCTGGCGCCTTTTCTGCTCATCATCGTGACAGCCGCTGGCATTCCTTTGTCAGCGGAACTGGCGGCATTCAATATCACCCCATACCGTCATTTGATCATGAGCTTTGCCATGCTTTTCATCCCCCTGATTCTCGGTATCATGTCGGGGTTTATCCTGCTTGATGAGCGCGACGAAAATATGATTCAGTATTTTGCCGTGACGCCCTTGTCGAAGCGCGGATATGTCTTGATACGCCTCATCCTGCCAATGGCGCTGACTTTTTGCTACAGCATTTTGCTGTTTGCATCCGGCGGTTTAATGGCGCCCGGCTCTGTGTACCTTTTGTTCATCCTGATCATGGTCACGCTTGAAGCCCCGATTTACACGCTGCTTTTAGCCGCTTACGCTTCGAACAAAGTGGAAGGGCTCGCTTTAATGAAAGGGTTCAGCCTGCTCACTTTCATGCCGGCCGCGGTTTATTTTATTCCTTTGCCGTGGCAGCTTTTCGGCGTTTTCACGCCGACCTACTGGACAGCGAAAACGTACTTGGCAGGAACTTCTCATGAAGGGCTTGTTTTCGTTTTCGGGTTCATCGGAGTTGTGCTGCATGTAATGATACTGCTGCTTTTATACCGGAGGTTTTTGGTGAAAACCGATCAATAGGAGTATATCCCGCCGCGTTTTGCAATAAAGTATTAAAACCATCAGCGGGAGGCGGGATATTCTATGAAGAAAAATATGAAGCTTTGTCTGTGTATGATGATGATCTTTGTATTGACGTTGGCCGGCAGCATAGACGGCTTGGCCGCCGGGGAAAAAGGCGCCGGGCTCAAAGAGCAAATTGATCAGCTGTTAAAGACCGAGCCTGATTTAAAAGGAGCGCTCGCAGGCATCAGCGTCAGGTCCGCGGAAAGCGGGAAAATGATATACGGCCATATGAGCGATACACGGATGAGACCGGCGTCCAATCTGAAGCTTTTAACGGCAGCAGCTGCCTTTTCCGTCCTGGGTGAGGACTATACCTTTCCCACAGAGGTGATGACAGACGGCGCACGATCCGCGAGCACACTCAAAGGCAGCCTTTATCTAAAAGGAAAAGGCGATCCGACGCTTTTGAAAGCCGATTTTCAGCAAATGGCCAAGGCACTCCGAAAACAAGGGATCACTGTCATCCGGGGAGACTTGGTCGGCGATGATTCCTGGTATGATGAGGTCCGCTACTCTCAAGACCTTTCCTGGAGCGATGAAGACGCATACTACGGAGCGCAGATCTCGGCTTTAACAGCTTCGCCAAACGAAGACTATGATGCCGGAACGGTCATCATCGACGTGAATCCTGACGGCAAAACCGGGAAAAAACCCGTTGTATCGCTTACTCCGCAAACTAATCATGTCAAAATCGAAAACGGTGCCAAGACCGTTGCTGCAGACGGAAAAAAAGATATCACGATTAAAAGGGAACACGGCGGAAATACCATCCAAATCAAAGGGACGATTCCACAAGGCGCTTCAAGGGTCAGACAATGGGTTGCGGTTTGGGAGTCGTCAGAATATGCACTCGATTTATTTAAACAGGCTTTACAGCAACAAGGCATTCGAATCCTGGGAGAGACTAAAACCGGCAAAGCGCCAAAAAAAGCGCGCCGCATCACCGCACATCAATCCATGCCGCTTTCAGAGCTGATGATCCCCTTTATGAAGCTCAGCAACAACGGCCATGGCGAAACACTGATCAAGGAAATGGGAAAAGCCGCGAGCCGTGAAGGAAGCTGGGATCAAGGTCTGGAAGTGTTGAATAAAGAACTGCAGGGATTTGGAATGGACACAGAGAAGATCGTTCTCAGAGACGGCTCAGGCATCTCGCATATCAATTTGATTTCTGCCGACCAGATCACAAAGCTATTGTATTCCGTTCAAGAAGAGAAATGGTTTCCGTCGTTTACCCGTTCACTCCCGGTTGCGGGAGAAAGCGACAGAATGGTCGGCGGCACATTAAGAAACCGGCTGAAAGACCCGGCTCTAAAAGGCAAAGTCAGAGCGAAAACAGGCTCTCTTTCAACCGTCAGTACCTTATCGGGCTATATCGATACTGCAAGCGGCGAGACATTGATTTTCTCCATTCTTCTCAATCAGCTCGTGGATGATGAAAAAGGAAAGGATATTGAAGATAAAATCGTTCAAATATTAGCTTCCTCATGACAGCTCCCATTGCTTAAGGCAATGGGTTTTCTTTATTGAAAAGGCTTTCCATTCACTTCGTACTTTTTTCAGCTGAGGCCATATAATGCTAAGAGATTTCATTTTCTATAAGTTTAACAGCAGGCAGGGGGAAATATATGAACATTTTGCTGGCTTATTATCGATACTCTCCACATACAAACGGCCCGTCTACCTATATTGATATCCTTAGAAAAAGCTTGGAAGGAGAAGGGCATTCTGTCGATTTAATGTCGCACGATACCCGATGGCTCAACATTCAGGTCGCCGATCAGCAGCCGGCCGATAAACACCGGTTAAAACATGAGCTGATTCACCGTCTTCAAACAGCTTATACCGAAAAATATCCCCTGTGGATATATTGGCGTGAAATGGAGCGCTACAGTTTGGAACAAGCTGTTAAACAGTTTGATCTTAAGAAGTATGATTTGATCCACTGCCACGATTTTATGACGGCAAGAGCACTGGCCCGTTCCAAACCTCAGCACACGCCTTTAATCGTGTCCCTCCATAACTTTAAATATCATGAAGCAAAGATTACCGGGGAATTTGACGAGAAAAGCGGCCAGGAACAGCAATACATGAAAATCGAAGAATGTTTGGGCGCAATGTCTGGAGACGTTGTGGCCGTTCCGTGCGAATGGCTGAAACACGAGCTGATTCAAATTGGTGTGACGCCTTCGAACATCCGAGTCATCCCGTATGGAATTGTAAAAACACCCTTTATCGAAAAGAAAAATAATTTCCGCAAAAGCCTCCCGCATCAAGGAAAAAAGATCATTCTCTGTCCGGCGCGGCTCGTTCCGGTGAAAGGACACCGCTATTTGATCGAAGCGCTTTATAAACTGCGGTGCGAAAGGGATGATTTTCACTGCCTTCTCGCAGGCGAGGGTCCGGAGCTCGAAACTCTGCAAAGCCTGTCCGAAAAGCTCGGTATCGCGTCGGCGGTCTCTTTTCTCGGAAAGCGAAAAGATATACCCGACTTAATGAATATTAGTGATGTCATTGTTTTGCCGTCGCTTCACGATACATTTCCGCTCGTCATCCTGGAAGGGCAGTTCTCCGCAAAACCTGTGCTGGCGACAAACGTAGGCGGGGTAAAAGAAATCATTGATGACGGTGCGAACGGATTGCTTGTTCCCCCGGCAGACAGCGAAGCGCTTACTGAAAAGCTGCGCCTGCTGCTCGACGATGACAAAACCCGGCAAAAATTGGGGCGCCAAGCGTTTCAAAAAGCTATGAAACATTGGGATATCAGCTTTCACATGAGGTCGATCGAAAACCTGTATCAAACATTCGAGACACAAAAAAGAGCAGTGCGGTCCTGCAAAAATCATCGAAAAGAGCAGGGGCTGGACCTGGAAATCCTCGAACAAATCGGTGAAAAGAAAACGTCAGAAGCGGAGTACACGATTGCCGGGGAAATCCCGGAACATCTCAAAAGCCAACTTAAAAAAGAGGACCATTACATTCATGTTTATGATTTGTCAGGCGTTTTACTGCAGACAAAAGCGGTCGATTCGAAAGGGTGCTATGAATTTCACCAGCTCCCCCGAGGCAGCTATGTCTTGAAAAGCACTATCGAAGCATTCGGCAATCAGTTCGTATCCCTCGACTGATGATAAATACTTCTGCGCAAGCCGGCTGTTTAGCCGGTTTTTTTATATAACAGTTTTCATTTTATTTGACTTTATTATAATACAGATTCAAATAAGAAAATTGCTTCAAACAACATCCTATATTAGGAAAAACGCGATGTTCAAAGAACTTTCTTAAATTTGTTAACTATTTCACAAAATATGTGATTTTTATCACATTCAAAACTGTTATATTAAACATAAGATATAAATGCAACAACTGTTATATCATTTCAACTTGAAAAGAGGGGGATTTAAATGGAACAATGGAAAGGTTTCACCACAAACGTTTGGCAAAAAGAAGTCAATGTCCGCGATTTTATTCTCTCGAACTTTGAGCCATATCAAGGTGACGAATCGTTTCTCGAACCTCCGACGGAAGCTACATCGGCATTATGGGATCACGTAATGGACTTGACAAAAAAAGAGCGTGAAAACGGAGGCGTCCTCGATATGGATACAGAGATCGTCTCAACGATTACCTCGCACGGTCCCGGCTATTTGGACAAAGACTTGGAAAAAGTCGTCGGCGTTCAAACCGATGAGCCGTTTAAACGGTCGCTTCAGCCTTTCGGCGGCATTCGCATGGCGAAACAAGCATGTGAATCCTATGGTTTTGAATTGAATGAAGAAGTGGAAAGAATCTTTACCGATTACCGCAAAACCCATAACCAAGGCGTGTTTGACGCGTATACGGACGAAATGAAACTCGCCCGAAAGGTCGGAATCATTACCGGACTGCCTGATGCTTACGGGCGCGGGCGCATCATCGGCGATTACCGGAGAGTGGCGCTTTACGGCGTGGACTTCCTGATCGATGAAAAGAAAAAAGATGCGGCCGGCACCTCTCGCGTGATGTCTGAAGAAAACATCCGCCTTCGTGAAGAATTGTCAGAACAAATCCGGGCATTGAATGAACTTAAAGCACTTGCAGCAAGTTATGGCTTTGACATTTCCGAGCCTGCGGCGAATGCAAGAGAAGCATTTCAATGGCTGTATTTTGCCTATTTGGCTGCCATTAAAGAGCAAAATGGAGCAGCAATGAGCCTTGGCCGCGTGTCCACGTTCCTTGATATATACATCGAAAGAGATTTGAAAACGGGCGCATTAACAGAACAGGAGGCCCAAGAGCTTGTCGACCATTTTGTCATGAAGCTGCGCTTGGTCAAATTTGCGCGCACACCTGACTACAATGAACTGTTCAGCGGCGATCCGACGTGGGTGACAGAATCAATCGGCGGAATAGCGCACGACGGACGCGCACTCGTCACGAAAAACTCGTTCCGTTTCCTGCATACGCTTGACAATTTAGGTCCGGCGCCGGAACCAAATTTAACCGTCCTTTGGTCTGTCAGGCTGCCGCAAAAGTTTAAAAACTACTGTGCCAAAATGTCGATTAAAACGAGCTCGATTCAATACGAAAATGACGATATCATGCGTCCTGAATACGGGGATGACTACGGCATCGCCTGCTGTGTATCGGCAATGGCAATCGGCAAACAAATGCAGTTCTTCGGAGCACGCGCCAACTTGGCGAAAGCGCTTTTATATGCGATTAATGGCGGAAAAGACGAAAAGCATAAAATGCAAGTCGGTCCGGAAATGCCTCCGGTTGCTTCCGATGTGCTGGACTATGACGAGGTCATGCATAAATTCGATCAGACGATGGAATGGCTTGCAGGCTTGTACATCAATACGCTCAATGTCATTCACTACATGCATGATAAATATTGCTATGAAAGAATTGAAATGGCGCTGCACGACACGGACATTTTGCGGACGATGGCCACCGGGATCGCCGGCTTGAGCGTTGTGGCCGATTCGTTAAGCGCTATCAAATATGCCAAAGTCAATGTTGTCCGCGATGAAAACGGCATTGCCGTCGATTTTGAAACAGAAGGCGACTTTCCTAAGTACGGAAATAATGATGACCGCGTCGACGCGATCGCCGTTGACATTGTCAAGCGCTTTATGAAAAAACTGCGCAAGCACCAGACATATCGCCAGTCTGTTCATACCATGTCAATTTTAACGATCACGTCAAACGTTGTTTACGGCAAGAAAACCGGAAATACGCCGGATGGACGCCGGGCGGGAGAACCGTTTGCTCCAGGCGCGAATCCGATGCACGGCCGCGATACTAAAGGAACGCTTGCATCGCTGTCTTCAGTGGCAAAGCTGCCTTACAGCTATGCGCTCGACGGCATATCCAACACCTTTTCGATCGTCCCGAAAGCGCTTGGCAAAGACGAAGAGAGCCGCGCCGTCAATTTATCAAGCATCCTTGACGGTTACGCCGCAAAAACAGGGCATCACTTAAATGTAAACGTATTTAACAGAGAAACATTGCTCGACGCCATGGAACATCCGGAGGAATATCCGCAGTTAACGATTCGCGTCTCAGGCTATGCGGTCAACTTTATTAAGCTGACGAAAGAACAGCAGTTAGACGTTATCAGCCGTACCTTCCATGAATCGATGTAACGAGCATAAAGCGGAGCGCGGCCGAGGCGCTCCGCCCCATAAAAAGAGGTGATCTTCATCATGGATGGAAATATTCATTCGATCGAAACATTCGGCACCGTTGACGGTCCGGGCATCAGATATGTCGTCTTCACACAAGGCTGCCTGATGCGCTGTCAATTTTGCCATAATGCTGATACATGGGAAATCGGAACCGGAAAACAAATGACGGTTTCCGAAATCGTTCAGGATGTCCAGCAATATCTCCCGTTTATTCAATCATCAGGCGGAGGCATCACCGTTAGCGGAGGCGAGCCGCTTTTACAACTGCCATTTTTAATCGAGCTGTTCAAAGCCTGTAAAAGCCATGGCATACACACGGCGCTCGATTCGTCCGGCGGATGCTATTCGGCGGCGCCGGCATTTCAAGAGCAGATCAAAGAGCTGATCCAGTATACAGACCTTGTTTTGCTTGATCTCAAGCATATCAACAGGAAAAAACATATCAACCTGACAGGAATGCCGAATGACCACATATTGGATTTTGCCCGGTTTCTCGCTGATCATCAAGTCCCCGTCTGGATCCGCCATGTACTGGTTCCGGGGATCTCTGATATCGATGACGATTTAGCAGCCCTCGGCACGTTTATCGGCACACTGGCGAACGTTCAGAAGGTGGAGGTTCTTCCTTATCACAAACTCGGCGTCTACAAGTGGGAAGCGCTTGGCCTGGATTATCCATTAAAAGGGGTTGAACCGCCAAGTGCCGCCAGGGCCGAAAACGCATACAGACTACTCACCGCCCACTTGCAAGGCGGAGCCATGCTGCAAGAAACATAAACCCTTTTAACCGGACAGACTTTTTCCAACAAAAAGCTGTCCTTTTTGTCTTACCGCACAACCGTATAAAAAATCCCTTTTTTTACAATAGTAAGATGAGAAAGATGCGCCTGCTGCGGCAGGCCGACAATAAAACAGCAAGGTGGGCGGGAAGCATGTATCATTTGTATTCTCACAACGACTTGGACGGAGTCGGCTGCGGAATTCTCGCAAAGGTGGCCTTTGGCGAACGGGTCGAGGTCCGCTACAATTCGGTCACCGGACTTGATATGCAAGTCGGACGTTTTCTGGAACGGACAAAAGGAAAAGAAAAACAGCATGAAGGCCTGTTTATTACGGACTTGTCCGTTCATCAAGAAAATGAAGAAAGGCTGGACCAATATGCTGAAGCGGGCGGAAAGGTCAAACTCATCGACCACCACAAAACTGCGCTTCATTTGAATGAACGCTCTTGGGGCATGGTAAAAGTTCAATATGAGGACGGCAGGCTCGCTTCAGCGACTTCTCTTTTTTATGAATACTTAATAGACAACGGCCATATTCAAGAGACAAAAGCGATGGATCAGTTCGTCGAACTCGTACGCCTCTATGATACATGGGAATGGGAACAGACGGACGCGCTCGAAGCAAAGCGCCTGAATGACCTGTTTTTTATGGTCTCCATTGACGAATTTGAGGAAAAAATGGTCCGGCGCCTTAAAGAAAGCGACGCGTTTTCATTTGATGAATTCGAAGAAAAAATCTTGGATATGGAAGAAGAAAAAATTGAACGGTATATCCGCAGGAAACGGCGGGAAATCGTTCAGACCTTCATCAATGCACACTGCGTCGGCATCGTGCATGCGGAATCCTATCATTCCGAAGTAGGGAACGAACTCGGAAAAACGTATCCGCACCTTGACTATATCGCCATCTTAAATATGGGCGGCAAAAAAGTGAGCCTTCGCACCATCCATGATGAAACAGATGTATCAGAAATCGCCGGCACGTTCGGCGGAGGCGGCCATGCCAAGGCAGCGGGGTGCCCGCTGACAGATGAAGCATTCAAGCTGTATGTGACTGAACCGTTTCCGCTGGAGCCCTTGAGAGCGGATGCCTTTAAAAACGTCTATAATGTAAAAGAGTCGGACAACGGCAGCCTTTATATCAACAGGGACGAAGACCAGTTTTTTCTCTTTCCTGGAGAACACGGCTGGAACATTCAATTAAACGGCGTGACTCAGCATGAGACATTTACTTCATTCGAAGAGGCAGAACGGTTTATTAAAAGAAATTATGCTGCATGGCTCGCAAGGGATGAAGCATTTGTCCAATATTTGATGCAGCAGGTCAAACAGGCGATCCAAACGACAGGCTAAAGACTTCGACAGTCTTGGCCTGTTTTTTTATATACAAAAAAGAACAGCCGGCATATAATAACAGAAAGTTCCGATTTTTCCAAAAGGGGAGATGTTCATGAAAGAAAAGAACACAAGCTGCGAAACAAAAGAATTTCGGGCCGTGTGGATCGCCACCGTCACAAACATTGACTGGCCTTCGAAAAAAGGGCTGACAATCGAAGAGCAAAAAACAGAATATGTGAAGCTTTTGGATGCTGTGACAGCCATGGGGATGAACGCAGTTGTCGTTCAAATTAAGCCGGCGGCGGATGCGTTTTATCCTTCCGCATACGGGCCGTGGTCGGAATACTTAACAGGCGTTCAAGGAAAAGACCCCGGCTACGATCCGCTGTCATTTTTGCTCGAAGAAACCCACCGGAGAAAGCTTGAATTTCATGCATGGTTCAACCCTTATCGGATCACGATGAATCATACGGATTTGAACAGGCTCTCACAGGATCACCCGGCTAGAATGCACCCCGATTGGGTCGTTGCCTACGGCAGACAGCTGTATTACAATCCCGGCATTCCTGAGGCACAGGAATTCATTGTCCAAGGCATAGCAGAGGTCGTCAAGAATTACCAAGTCGACGCCGTTCACATGGATGACTATTTTTATCCGTATAAAATTGCGGGCGTCGAATTTCCCGACTTTAGCACGTATGAACAATATGGAAAGGACCGTTTTTCAAATATTGAAGATTGGCGGAGGGACAACGTCAACCAGCTTGTCAAACAGATCAACGCCGCCGTCAAAAAAGAAAGAGCATCGGTCAAATTTGGAATCAGCCCCTTTGGTGTATGGCGAAATATAGCAGATGATCCGACGGGATCGAATACAGCCGCCGGAATGACAAACTATGACGACCTTTATGCTGACACGAGGGAATGGATCAGGCAGGGATACATCGATTACATCGCCCCGCAAATCTACTGGAGCATCGGCTTTGCCCCGGCTTCCTACGACATTTTAGTAGACTGGTGGAAAAATGAAGTCAGCCAACGCCCCGTTCATTTATACATCGGACAAGCAGCCTATAAAATCAATCAAAACTCAGATCCTGCCTGGTCAGACCCTGAAGAATATCCGCGACAGATCGCATTAAACCGCGACTCAATGGTGATGGGAAGCATCCATTTCAGCCTGAAAGATTTAAACCGGAACCCGCTCGGCATAAAAGACAGGCTGATCCAGGACTTGTACAAAAAACCGGCAGCTATTCCCGGTATGCCTTGGCTTGACAGCGTAAACAGCAAACAGTGAAAACTGATATTTTAGTGATACGGCCGCCGGTAACAGTACCAATCCATTTTGACAATGTTCAAAATGGATTTTTTGTGTTAAAAATCGCATGAATAGAGCACCTTAATAGATAAAAACAAGGAAAGAAAGGTTTACATCAAATGGACATTTTCTTAGCGATTTTACCAGCGATTTTCTGGGGAAGCATTGTGCTCTTTAATGTAAAGCTTGGGGGCGGACCGTACAGCCAGGTGCTCGGTACGACATTCGGCGCTTTAATTTTTTCAATCGGAATCTACTTCGTCGTCCAGCCTGAATTATCCCCCCGTATATTTGCCGTCGGCGTCGTCTCCGGACTATTTTGGGCGCTCGGTCAGACCAATCAGCTGAAAAGCATCAAGTTGATCGGCGTGTCTAAAACGATGCCGATCTCAACGGGACTTCAGCTTGTATCCACTTCTTTGTTCGGCGTGCTTGTTTTTCGCGAGTGGGCGACGACAATCTCGATTGTTCTCGGGATTCTGGCGCTGATTTTCATCATCGTGGGAATCGTGCTGACATCGCTGGAAGACCGCAGCCAAAAATCGGAGGAAAAAACCGGCGACATGAAAAAGGGAATCGTGATTTTGCTGATTTCCACATTCGGCTATCTCGTGTATGTCGTCGTCGTACGGCTTTTCGATGTCAGTGGCTGGGCGGCTCTTTTTCCTCAGGCTATCGGCATGGTAGCCGGTGGCTTGATCTTGACATTCAGGCATAAGCCGTTTAATTTTTACGTCATCAAAAATATCATTCCGGGTTTAATCTGGGCAGCCGGAAACATGTTTTTATTCATTTCCCAGCCGCGGGTCGGCGTAGCGACCAGTTTTTCGCTATCGCAGATGGGAATCGTCATCTCAACGCTCGGCGGCATTATTTTGCTCGGCGAAAAGAAAACGAAGCGGCAGCTGATCGGTATCGCCATCGGCATTATATTAATCGTCGCAGCCGGCGTTTTGCTGGGCATTGCAAAAGCTTAAAGGACGGCTTCTAAAGCCGTCCTTAAGCTTTTTGACAAAATCCCAAAACGATATTTAGTTTTGGGATTTTGTCATCCTTTCAGCGTGATTGAAAACCCTTGCAGTCTAGGAAGACCGAGCATCGGAAGCTGACTTTCACAGGATGTGATGACGGCGGCGTTCAGGCAGGACGCCTGGGCGGTTAGCCGCCGATCCTTCTCCTATTCGTGAGCACCGACGCGCAGGCCTGACAACGAATGCTAGGGTTTGGCGACACGCTGAAACTCCGGCTTTTGCCGGAGTTTT
>Ga0180433_10010057_pt1 | contig 11465 bp, 11 predicted proteins | sample SS_ome_8_FD_132980 | JGI IMG/M metagenome (GOLD analysis project Ga0180433, IMG submission 132980) | Hypersaline lake sediment archaeal communities from the Salton Sea, California, USA - SS_1_D_1 metaG | ecosystem: Environmental > Aquatic > Non-marine Saline and Alkaline > Hypersaline >... | reverse complement strand
GATATAATACAAGAATACGATAATTTAATCATAACGAGATCCTTTAGCAAATCCTATTCTCTCGCGGGGTTAAGAATGGGATATATAGTCGCAAATCCTAGAATTGTTAATGTTCTCACTCAAGTAAAGAGTCCTTTTAACGTGAACACTATTGCTCTCAAATTCGGGACAATTCTTATAAATAACCAAGATGGAATTATGAGAAATATTAAAAAAATTAAATCGATTAGAAAGCAATTCTACGAAGATCTGGCAGCCTTAAGAGAAAAATACCAGAAGTTTTATTATCACCCCAGTGAAGCGAATTTTGTGTTATTAAGAGGCGACTCAATAGAAATCATGCAATTACTGTATGAAGATTTTCTCCACTCTAATATTAAAGTTCGTAAGTTTAAAGGTCAACTCGCAGATTGCCTTCGAATTTCAATAGGAACGAGTTCTCAAATGAAAAAAGTAATAGAAATAATAGAATTATTCTTAGGAGGGAAATAAAATGCAACGGAAGAGTCGAATAGTAAGAAAGACGGAAGAAACTGATATCAGAATAGAGCTTAATATAGATGGCTCAGGGGCCAATGACATAAAGACCTCTATTGCATTTTTTGATCATTTACTCACTCAGATAGCGATTCATGGCTCGTTTGATATCAAAATTGAAGCTGATGGTGACCTCGAGATTGATAATCACCATCTCATTGAAGATACAGCCATAGTACTAGGAAAAGCATTCAAAAAGGCTCTGGGAGATAAAAAAGGGATTAACCGAGTTGGATATTGCTACTTTCCGATGGATGAGAGCCTTGCGTTTGTAGTGGTCGATCTTTGCTCAAGACCATACTTTAAGAAAGAGATTAACTGGGTAAATCCTTTTTTAGGGTCAAAAAAGGACAATTTAATACCAGTAGATTTACTTGAACACTTCATATATAGTTTTGTGATGCAAGCCCAACTGACCCTTCACGTAAGATTATTATACGGTCAAAACAATCATCACATCGCAGAAGCAATATTTAAAGCTATAGGAAAAGCCTTAGATTACGCTTCTCGTATAGATTTAAAACGAGATAATATGATTCCGTCGAGTAAAGGTATACTTTGAGGAGAAAATAAAAATGATAACCATCGTAGATTATGGAAGTGGAAATTTATGTTCTATTCAGAAAAGTGTGGTACGATTTTATCCCAATGTCATAATTACAAAAGATTCGGAGTTAATAGCAAAAGCAAAAGCAATCATTCTCCCTGGGGTAGGCGCTTTTGGGGATGCAATTAAGGATATCCAACAAAACGAACTTTTCGAGATACTAATAGAGAAAATAGATCGTGTACCAACTATGGGAATATGTTTAGGGATGCAATTATTGTTTTCTCAGTCGCAAGAATCTTCGGGAATTCGCGGTTTAAATATTATCCCTGGCAAAGTTCTAAGTATTACGAATAAAAGCTCAAAATTGATTAAGGTACCACATATGGGATGGAACCGGCTGATCCCAATCTCAGAACCCTCTTTTTATGGCTATGCATATTTCAATCACTCCTATTACTGCAGTCCAGACAATAAAAATATTGTTATCTGTCAAGTTTATCATGGAAAATCTATTCCAGTCATTGTTTTAAAGGATCGCATACTTGGGGTACAATTTCATCCAGAGAAAAGCAAAAAGACCGGAGATACTCTTATTCAATATTTCATCTCATTAATGGAAAGGTGATTCAATTGTGAAAAACATAATCCCTGCAATAGATTTCTTTGATGGACGGGTGGTTAGGTTATATCAAGGAGATTTCCAAAAGCTATCTATTTATCCTAAAGATCCATCTTCTCTGTTGCGTTATTATGCAAAAAGAGGCTTCGATCAAATTCATGTGATTAACTTAAATGGCGCACGTTCGGGTGATTTTGAACAAGGGCCTAACTACGCCATCATATGTTCGCTTATTGAGGAGAGTAAGAAATGGGGAGTAAAAATTCAATTAGGAGGAGGTCTCCGAACAGAAAAAATTATCGAGAAATTGTTGGATCTCGGTCTTTTTAAAGCTATAATCGGGACACTTGCCATTCAGGATCAAGTACTCTTTCGAAAATTATTAAAAAAATATAAGAATGATATAATTGTCGCCTTAGATGTTCAGAATAATACTGTAAGTACCCATGGGTGGCTAAAACAATCTCCCATTGGATTAAATACTCTATTCAAACGATTTGAATCCCAAGGTGTTTTAGAATTTCTTATCACCGATATCTCACGAGATGGAACCTTATCCGGCCCGAATATCACTATATATGAAAATCTCAGCAAAATTAAGTTTAAAGATACAAAATTAATTGCCGCGGGTGGAATAAGCACTTTAGACGATATAAAAAACTGCCTAAAATATACTGATGGAGTTGTTATCGGAAAAGCATTATATGAGAATAAAATAAGCCTCGATACCTTGTCCAAGCTTAAACTTAAATATGATCCGACTAATCTTGCGCGAAGGATTATTCCCTGTCTCGATGTAAAAGAGGGGAGAGTAGTGAAGGGAGTTCATTTTAAAAATTTAATTGATAGTGGGGATCCGGTTACATTAGCTCAACTTTATAATCAAGAGGGTGCAGACGAGTTAGTCTTTTTGGATATATCTGCTACTCTTGAGGATCGAGACAGTATTATACCAATCATAAAGAAAGTTGCAGAAGAAGTATATATCCCTTTTACTGTAGGAGGAGGCATTCGGAATGTAAATGATGTTCGTCGTATTATTAAAGCTGGAGCTGAAAAAGTAAGTATTAATACTGCTGCAGTAAAAAATCCTAAGTTAATAAAAGAAAGCGCCCAAAAATTTGGAAAGCAATCAATTGTAGTCGCAATAGATGTTAAACGAGAGGGAGCTATTTGGGAGGTATACATCAAATCAGGCACAGAACCCACTGGCTTGGATGGTATTTTATGGGCAAAAAAAGTAGTTGCTTACGGTGCGGGGGAATTACTGGTTACTAGTATGGATAAGGACGGTACAAGAAATGGATATGATTTGGAGTTAATTCAAAAGCTTTGTAAAGCCGTCTCCGTACCTATAATTGCCTCTGGTGGAGCCGGAACATACGAACATTTCTACGACGCCATAAACGCTGGAGCAGAAGCAGTTTTAGCCGCCTCCTTATTCCATAAAAGAATGATCTCCATTCATGCCCTTAAACGATATTTATTTAAAAAAGACGTTAAAATTCGAATGTGAGTGTAATCTTATCAGTGCTTTGTGTCAATATTAACTAGCAAATACATAATTTACTAGACCTAAATACGCCACAATTATACCGATTATAATTATGAGATAATTGTATGGAGGAGAAAACAAGCGATATGGCACTTTCTTATAATATCGACGGTAGAGATCATCATATTTGGGGATAAGTATATATCGCTCTTCATAAAGGCTGTGAGCAGCTAAGAAAATAGTAAGAACTGGAACAAAAAGTATTGCTAATGGTGAATCTAATATGAAACTCCATCCTGTAAAAATTAGAATCCATGCTAAATACACAGGATGCCTAACTATAGAATAAGCACCTGAGGTTACTAGCTTTGCCTCTTGAGCGCTAACTACGTCCACTTTAAATGATTTCCTTACCATTGATATGATCTTGATTCCAATCAAAATAAGAACAAATCCCAATATGAAAAACCAAATCCAAAGATCTTGAAAATAACTGATGTTAGTCGGAAATAAAAATTGGAGGAAATTGGAATTTATTATCAAAGTACCAACTAAACTTATTGTCCAGATATAAGGAAATATATTTTTGTAAGATGAGAATAAACTTGGATGTTCATTTTCCTTTAAGAATGCTGACCAAAAAAGCACTAAATTTATGATAAAAACAAATTCAAGAATTAGAGTTATAATCATACTCATTTATAATCAAACCTACTTGTTTTCTAAGTTAATACTACTCATCTTTTTAGAAAGAATGAGAGCTAAAAATAAATCATAAAAAAGCAATATCGGGATTGGAAATATTATTGGAAGAAGATTATCCCCCTCTGAGTTTAAAAGATATAATGCGGGGATAGATAATACTAAAGGAATTACCTCGCTTATAATACCTATCAGTATGAAGCGAATTTTATTATATCTATTGATGAAAAGCAGTATAATCTCAAGAAGAAAGAATAATCGAAAGAAGCAAAAGATAAAATAATATCGAAACGCGCTGAAAAATCTTATCGTATACCACGCAGGTTCAGATGGGATTTCCCAAATCATTGAAATGTAAGTGTTTGGACCAGGTCCTAAATCAACATGAACTCCAAAAGGTAGGAAAAAGATTACCAGAATAGAAAAAACAAAAATTAAGAGGGATATATAGCGCTTCATAGGCTCTAATTAACAACTTTTAATAATAAGTATTTAATTTCACTATAACTTATAAATTTCTTTTAAAAAGAAAAAATAAAAAAAAAACAACTATTTTAGAATCCCAGCATCCCGTAAAATTTTCGCATGATCAAAAGCAAGTTCGATTGTTTTCAATCGGTCTTTGGATATTATTTCTACGTGCTTTGAATCATCACCGCTTCTCATCTCAGATGGGTCACCCATAATAACGCATTTAAATGCGGTGGTTTCTACTCTTCCTCGAGGATCTCTTCCCTTCTCATCATAATAGCCCACTTTTGCGATGATTTTTACATTTAGGTTCGTTTCTTCTTTTACTTCTCGAATAAGTGCCTCTTTCTGAGTTTCCCCTTTTTGAATAAACCCCCCAGGAAGGGCATAATAATCTCTAAATGGGGGATATTTTCTTTTTATTAATATCACACCGCCATCCTCTGTAGTTATAACTGCATCAATCGTATACTTAACTTCCTTTTTATTGATTTTCTGCTTAGCATAAAGATAATATCCAATGGTAATGACTAAAATAGAGACGATTATTGACGCGATTAATCCATTTAATAGCGCCGTGCCAAAAGCATCCTCTTGCATAGCAAATGTAATCATAATCAAACCCGCTAAATCAGCTAATACACCTGCTCCAAACAACAAATTTAATAAACTCAACCCACGTTCAGTTCTTCGTTGATTCTCTTCATTTTTCTTTTGGTACAACACTTGAATTGCATCATATATGAGATTAAATTTATCGTTTATTCGGGAAACAATATCTTGAATTTCAAATTCATGTAATAGGTGCTTGAGAATAGTAGTATAATGTTGTCGTCGATTATAATCCAATTCATTATAAATAGTGCTTAAATTGGTTTGAATTAAACCTCGGAGTAATCTTAGATTTGTGATTTTACGTTCGATTGATTCTAAATCTTGAAATGCCTCTAATTGAGTTTTTAAAAACAGTAAATCTAACGATTCATTTATTGAACGCAATGCAAATAAAACAGCACGCATTCGAGGCGTAGGATCTAAAACGTAAGGCTTCATATACGATTCAAAAAAGTTCTTATAATTTTCTTCTGCCATGTAGATAAAGCCTGAATTCCGGTGTATGAAATGGAGTTCCGTTAAACGATTTGATAAATTATTCTGAACCCGGCGATTATAAAGTTCTTCGGAATAATCTTCCCATTGCCCCGAGTATATTTCTGTCCAATCACCAATTATTTTTTTATATTTTTCAATGTTTTCTTGCGTCCATTGGACTTCTTGGGGTAAGGTTTTATGCGAAGTGGCAAAAACATAAATTGGACTCTCAATATCTAAAAGAAGCTCTTTATTTTCTGGTCTTTCATCATAATTTTTCAAGCTATTCAATATAATATAGGGAATCTGCTGGATTAGCATTGGGCTTAATGATTCTTTCTTAGCGAGATCATTGTGAAAATAATTAACCTCAAATTCAAAATAACCTAATGTATTATAAAGATAATCAGAATTTTCATCGCGATACGGAAAATTCTCTAGGTAAGGAACCCAATTACATTTTATTGAGACATTCTTTACCATCTCAAATATGTTGTCTCTTAATTCTTTGCGGTAAATATCCTTATCTGTTAACTTATCTAATTTTGCTTTAATCACCTTTTCAAATTCACTGCTTATTTGCATACCATCGAATTTCGAACTATCTAAGAAAGCACTCACATACCAAAATTGTTCCTTTTCTATAAATTGAAGTGACATTATAAATAATAATATGAAGAACTAAAAAAAACTAATTAATCGAAAGCCTATAATTCGTACCAAATGAAGTAATCAATTAGCTTAAATAAAAACCAAATAAGTAATCTATTAAAGCGAATGTCAGTATATAAATAGTGAAAATATGGGATTGTTTTTATTTACTTCAGCCATTAAGAATAAGACTCCGGGAGTCATAGCCCACGCGATAACCGAATATCTCAAGCGTAAAAAATATTTTGCGGATGTCAAATTGTATTCAGAATGGCGGTCCTCAACTAATAACGCCGAATTTGATATCCACGATATTATTAGCCAGCCGATTTCGATGACTAGTATTTATAAGCCTCAAAATAGATGGACGGTTGTGATCTTCAATAATTGTCATTTCGATGAAAAAGATATTAGTAAATATTTATCCTTGGAACTTCAAACCCTAATTTCTTTAGTTGAAGTATTAGATTCGGAAGTTTGGTATCATTTTATATTTTATAACGGTAAGCAAGTCGATCAATTTTGTTCTAACCCCAAAGAATACGAACAAAAAGATAAGTATGATTTATTTAGAGGAAATGTAAAAAAGCTGGCTTTCTATTTTGAAGTGGATGAGCAGATTATTGCTCCTTATTTGATATCTATCACCTCAGAGAACAGATCCGATTTCATATTTAAAAAGGCATTCACCGATGATAACCATTCACTTGGGGATGAATGGATTTTTCTAGATTTTTGGAAACGCTTAGGAATCGAATATCCTTCAAAATTGCCCGATATTGTAATAATTCACGAAGATTAAATTAATAATAAAATCTCCACTCATTTCTTTCTAATCTAGTAAGAAACTGCATGACAAATTTTCCTGTTTCGTGATCTTCTTTCATAAAGTCCTTTAGTTTGAGAAGCAAAGTTTCCTCTCCAAATTTAAGAATCGGAAATATCGCCATCTTTTTTAACTTGTCGCTTTCTAACTGTTTAAATAACTCAAAACTATATTTGAGAAAACTCTTGAGTTCCAAATCGATAATCAAACTGAGAATAAACTCAATGACTCTAGTATCTTCTGAGGATTTATACATTTTTAATTTTCCAATCATATTATCTTTTAAATTTTCCCATTCATTTAATCGAGTAGGATATTGCATCAAATATTCTCTTACGAACTTTAATGACCATGCATCAGCTTTATTTAAAAAGGAACTCATCATTTTTTCACTGATCAACTCCGATTTTTCCATAGCGTTCATAAGATCCACATCAACTAATTGATACTTCATAACGTTTTCTTTGACTAGATTTTTCCAATCTGAGAATTCTTCTTCTAAAACCAAAATAGCTTTAAGTAATTCCACTATTAAATGTGGATTTTCACTTTCTCGTAGTTTCTTTAAAATAATCGATTGAAATTCTTTATTTTTTTTATATTTTCGAGCTATAATATCTAAAGAATCATAGGGATATTCTAATGAATCAATAAATTGCAAGGTTTCTTTTTCTAGTTCTAACCCTAATTCTGCTCCCACTTTAAAAATGGATTCTTTTAATGCCCGTTTCTTAGATGAATAATCGGAATCAACATTCTCTTGATCCTTAAAATAATCTAAAAATTCTATAAATAAGGATGTGATTTCTCCTTTTTGCTGCAAATCTATGTTCCGACCTAAATTTTCAAAACTCTTCACTATGGAAATCTTCTTTCGGATTGCGTCGGATTCAATTAATTTTGAAGAAGACAGTATTATTCCTTCTATGGCATTATCAGATGAATTCGATAATACATGCTCTAAAAGCGATATGATTACATTATCAGGGTTTCCCTTAAATGAATTAAAATATTCCAAAACAGGTTCAAATATTAAAGAATTTGCTAATTCCACTAATCTTGTGACATGATGTTCTCTCAATGGAGCTCGACTTTCTACTGATCCACCATAATATGTGATCTCATTTTTTTCCGCTAATAGATCTAATATAATAGAATGGAGTTTCGCTTTTTCTTCATCAGTAACCTCCGCTTTTTCCTCTAAAATATGATAGATCCCCAAAAAGCTCCATGCCTTTAAATTGGTGTCGTTCATCTCGTATAATTCGAAAAAAAAGTCTAAATCTTTTCTTTTTACCATCGGCTTAAAAATATTCTTGAAAGTAGACGATAGTTCTTTTTTCGGAGAAATTTCGACGGGAGTATATCCTTGTCGTAATTTATTGATGATTTTATTCTTATTTGGGCTATACATCGTGCATAATAAAGATTAATTCTTATACACTAAAAAATTTTGAATATTTAAAAGGTATTAGATTATAATTTGTTGCTTTTTCTTAAAGCCAATAATCTAATGTCATGTTGCCATTTAGAATCGTGTATCCCTGCCTTTGATAATCTTCTTTTCCATTGAGCAAAATCTTTTCTGGTATTGCAGTATGATGAATAAACAAAAAAACATTACGTTTTACTCCAAAAAATCGTCGTTTGATTTGTAAAGGTCTAATTTGGCATCCACAGTGCATACAAATAATTTGATTCTCTGAAACTGAGTTATGGCAATACTGACATCTGTTCATATTATTTTAATTGGGTCAAACTTGTATTTAAGATTGAGTTTGATAATACCTCAGATATTACTTATCTTTAAATAGAAATTTATTAACTTCTTAATATCTAGATCAATTAATTATTGTCGGTAGGCTTCAGAAAAGTGGTTGAATATCTTCAAGATTTTTTAATTATTAAAGACGGAGGGAAAGTAATATTTAGTACAGCATCGGATATTATTACTGATGAGGTACTCTTTGGTGGATTTTTAGAAGCGATTAAGGGGTTTTATAATCTCTCCTTAGAAGATGAGTTACTTTCCATTGAGGGGAGAAAATACCGTATTACCTTCGTTTTAAAAGAGGATCTTGAGTTTATTGGCATATCTCGATCATTAACCGATGAGTCTCGTGCTGTGAAAGAACTCGAGTTTTTTACTGACATGTTCTTATCCAAATACCACGATATTATGGAAAATTGTAATGGAACAGACGTTCGTAAATACAAATCCTTTGATACTTATATTAAAAAGACTATTAACGAGATTGTGTTTGGTCAACTTGAAAAGTGCTTAATTCCTCATCCTTAAGGCAAATACTCACACTCTCCTAACTTTCTAAGAGTGATTTTAGGTGGAGCTCTAATTCTTGTTCTAAGTGAGGATTATTTGGATATCCCTTTTTAATATTTTTTTCAATCTCTTCTTTGAGAAATGTCTCTAATTCGTTACTATTTTCAAAATCAGGAGTTTTCCTTAGTAATTTAGGGTCTTTTTCAGCTAATCGGGATAAATAGACAAAAATAATAATCATTATAGCCTCGTGAATATTACTCGAGCCAATAACTATAATTATATTGTTATCAAATAAAATTCCTTCATAACTATATATATTGGTATTTCCCCACCTCTGAATTTTAAATTTCAAAAAATCTAATACTCCAATTATGTCCAGAGGATTCCTTGTTTCATTTAAATTGAAAAATATGCCACATTTTTCTTTTTGATCATATTTTTGTACTAAAGATTTAAGATTTTTGATCATTGCAAATAGTAAGTATTGATTTTATATTTTTATTTGATCCGCTAATAAGTCCTCTTGTTTTGAGGAACCGCCCATATATATCGTATATTTAATATCTTCTAGTACCCATATTTTTGTTTCAGGATTATACCAACCAAGATCCTTAATAGAGAATTCAATAGATACCCTCTGTGTCTGGTTCGGAGTTAAAAGAACTTTATGAAAGCCTTTTAGGAGTTTTTTTGGTCTCTCGATATTTGAATGTTCAAATCCCACATAAAGTTGGACTATTTCCTCCCCCTCCCTCTTTCCCGTGTTAGTAATATCAATTGAGGCAATAATTTTATCTTCTAAACTTATAAGAGTTAAATTATCATACTTAAATTGAGTATAGCTTAAACCGAAACCAAATGGAAATCTTGGATTAAGTCCGTTCTTATCCATCAAAGTATATCCATGATAGTATCCATATTCAATCTCGTCAATATGAGCCTTGAAAAAAGGTAAATCCGATTCTTTCTTGGGGATTGTAAACGGAAGTTTTCCACTGGGATTCACTTTTCCAAATAAAATGTTTGCCAAAGCGCTCCCACCCTCCATTCCAGAATACCATGCCATCAAAATAGCCTTTGCCTTATCTATCCATTGCTCCATTATAATAGCGCTTCCTCCAACAAGAACCACAATGATTTTTTCATTTTGCTCAGATAAAGCTAAAATAAGGTCCTTATCATGTTCTGTTAGCTTTAAACTTTCACGATCACCAACTTTTCTTATAAATTGGCGAATATATTCCCCTTCGTCACGATAAGTATAACCCACAATAACAACTACAGCATCGGTATTTTGAGCAACTTCTTTTACCTCTTCTATGTCTGTACCCACATTATATACGATTTCTATTTTATCCCCAATCAAATTAGTAATACCACTTAAGGGAGTAATTATATTTCCTTGATGCACATTGCTACTCCCATGATCTCCTGTATTCTTTAAATCAGCTAATTTTCCAATAACTGCTAATTTTGATACCTCATTTGGATCTAAAGGTAATAGATCATTCGAATTCTTCAACAAGACCATACTTTTTTCTGCGACTTTACGAGCAAGCTTTATATGATCCTCAGAACCTATAAGCTCTTTACTGTATTGCTGAGGGTCTGCTTTTGTGGTAAATTGGAGTATAGTATTTATTATGCGACGGACTGAATCATCGATAAGATCCATAGGGACTTCTCCTCCTTCCACTGCTTTAATTAATTTTTTCCCATAATATTTTGCTATAGGCATCTCTACATCTAAACCCCCTTCTATGCCTGCAATTGTATCATATAGGCCATCCATCCAATCAGAATGAACAAATCCTTCAAATTGCCAATCTTGCTTAAGAATATCTCTCAATAAATGCGAATTATGCCCACAATAGGCGCCATTTACTTTATTGTAAGCACTCATTACCGTTGCACATCCATTCTCAACACAACGCTTAAAGTGGGGAAGATAAACTTCCCGAAGAGTGCGTTCATTCATTATTACATTAACTTTAAATCGGGAGTATTCAATACTATTAGCTGCAAAATGCTTTATAGTCGCCATGACATTATGTTTTTGGACACCACGCATTAAAGCAGAACCAAGTTCTCCGAGATGATAGGGATCCTCTCCGTATGTCTCTTGAGCTCGCCCCCATGCGGGATGGCGCAAGAGATTAATACAGACACCTCCGTATAGATTCCCTCCATGAGCTCTCACTTCTTTTCCTATTACTTCTCCCACCTCTTCCTCCAAGT
>Ga0180433_10010056_pt1 | contig 11465 bp, 6 predicted proteins | sample SS_ome_8_FD_132980 | JGI IMG/M metagenome (GOLD analysis project Ga0180433, IMG submission 132980) | Hypersaline lake sediment archaeal communities from the Salton Sea, California, USA - SS_1_D_1 metaG | ecosystem: Environmental > Aquatic > Non-marine Saline and Alkaline > Hypersaline > Sediment... | reverse complement strand
TAGTCATAGTCTATAGAAAAGTCTTTAGTCTTAAGTTGTAAGGCTAGACCATAACCTAAGGACAAATAGCTATTCTATTATCTAAAGACTAACTACCAATAACTCAATTACTATTTGTAACAAAATTTGAATATTTGTATTTTATTTGGCAGGCGCCTTCGACCGAAACCATGCAGGCTCCCTGGGGATTTTCCGGCGTGCAGATATTTTTAAATAGGGGACAGTCGCTGGGTTTTTTAAGTCCTTGTAAAATCTCCCCGCAAATACAAGCTGACTCGGCTTTATTTACTGTCCCTGCTGTCTTTGCTTCTTGAGCTAAGATGTCAGCATAAACCACTTCAGCATTTTGTTTTTCATATTCCGGCCTTATTTTTAAGCCAGAATGGGGGATTAATCCTAGGCCACGCCAATTAGTATCATTAATTTCAAAAATTTGATTTATTAAATTCATAGCTTTGGGATTACCTTTTTCCTTTACTACGCGCTGATATTGGTTGATTACTTTGTTTTGCTGATTCAAAATTAATTCCAATAGAGTTTTAATAGCTGCTATCACATCTTCAGGTTCAAATCCGGCAATGACCTGCGGAAAATCAAAGTTTTGATAAGGTCTGGTCCCAATAATTGCTGAAACATGACCGGGATTAATAAAACCATTAATTTTAATTTCAGGATTTTGTAATAAAGCTGCCATAGCAGGTGGGAAAAGTTTGTGAGCAGAATAAACTGTTAGCCTGTTTTTAATAGCCCAGGCAGTCATTGGGGTTGTTGTTTCAAACCCAATGCCAAAGAAGACGATTTGAGGATGGTTTTTTTGCAGCTTTAAGGCATCTTCAGCTGAATAAATAACAAAAATTTCCTTGCCCTCTTGTTTTAGTTTTTCCAGACTATTATTAGTGCCTGGTAAAGTTAGAGCATCGCCATAAATGGCAATTGGAAGATCATTTTCAGCCAGAGTGATTACCCGGTTAATATCTTCCTGGGCAGTAACACAAATGGGACAGCCCGGACCGGAAATTAATTCAATGTTTCCTGGGATTAAACTTTTAAGGTTATACTTAGCTATGGTTTGTGAATGAGTGCCGCAAAGCTCCATGATTTTGATATGATCAAGTTGTTTGGCTAGCTGTTTGATTTTGGTTAAGTCGGTTTCTATGTTCTTATTCATTGTTGAAATCTAATGGTTACAAATCTGCGAATTGCCACATATCTACGGATAAAAACTGTTAATTTGTAGATTGGTAGCAATTCGTATATACGTATCCGCTCAGAAATATTGCAGACTTTCTTCAGCTTCCTCCGAAGAAAGTTTTTCAATAGCAAAGCCGGCATGAACTATCACATAGTCATTAACCCGGGCTTCAACCAGGGAAATGTTGCATTTTTTTTCTAAACCATTAAAGTCAATAATTGCTATTTCTCCTTTGATTTCTTTAATTTTACCTGGGATTGCTAAACACATGGTTGTATCTTAACACGTTTGTTATTTGTATTCTAGGGTTTTATTTTTATTTTGTGGTATAATGTTATTAGTTATACGGTGATACAATAGTAATATTATTGTTATACTATTGAAATATGTAAAACAATAGTACAACAATAGTAAAAACAGTTGTACTACGATAGTTAAAATAAGCGATCTTTTTATCCAACCTGAACCGCTAGATTTAATAAGTAATTGAGAAATTATGAATTGAAATGATTTAGAAATTTATAAGCTAGCTCAGGAAATAGCAGATATATGCTGGCCTATATATAAAAGTTTAGAATGGTATGATAAAAAATTATTCGGAAATCAATGGATAAGATCAATTGATTCAATTGGGGCGAATATTGCAGAAGGTAATGGGCGTTATTATTGCGCTGAGATTATTAGATTTTACTATATTTCTAAAGGTTCATTGAATGAAAGTGTATATTGGGTTAAGAATCTAGATAAAAGAGACATTATTACCAAGTCACAATATAAGGAAATATCTGCAAAACTACGTAACTTAGATGTAAAAATTAACAATTCTATTATTAAATTAAAATCTTACCGAAAGTAGACTAAGATAAATCCTAACAATAGTATTACTACTGTATTACTATCGTCGTACAAATGTAGTACTTTCCCAAAAAATGCCAAAACAAAAAAATAAAAAACCATCAGTAGCGATATTCGGCCTAACCAGTTGTGAGGGCTGTCAGTTTGCAATTTTAGATTTGCATGAAAAGTTTGTTGAGCTGACAAAATATTTAGATATTGATGAGTTTAGATTAATTGAAGATGAAAAAGAACGCTCTCATTATGATATTTCTTTTGTTGAAGGTAATCCTGTAACTACTGAGAATTTACATATTCTTAAAAGAATCAGAAAGATTTCTAAAATTGTTGTTGTCCTAGGCGGTTGCGCTGATATTGGCGGGATTTGGGAAATTAAAAATTATCATGATTATAAAAAAATAGGCTGTTATGTTTATGATCAGTGCGAGACTATTGAAAATCGCAAGATTATTGAAGTGCCCAAGGCAATAAAAGTTGATTATGTGATTCCAGGCTGTCCGATAAATGCTGAGGATTTTTTAAATTTGGTTAAGTCTTTATTAAACCAAACCCCCTGGGCTTTAAAGCAAAATCCGGTTTGTTATGAATGTCAGATAAATAAAAACCCCTGTTTACTACAGCAAGGTAAAGTTTGTTTAGGTCCGATTGCCTTAGGAGGCTGTAATGCGGTTTGCTTAAATTCCCGCCAGGAATGCTGGGCCTGCCGGGGGATTATTGATCAGTCCAAACAAAAGATAACAAATTTGATTAAAATAATGCAATTTCACGGCTGGTCCAAAGCAGATATTTTGGAAAAAATGGAATTTTTTGGCGCCAGGGACAGGATTGAGGAAGCTTTGAAAGCAGTAAAATAATAATCTAGGAGTGAAATCTTCTAGGATGTTATATGAAGGGGCGATAACCTTGAGTTAGGCAAAATTTTATATTTTACTTTTTATATCTATGCCAGAAAATTTTGAACCAACCGCTGAGCAACCAAAACCATACTGGAAACAAATGAGAGAGTTAGAAACTCAACTTTTTCCTGAATTTAAAGATGAAGATTTTTGTATAGATTCTCCCGAGACTAATAATTTTTATTTCGCCCCGAGCGTACATTTTAAGAAAGATCTAATTACAGAAGCCGATGTCGAAAAATTTAAAAATGACCCCCAAAGGAAAATGCTGAGTGTAGGTTCGGGCCCAGCTTATTTAGAGAGATTGCTTGTGAATTTAGGCATCAATAAAAACAATATCGTTTTGGCGGATATCGAGTCTAGAGATTTGCCAAAAGATTTCAAAACAAAAATTTTCGACATGTTCGGTGAATGGCCTGAATTCGAAGATGATCAAAAATTTGACCTAATAATATTTCCAGAAAATCCGTCAATCAATGTTCACTATGACTATGGCGATGAACGAATTCAGGCATTCACCTCACTCTTTATAAAAGCATTGCAACGCTTGAAACCAGGAGGTGAAATAAAAATTACCGGTAATCCAAATCGAGAAGAAGTTACGGAAAAAGTTGAGCGGAAGCTAAAAAAAGCGGGTTATAATGTTACGGTTCAAAATTTTTCCGACAAAGGAAAGGGGTCATTAATTGTAGTAAAAAATGAAACATCGCCTAACAATGAATAACTGGTTCACTCATTCCGCTACGCCTAATTAGTTCTCCCAAATTTGACAGCGGTATGTCGCTCCGCTCCAAGTAGTAACGCCACCAAACTTCAGTTATTCATAGACGATAACAGCAAAAATACTATACTCCAAAAAGTATTCAAAACAAAAAAGACGCTCTAAACGCGTTTTTATTTTTTTAAATCTTACTTAGATTGAAAGGACGAGATTTACATCTCGTCTCAAGATTCCTCCATCAGGTCTTAAGGCTTTTAGCCTTTTTACTTACTGCAAGCGGCCTTTAAATTGCTCGCAGGGATGCTGGACATTGCAGGTCTTGTCACAGCCTCCTTTGATCTTCTCGCAGGCCCAGCACATGGCGTCCCCGGCCACCTGGTCCTCTTTCCGCTGCATCGGATGATCCGGTTTAAGGATGTGGTGATAGCCACCCCAATGGGCCGAGTCTTTGCAGCCGTTCCGTCCGCAGACTGGGCACTTCATGGTTGAAGTGGTCTTTGGCACGTTCTGCTTGGCCCCGATCCGGTCGAGGACTTCCAGCAGTTCTTCTTTGCAATGACCGCAATTATTGCAGTCACCTTCCTGGGTTAAGCGGTAGTTGCAAAGCGGACATTTTGCCCCCAAAGAAGCGCTGCCAATTCCAGTTTGAGTTTGAGAATTCAACATTGTACAAAACCTCCTTTCAGGTTCAGCAGGTTGAAGCACATATGCACCTATGCGCTTATTATTATCAAGACGGCGTATTATTTGACTATATTTTAAAACAATTATACTTTTTTGTCAATATTGAGGTATTTTTACAGTTTTTATTTTTTTAAAAGTTGTTATCAACAAAAGATTTTTTCTGGTGTTAATTGCCACTAACAGTTTCAATTTGATGCTGATTAGATAAATTAGCAAATAATTAATAATAGTGTTAATAAAAGTTTACATTTTTACTTAAGTATTTTTAAGCAAAAGCTTGCATAATTTGTCAAATCTGGATAAGTTTTAAATATAGTTAAAATTTAATAATTAAAGAGCAAATGTATGAAAGTAAAGAATTTTTGCCAACTTGTCCTACTTGCTACTTTTATTATTATCCCAGGGCAAATTTGCGCCCAGGAAAATTTAGAATCCATTTCCGCGGCAGCAGAAAGTGATTCTGCAGCCGAAGTTGTGTCTGATGAAAATACTGTTGAACAACAAACAGAAAGTGAAGGCCCTGAAGAATTAATACCTTCTGAAAAGGTTGAGGGTATTTCGGTTCAGAGTGCTTCAGCAGTGCAAGGCGAAAACAGCGGCTTGGAAGCAGAAAAGCGCTCGGCCGGCAACATAAAAATAGAAGCTGATCAAATGAGCGGAGCTTTGAATTATGCCCTGCCAATTAATTTGCCTGCTGGCAGGAATGGTCTTCAGCCGGAGCTTTCTATAAATTACAGCAGCCAAAACACAGACAATACTAGTTTTTTTGGTTATGGCTGGAGCCTGAATATCCCTAAGATTGAAAGGCTAAACCGTACCGGCACTCAAAATTTATATACTCAAAATAATTTTACTTCATCTTTATCGGGGGAATTAAAAGTTATTAGTTTAAATGACAGTACTCATGGTCTTTATGGCGCTGAAATTGATCAGGGCCAGTTTTTGAATTACCAGTTTTTAGCTGATGATTCCTGGTTGGTGACAACAAAAAGCGGTTTGCAGTATAAATTTGGCTTAAGTCTTAATTCCCGCCAAACAGATCCTGCTGATAGTTCAAGAATATCCAGCTGGTACTTGGAAGAAGTCCGTGATTTAAATGATAATTTTATCCGCTATCAGTATTTTCAGGATCAGGGTCAGATATATCCGGAAAAGATTTTTTATACCGGCCATGGGGTAACTGACGGTATTTTTGAAGTTGAATTTGTCAGGGAATCCAGATTAGATAATATGCAGTCGTTTAAAACTGGCTTTGCTGTCCAGACAGATTATCGAATCAAAGAAATTATAATTAAAATTAACGGGGCCTGGCTTAGAAAATATCAGCTGGATTACAACAATGCTGATAATGAGCAGCGTTCTCTTTTAGTTGCGGTTACTGAAAGTGCTAAAGACGAAACCAGTGGTCAGACCATAACTTTGCCGCCCAATAGTTTTACTTACCAGCAAAAGCAGGCAGGCTGGACCCAAAGCCAGGAAATTACTTTGCCCAAACCATTGATTATTGATTTTACTGGCATTTCTAATGCTCAATTGGCAGATGTTAATGGGGATGGTCTCGATGATTTAATTTATGCTCCTTACAATGCAGATTTACGCCGGATTTATCTGAATATTGACGGCGGGATTCACTGGGAGGAACATTTTGATTGGGATATTCCTTTCAGTCTTTTAGATTCGACTTCATCGGCAAGCGGTATACGTTTGGCTGATGTTAATGGTGATAATTTTGTTGATGCTATTTTTAGTGTCAGCTATCCTTCAGAAAGAAAGGTGTTTATTAATCGAGGCAACAATACTGGTTGGGAAGAGGATCCTAATTATACCGTACCGGTTATTTTTGTTGATTTTAGCACTTATGGCCATGATACAGGGGCGAGGCTGGCTGATATAAACGGAGATAATTTAGTGGACATTGTCTGGAGCACATATTGGGAGAATCAGCGGATGGTTTATTTAAACAAAGGCGATGGTACAGGCTGGCAGGAGGATCCTGACTGGATAATTCCCCGGGCTTTTGTTGAAAATTATTTCCGTGATGATGGAACCAGACTGGTGGATATTAATGCTGACGGTTTACCGGATATAGTTCATGGCAGCCAGGTAGAAAGTTATCGGGAAGTTTATCTTAATAATGGCAGCGGCTGGGTTAAAGATCATAATTGGGAGGTTCCTGTCGGATTTTGTGAGATATATCAGCTTTATGACTGGGGGGCTCGTTTAGCTGATATTAATGCTGACGGTTTGGTTGATATTGTTTACGGACATCCATGGCCAGAGAAACGAAAAGTATATTTAAATACCGGTAAATCATGGGTCGAGGATCCCTCATATATTTTACCCAATGCTTTTGTCGACAGTGCTTATGGCCGGGATAAGGGCGGCCGTCTGTCTGATATTAACGGTGATGGTTTGCTTGATTTTATTTACAGTTTTTATGTTGCCAGTTACCGTTCTTATTATCTGGCTAATCCGGCTAAGGCGGATTTGCTTAGTGAAATTGAAACAGCTCAGGGCAGTAAAATTACTATTACTTACCAGACAACTGTTGAAAATCAGGATCAAAACGGCAATTTTTTAAATCCTGATTTGCCTTTTATTCTGGAGACTGTTGAAGAAATTAATTTTGACGACGGTTTAGGTAATACTTACACTGAAAATTATTTATACGCGGGCGGCGAATATTATTATGATAATCCCTATCAAAAGAAATTTGCCGGTTTTGCTCAGGTGGTAAAGACTGATGCTCAGGGCAGTCAGTTTAAAACCTATTATCATCAGGGCAATTATACAGATTCTGCTAACGGTGAATTTAATGATGATTATAGCAAGATTGGCCAGGTTTATCGCAGTGAAGTTTATGACAGCAGCAGTAATTTGTATGATTTAATAATAAATAAAATTGAAAGCCATGATTTGGGCAATCAGCGCAGTTTTGTCAAGTTAACTCAAGGCGTGCAATTAGCTTATGACGGCAATGCTGATCACAAAGATCAGGCTCAAAGTTTTATTTATCATAATTCCAGTGGTAATTTAATTCGGAAAATAAATTACGGGGAAGTAAACGCTGATGTTATCGGCAATTTTACTGATACTGGCAATGATAAATTATTATTTGATTATCAGTATGTCAGCGGTGATTTGAATGGGTTAATTTTAAGGGAAATCCTAACTGATCAGTCAGGTGATAAACAGCAGGAAACAAAATATTATTATGACAATCTGGGATACGGCCAGGCAGTCAAAGGCAATCTGACTAAGCAGGAGATCTGGCTGGGAGACAGTGATTATCTGGATTTGGAAAAATCATATAATCAATACGGATTAGTGATTGAAGAAAAAGACGCTCTTAATAATTCAACTGTTTATACTTATGACCAGTATAATTTATATCCAATAAGCAAGACTAATGCTTTAAATCAGAGCGAAAGTTATGTTTATGATTATTCTTCAGGTCAGGTCAGGCAGCTGACTGATTTAAATGCTAATAATTTTGAAATTATATATGATGCTTTAGACCGGGTTGTGGCTGAAAAACAGCCGGACCAGGATAATCCCACCAGTTTAGTTGTTAAAACTGAGTATCAGTACAATGATCAGAGCATGCCGCACCAGATTAAACAGATTAATTATTTAAATAACAGTCAGAGTTTTCAAGTTTATACATATTTAGACGGGTTGGGCCGGGAGATCCAGCAGCGCCAGCAGGCAGAGGGGATAGATACTTTTAGGGTTAAAGATATTGTTTATAATAATCTCGGCCAAATAGAAAAAGAGTCTTTACCATATTTTGCTGCTGGTTCAGCTTATACTTCAGCCACAGCTAATAATGACCTGTACACCAGTTATACTTATGACACTTTGCTTAGAGTTATAACTATTACTAATGCTTTGGGTTCAACTGTTTATAATTATGACCAATGGCAGACAACAGTCACTGATCCTCAGAATAAACGTCAGGATTTTTCCAATGATGCTTATGGGAATTTGATCCAGGTTAATGAGTATAATGGCGCTGAAGTTTATCAGACCAGATATGATTATGACAGCCTGGGTAATTTGCTCAAAATTACAGATGCTTTAAATAATGTCCGCAATTTTACTTATGACAAATTAGGCAACAGGTTAAGTGCTGAGGACTTGCATGCTGCATCTGAAACTGATTTTGGCAGGTGGTATTATGCTTATGATTTTAATGGCAATTTAATTTCCCGCACTGATCCTAAAAACCAAATTGTTAACTGGACATATGATCAGCTTAACCGGGTGCTAACAGAAGATTTTACTGGCCAGGACGGGATTGAAATCCAATATATTTATGATCAGAATCCGCAGGGGATTGGACGTTTGTCTGAAGTGGAAACTCCGGATATAATTAGCAGGTATCAGTATGATGTTTTAGGTTTGCTGATTAAAGAAACCCGTAAGATTAAAGAGTTATTCCGGGGATTTGATATAGATACAATTTTTAGTTATGACCGCCAGGGGAATCTTAAACGCTTAACTTATCCTGGCGGAGTCTGGATAGATTATTATTATAATAATGCCGGTCTGCTGGAGTCTCTTGCTGGCCAGGGCAGTCCTGATGAAGATCCAGTTGCTTTGGTTAATAATTATGATTATTCGCCTTTAGGCCAGATAGTTTTGCAGGAAAATGCTAATAATACCAGGACTGTTAATACTTATGACAGCACTCAGCTTTACCGTTTGCAAAACCGTTTGACTGAAAATACGCTCACTGGTGAAAAGATTCAGGATTTAAATTATGCTTATGATTTAGCTGGTAATATTTTGAATATTACTGACAGTTCAGACACCTTGGCTGCCAAAACAGCTGATTATACTTATGACGATCTTTACCGTTTAACTCAGGCTGAAGTTACTAATACTGCAAACAGCAGTGATTATCTGCGTCAGTATCAGTATGATGCCATTGGTAATATGGTTTACAAAACTGATCAGGGTACTTATAATTATCAAGAGGTCTATGCTGATGCTTACACTCATCCGCAGGCAGTTAAAGCCATTGCTGATAATTATCATTATTATGATGCCAATGGTAATTTGACTTCAGTGGTTGATCAAAATACACAGTCAGAAACAGCTGCTTATACCTGGGATTATAATAACCGTTTAGTAAATTCCGGCGGTACAGGCTCTTTAGATGCTATCTACAAATACGATCACACAGGTCAGCGAATCAGCCAAAGAGTCGGACCGGATGATCAGAAGATTTTTTATCCTAATAAGTTTATTAATGGTGCCTGGGATGCAGAGACCAGAGCCTGGAAACTGACCTTGCACGCCTATGCCAATGGCCAGTCAATTTTATCAGCAGATGACAATGCCGGGATGATCAATATTTACTTTATCCATCAGGATCACTTATCCGGCTCTAGTGCTTTGACAGATATTAATGGCAATCTTGCCCAGGTGCTTGATTATTATCCGTTTGGTGAGATTAGAATTAATGACCAGCAGGCTGACTTCAATGAACAGCGCAAATACACCGGCCATGAGCTGGATGATAATACTGGGTTGTATTATGCTAATGCGAGGTATTATGATGCCAGGGTTGGGAGGTTTATTTCTCAGGATCCCTTGCAGGGTGATTTAGATATCCCTTTAAGGCAAAATAAATATAGTTATGTTCTTAATAATCCACTTAAGTTAATTGATCCAACAGGATTAAGGGACAAAACAGAGCATGAGGCTACGGTTGCTGAGCATATGAAGAGTTTGTCATATGAATTAAATACCGTTGGAATGTATGATGATGGTTACAATATGATGAAATCTTATGAATATTACACTTCAATAATTGATAGCCTTCCAGATGGAGGTGATCCTAAATCATTTACGATTATAAATGACGCTATTTTTAAATGGTATGATAACCAAATGGGATATACCGATTGGTCATTAGGTGCAAGAATTTATAGTGATTATTATTCTGATTCTAAACCAGATAAATATAAATGCAATTATTTTATTGGTGAAACCTTAAAAGATTCTATTGGGTATAAGAATGATATGTATGGCTGGTTTAGTAAAAATCCGCCATTAGCCAGAGATTGGACAAAAAATAACGTCAAAGGATTTGGTTCAGTTAAGGAACCATTTTATGGAGATATAATATCTTTTGATTATGAAGGCTCAACAGATCATGTTGGTTTTTATTTTGGAGAAGGACTATATGTGTCTGTTACTCAAGGTCATAACAATGGAGCTGTAACCGATGGGATTATAATAAAAGCAATACCATATAGTCATTTTAGTGAAAGTCAAATTAATTATAATAGATTAAATAAGTAAATTTATGAATTTCGTTTATAAGTCAAAAATTGGTTTTATTTTATCATTCTTGTATTTTTTGTTAATAATTATAATTGGTATTATGCAAATACCTTATTGTCCTGATTTTGAAGGGATGATATGTCAATTCTTTGATTTCTATCCTCTTGTACCATTAATATATTTTATTCCTCATAGATTTTGGTATATTGCGGCTTTGTTTAATATAATTTTGATTTATGTAATTGTAATATTGATAAAAAATATTTTTCGTAAAATAAGAAAAAATATATAAATAATTACTGAACAGGCGGATTTCAATGAACAGCGCAAATTCACCGGCCATGAGCTGGATGATAATACTGGGTTGTATTATATGCAGGCTAGATACCAAGATCCTGCAGTCTCACAGTTTATAAGTATTGATCCGGCTTCTCGAGATAATACTGAAAAATTTATTGATGACCCTCAGCAATTAAATAGTTATGCCTATTCTAGGAATAATCCATTATATTATGTTGATCCAGATGGTACAAAAATTACAGTTTATATAGAATCTGGTAAAATTTCTGATGGAGTTAAAGCCGTTTTTGGACATTCTTTCCTCGATATTAATGGTGTGACTTATAGTTGGGCTCCAGGTGAAGGCGCTGCTATAAATGATAATACTTATGGGGCCGATTTAGGTATTGTCTCAACAAAATATTATTTAATGAAAGATAACAAGGATAATGATAAATATACAACGTATACATTTGATACAACTATTGAGCAGGAAAATAAGATTAAAAATTATTATAATTATTTAATTGAAATTAATACG
>Ga0180433_10010055_pt1 | contig 11467 bp, 9 predicted proteins | sample SS_ome_8_FD_132980 | JGI IMG/M metagenome (GOLD analysis project Ga0180433, IMG submission 132980) | Hypersaline lake sediment archaeal communities from the Salton Sea, California, USA - SS_1_D_1 metaG | ecosystem: Environmental > Aquatic > Non-marine Saline and Alkaline > Hypersaline > Sediment... | reverse complement strand
TAGATGAGTTTGAGGAGAGTATTTTGACTTTAAAAAAAGATGAGAAAATTAAGATTGTTGATCTGTTTGAAGATTTAATTGATATTGGATATGAGGTTTCAAAAGATTCTTATATTGAGAAAGGGAATTACTTTAGGCATGGAGGAGTTTTGGATCTTTTCCCTGTGAATATGAGTGATAAGGTAAAGATTGAGGCAGATTTTGATGAAATAGGATCTATTTTGCAAAAAGATAAATATAAAGATGGGGAGATGAAAAGTTTGGATGAAATTAAGGTTTTTCCTTTAAATTTAGAGCTTGATGGGAAGAGAATTTTTCAGTTTCTTAAAAAGAATGGGTCGGTTTTGGAAGATGAACTGGAAATTTCTGATGAAGAGTTTGATGAATGGAATGATATGATCAAAAATCGTGCAAAAAATGTGCAATCTATTGTGTTTACACCTTTTTCTGATGATTCTGAATGTCATGTAAGTATGCAGTATACTTCACTTCTTAAATATAGAGGTGTTTATGACTTTACAAATGATGTGATGGAGAAGAAGAGGCTTGGTTTTAAGACTGTGATTTTTACAAAAGATCCTGAAGAGATTAAAAATATTTTTGATGATAAGAATATCAGTTTTGTTGAAGGGATAGACAGTGTGGATATTAAGAAGCCGCAAACAATTATTCTTGAGATTGGAAAAGATGAAGTTTTGCCTCCCGGGTTTCAAAATGCAGAGTTTAAAATTGCAATAATAACAGATAAGGAGTTAAGCGGTATGAGGACTGAGGGGAAAAAGGTCAAGTCTAATCAAAAAGTGTTTCTGGACTTTTTGTCGAGTTTGAAAATGGATGATTTGGTAGTGCATGAAGATTACGGTGTTGCTAAGTTTTTGGGGCTTGAAAAAAGGACTGTTGATGGAGTTACAAGGGAGTATATAAAGCTTGGGTATGCTGAAAATGATAAACTTTTTGTACCGATTGATCAGGCGGATAAAGTGAATAAGTTTGTTGGGGCAGAAGAAAGTGCTCCAAAGCTCACAAGACTTGGGTCTGCTGAGTGGTCCACAATTACAAAGAGGGTAAGGAAAGAGACACAAAAGATTGCGAAAGAGTTACTTGAACTTTATGCCAAGAGAAAGAGTGTTACAGGATTTAAGTATAAGGGAGATAAAGATTTGCAGGCAAAGTTTGAAGAGACTTTTCCTTATGAAGAAACTCCTGGGCAGATTAAAGCGATTATGGATACCAAAAAAGATATGGAGAATGAGGAGCCGATGGATAGACTTGTGTGTGGTGATGTGGGGTTTGGTAAAACAGAGGTTGCACTGAGAGCTGCTTTTAAGGCTATTCAGGACAAGAAACAAGTTGCACTAATATCTCCTATCACAATTTTGGCTGATCAACATTACAGGTCGTTTACAAAGCGAATGGCGCCGTTTAATGTTCGGATTGAGATGTTGTCCAGGTTTAAGTCTGCGAAAGAGCAGAAAGAGATAGTGAAAAAGTTGGAGAAAGGTGAGGTGGATATTGTTGTTGGGACGCATAGGCTACTGCAAAAAGATATTAAGTTTAAAAATCTTGGGCTTGTGGTGGTTGATGAGGAGCAGAGGTTTGGAGTACAACAGAAAGAGAAGTTAAAGGAGATGAGGGCCGAAGTGGATATTTTGACATTAACAGCTACTCCAATTCCTAGAACTTTAAATATTTGTTTGAATAAACTTCGGGATATTACAACAATTACTACACCACCTCCCGGAAGGTTGCCGATTATAACCGAGGTTAGGAGATTTTCTAATGAATTAATTAAAGAGGCAATTAAAAGAGAGATAGAGAGAAAGGGGCAGGTATATTTTTTACACAATAGGGTGCAGACAATTGAAGGGATTGCTGAAAAGTTAAGATCATTAATTCCTGAAGCGAGGATTGTTGTTGCACATGGAAAGCTTTCAAGTAAAGATCTTGAGGATAGGATTATTGCTTTTAAAGATCATAAGTATGACGTTCTTGTAAGTTCAACTATTATTGAAAATGGAATTGATCTGTCTAATGCAAATACTTTAATTGTTAATAATGCTGAGAAGTTTGGGCTATCGCAGTTGTATCAGTTAAGAGGACGGGTTGGTAGAGGTAAACAGCAGGCTTATGCGTATTTCTTGTATCATACCCAAAGGTTGAAACTGGACGCGAAGAAGAGGCTTCGGGCGATTGTTGAGGCGTCTGAACTTGGAAGTGGATTTCAAATTGCGATGAAAGATCTGGAGATTAGAGGTGCCGGGGATATCTTGGGTGCGAATCAGCATGGAGTTATAAGTTCGGTTGGTGTAAGTCATTTTATTAGGATGTTAAATAAGGCTGTTGATGATTTGAAGACCGGAAGAGTTGTGAAAGAAGGGGAGGATGAGGTGCCTGAGGTTTCTATTGAATTGCCTTTGACTGCGTTTATTCCAGATAGTTATATTGTGAATGCGAAAGACAAGATTAATGCTTATCAGAAGTTATCTGCTGCGGATAGTCATGCGTATTTAGCTGAGCTTAAAGAGGATATTGAGGATGATTATGGGAAGATGCCGAAAGAGGTTAGTAACTTGTTTAGGATTTTGGATATTAAGTTATGGGCGAAGAAAGCTAACTTGGTGAATGTGAAGGCTGAAAATGTGCATATGGCGGCCAAGAAGCAAATTGTTTTGACTATGTCTTCGCTGGTTAAACCGCCAAACATTATGAGTTTGTTAAATTATAATATGAAGTGGATTATTAGCGGGAATAAGTTGAAGTTGCCTTTGGACGAGTTGGGTGTGGACTGGCTTAAAGGGCTTAAAGATAATATTAAGCAGCTGACCAAGAAGGTTGAGCCGGGGAAGGCGTAGGATAAGGGTGGTGGTTGACTTTTTTATAAAAAATTGTAAAATAAATATTAGTTCTTTTAAAACTTGGGGATGTATTGGCATTCGACAGGAATTGTTCCAGGCTAAAAATGGCAATCACGGGGTCGCGCTGTCTCCCGTTACATCCGTCCAGCGCAATTTAAGTGCAGAAGATAAATTAACTGGTCTTTACGCAAAAGTTGCAAGTAAGTTAAACGTAGGTTCGCCTGCTTTAGCTCCTGTAGCTGTTGCTGTTTAAGACCTATTTCTTTTTGACTGGCTATTTACCCGGTCACGTCTTTATAAATGATGTCTGATAGTTTATAAAGGTGGCGGTCATCAGGCTATAAGTTAAGGTTAATGCTCTGATCTTAACTCGAAAATTTAGGGGCTAACCAGTCATTATTTTTTGTTTGTTTTCTATTTTGATTGGTATACCAAAACAAACTATGATTGTAGAAGTTTTTACTCTGAATTCTTGGACCCGGGTTCGACTCCCGGCATCTCCACCAGGGATCTGTATCCCAAAAAGTGGACATAAGACATACTAATCTTCTTGAAGATTTAGATCATCATCAAACAAATAAGGTTTATATTCTAAAAATATTTCCCGAATACGTGATAGAAGGTAATATATTTCATCTTCTTCAAGATTTTCTCCATCACAAAATCGTTGCATTAATATCCATTCTGAAATTTCTAGGTATTTATATATTTCAGAGAAAAATAATCTTTTTTCTATTATTCTTTCTACGCTTTCTTTGGCTAAAAGTAATTTTTCAGGATCTATAGGTACTGAACCATGCGTATCTGCAATGCGTGCTAATTCTATTTCCCTTTTTGATGTATCTGCAGGAACAGACTGTCTAGGTCCTTGAGTAATATTTACGGTTCCTATAGTTTTATGTCTAAATGGATGCTTTTTAAGCTCATCAATAGGAATAAGTTCAAAAAGTATAAACATCCAATCAATTTTACCTTCATAAGAAATATGATTTTTCACCCAATTATATATTACTGAACCATTTGGGATTGATTTATCACGAGGTGTAAACATTATAAGAGTTTTTGGACTCCAGAAGGCTCCTTCAGGTAAACAGTCTAAGAAAGACTGAAAAAAATTTTTTAAATCTTGGATTGTATGAATTTTTCTTTCAAGCTTTATTTCAAATGGATTTCTTTGAAGTAATTCGTCAGCTTCATCATCTAATAATTCTCTAATAGTGTCTTCAGTAAAATCTCCCAGATTTCTTTGGATCCATTTATATAATGAATGGCCGGAAATACCCGATTTTCCTTTCCAATTTTCTACAAATGGATGAATTGACCATTTTTCCCCTCTTTTTAAGTCACTTAACATTTCTTTTAATGCGGCTTTGGCGTTTTTTCTAGAAGTAAGTTTTAAAACTCTTTTAGTAAAAGGGTTTTTTTCAAGCAGTTTATCAGCTTCTTTTCCTAATACTTTTCTTACTGCTTCTTCGGTAAATTTGTTATTTCCATACCTGGAGTTAATGTACATAACTAGTGAAATTGCTTTAAATTCTTCACCAAAATTATATTCTGAAAGAGTTGTATAGCTCCAAGTTTCGCCAGGTTCTAAACTAGCTAAATATTGTTTTAGGTAATATCGAACAATATAAATATTTGTGAAAGTATTTTCAAGTTTTGTAAAAGGGTTGCGAGCGAGTAATTGGTCTGCTTTTTCACCTAAAATTGCTTTAACAATATCTAAATTCCAATTTCCCGCAACAGTTCCTGTTCGGACAATTAAATTACGTCCTGTATTGTTTGTGCTATCCCATTTTCGTAAGCTTTCTGAATTCCATGACTCACCTTCGTGTAGCGTATTTAAGTATGCAATTAAAATTTCTCTTGGTGATCTGTTGTCTTCTCTTCCCGGAGTTTGGACATAATTTTCAAATCCCAATAATATGGCTATTTTAAAACGAACAATTGGCGAAATTAGACAATAAAACGCCATATATTTATCTGCGAATTTTTCGTCTTTTTTTAGTATTTTTTTTATTACCCCACATAGTTCGACTCTTAGTTGAGTAAAACTCCTGACTTCATGGATCTTTGGAAAATGATTGTTAAAATCAGATTCTAATTCTTCAGGGACTTGAAGCCCTTTTTCTTCAGCTGCTTCATGTACTATATTGAATATTGCATCTTTTGTGACCATTTAAAATTTTTATCTAACCGGTCTAATTAAAAGCTGATCTGTACCTGTAATTACTGATCCGTCTGAGGCTTTTATTATACCTGTAGATCTGAATAGTTTTGAATGGTCGCCATCTCTAAAGGCGTTTAAATCTAAAGATGTTAATTCCATTCCCCATCTGTTTATTGTTCTTCCGTAAGACGGCCCTACATGTCCGTGAAAAACATGGTTTATTCCTTTTCTTTTTAATGCATTAGATAAGCGAATATCTGAGTAAGGTTCTTTGTTTAATGTACTTAAAAAAGTTGCTCTTAACTCTTCAAAACAGTCTTCTTCATAATCGGTTATATCCTCTCCTTCGTCTAAGAAATGTTTTCTTAATACTTTCTGATATATATTATTAATAAAATCTACACCATTGGCAATGATATACAATGCCATTTCTCGAGTTAAGGGGGTGTGAACAAAAAGCGAATCATCAATTTGTTCTGCTAATTGTAATTTGCAAAACTCCTCAAGTAATCTATGGCCTTCAGGGGCTGCTTTCATGTTAGCGAGAACTTCAGGCCCTCTTCCCTTATGTTGTTGAACATATTTTTTATATGGAGAATGATCGGTAATCATACCTAGACTTTCTGCATCACTTAAAGCAACAATCCCTCTTCCAATATCGTCAATTGCACTTTCTTGTCTAATTTCTGCATCAGGTAAAAATTTTAAAAACTCTACAATCCCTGCACCTTGATTTGCAACTCCACATATGGTTAATGAGTCCAAATAATTTTGTCCATTCACCGAATCTTGTCTTTCTGTGTTTGCAACACCTCTATTTAACAAAAAAGATGTAGCAAAATCGTCATGATTGCCTGCTATTGTAATAATATTACCTCCTTCTCCCTCAGCTTGATCTCTTAAATTTGCAATATCTGCCATTATTTCAAATCCTTGTGTAAATCTGTCAGATGTAATGTCTCCAAGAAATACTAAAGGTTTATCACCTCCAATCCATTCTCCTTGATTGTTTCTTGCCCCTACATATTCTAAGTTTGCCTGATAACCTTCAAAGTTTCCATGCAGATCACCAACCATTAATATGTCTTTACTTCTGGGAACTTCTTCCCAATTAGCAAGCTGTGTATTTCTTTCAATTTCCGATCTTGATGAACAAACTTCCATCCCTATAAATATTTAAAAAACAGGGGGAATTATGCCATTTTAGGTGTTTTTGGTCAATATGTCTGGGATGATTTTTATAGGTATGCAATAAATCCAAAATAACCAAGCACTACACCTATTACTAAAGCAAGCAGTCCAAATAATGTTAATGTTGTTTCGTTTTTAAACCATGGACGAAATAAATCTATTAAAGCTTTTGGTACCAATAAAAGGAGAATTCCTTTTATAAGAGCCATCCATCCAAAAACTGTAATGATTACTTCCCAGCTTGATACCCAATAGTTATGAAATGAGAGGATCACTATTCCAACTACTAGAGCTGCAACTCCGCCAAAATACACTAAAGATTCGTTTTTTAGATATTCTTTGAAAAGTTTGTGATAGTACTCTTTGTTGATCAACATTCCTAATCCGACCACTATATAAGTGAGCCCAAAGATTTTTGCCAGCAGAATCGATGTTTCCATATGTTTTTGATTATGTGTTTTTATTTGTTTAAAAATAACAATCTTTTAGATGTGGGGCAAGTTTTTTCTGCATCTTTTAGGCTAATTTTGTGTTTATATATTCTTTAAATAGTAAAATTCTTTTTTTGTCTGATGGTGAAAACAGAAACGGTTCAACGTCTTTGGCTAATTGTTTGAAATTTGTTTTTTTTGACTCTTTATTAATAAAATTTTTTAATTCAGCTTTATTATTTACATTAATGTTTTTCTTTAAGTATCCATAATTTGGTTTTATATTTAATGAAAACAAGAAAATAATATCAAAGAAATCTCTTCCCTTACTCCTTTTTCTATTAAATGCAGTATATAGCTTTTGAGCGAGCAGAATGTCTAATGGTGTTACATTAATTTGGGTGAAAACATCAAACTTATTTAAAATCACTTTATCAGGTGTATATTTAAAATTATGAGGCACCGTGTCTATTTGGATTAGTATTTTTTCTTGTTTAAAAGGAGAGATTTGATTGTCAAATAATATTTCGGGAATCTTAAAATAACATCTATATGCTCCCTTAAAAACTGTTCTGATTTCGGTCTTGTATCCTTCAATCTCCATTTCTTTTTTTATGGTTTTGATTATGTCTTTAAATTCTGCTTCTGTTAGACCAAAGTTGTCAAAATCGAGGTCTTCTGAAAATCTTTGATTATTATGGATGATTCTAAGAGCGGTTCCTCCAAGGAATGATAATTTGTGGCTATATTTTGTGTCAAAAATGGCGGTAATTATTTTATATTGTAAATACTCTCTCAGCATATTTTTTTTATAGGCTTGTAATTTTTTGGGAAACTGTTTTTCAATTTGTTCTAAATTAAGCATTCTCTATAAATTTAATAAATAAGCGAACTCTTTTTTGAAAAGATTTGTTTTTATATGTTTTCAAGTATTTTTTTATTTTTGTTATGTTGACTGTTTTATGAAAATTTTCTTTATTTATCCTGAGCTCAAAAAAGTCATTTTTGTTTTTTATTTCTGGATTGATATATAAGTAGTCTAAAATTGTTTTTTCCGGATTAGCTATTTTGATATTATGATTTTTGTAAGGAAATAAATTATATCCGAACATGTATTCAGGTTTAATTTTTTTATAACTAAATTCTCCAAGTTCTGTTTGAAAAGTATAGGTGTGTTTTGATGTAACTGAAGTTATACCATAGACGCTTTCCGGTATTAATCCATAATAAGATAAAGCGGATTCCAGAGAGATATATGAGTGTGAATAAATTTTATTGGCTATTAAAAATAGTACCTGTTCGTTTATTTCGAGATCTGAAAATATGTAATATTTTTTTATAATTTTTTGGAGATACCCCTTTTTTTGCCATTCGTTTAGTCTTGTTCTATAAAATTTAGGATCTTGTTTTAAAATATCTTTTAATGAAAAGATTAAGAAGTCTTTGAACTTATCTTTAAACTTTATAAATTTCATTTGTGTTGTGAAAGTACTAAAAAGAGTATTGTTGCGACATATATTATAGTAAAATTTGATATAAAAGGCAAGCGATATTGAGTTTTTTGGGTTTTTGAGTTTAACTAAAGGGGCTAAATAAAGAATTATTAGTCAGTTTATCTATTTGTATGTTTGTAAGCGAAATTTTTAAAAGTATACAGGGGGAAGGGGTAAATGCAGGTCAGGAAGCAGTTTTTTTGAGGCTCTCCGGGTGTAATTTTAGGTGTAATTGGTGTGATACTAAATATGCCTGGGAAAAGGGAAAGGAGATGTCGGTTGAAGAGGTTGTTGATAAGGTTTTAAGTTATGGGGTAGAGCATTTGGTTATAACTGGGGGGGAGCCGCTTTTACAACAGGAAGAGTTAGGTCAGGTTTTGGATGAGTTGCCAGAGAGGTTTTATGTGGAGTTAGAGACAAATGGAAGTGTTGAGTGTAAGTTGGAGGGAAAGTTAGATTTGATTACTTGTTCACCAAAGCTTAAGAATTCCGGGGTGGAGGAGTATGAGTTAAAGATTGGGTCAGATGAAAAAGTTTATTATAAGTTTGTGATTGAGAGGGCCGGGGATGTGGAAGAGGTTAAGAAATATTTGAGAAAGTGGAACATACCGGTAAGTAGGGTGGTTTTGATGCCGCTTGGAACTGAAAGAGAGGTGGTTTTGGAACGAGAGGCAATGGTTAAGAAGTTATGTGAGCAGGGTGAATATATTTTTTCTCCAAGATTGCATATTGTTCAGGGAATTAAATAATTTATAATTACAGCATGAATAAAAGCCAAAAAGCATTAGTTGTTTTCTCTGGAGGGCAGGACTCTACCACCTGTCTATGCTGGGCTATGAAAAATTTTAAGAAAGTTTATACAATCAGTTTTGATTATGGGCAACGGCACAAAAAAGAGCTTGAGGCTGCCAAAAAGATTGCTAAAGAGTTAAAAGTGCCAAATAAAGTTGTGAAAATTGGTTTGTTTAAAGAGTTAACCAAAAATGCTTTAACAGATGAAAGTGTACCGGTGAAAAGTGCTGAGGAAAGGTCAAAGGGGCAAAATTTGCCTTCAACTTTTGTGGATGGTCGGAACTTGATCTTTTTATCTGCTGCAGCAATTTATGCGAAAAGTTTAGGTATTAAAGATATAGTTACCGGTGTTTGTGAGACAGATTATAGTGGATACCCTGACTGTAGGGATGAGTTTATAAAATCGCTTGAGAATACTTTAAATTTGGCTATGGAGTATGAATTTAAGATTCACACACCTCTAATGTGGCTAAATAAAGCGGAAAGTGTTAAAATGATGAAGCGACTTAAAGGGCTAAAGCTACTTAAATATACTCAAACATGTTATGAGGGGCGAAAGCGAGCATGTGGGATTTGTCCGGCTTGTAAACTCCGGTTAAAAGGGTTTCAAGAAGCTGGAGAGGAAGATCCTGTTGAGTATGAAAAATAATAATTATGAATCAAAAATTATACAAAGAGGGTGTTGATTATAAACAGGAGGATATTGAAAAAATCCGGAAAATGTTGGGTGAAAAAGCACCTTTACTCACTTTTGACTTTAAGTCTTTAGGAGAAGGTGAACATTGGGTGACGATTTCAACCCCTGAGCTTACTTGTATTTGCCCGTTTTCAGATTATCCGGATTTTGGGAAGGTTCGAATCCGATATGTACCTGACAACAAATGTTTGGAGCTAAAGTCTTTTAAGCTTTATATAAACGCTTTTAGGGATGTGAAAATTTTTCATGAGATTTTGACTGAGCTGATTTTTGAAGATTTTTTGAAGACTGTGAAACCGAAAAAAGCTAAAATAAAAGTGGATATGAATGTTCGAGGGAATGTGAAGACGGTATGCAGGAAGTATTATAAATGTGATTAATTTATGTTAGGTGACAAAGGTACAAAAGTGGCGGTGATTTCTCTGGGGTGTGCTAAAAATTTGGCAGACATGGAGGGTGTTTTGGCTGGAATAAATCCTGAATTGCAGTTGGTGCCTTATCCTGATGCTGAAATTGTGTTTTTAAATACATGTGGATTTTTGAAAGAAGCAAGAGATGAAGTTTATGAAAATCTTAAGATGCTAACTAAGAAAAAGGTGATTTTTATGGGTTGTTTGGCAGGTACTATCGATAAATCTTTTTTTGAAAAATACCCGCAAGTATGTGCGATTGTGAGTAGTGCTAATTATTTGAATATTGATGAAATTTTTCAGGAAGTTTTGAAGGGTGAGAAAGTTTTTGCAGTTTCTCCTGAACCTACAGATTTCGAAGTTTTGCCTGGGAAGCAACTTTTAACTTCACAAAGTTATGCCTATGTGAAGATTGCGGAAGGTTGTGATAATAGTTGTTCGTACTGTTTGATCCCTAAGCTTAAAGGTAAATATAGAAGCCGAAAAAAAGAGCAGATCTTGCAGGAAGTTGAAGCTCTTGTGAACTTTGGGGTAAAAGAAATTATCCTGGTGGCTCAGGATTGTGGATATTATGGTGTGGACTTGTATGGAGAGATGAAACTGGCTGAGCTTTTGGAAGAGATTACTTCTATTAATGGAGATTTTTGGGTGAGAGTTTTGTATGTTTATCCAGAAAGGATCAATGATGAGCTTTTGAAAGTTCTTAATGATTCGAAAAAGATTTGTAAATATTTAGATATTCCGCTTCAACATGGGGATAGGTCGATTCTTAAAAAGATGAAAAGGGTAAGTGATGTTGCAAAAATAAAAGAAAATATTAAGAATATTCGGGAAAAAGTGCCCGGGATTGTCCTTAGAACAAGCTTTATTGTTGGGTTTCCCGGTGAAACTGAAAAAGAGTTTTTGAATTTGGCAGAGTTTGTATCTGATATTGAGTTTGATCATGTTGGTGTTTTTAAATATTCAAAAGAAAAAGGGACAGCGGCATATGATTTAAAAGGCGATGTGACCCAGGTGAATAAAGATGAAAGATTTAATCAATTAATGATTCTTCAGCAAAAGATTTCTTTAAGAAAAAATAGAGAGCTTGAGGGGAAAGTTGTTCAAGTTTTGGTTGATCATTTTGATCCAGAAAAAAAGATGTATATCGGCAGAAGTATGCGGTTTTCTCCTGAGGTTGATGGTGAGATTTTAATTAAATCTGAAAAAAAGTTAGAATCTAACCAATTTTATAAGGTGAAGGTGATGGAAGGAAAGGAATATGATTTGATAGGAAAGAGCGTTTAGAACACTAGCTGAACTTGTTCCATGATTTTTTTTGTAGTTTAAGCCAATCCTTTTCTGTTGGTAGATCATCAAAATTCATTTTTGCTAACTCTTTTGTATCCTTTTTAAGTTTATTTTTTAATTTGTTTTTTTTCATCTTAG